>JFJP01042690.1_pt1 | contig 18290 bp, 21 predicted proteins | sample 431651 | NCBI WGS metagenome assembly JFJP01 (sample SAMN02602958, study PRJNA72255) | Microbial mat metagenome, whole genome shotgun sequencing project. | biome: fresh water; feature: sink hole; material: water; isolation source: purple microbial (photo- and chemosynthetic) mats found in...
ACGAAGATGACTTTGCCAGAGAGCATATCGCTCCGGAGAAAGGTATTGGCAAGAGTTCCTTCTTCGAGGCCATGAACGAAAAAGGCCTTGAGCAGTTTCTCTATGTCTTCGAAGAGTTACAGAAACAGGCCGCTTCGGTTTTGCCGCAAAAGTACCCTGAACTCGGTCAACTCGTGTCAATCGATGGTTCCCTGATTGATGCCGTCCTCTCCATGACCTGGGCGGATTATCGTCGAGGTGCAAAGAAGGCCAAGACACATATCGGCTTTGACATCAATCGAGGTATCCCGCGTAAAATACACCTCACCGCCGGAAAAGGCGGAGAACGGCCATTTGTTAGTAAAATTCTGGCACCAGGTGAAACCGGTGTTCTTGATCGCGGCTATCAGTCACAACAACTTTGACGCCCTCCAGAGCGAAGGCAAGCATTTCGTTTGCCGGATCAAAACCAACACCATGAAAACCAGCCTGGAGACCTATCCCGTTTCAGCAAACAGTCCCGTTTTCTACGATGCGAAGGTACTTCTGGGACAGCAGGGCATTAATCAGACCGAGAAACCTTTGCGTTTGGTCGGTTACAAAATAGCAGGCAAAGTGTACTGGGTTGCCACGGATCGCTTTGAACTGACCGCTGAGCAGATTGCCCATATTTACAAACTCCGTTGGGATATCGAGACGTTCTTTGCCTGGTGGAAGCGGCACCTGAAAGTCTACCACCTCATCTCAAGAAGCAAACACGGTCTGATGATCCAGATCCTCTCGGGACTCATTACCTATCTTCTCCTGGCTATCTATTGTCATGAGCAACATGGCGAGCCGGTCAGTATCAGTAGGGTTCGGCAGTTGCGTAATAAAATACTCAATGAAAGTCGTGAAGCTGAAGCCCAGGATCTTCAAAACGAACAATATTGCAACAACTCAGCACAAAGCATACATGCAAGTCCTTAACCGGACATTACTGAATAAAAATAGATCTCAAACAACTCTGCGGAATGAAGAAGCTTTGATTACCGCAACCACTTCAACTCCCTTTTCGATACCGAGCTCAAGCACCGATTCCGGCACGATTTGGGCCACAAGGCGCATGCCGCGGCAATCGAGTTCCACCCCTACTCGGTTGTTGAATCTGAAAATATCCACCACTTTGCATGACAGGAGATTTCTGGCGCTCGTGGCCTCCGGTCGACCTTTAAACAGGACGATGTCCCGGGCGTCGAGTTCGAAGAGTCTGTCACCATTGCCGTCCTCTTCAGTCAAGACAAGAGAGTTCTCTCCAAATGGGTAGCTCCATAGATCACCCACCTGTCGGGGAGGACCGAGCTTAAACATGTTAGCGTAGCCGCCGCCAGTTGTGGCCATCCCGCTGCGGGCAAGATTTTCGGTGGTCATCTGCGCCTGCAGCGTGCCGTCGCGGAAGACCAGTACCTCGTCTGTCATCAGCCGCATTTCCCGGAGAGAATGGCTGATGAAGAGTAGCGGAATGTTGAACTCATCAAGAGCTTTCTTCAGATAGGGGATGATCTGGTACTTGAGTTCCTCGTCGAGTCCAGTCAGTGGTTCGTCCATCAGAATCAGGCGTGGGCAGGCCAGTACTGTGCGGCCGAGCGCTACCCGCTGCCGCTCGCCGCCGGACAATCGATTCACGCCGCGATCGAGAAGATGGTCAAGATTGAGCACCTTGATCAGGGACTCCGGCGCGATCCGGCGTTCACTATTCTCGGTCCGCCGCCAACCGTAGAACAGGTTGCGACGCACATTCATATGGGGAAAGAGATGGGCATGCTGAAAGACTACCCCGATCCGCCGCTGTTCAGGTGGAATATTAACGCCCGCGCCAGCATCGTACAGAGTCTTTCCGGCCAGACAGATCTTCCCTCGATCCGGAACCAGCAGCCCCGACAGCAGATGCATCAGAGTTGACTTGCCACTGCCGGAGGGACCAAACACCCCGCAGCGTTGCAGGCTTAGAGAGAATGCGGCAGAAAATCGAAATTTTCCGTGCTGTTTTTCGATATCGACATCAAGCTCCATCTTCTCAACTCCTCTTCATCGACCGTGCCACTGCCTCGCTGAGCATGAGGATGGCAAAGGACAGGATGATCGACACCAGACAGAGGTTCAGAGCCATTCTGTCGCCGCCGGGAGTGTTAGTATACTCGTAAATGGCGAGTGGTATGGTCTGCGTAACTCCAGGAATATTGCCAGCAAGGATAATTGTCGCACCGAATTCCCCGAGACTGCGGGCAAACATCAGAGTCATGCCGGCCAGTATAGCTCTCCCTGAAAGGGGTAGGGTGATGGTCATAAGGGTATCCCACCAGCCCGCACCTAATGTCCTGGCTGCCATCAGACAGTTATGGTCAATTCCTTCCATGCCGATGCGGATCGCACGCACCATCAGCGGGAATCCGACCACTACCGAAGCGAGAACCGCCCCTGACAAGGTGAAGATGATACGGATATCGGCAGACTGTAGCAATGATCCGAAAAATCCAGACTGACCGAAGAGCAGGAGGAGCAGATAACCGACCACTACCGGCGGCAGGACGAGGGGCAGATTGATCAGTCCTTCGATGAGCGACTTCGCCGGCAATTTGGAAAAGACCAGGAGATACGCTGCGGCAAAGCCAAGGGGAGTAGCAACCAGGGTCGCGCCGCAGGCCACCTTGATTGACAGCCAGATAGCATGGGTATCCTGAGTGGTGAGATTAAAAAATGTATCCATCAGTTACACGAAATAATTAAACGGCTTGAGTTGTGAAAAACGGGAAGGATGATGCTGAATCTGCCTGTACTGCGCCTTCTCCACTCTCTGGAAGTGACGCAGTATAGGCAGCCTGAATGCGGAGTGTCTATTTTTCTGTTACAAATCCGAATTTTTTCAGGATTCCTTGAGATTCCGGACTGGATAGATAGCTGTAAAATGCCTTAGCTTCCGCCTTGGCCTCACCAGCCGTGGTTATGATCATCGGATAGGAGACGCGATCGTAGAGATTATCCGGCACCACCAGCAGGATTACTGCCTCCTTGGCCAACATGGCGTCGGTCTGGTACACGAAAGCCCCGTCCACCTCGCCCCGATCGGCATACAGTAAAGCCTGGCGGACATCCTGCGCCATCACCAGTTTATTTGCCTTTTGCAGTTCCTCATAAACACCAGCGGCTCGCATTGCCTGTTCAGCGTACTCACCGGCGGGGACACTTGCAGGAGTACCGATGGCAATACGTTGCAGGCCCGTCAGGTCGGCAAGGGATTTGATGGAGGTTCCCTTCTTGCCGGAAAATACCAGCTTGTTATAGGCAAAAACTCCCTTGTTCTTCACATCCGCCTTGCCTTCCTTCACCACAAAGTCCAGCCATTTGTCATTTGCGGAAAGAAAGATATCCGTCGGCGCGCCTTGAACAGCCTGCTTAGCCAAGGCGCCGGAGGCACCAAAATTGGTCAGGACCTTGGCATCTGGCTGCATTGTATTAAATCCCTTGATGATCTCCATCATCGCATCCTTGGTACTGGCCGCAGCCGACAAACTGATATCACCGGCATGGGCAAAGCCAGTTGCCAGAAAAAAAACTGACAAAACTGCAGCAAACAACATTTTCCTCATCTTCATTGCAACACCCCTTTAATTGATTAATATTAATACTATAATTGGTGGATCATCAGGCTATAGCCAAAAGCACACTCGAAGCCTTGATAATCGCCGCCACCTCGAGACCTGGGGCAAGAGCAAGCCGACGGATGCTTTCGCTGGTATTGATCGCCGTCACTGTATTACCGCCTGGCAGATCGATAATTATCTCGTCGTTGACCACTCCCGGCACGACCCTGGCCACCTGGCCAATCAAGACGTTCCGAGCCGAAATACTTTCTCTTTGAATATCGCGGCCCAAAATCACAGACGTGGCCTTGACCATGGCCAGAACCTCGGTGCCCACCTCGAGCCCGAGACGGACCACACTGTTGTCAGTGATCACCGACACCACAGTGTCACCGCCTTTCATGGCCACCGTGACGACACTATTGACAGCACCTTTGTCAATCCTGGCAACAGTTCCGGCCCAGACATTGCGTGCACTCACTTTCATTTCAAACCTCCTCATCATCTTCAGGGCATTCAATGCATCTTCAGGGCGCTCGCCAAAAAAATTGACAAAGGCGGCAAATTCTCGCCGAAGTACAGCTACCTTTTGTAAAAGTTCCCTTCCTTCCTCGGTCAGGACTGTGCCCCCTCCACCACTGCCGCCAACTTGGCGGATGACAAGCGGCTTGTCGGAGAGGTTGTTCAGTGTCTCGATTTTTTCCCAGGCGGCCTTGTAACTGAGGCCGACATTCTTCGCCGCCTTGTTGATTGAGCCACAGGATTCAATGCTTTCGAGAAGACGAATGGCTGCGTTTTCCTCTCCTGACCAACCAAGCACATGCTGCAGTGTTGTCGATATTGGCAACATAGTACTCCTCTATTTGTTGAATGATGGTATTTGGCCCATGCGTTATTTCAAATATGAATAGCGCATGGGGCAAATACGTGCAACATGATTATCAAATTGTATGCCATGTTGATGGCGTTAGTGGTTAATCTTAAAAAAACAACATAATTATTGATAGATAGCTCGCAAACCAGAATCTCGTGAAGGGTTTTCTTTCACATTGACAAACAAGATTCCCTCTGGGATGTACAAAAATGTCGCCCAAGCGACAGCGCGCAGCAATATTGTAAGGTTTCTACATTCCGCCCAAAATCCTCAAGGACCCCGATCATTCCACCGCATACAGCCTATGAAGTCCATGTAATCACTTCAAATTATTAGAAAAACTGAAGATCTTGCAAACATTTGAGATTGATGCTGCTATGTACCACAGAGGCAGGATGAGTTTCGCTGATACAGATTGAATATATAGCGTAATATCAGCATATTCCATCATATATGCATTATGGTCCGTTTCTTGCTTGTTGGAAATCAACTGCAGTATACGCGCTGCGCGTTATGATTTTTTCTAATAACGAATAGAGGGGGAAAACAGAATGAAAAAGGGTTGGATGGTACCACCGGAATGCTGCGTCATTATTGAAATGGAACACAGAGCTTCTCTGGGATACAGAAAGGCGGTCTTGCTCAACGAAATCAACGCTCTGAAATCTATTGAGAAAGCTGCAAAAACATCTCGTATGGATGAAAGACATGCCCGGGATCTTATCTTTGAGATGAATGAAGATTTCTCCCAGCCTCTGGTTATCTTTCTCGGCAACCCCAATGAGTGCGACCAGGTAAAACTGACTCAAAAAGGAGAATCAGTAGCCAGGTCATATTGGCAGCAATTTGAACCTGTTTGGTTGTCCATTCTCGATGAGCGAAGCAGGCATTACTGAATAGAGTGGCCAAGGTTTCTGTCTCAAATTCATTTATACACCTCAATCCAATCTGTTATGAATTTATGTTTGCTAAACACCAAGAAGTGCAGACCTCGAAAAATGTCCTTTGCTCAGAATTATTTTTACAGTCCTTATTTTTTACATTACATAACGAAATACACTTAACAGTAGAGATATCAAAGATCGGGAAATTTCATAAAGTACCAGTTTCTTTATCACAGCGTTCCAAAAGGAGGAAATATACCCAAAGCCAAGCCGTGTATTGGATAGCCACCTAATCCGTTATTTTATTTTAGAATAACGATGTATTTTTGCAAAGCTCTGGCGAATCGTATTGCCACCATCTTTGATGGCCTGCAACCGCTGGACACAATCAGGAGAACACCATGAACATCTCATACTCGCCGATTGGATATTTCAAAAGTCCGTATACAGAAATCAAAGGGATGCCGATCCAGCCTATCGGCGCCGAAGATAAAGGGTTTTCCCATGTCTATGTTCTCTACCATCTTCATCAAATCGAAGGATACGACCTGATGATCAAGCCATTTCTCGATACCAAACGGCATGGAGTCTTTGCCACCCGTTCACCCAAGCGCCCGAATCCAATTGGCCTTTCTGTCATGAGACTGATACGTGTATCTGGTGTTCATGTTTTTCTTAAAGGAATCGATGTATTGGATCAGACGCCGGTGATTGATATCAAACCGTATGTTGCTGATTTCGACCAGTGCAATGCCGATCGCTTTGGCTGGTTTGAAGGGAAATCCCGCAACGCGACGTATCACCGCAGCGATGAGCGTTTTGCAAATTAACTCTTTCTTGTTGGAGGATTGAAAATGGCAACTTTTGTTTTGGTACATGGGGCATTTCAAGGCGGTTGGGTCTGGCAAAAGACGGCGGCCTTACTCCGCGCCGAAGGACATGAGGTTCATACGCCAACTTTTTCAGGATGCGGGTATCTTTCGCTGGAAATGCGGCAAAAAGACGATCTGAATACCTATGTGAATGGTCTTTTAAAGTACCTTGAATTTGAGGACCTCCATGAGATTATCCTGGTCGCCCACAGCTTTTCCGGCATGATCTGCGGTTCAGCGATGATGCAGGTCCCTGATCGCATCAAGCAGGCCGTTTTTGTCGATGCTGTTATCCCGGAAGCCAATCGTTCATTTTCCGAGATTGCCGGTGAAGGCTTTCGGCAAATCCTGGATAAACACCGACTGGAGGAGTGGAAGGTCCGGCCCTGGCCGCTGCAGGTCTTCGGGGTGGCCGGTTCGAATGCCGACTGGTTCGAGTCAAGATTGCGCCCCTTCCCCTATCAGGCCTTTTGCACGCCCTTTCCTGGTGAATTCAACCCTGCAACCGTCGCAACCTCTTATCTGGGCTGCCAGGAAACAATCAGCCCCTTTATTCGGCAAATGGTCGGGAAAGCGAAAGGGTTTAACTGGCCCGTTCTTGAAATACAATCAGGACACTGTCCCATGGTTACCTGCCCGGTCGATCTAACCACGGCTCTCCTGACACTTGTTCTCTCAGGTCATGATGGTGTTCAGCCGTGACCGGAACTGATCGAGGACTTGAGGCTGTTGTGGTAAAGCATCTTGACTTCTACACACTTGCCGTCACGTTTACTTGCGGTCCTGGAGAGACAGTGGTTCTGACCGGTCCCTCCGGCTCGGGTAAGACAACCTTGCTGCGCTGTCTTGCGGGTCTTGAGCCGATCGATGACGGGTTTATCAATTTTCAGGGAGATTGCTGGAATAATGTGCGAGCGGGACGGAAGATCACTCCTCAGGCCCGTGGCGTCGGTTTTCTCTCACAGGACTACGCCCTTTTTCCACATATGACCATATCTGAAAATGTCATGTTTGCGATGCACCGGGCGGACGATGCCGGTGCACTGCTCGATTCCATGGGAATCGGCCATTTAGGCAACAAACGGCCATCCGAGATCTCCGGAGGGGAACGTCAACGGGCTGCCCTCTGCCAGACATTGGCACGCCGGCCGCGACTCTTGCTCCTGGACGAACCCTTCTCCGCCCTTGACAGAGAAAATCGTCATGCCCTTCGGCAAAAACTGCTGGAGGTGCAGACGCAATCGGATCTGCCGATTATCCAGGTCACCCACGATCTTGCCGAGGCGCTGACCCTCTCGACCCGCATCATTTCATTGCGGGATGGTCGTGAGGACCATGACTGGCTGCAACGGCAAAAGGAACTCTTTGCGCGTGACATGAGGCGGCTTCATCAGGGATTTACCCTGGAAGCATCAACCGTCTGATACGCTAATTTTTCATTCAGTAATACATAAAGGAGGTTCGTATGCGTTTCGTTCGTATTCTTTCGTTGCTGGTTCTCTTTTCTTTTACTCTGATTCCTGCCGTGTATGCCAAAGAAGGGCTTACCGTGGCGGCAGGAGCAGGGTACAAACGGCTGGTTGAGCAACTCTGCACAGCCTTTACCGCCAAAACCGGTCTGCCGGTAGAGCAGATATTCGGGAACATGGGCCAGATCACAGCTCAGGCCAAGGAAAGCAGTGCCATTGATTTCATCATGGGCGACAAAAGCTTCCTTGATGCCACCACCCTGTCTTTCAGCGAAGAGCACACTATCGGCAAAGGCAAACTCATCGCCGCGGTTGCCAAAGGTGTAAACATCAAAAGCCTCGATGAGTTAAGCGATCCGGCCGTGACCAGAATCGCTCAGGCAGACTCCAAAAAAGCAATCTATGGCCTCGCCGCCACTGAGTTCTTCACCAACAAAGGGATAGGGGAAAAGATCCAAGCAAAGCTCCTTGTTGTCGGCACGGTACCTCAAGTGACGGCCTATGTGGTCAGCGGAGAAGTCGATATCGGCTTCATCAATATGACGGAGGCCCTGGCCATAAAAGAGAAAGTTGGACTTCTTATCCCCGTGGATGAAAAACTCTACAGCCCCATTTTGATCGTTGCCAAACGATTAAAGCAAAGCCCGAATGGTAAAGCAGCCGGTTCCTTCGTATCATTCCTGCAATCGGAGGAAGCACAGGCGATGATCCGGAAACAAGGATTGTAATGGTAGTGTTCTCGCCATTTTTTGAGATTCTCAAAGAACCTGCAACGGTGGCATGCATACGTTTAAGCCTGGAGATTGCCTGTGTCACCGTACCGTTGCTGGCTGTTTCCGGCATTCTTTTGGGATATGTGTTGGGCCGCTGGCAGGGTCGCTGGATTTCTGCTCTCGATTTCCTCGTGACCCTGCCGCTGGTGTTCCCGCCGATCGCCACGGGATTTCTTTTGCTTATGCTGCTTGGCCGTCGCAGCAGGATCGGAATTTTTCTTAAAGAGACGATCGGAATAGAGATGATTTTCAGCTTCTGGGGTGTTGCCCTGGCAGCCTTTATCGCTGGTTTGCCGCTGATCGTAAAGCAGGTGCAGGCTGCAATCCGCGGTGAGACAAATCGCCTGATCGAAGCTTCCTATGTTCTCGGGAAATCGCCGACCACAACCTTCTTCAAGATAACTCTTCCATCCATCCGAAAAAATATCGCCATCGGTCTTTCTTTGGCCTTTGCCAGATCGCTGGGGGAAGTCGGCGTGACCTTGATGCTCGGAGGCAATATCGTGGGCAAGACCAACACCCTTTCCCTGGAAGTCTATAACGCTGTATTCACAGGTGAATATGATCGGGCATTCGTTCTTGTCTTTATTCTGGGTGCCATTTCCTTAGGGCTGATTTGTATCACTCGCCGGCTGGCGAAGGAGGATTGATTTAAGGATGTGCCTATCTGGTCCGCATCGGATATATGGCGCGAGATCAGCACATTTCATCAACCATACGGTATGGTCCGTTTCTTGCTCGGTAAAAATCAGCTGTGGTATACGCCCCGCACGATATGAGTTTTTTAAATAAATACTCGAGGGAGAAATCAGATTGAAAGAGAGAAGGTCTGGAGGTTATCTCAAAGAACTTTGAAAGGGGCGTGGACGCTTTCCCCTCTCAACCTGAGAAACAGTAAAAAAATAAGCAGACTAACCGTTGATCATGACGCTGGTTGCTTTGACTATCGCCTCGACCTCTTTGCCAACGGTCAGGTTCAACCGTTCGACTGAACTTGTGGTAATGGTAGCGACGATCTCCACACCAGGGGCAACTTCGACAACAACTTCCGCCATAACTTGACCTTTTTTTACAGCTTTGACTTTTCCTTTTAAGGTATTGCGTGCGCTGAGTGCCAGAGGAGACCTCCTTTGATATTATTTACGGGTAGTGACCGATTCAACACCTTGTTGTGCTGTAAGGATTGTCATGGATAAGACGGAAGCCAATGTCGTTATGATTAAATAAAACAGCGAGATAGGTATATTCGGACCGTTCGGAGCGGCACCAGAACTGCGATATCAAAGATAGGAATATTGAATAAAGTACCAGTTTTTTATCACAGCGTTCCACAAGGAGAATATATACCAGAAGCCAAACCGTGTATTGAATGGCCACCTAAAACGTTATTTCATTATAGAACAACGATGCTTTGCTGCACAATTCTGGCGAGCCATATTGCCACCATCTTTGATGGCCAAAAATCGCTGGACACAATCAGGAGAACACGATGAACATCTCATACTCGCCGATTGGATATTTCAAAAGTCCGTATACAGAAATCAAAGGGATGCCGATCCAGCCTATCGGCGCCGAAGATAGGTCTTTTTTTCATGAGACAGATACGTGTCAGCGGTATTTATGTTTTTCTTAAAAGAATCGATGTGCTGGATAAGACACCGGTGATTGATATCAAACCGTATGTTGCTGATTTCGATCGGTGCGATGCCGATCGCTTTGGCTGGTTTGAAGGGAAATCCCGCAACGCGACAAATCACCGTAGCGATGAACGTTTTGCTGTACAACCTGCAGCGACTGGCGGCTGATCATGGCGACATATCTTTTTGTGCACGGGGCTTTTCAGGGAGGCTGGGTCTGGCAAAAGGTTACCGATCTTTTACGGACCAAAGGGCATGATACGTATACTCCGACTCTTTCCGGTTGCGGATATCTTGCAGGAAAGGGGAAACAGGACAAGAACGATCTGAATGACTATATTACTGATATCAGAGACTATATCGAATCAGAGGGACTGGATGAGGTCATTCTCATAGCGCATAGCTTTTCCGGCATGATATGTGGCGCGGTAATGATGCAGATTCCGGATCGAATCCGACATGCTGTCTTTGTCGATGCCATTATTCCCGAGCCTCAGCGATCCTTCGCTGACATAGCGGGCGAGTCTTTCCGGCTCATACTGGAAAAACATCTCCAGGAAGATGGATCTGTCAGGCCTTGGCCACTTCCTGTTTTCGGAGTAAACGGCTCGGACGCCAACTGGTTTGGATCTCGTCTGCGGCCGTTTTCCAGCGTTGCTTTCTATACACCATTTCCTGATTCTTTTGATCCTCACCGTATCCCCACAAGTTATATCAGCTGCCAGATGACAGCAAGCCCGTTTATCCGGGAAATGGCTGGAAAAGCGAAGGAATTTCATTGGCCACTGCTTACAATCAATACCGGACACTGTCCCATGGTGACCTGTCCTGTTGAGCTGGCACAGGCGCTGATGATGCAAACGGCATCCGCGCAGGATTTTTACTCATTTTTTGAATAATTCCTTTTGCTGGCGATGTATGATCAATCCGGTTTTGCGCTGGATGTAAGGTAACTTTTCATGGGCAGAGACCAGTGCTGGGTTGTTGGAGGCACTTTCCTTTGTTTCTCTTATGCACCAAGACAAAGGGGAGGAGTTGTTCAGCTATCGTCGGTTAAACTCGAATAGGCTTGATTCAATCCAATATTTTCAGTATTTCTTGCAGGCAGCCATCATCTCCCTCGACATCTGGGGCTTCACTGGCACCTTCTTAAACCTGCGAGAACACTTTATGCCCAAAGCAAAAAAAGACAACGACCACAATGCGATGGTATCTGGCAAGATCAAGGAAGGGGTACAGATTAGAGGTCGTCTCTGGTTAGAAAGCAAAGGACAGACCTATCTCTCCTGGGGGCGTATCGTCCTTCTTGAACGGATTGACGAGCATGGCTCGGTCTCCGCCGCAGCAAAATCGATGAAGATGAGTTTCAGCCATGCATGGAAACTGGTTGAAGACATGAACACCCTTGCCCCTGAGCCATTGGTTGAGAAACAAGCCGGAGGCAGGCAGGGTGGTGGAGCGTGGCTGACAGACTCAGGCAAACAAGCAGTTAAGGATTTCTGGCTTCTCGTAAAAAAATTTCAAGATTGGATAGATCACGAGCACTGCTAAATTCTTTGTATTTTCTCATAGCAACACGCCTATCTGTAGTCTTCAGAGAACGCTTGATTTCACGTTGTCTAAAGACCTGGCGGTATCGCTCGGGGATGACGTAGCGAAATGTAAGATTTCCGCTGTTATAATCACGCTTTAGAAACGAAAAAACCCGGATCATTTGTACCTCCTTTGTGGACCAAACTTTGGACCAAAGGCGAATGATTCGGGTTATATATTGAACTAAATCTAAGACTTAGTGCGATTTTGGTGGCGATGCAGGGACTTGAACCCCGGACACTACGGATATGAGCCGTATGCTCTAACCAGCTGAGCTACATCGCCTTAAGATAAGGTCAAGATTGATACCCTATTACCCCATTACTGTCAATATTTTTTCAAACATGAGGAAAGGTCTCTCAGAAAAAATCCGTTGATCTCACAACGAAGACAGCTAGCCCCGGAGACACTTTCAACAGAAAAAGGCCTCGTTTATGCAACGAGGCCTTTAAGTCTGCTAACGGGCATTCAGCCGTTCTGTACCATCCCCGTCTTCCAGGAAAAGTACAGCTCAGATTACATCATTCCGCCCATTCCGCCCATTCCACCCATGCCGCCCATGCCGCCAGGCATACCGCCACCCATTGAAGAGTCTTTGTCTTCAGGCAGGTCTGCGATCACACATTCTGTTGTGAGGAGCATACCGGAAACAGAGGCTGCATTCTGCAGAGCAATGCGAGTTACCTTTGCAGGATCGATAACACCAGCCACGATCAGGTCTTCGTACTGCTCGGTCGCGGCATTGAAGCCCATTGCACCAGTAAGGCCCTTCACGTGCTCAACAATGACGGACCCTTCACGGCCGGCATTGCTGGCGATCTGACGAACTGGCTCCTCAAGAGCGCGCAGCAGGATATTCTTGCCGAGCTGCTGCTCTCCGGGGAGAACAAGCGCAGAAAGAGCAGCCAGGCAGCGAATGTATGCGATACCGCCACCAGGAACAACGCCTTCCTCAACTGCTGCGCGGGTTGCATTGAGTGCATCCTCAACACGGGCCTTTTTCTCTTTCATTTCCACTTCGGTTGCAGCGCCGACATTGATGACAGCCACACCACCGATCAGTTTGGCAAGACGCTCCTGGAGCTTCTCACGGTCGTAATCAGAGGTGGTATCATCAATCTGGGTGCGGATCTGTTTAACACGACCCTCGAGCTTGGCTTTTTCACCAGCTCCATCAACGATGGTGGTGTTGTCCTTATCGATGACGATACGCTTACAAGTACCAAGATCATTAACGGTCACATTCTCAAGCTTGATGCCGAGATCCTCGGTGATGACTTGGCCACCGGTAAGGATAGCGATGTCTTCCAGCATGGCTTTTCGGCGATCGCCAAAACCAGGAGCCTTGACAGCGGCAACATGCAGCGTGCCACGCAGTTTGTTGACCACGAGGGTGGCGAGTGCCTCACCGTCGACATCCTCGGCGATGATACACAGGCCCTTGCCCATTTTGGCAACGGACTCGAGCACGGGGAGAAGATCCTTCATGCTGGAGACTTTTTTCTCCACCAGAAGGATATAGGGGTCGTCCATGCTCACTTCCATGCGATCCGGATCGGTCACAAAGTAGGGAGAAAGATACCCGCGATCAAACTGCATACCCTCGACGACATCAAGGGTGGTATCCATTGACTTTGCTTCCTCGACGGTGATGACACCCTCTTTACCAACCTTGTCCATGGCCTCGGCGATAATCTTGCCGATGGTCTCGTCGCTGTTGGCGGAGATGGTGCCAACCTGAGCGATTTCCTTCTGCTCCTTGGTAGGGGTGGCGAGTTTCGCCAGTTCAGCAATAACAACCTCGACGGCCTTATCGATCCCGCGTTTGATCTCCATCGGGTTACCACCGGCGGCTACCAGTTTTACACCCTCGGTGTAGATGGCCTGCGCCAGAACTGTTGCAGTAGTGGTGCCGTCGCCGGCAACATCGGAGGTCTTGGAAGCGACTTCCTTGACCATCTGCGCACCCATGTTCTCAAATTTATCCTTGAGCTCGATTTCCTTGGCAACCGTCACACCGTCCTTGGTGATCGTCGGAGCACCATAGGATTTCTCGATGAGGACGTTGCGGCCTTTGGGGCCGAGTGTAACTTTTACCGCATTTGCCAAGGTGTTTACGCCGTTGAGTATGGACTCGCGGGCCTTCACTCCGTATTTAATATCTTTTCCAGCCATTATATTAATCTCCCTTTATCGTGTACCTATCCAAGAAGGACAGGCAGAAATAGATTCAGTTGCAGCAGTTCTCGTTATTCAATCACGCCGAGAATGTCATCTTCACGCATGATGAGATAATCCTCACCACCGATTTTCACATCAGTTCCGCCGTATTTGGAAAAGAGCACACGGTCACCCTCTTTTACCTGCAAGGCAACTCTCTCACCTTTATCGTTGGCTTTGCCTGGTCCTACGGCAATGATTTTACCTTCGACAGGTTTCTCTTTGGCACTGTCAGGGATGATAATTCCACCAGCAGTTTTGGTTTCCTCTTCCAGACGTTTCACTAGAAGACGATCGTTCAATGGACGTATTTTCATTACTTCCTCCTACATGACTTGTATTGATTTCCGAACGGGCCCATCATGAAAGGATGTGTGGTTTCCCAATTCGTTGTTTTTGCCCGATTTTCGAGCAGGTACCCATGACTGGCCAAAAATATAGGCTTGGAATCATAAAAATCAAGGGAGGGATTTAAAAAATTTGGACAACTGCTTCCTTGTGGTCTGAATAATTACATAAATTATTGATATAATTTTATTTGTCTAACAGACACGGACAACCCATTTATCAGGATCCGCCCCATAACCATTCTGGATCGCCTGGAGTTCGGTAAAAAGACGCTGCGCCAGAACTCCGGTTTCTCCGTTGTTGATGATATAGGTTTCGTTCTTGTACATCAACTCGCCAACCGGTGATATCACCGCTGCTGTACCGGTGCCGAAAATCTCCTTCAGACTGCCGTCCTTGCTAGCCGCCAGGACCTCATCAATAGCAATGGGCCGCTCGACGGTCTTGATACCCCAACTCTGAGCCAACTTGAGCACGGAATCGCGGGTAATCCCGCCCAAAATCGAGCCACCCAACGGAGGGGTGATCAATTCATCCTCTATCTGGAAGAAGATATTGCTCGTTCCGACCTCTTCCACATACTTGTGCTCACAGGCATCGAGCCAAAGCACCTGGGTGTATCCGGCCTTCTTGGCAATCTCGGACATATAGAGCGATGCAGCATAGTTGCCTGCCGTTTTCACCTGGCCCACGCCGCCTTTCACGGCCCGGACATATTCATCGCTGACATAGATCTTGGTTGGATTGAAACCCTCAGGATAGTAGGCTCCAACCGGGCACATGATGATATAGAAGAGATAGGTGTCGGAGGGTTTTACCCCGAGGATCGGGTCAACCCCGATCATGGTGGGGCGGATATACAGAGTCGCGCCCGGAGCCGAGGGAATCCATTCCCGGTCGAGATAGAGCAGGGCCTTGAGCGATTTCAGCACGAGATCGACGGGAACGCGGGGCATGCACATCCGAAGGGCAGAGGTGTTAAGGCGCTCGAAGTTATCTTTTGGCCGGAAGAGGAAAATCTGATCGTCCTTGCCGCGATACGCCTTCATTCCCTCGAATATGGCCTGGCCGTAATGGAAAACCATGGAGGCCGGATTCATCTGAAAATCCTGATAGGGACAGATCTTTGAATCGTGCCAGCCTTTTTCGCGATTCCATTTCGACAAGTACATATGATCGGTGAAATGGACACCGAAACCGAGATTATCTTCCGACGGTTTCTTTTTCAGTTTATCCAAGGGGGTCTTTTCCAGTGCTACCTCAATATTTTCCCACATCCTATGTTTCTCCTCGCCACCGTGCATTTTTCTTTAATAAATCCGCTGGAGCATATATACTTTCAGCCGAGATTAAGTACCCGGCCGGCCTGTTACGATAACTCAGCCCTCTCGCTCATTGCAACTGTAATCCATTTACCCTTTTTCCGCTCTCCACTTATGGCTTCAGAGAAGACCGACACCGGCGCTGTGCTCCCTTCCGACAAACCAAGCCAGACTCTTGTCAGGTATTTCATTGTCGTCTTTTTTATTTCCAGCCTATTCCTTGGGAGAATACTCTGGCCTTTCTGGTCAATCCTGGTCCTCTCCTTCCTGCTCACCAACCTATTCCTACCAGTATACTCCTTCCTGAACCGGAGAATGCCGGATTATGCCGCCTCGATTCTCACCTGCCTGCTTATCGTCGCCCTCGTCTTCATCCCCCTGGTTTTTTTTACCGGTTCGCTGGCCAAGGAGGCCCTGAATCTTTACAACTGGGGCAGGGACAGCCAGGTCGGCCTGAAACTGCAGACCTTCATCCAGGAAAGTCCATTCATCTTCAACCTGCAGCAGCAACTGCAGGAATTCGGGGTCGACTTCAAGCCCTCGCTGGTGACCGACACCCTCACCTATCTGGCGAAAACTGCCGGCCTGTTTCTCTACAATCAGGCCAGCAGCTGGGCGGCCAACATCGCTCAATTCCTCGGCATGTTTTTTATCATGATTCTGGTGATCTACTTTCTGCTCATAGATCTTCCAAAACTCAAGGAATACCTCATCCGGCTTTCACCGTTGCCAGACGATCAGGATCGTCTGCTTATTCAGAAATTTGAAGAGATTGCCAACGCCATTCTCAAGGGTAACGGGATCTGCGGATTGATTCAGGGTATTCTAGGTGGAGGGATCTATTCGATCATGCACCTCCCCTCGCCGATTCTCTGGGGTTGCATCATGGCGGTACTGGCTTTTCTTCCGATCTTCGGCATCGGCCTGGTGATGATCCCCACCGCGATGGTCCTGGCCATCAACGGCCAGGTTGGACAAGGTATTTTCCTGTTCTGCTACTACTTCTGCCTTTCAATGTCCGTCGAGTACCTGCTCAAGCCGAAACTCGTCGGCAAAGAGGTCAAAATGCACACCCTGCTGGTCTTGCTGGCCATCCTCGGCGGCCTGGCGGTCTACGGCATCCTGGGAATCTTTTATGGCCCGCTCATTGTCACCGCTTTCCTGACCCTGTCGGATCTCTACCTCAACAAATACGAGCCGCACCTGGAAAGAAATTAGGCGCTACTTTTTTCTTGCCGGCAGCTCTTCTTGTCAGGCAACATAAGGCAGCCTCACCGTAAATCTGGCACCGCCGTACCGAGACGCACCAACCCCAATCTCCCCCTTGTAGTGTTCGACGATTTTCTTGGCGCTATACAGGCCAACCCCGCTGCCTTCCTTGCTGCTCGGAATCTGAAAGTATTCTTCAAAGATTTTGTCATAATATCCCTCAGGAATTCCTGCCCCGTCATCCTCCACGACAAATTGCAGAAAACCACCTTCGAGAGTGAGGGAGACATGGATCCTGGAACGGGCGTATTTCACCGCATTGCCAATCAAATTTTCAAGAAGAGTACGCATTTTGGCAGGATCGCCGAAAAATTGCATGTCACCCAACTCGCCGTCTGCCATCCCTGATTTTACATCCGCCAGGATAATTTCCAGGTGCTCGGTCTCGGCCTTCGGGGCAAAACTCTGCACCACCGAGTGAAGCAATTCCTCGATATCAAAGGCCTCGTTCTCAAACCGGTGATTCAGTCTGCCGCCGCGCAGATCCTTGGAAATCTGATCGATGGTTTCAGAAAGTTTCATTGAGGCGTCATGGATTGCCTGGGCGTATTCTCCACTTTTCTCAACAGGGATATTCTTCTGGGCGATCAATTTGCGGGAAAAACCAATGATCGGCACAAGCGGCCCCTTGAGGTCATGGATAAGCACAGAGATGAAGCGTTTTCGCTGTTCATTCATCTCCCCCGTTCTTTCTTCAATCAAGTCCTCGAGATGAAAGCGATACTGGTCCAGTTCCTTTTCGTTGGTCTGGAGATGCTCCGCCATATTGTTGATATGCGCCCCCAGACTGCCTATCTCGTCCTGCTGCTTCAGAGAGATCCTGGCGGAAAAATCCCCGTTGGCAATACTGTCGAGTGTGCGGATGTACTCATTAAGAGGGCGAACAATACCCGATGCAAGCCGGACAACCAGGCCGATGCTGATCAGCAGGATGAGACAATCGGCGATGACCATGATCATCCTGGTGTTCTCATACCCCTGCAGGGCCTTGCCGGAGGCAGAGATCGAGAGTTGCTTCTGCAGTTGGACCATGCTGTCGAGACCTTTCAGCCAATTCCATTGCGTTGACCTTACTGCGTCGATCAACATCACCGCTCCTGCTTTTTTGTCTCCCGACATGCTGAAGTCGACAACCTGCCGCCAGAGCGCGCGAGTGCTTCTCTCGCCGGCCTTCATGTCCTCCAGCAGTTTTCTACCCTCCGCTGTGGTCTCGAGGGAATTGAAGCGGATCAGGGCTTCCCGGTATTTTTGTTCGCCCGTGGCAATTTTGGCAAGCTCCTCCTTGATCACCTCCTGACCATCCATCAGCAGGATATTCCGCACGAACACCGAGGTTTCACGGGCCAGAAACCGCATATCCTGAGCCAGGATGAGTTTCTCGTTGTTCACCGTAACAATCTCGTTGAGGCCGTCCTTCATCTCCCGGAGAG
>JFJP01018706.1_pt1 | contig 18288 bp, 18 predicted proteins | sample 431651 | NCBI WGS metagenome assembly JFJP01 (sample SAMN02602958, study PRJNA72255) | Microbial mat metagenome, whole genome shotgun sequencing project. | biome: fresh water; feature: sink hole; material: water; isolation source: purple microbial (photo- and chemosynthetic) mats found in...
CGCCCTGGCGAGCATACCGATCATCCTGTTGTTTATCTTCTCGATGAAGTTATTTGTGCGCGGCCTGACCGAGGGTGCGGTCAAGGGTTAGGAGAAATCATGGCTAAGGTAACGCTGGAACATGTTGACAAGGTCTATGCCGGGGGCGTCAAGGCGGTGTCGGATTTCAATCTGGAGATCCGGGACGGGGAGTTCGTGGTCTTTGTCGGGCCGTCAGGTTGTGGCAAGTCCACCACGCTGCGGATGGTGGCGGGGCTGGAGGAGATCAGTGGCGGGGTGATCCGGATTGGCGACCGCGTGGTGAACGACGTGCCGCCCAAGGATCGGGATATCGCGATGGTGTTCCAGAATTATGCGCTCTATCCGCACATGACCGTGAAGGCGAACATGGCCTTCGGTCTCAAGCTGAGGAAGTATCCTTCCAGGGAAATCGAGGCCCGTGCACATGACCGTGAAGGCGAACATGGCCTTCGGTCTCAAGCTGAGGAAGTATCCTTCCAGGGAAATCGAGGCGCGAGTCCAGGAGGCGGCCGCGATTCTCGGGATCGAGGAACTCCTGGATCGACAGCCGAAGGCGCTGTCCGGCGGCCAGCGGCAGCGGGTGGCCGTGGGGCGTGCCATTGTACGCAAGCCGGCCGTTTTCCTGTTTGATGAGCCGCTCTCCAATCTGGATGCCAAGATGCGGGTGCAGATGCGGGTGGAGATCAGCCGGCTCCATCAGCAGTTGGGCAGCACCATGATCTATGTGACGCATGATCAGGTCGAGGCGATGACGATGGGCCAGCGGCTGGTGGTGATGAAGGACGGTTTCGTCCAGCAGGTGGAGGCGCCGATCCCCCTCTATAATCAGCCTGCCAACCGGTTTGTCGCCGGCTTTATCGGGATGCCCCCGATGAATTTCTTTAGTGGCGCCATAAGTGAGCGAGGTGGAAAACTCTCGTTCAATGGTCCCGGCGGAATGATTGTGGAGGTACCGGCCAGAAGCCGGCCGGGCCTGGGCGCGTATGTGGGTCGTCCGGTGACCTTGGGGCTGCGGCCGGAGGATATCGGTTCGGCCGTGGCGGAACAATTGCCGGGGGTGTCAAGGATCCGGGCAACCGTGGAAGTCGTCGAGCCTATGGGATCCGAGTCCTATATCTACTTCCGCGTGGGCGACACGAGCTTCGTCAGCCGGGTGGATGCCCATCGCCAGTTCCGGCTGGGGGACGTGGCGGAACCGGCGGTGTTCATCGACAAAGCGCATTTCTTCGACCCGTCCTCTGAAAAACGCATCGGCTAGATCGGCTTAATGAAAGGATTGTAGTATGTCTTATCGACGAGGCGATAGGGTGGGATCGAGTGCGATCCTTGCGGCGTTGTTGTTTGTGGTGGTTTTCGTGAACGCGGGCGGATTGTCCGGGGGAGAGCTTGAGATGCGTCAACTGAATTCAGGGGGAGAGCCCATTCCGTTCGGGGAAATGGTGATCGACGGCAAGGATGTCCAGTCAAGATGCCGGGTCAGCACAAACGGGCTGAATATCCTTATACCGAAAGGCGCCGTGTCACCATGCAACTTGGCGTTGCAGCGCCCCGTCGATCTGTCTGCCTACCGCTATCTTCTGTCCACCGTGGAAAACACAGGCTCCGGCACCGTTGTCCTCCGCATGGCTGTGCGTGATAAGGGAACGAATAACCACTGGGAATGGGGGCACCATACGTTCGGTATTGTCGTTGTCCGTCCCGGCGAGACAAAACCGCTGGCGGCCTGCCTGGCAGGTGCGCGTCCGGCATACGCTTACATGAAGGACTATTTTCCGCGGATGGCACAGCTTCCTGGGATGTTCGAGTTCAACTTCTGGCGGGAGCTGGATGCCAGCCATGTTGCCGGTATCCAGATCCTTCCTGTTGGGGCGGATTCCAATATCGATCGGAGCATCGTTCTGACGCCATTCCGTGGGGCGCAGCCGATTTCGGCGCCCACGGAAGAATCCCTGAAGAACGGGAGTTTCTTTCCGTTTATCGACAAGTACGGTCAGTACAGCAAGCTGGACTGGCCCGACAAGATTCGCACAGATGCGGATCTGGCCAGGATGCGGAAGAAGGAGGCGTCCTGGATTGCCGGGCGCGGATCCATGCCGGAAGGCTGGAACAAGTACGGTGGCTGGGCCGCCGGACCGCAGTTGAAGGCGACCGGGCATTTCCGCACGGAAAAACATCAAGGGAAGTGGTGGCTCGTGGATCCGGAAGGTCGCCTGTTCTGGTCAAAGGGATCGACAGGCATCGGCTTCGGCATCGGAGGCAATACGCCTATCGAGCCGGATCAGCGCAGACGGTTTTTCGTCGATGTCCCGGAGGATGCTGTCGTTAGCGGCAGGCGCGGCGGCAAGGAATTCGTGATTGGCCAACAGATTGAAACGCTCAAATATGGCAGGCAGACCGGGGACGAATGGAAGCACGATCTGACCATAACGAGGGCATGGGCCTTCGGGCTCAACACGGCGGGGGCATGGAGTTCTGTGCGGGCTACCGCCAGCCGGAGGCTGCCGTATACCGTTATGTTGCATCCCTGGTCCCCCTCGATTCATGAGAATCTCATGGATCCGTTCAGCCCCGCCTTCAGGGAGGGGCTTGAGAAGGCGGTGCAGGGGACGGTCGGCAAGGAGTCCGATGATCCATGGTGCATCGGTTACTTCATCAACAATGAACTCAAATGGTCAAGCCCGCTGGCGCTGGGCAAGATGGCTCTGACACACAGTCCGGCGCAGCCGGCCAAGCTGGAATTGATCCGGCAGATGAAGGCCAGGTACGGGACGATCCAGGATCTCAATGCGGCATGGCAGCGGTCGTATGCGTCATGGGATGCGCTCTCTGAAACACGCGAGGAGGGCAAGCTCAACAAGCCGATCGAGCAGGACCTGGCCGCTTTCGGGAATGTCTTCTGTGATACATTCTTCCGGACTATCCGTGAGGTGATGAAGCAGCACGCGCCCGATAAGCTCTACCTGGGGGACCGGTTCAACAAGAATGTACAGGAGGTGATCAGTGCCTGCGCCCGCTATGCGGATGTTGTGAGTTTCAATAAATATGAGCCGGGAATCGAAAGCCTTCAGCTTCCGAAAGGCAGCGAGGATAAGCCGATCATCATCGGAGAATTCTGCTTCGTCCGCGGCGGGCGGCGGCATGTCAGTGCGGGCCTTGGCGACGTGTTTGACCCCGATTACCGCGGCCGTGCCTACGCGCAGTACATCATCGGTGCGCTGGCCAATCCGGCGGTCGTGGGGTGTCACTGGTTCCAATGGGGGACACAACCGGTTACCGGCCGCGGCGATGGCGAGAATTATGAGCAGGGCTTCCTGGATACCAGTGATACGCCCTACTGGGAGCTGGCGCACTATTCGCGCAGTCTGGCCGATCATATTTACGACATTCGATTGCGCGGGACGAGCGGGTTTGACTATCTTCGCCCCGCACCCTGACATCCCGTGGCTTATCCTGCAAACGAGGTGATCCAGCGAATCTCGTCCGTGCGGCCCATACGCATAACCTCAGGGCCGTTTGAACCCGTTTGACAGGACTCGCGCATTCTGGCATCGTTTCTGGTCTTTTAAGGAGCAAATGATGAGATTCACGAACAAACCCTATCCGGTTTTTTCCCAGCCTGATCAGCAGGCCGCGATGCGTGGTGCCCTCATGGTTCTGGACATGGAGTATGTGGGACGTGAGTGGCCGCATATTCTCCTGGGGCGTGAGGTCAGGGCGCGCGAGGCCAAGTACACCACACTTGATCCCAACGAGCCCAGCCGGATTATCGGCACGTTTCAGCGGTTTGATGCGGAGACCATGGATATTGATGCCCTGATGCATGGGGCCAATGCGGCTTCCGTGCGCTGGAACGGCATGGGCATTGAGGTGCGTGCGGCGGTGATCGAGAAGGCTGCCGATCTCATGGAAGATCGCATCATGCTGATTGGGGCCGCCCTGGTGTCGGAAGTTGGCAAGAGTTATATCGAGGCCTACGCCTGTATTGCCGAAGCGATCGACTTCCTGCGTTACAATGCCGAGCTGGCGCGCGAGGAATACGCGGCGGAGCTCATCAAGACGCCTGCGTCCTGCGGCAATATGAATCGGCGGGTGTTGGTTCCGCACGGCGTTTTTCTCGGGTTGGATCCGTTTAACTTCCAGGTTGCCATCGGAACCGACCAGATGGCCAAGCCATTGTTGATGGGGAATGCGGTGATCGCCAGTCCGTCGGACAAGGCGTCCTTGTGCGGACGCCTGCTGTTCCAGACGTTTGTGGACGCCTTCGCGATGTGTGGTGTCGACTCCACTGGCATTATCAACTGGGCCCCCGGCGGGGCGGATATGGCCCGACCTTTGCTGGCGCACCCTGGATTGGCGGGGTTGTGCTTCACAGGAAGCGGGGAAGTGTTGGATATCATTATCCGCGAGTACGGGATGCTGCGGCGCTGGCATGGAGGCAAACTGGTGATTGCCGCCGCCGAGACGAGCGGGGTGGATGCCATGTATGTTCATCAAGATGCTGATCTGGACGTTGCCTCCACGGCGGTAGCTGCCGCCTTGTGCGGTTTGAGCGGCCAGAAATGCTCTGCCCTGAGCACGATCATCGTGCACGAATCCGTTCAGGATGAACTGCTCAAGCGCTCGGCGGCCAAGATTGACAAGCTGGTTTTCGGCCCTACGCGGGAGGGGGCCTACCTCGGGGCGGTTATCTCGGCGGCGGCGCGGGATCGGATCCTGTCGCAGATTAAGGAATTGCAGTCGAAGGTTGGTGTAACCCAGGCATATAAAAAGGAATTGCCAGCCGGTTTCCCTGGCTTTGCTGTGGCACCAACCATTCTACAGGCGACAGCCGAGCACGTGAAAGACGCCGATAAGTTGGCCCGTTTGCGCAATACCGAGATCTTCGGTCCGGTCTGTACGATGATTCCTGTTGCGTCCTTTAAAGAGGCTGAACACGTGTTCAACGCGAGCGACTGCGCCCTCACGGGCGGCATTTGTTCCCAGGATAAACAACTGATCGAACATGCGATACTGCATTTCCGGGCAGGTAATTTCTATATCAACCGGAAGATCACCGGTGCTCTGGTAGGCAGCGAACCCTTCGGGGGCTTGGTGTCGCGATCTTCCCTGATGGGCATCTCTGCCGGTTCCCGTCACGCGCTGACCCTGTTCTACTCTGACAAGACCGTGTCCGGCTTCATGCCTGCATCGTGAATGCGGTTCAGCGCCGGCCAGGACCAGGCGTCGGTTGGCCTCCGGGCGGTTCGACAGCATAGGGCTCGAAGGACGGTCATTGGTTGTTCATTACTTGCGCGATCTCATGAAACGCGGCCTCATCGTCATGATGGGAGAGCATTCCGCCGGATGCTCGTATGCCACCCCGTCTTTCCGATTAAGAAAGAGGAGTCTTTTCATTTGAAATGGTGGTGGGCGGCGAGGGACTCGAACCCCCGACCACCTGGGTGTAAACAAGAAGTCAAACCGCCATTTATATGGGAATTATTGAATAGAACACGAAAATACTAGCCTGTGTGTTAGGATGTGTGTTTTTTATGCTTGTGTCTCGACTCCTTTTGTTGCACGCTATTGCCGACAATTCCACAAGGGGCAGAGACCATGAAAATAATCCTGAAAAAACAGCGTGATGGACATCGTAACAGACCTTATTTCTATGGTCAATATGAATTGGACGGGAAGCGTTTTGTCGTCAACACAGGCGTGCTCTGGCAGGGAGTGCCTCCGATATCACTCCGTGAGCAGGGCGACACGGCGTTTGAGAGAAGCCGTGCAAAAGCCGAGTCGGTTCTTGGCCATCTTGTCGAAGAAGATCAGAGTAAAGGCCGTTCAGAACACCTGACGGAGCGCCTCATCAAGAGCAAGACCGGCAAGGCGGTGGAATACGTTGGAATCAGCGACTTGGCTTCGCGCTGGCGCAATTTGGAACGTAGCGCTCCTGCGTCAGGTCGGTATCTTAAAGACTGCGATTCTGTGTTTTCGCTTTTCACGGCATTCATGCAAGAGCGACACCCGGATACGATTTACCTCTACGAGATCAGCAAGGATGCTGCTGCGGCCTGGATGCGCAAGCTGCAACGATCCTATTCCCCCAAGACGGCGTCCGAGTACCATAGGCTCGTTCGTTCTGCCGTTAACCGATTCCTGCCCACCGGCTGTGAATCCCCGTTCTCGGACATCGCCAAGGCACGCAGATCGAAAGGCGAGGTTGTCCATAGAAAGCCGTTTGGACCTGAGGAACTAAAACTGCTTTTGGATGCTGCCCGAGCCGACCCGTTCCTGTATCCGTTGGTTGTCACTGCAGCCTGTACGGGCATGCGCAGAGGCGACGTTTGCAAGTTGCGATGGGAGTCTGTCAATCTGGGCGATGGCATGCTTACGGTCAGAACCAGCAAGAGTGGGGCAATGGTTGAAATTCCGATCTTCACGCCGCTAATGGATGTTCTCATAGGTCGCAAGAAGGCGCGTAAGGGATATGTATTCCCCGAGGCAGCCGAGATGCTTGCGAAGAATCCAACCGGATTGTCATGGCGCTTCAAGGCTCTGGTGGCAAAAACGCTGGGCGAGGTAGGGGCAGAGCTTGATGCTTCTCACGTTTCTGCTGCAGACATCGAATCGGAGGGGTTACAGGCGATTTCCAATCACACAGTCGATGGATCAAGGAGAGCCCGCATAATCGATGTTTTCCGCCGCTATGCGGCCGGTCAGTCGGTAAGACAGATCGAAAAAGAGACTGGGATTTGTCGCAGTACGATTTCTTGCGATCTGACAACCGTTGAGCAGTGGTTAGGGAAGCCGTTCAAGCGTTCAAAGCCAGGACGGCATACCCAGGGGCAGGATCGTTCAATAAAAAGTGCGATCGCGAACTCCACGCAAGTCGAGGCTGGCAATACGCGCTGCAATGCTGGCAGTGTATGGGACTGGCACGCGCTGCGGGCGACTTGGGTGACTCTGGCCTTGTCTGCCGGCGTACCGATCGAATTGGTTCGTAGGGTTACAGGGCATGCTACGGTTGAAGTTGTTCTCCAGCATTATTTCAGACCTGGGCGCGAACAGTTTAGAGCCGTTTTGTCCGATGCGCTCCCGTCGGTTTTGACTGGCAGTAAGGGAACAGTGGAAAATATCTCTGCCGCTAGGGAAGAGCTTAATATGCTCGTGAAAAGAATCACAGAAGGAACCGCGACGGCAGCCGAAAAGGTTAGATTCAAAGCGCTGGCCGCAAAGGTAGCTTAGGCTGACTCCACTATGTGCCCGTGGACATCTTTCTCGCCCACAACGCGCCGCGCGGGGTGAATGACCGCCCTGACTGTACGTCAATGGGGATTCCCGCAGAACTGGCGAATTGACTATCATCAGCACTAAATTCTGAATTCATATTTATTTAGATTGGCCCGCCTCGATCTAATGAAACTCTTTAATCCCGGTGGATGCCGCCTTTTCTCCAAGATAATACCCAACCCCGAATATGACAACACCCAAGATGGCGGTGCCGGATTGGGGTGGGGGACGTCGATCAGATCGCACAGCTCGGAAATGAAAAGCTGGTGGTTGGAGCGCTCCGCCGCGCCTGAGCGTTCCCAGCGCTCGATAAAGGCCGTAGCCGCCTGTGACTCTGAATCTGTCATTCCCTGATTCCCCTCATGAAAACATTTGCTGAAGCTGGAATTCCGAGAGTCTAGTTTCGGATCGCAGGCAATTCAATTGAAATCACTACCATTCCACAAGGCAAAAGGGGCACTCAACACAGAGACACACGGGCATTCCCTATTCCATGGCATTGTTCAAGCGGGACAGGAGAATACCTGAGTTCGGTAAGACGCGCGCCTTGAACGTCGCATATCTCGGGCGGTGAAGCCGTATCGAGCATTTGCTGGGTGGGCTGCCTTCCTACTTCACTTTGCTGGGATCGAACGGCAGCCCGGGACCGACAACAACTCCTTCCTTCCCGCCGACATCGAACGGTTCGCCGCAAAGAACAGGATGAACGAAGAACCATTGTGCCTGTTCCGGTATGCAGACTTCCTTTTGTTGGCCGGGAACGAGAAAGGACTGCAAGTAACAACCTGGTCTGTTCCTGTCCTGGATGGGCCAGCCGATTAGCCCAAATGCAGCCAACTTACAGAAGGGGTGCGCAGGGTCTTCGGATGTGTTGTTTTCCTTGGCGAACCGTTTGCGGATGGCGTCAGTTTCGCGCCGTGTCATCACATTGCACGGGAAATGCGCAACGAGTTGTCGGATAGACGCAACGGGATCGTCTTTGCCCCACGGCCAGCGATTGGCGACCTCACGCAGATAGGGGATGGCCACTGCCCGCGTAGCGGCATGGTGAACAGCATCGCGAACCAAAGAAGAGTCGTTGCCTTGTGTTCCTGCGAGCCGCTGCCGGAGAATCTCGTTTCCGACATTGATGATGTCCCTGGGCCTCTGCAATGTGTGTCGGAGTAGGTACTTACCGAGGATCTCAGCCTTTTCGCCTGTGGCGTTCACTGCCAAGTTTTCTATGACACATTCGTGCCGTTTGGAGTCATAGAACTCCTGTCCGAAGAAGGCCATGAGAGGGTCATCATTGACCACTTCGGGCTTCTTGAGATGGAGTTTCCTTAGTCTCTGGATTCGGACTGAAAGAAGACGGATAAGATGCTCCTCGGCCCAAGTCAGGGGAAAGAAGTCATTATCCCACTTTGAGAAATCCTGTGTATCTTGGATTGCCCAATGGACCTCTGGACGCAAGGTCATAAAGATGTGGATTCGGTGGTTCGTTATTGATCGTATCTTCTGGATAGCGAGGAAGCACCCGTGGTTACTCGCCAACCAGAATTGTGGATGTTGGTCAAAAAAGTCGTCTTGATGGTCAATGAAAAAGTACATCGGCGGCATCTGGTCCACGTTCTTGACAAGGCACCTGCGGAGCGGAGTCGGATCGGGAAAGGCGGTCTTTCCCATGACTCGCTTCTCGCCAGTTTCAAGTTGGCGCATGAATGATGAAACCCAATTGAAGGGGTCGTCGTTGTCGAGCCCATCGACGAGAGCATGCAGGCTTCTGAACCATTCGGGTTTATCCTTAAGTCCGTATCCATATTCGTGCGCGTTGACAAGGATGGTGTGCAGTAATGCCCACTCCCATAGAGAAGTCCAACCTTCGATCATGGGACTGCCACCAGAATCCAACAAATCCCAGATTGGTGCCCATTGCACAGATGATGCAAAATCGGCTGTCGGCGCGAAGGATTTCTGCGGAGGGCGTGGAAATACGAGGACACCGGCGTTTCGCCGGGCAAGGACCGCCTTCTTGAAAAGAAGCAGGCTCTTCCCTGTCCCCTTGCTTCCCACGATGAACGGAATATCGGTTTCCCTTTCGAGAAAGGAACGGATAGCAGGTGTTTCAACGAAAACGTCGTCCAAGGCTGACATGGAACGCGCAACATCGTTGGCCGCCTCGCCACTCCCAAAATCGTCGTATAGATGCTCTTCCATTTGTCCCTTCCTTTCTCTTGCCCAACGCTCACACTGAGGGGTTCGGCGACCCGTCCACGGGGCGCCGAATACCATCCGGAGTGTTCGGCAATCGTCTGGTGTCGTTGCCAATCATGCACAAGTATGACAATAGCCTCTCCGTGTGCGATTGATCTCTGTAATAGGCGGACAAACCACCTACGACGCACAGAGCCGCGAACAGAAGCGGTGGAAGCAATGTGACTTTTCCCGCGAACATGAGCCAAACAGACATGCCAAATAGAATGACGAAGGCGGTCGTGAGATTGCGACTGCATGAGACTTCGGCTCGTATTTTGGGAAGAAGGGTGGCTGCCTGCTGGTTGTGGGCAACTACATAGGCATGCAGAAGGTGACTCAACATGAATAGGTGTTGGGCACCGAGGTTGGCTTCCGCCTGCTTCACGTCCTGCCCGGTCGACTTTGGGGTATGTCGGACGCGGAGCCAATCCTTTACGACATCCGGTATGACGTCGATGTTTTGAGCAAGAGGGTCCAGAGGTTCTCGTTCAAAGAAGAACCGCGAAAGGCAATGACGCCTTCTCAAGAACTTCAGGAGCGGCCAACCAAAAGGAGTTAGCAGGATTCCGATTACATAGCCACATCCCAGTATTCCGAGCGCAACACAGGTGCCGAGAGCCAACGACAACCCCTTGAGTGTAGCGCCCCATGGAACATGAACGATGGCGGCTGTCGAGAGAAGCCAGAGACAACCGATCATGAAAATGCACCCGGGCAGAATCCGTGCGATCGCGTCGAAGTAGATCTCAGGCACCAGGCTTCCGAGTTTCTCTACATCTGTTTCATCGCTCACGATCCTATTCTCCATTCTTTAGCTGCCGAAAATCACGGTTCAGTGGATTCCGAACTCCGGCGCGAGTCTTGCTTCACAAGAGGCGTGCCGCGGGTGAGGAAACCGCTGGTTCGCTGTCTTCTATCGGATCTTTCTGGAATACCTCTTCTTGACAATCTTCAGGATAAAGGAGTTCAGACCATCTCCGCCGTCAGCGAGTCTTTTCATTGCGTCGATATTGCTCTGGCCGGCACTTGCGGCTGTGTATTCATAAACGGCGCCATCTTTGAACTGAACACGGATCGATTTCGCATCATACTCGTATGCGGACACGCCCGAATCACCACCAATATCGCGATATGTCTTCATCACAGTTCTCCTCTCAGGGTACTTGTCGTTTCGTACAGTCTTACCTAATCACGCAGGCTCAACCTCTTTGAATGCTTGGCCATTGTTCCATGCTCTCGCCGCGCCATCAGCTAGGTCATAGCACTTAGTTTGCGTACCGCAGTTTCACGCGACCAGAAATAAGCCAAACACACCTTCTCGTCCACTCAGACGTTTGATTCAAGCGCTAGTCTTCTCGCAGGTCGGACAGGGAACAAGATCGTATTCAGCCATGCAGAAATCTCCTTAAGTGCCCGAACGTGATTAAACACTACATTATCCGGCATGTTATGTCTATCAGGGTGCCCACCATTTATGAGTAAGGAATTGGAGCATTTGCACTTCGCGATTCCCTAGCTGATGAGCAAGATCAGGCGTATCGCTTGCAGATCGGTGCAGTATGGAACTGCCAAAGAGCGCCACCATCTTCACTATAAAGTGTTCGCCATCACTGTTATAGCGGAGCGGAAATGCGTGGCAATGGTGCATGTGAACCGGTGACCGCTGACTGGCTGTGTGTCAATCAGGTTGTAAATCGTTACTAAACAATACTATTCCTAGAACGTACCCGGTTTCCTTCGGTAAGACGTGAGTATATCTTTCTTCATTGGCTCTTGTAGCGGCGGCTTATCCCAACTGCTCTTCGATTTCGTCAGTGTACTTGCCCAGCCATTCATCTATCAGAGCATCCTCGCCATATGAGTTCCCCTCATCGTCCTTCCATCGCACGCTGCCGTCGGCAGTGATGAATGGTGAGTATTCTTCATCGTGGATGACATTCGCCCCGCCGTAATTGTTGAACCGCCCCCAGCGTCCTTCAATCACCAAGCAACGCAAACGAGCGTCCGATGCACTGTTGACAACATCATTCGCGTACTCAAACCTTAGGCAGATCCGTCCATGCCAGAAGTTGATGTACGAATGGTGATCATGCAGTTTGGGGGTATCAACACGGATACCGCACGCAGGCGAATGATCAACCAACTCGGCAACTGTTTCATTTGCTCGGGAAACGAAGTGTTTCACCGCCTGATTTACGGTGGAAACGCCGCTCGCAGTCCTCAAAGCGCTGTCAGACGCCGTTGCCTCCGCTTTACGGCTCAGCGCGGAGGACAGCCGTTTGATTGCAACCGAGCCGCGCTGCACCGCCTTGCCTCTATCAAAGAACTCGATCGATCTTTCGATCTCGGCTACGACTGCCGCAACCCCTTGGGATGCCATCACGGCCACTCGGTCTGCAAGGATTGGAGAATACTTCCGTACCTCGGGTTGTGTCACGTCCTTCCAGATCGGTAGTATGACCTTTCGGTCCACCTCCTCGAGCGCGAAGAGCCCGTTGAGTTCCTGTTGCGTCCATTTCTTCGCAAAGAAATGAGGGCTGAGCACAACAACGCCGTAGTCGGCTGCGCCCAGGCCCTTACTTATTTCCTCCAATAGACTCGTGCCGACGACAAGTTCATACTCGTCGTACCAAACAGAGAAGTGTTCCTTGAGTGCCTCAGCAAGCGGGCGTACGAAGCCCGCCTTATCCTCAGTCGCGTGGCATATGAATAGTTTCTTCATGGCTAGCGCTCAGGGTGTTGGTTTCGACGCCTGCGCAGCGGATGGCGAATACCCACCACTCTGTTGGCCTTTCTTCACCCGTCCCAGTTCCTCGATTTCGTCCAGTTTGACCAAAAGGGCAACAAGGCTGATCAACAAACTAACCACTGCAATGAGCGTGGCCCTCCATCCTGCAATCCTCCCTGTTACCAGATTGTAGTAGTCTTTGTTCTCCGTAATTCCCGCGATAGTGGGTATTGAATGGGGGCAACAGACGCGAGAGAGAAAGCGCGTTGATCCCGAGTGATGCAAGATGCACGTCTGGTTTTGAAAGAAATGGCATTCCGTACAGGCAGAAGCAAAACTCATGAGTGGCACCTCCTTATCGTCGCTTCGGGCATGTGTCGTATTCCAGACACAGCGAGCACCCCAGTCGCAACGTCGAGATTGAGTTTCATCCGCTTTGTTCGCTGACGCACATTCTTGTGAATGGGACAGAGACGCTTGATCGCTTCTCGTACCTCCCAGTATGCGAGGTCTCTATATTGTAGTGGATTGTCTGCACTCAACTGATGGGTTAAGTCAAATACGCGCATACGGACGCCCCTTCGGTCAACAGGTATGCGTGTGACCATGATTTCAAACAAATCGATCAACAAGAGTTCTCTTTTCATAGGCATACCTCCGCCATCGTGTGAGTTTCCTTGCCACAACGCGCCACGTACTCATCCCATGTACAGATGTCAAGGTAGTACTCGCCCTTGTCAGTGAGGCGATAGACCTCCATGTGGTTATGGTGCTGCCGCTCGGATGATGGGAGGTGAGTATCCTGCACACAGATCAGTCTGTTTATCTTACTCGCTAACTCCTCAACTGCCCAGCGCACATCCTTTTCGGCATGACCGCACTTTGCCAATATAGCCATGAAATGTGGATCAACAACGCGGCGGAACTTGATGGCTTCTAGTACGTGAAACAGAAGCGAATGTCCCTTGCGTGTCTTCTTTTCGTGCAGATTGAGCAGTCGATAGGTGGATATCTTGCGGTCGTATGCGTCATAGAATATCTTCATTATGCCCTCTCGCCCAATGACTCGCCGTTCGATTCCGTCCTCAATCCGACGTTCTAACTGATACCGGTCGTCGTAAACGTAGGCCAGGCTATCCACGGCGATGTCGAATATCTCCCGAATATTGCCATTCGTTATTCGAGACATGAAGACGTTGTGCTTGCCTGTGAATGGGTATTCGATTTCAAGGAGGTCTCGGACGGTTTCGACACCAAGTTTGTCAAGTAAGAGGCGAACGGGATTCGTCGCGCCTGTGAGGCGGTTTATGATCCGTGTAATGTAGTGTTCAGCCTTGCTTGCCTTAAGGATGACTGAAAGGCGGTGAGTCAGAACCGGACTCACCTCCAGCGGACCAAGCGAAATTGACTGCACGTTCCGTACGTAATGATGTCGGAACCGGTCGTCCATGTCGCTGATCGCTGCGAGGAGTGGAGGTCGCACGGACAACAAGACGCTGCACTTGTGGGAGGCGGCGAACGGCATGAAGAATCGCAAGAGATAAAACCAATCGTCATCTGCATAATCGAGGTCATCAATTACTATTAGAAGGTGCCGTATGATGGCATCCTTAGGTACGTTTGCCAAGTGGTCGTAAATCTGCTGGACATTGTGGGTGATCATGCCTTCCGTGAGTTCACCCAGTGTATGGATCGGTTGTCCTATTGCGGTGAAATACACAACGATATTCTTAATGAAGGTGATCATGCACCCTTGGGGTGTGCATGGAACGATATTCCGGTAATCTACCATTATGGGGTAGATGAGGTTTCGTTCGGTGATTTCCTTCGTCCCGAGAATCTTATGAAGGAAATTGCTCTTGCCGACGCCAGCTTCGCCAGTGACAAGAATGTTAGTGGCTCTGCGTGATGCCGTCTCGATGATGGAGCAGAAGCGGTCAAATTCGGAATCACGATCAAAAAACAAGCGGGCGAATGCTTCCGGCTGAATCTCCTCCAAGGAAATCAGGTCGTCGAAAGCAACCTTGCTCAAGTCTCGCAGTGCGTCAGTTGTACTCATTCCTATCTCCTTTGTATTTGGCCAACGAGCCTGTCGAATAACTCAGGCCGCTAAAATCTCTCTTCAAAAGCAGGCAAACAACTGGCCCCCCACTGCGGTAATCGACTTTTCACCATCCGTCGGCAAGTCATTTTCACCGCCACGCGACGTTGGTTTTGCTGCCGGGAGAATGCGTTGACTTATTCGACAGTTCATGGTCTTCCCATGTCTCGAAGGCAACGATGCGGCCAACTCCGCCTTCCTCAAAATGCCCGGGAGCAACGTTCGGTGGAGTGTCTTGTCCTCCGCCCCCGTCGGATCCCGCTCTCGCCAGTTCTGCACACCTTTGGGCGGGAACGTATGCCGACGGTTGGGCAGACGTGCTCGACATGAAGGCCATGCGGTTGATGCCAAACGTTCCACCGCGTGGGTCGTCCGGATCATTTCTCATGTCCCGTGTGCGGAGAGGAAGCGCGAAGGTGGTCTGGAGAAGATAGTGAATCAACTCGGACCAATGACAGCCAGTGACTTTCGGGTCAAAGAAGTCGCGGCCTGTTTGGAAGTTGAGCAACTTCATCAGGAACGACGGAAGAGGGTCTTCTACCCATCCCGACTGCCTCGGCGGCATTAGTGCCCACGGACAGAAACTGGCCCACCCTTTGTTCTGCGGGAAGTTGATGTTTGGGGGCTTGATCTTCGTGATGCCCGCGTAGAACGATTGTGATTCGATTCGGCCAATAGAAAAGGGTGTCGATGGGGCGTTCTGGCCAAGGACCTGAAACGAAGGCCATGTGGTATACAGGTAGAGTTGGGGGTCGGCACTCTGCAACGCAATCTCTCCATCTTCCGACATCTTCGCTTGGATCAACACCGCGCACTGCCGAACGTGGTGGCCGGAGTCAACATGCCGCCGGACAAGAAGGAGGTCGGCAAGTTCCGGCGATACGGTGTTCCCGTTCATCGAGAACTTAGCCTTGGGCGTTTGATGACAAAACACACCAGTAATCGTAAGGCTCATACCCCACTGGTGGAGCAGCGGTCTCCACGAGTCTGCCAGTTGCGGAAGTGCCAGAAGAATCAGCGCAGCAACGTAGTCCTCCTCCGGGATTGCCGCTGATCGACTCCGACGTCCGGGAAGTGCTTCGGTTCCCTGGTGAGACATCCAGATAGCGTCATCCGTTGCGGCCTGGAGTCGGTTGAGTTGCTCTGCGGTGAACGGTCTCATTGATGTCTCTCCTCCCTTTGACTACTTGGCGACGCAAAATGCAGGCGCTGGTTCGCTCATCCGATTATCGGTGATACCTGTTTGATTACATCCGCTGAAGCATTGGTCCGCCCAACGATCTCCCTCCGCATGGAGAGGAGCAGGGCGTCGAACGAGACCTTTACCGCAGCGTGCTTCGTCTCGTCAGTCTTTGCACTCGCAATCATGGTCTGGAGACGTGCAAGGTGCTCAAGTACGTCGTCCGTGGCGTACAGCACAACCCGCGTCCTCCAGTAGATTTCGTCCGGGTTGAACGCCTTACCTTCCCGCGCCTGATCCATCCCGTCAAATAGGCTCTTGATGTAGGTGGCGTAAGCCTCCCGTCGCCTTTCGGCGATTAGTTCACGCCGGTCAAGGGCCTTCTGCGTGAAATATCCAACCACGGCGAATAGGCCAGTCAGGATCGCCGCGAGGAGTGTCACCATTTCAGCCATTGCTTTCGTCCATTCTCTGTGGGGCGAACATTTGTATTTGGCGTATTGACTTCGCAAATACACCTAACCGCCAGTTTTAATCTATAAGATATCCAGCTACCGAGAGAACCACTGCGCAAAGCTCAACAAGTGCCCAAACATGATTAAACACTACATTATCCGGCATGTTATGTCTATCAGGGTGCCCACCATATTTGAGTAAGGAATTGGAGCATTTGTGGCTTCGCGATTCCCTAGTCAATGGTCTATTGGTCTGCATATCGTGTTCCATCCTTCATCAATATGCTTACCGTTCGGAAGCTTCGCTATGTTGAAATATCTGGTTCTGGATCTCCTTCACGGAGTATGTTCGCCTTACCGGGAACCGGAATAACGGAATGTCGGCAGCGATTAGGGCCTGCTCAACAAAATGATCCCGGTTCTGACGTTTTGCTTTGCCGTGGCTGCTGTCATCAAGCTCAACAACGAACTGGACGGCCAGGTCATTGGGGTTGCACGCAACAAAGTCGAGATGTTTGCTCTGGATTTGGTTGAATGCGGATTGCCAGGTTGCTTTGCTCGTACCCCGTTTCACACGTATGATGTCGGCGAGTCGGACTTTTCCCACAATTCGATAATGATTGCCGACGGCTTGCTCAAGTACGCTCAGGAATGCGAGTTCTGCTGGCGTGAACAAGGACTCCTGCTTCTCATACGGGAATCCTTTTGTTGGGCGCTTTCCACGCATAATCTTGAGTATGGATGCTACGATGTAAAGCATCACAAGAATACCGACAAGGGAAAGTAGATTTACGAACGCCTGATTCATGCTTCAGTCATCCTTTCCTGCAGGCAGGTTCCCCGGTTCAGGAAACCGTCACTTCGAGTTCGATGCCGGCGGCCTCCTGATCGTATTTCTCGACTCTGGCTTGTTGGACCTTGTCGGTGCCGTATGATCCTTCGAAGAGGTCCACAGACTCGTCCCCATTGGTCTTCATCACATTCCCCATTACGCCGATCAATTCATTGACAGCCTCTGCAATCGCAACGCCAGTCGCTAATGCTGGAGCTGCCGAGATCGCCGCGATCAGAGCAGTCAACTTGCTGTTGGCTACGGTATTGTGAATGTCAGCCAACTGACCACCTAGATTACGGGTGTCCTGGTCGCTCTCTCTGATGAGAATGACGAGATTCAGGGCTCCCGTAACGACCTGAGCAGGCCACAGACTGACACCGTTTCCGATGAATTGCCTCTTTGACTTGGCTTTCATGGGAATGATGAAATCCTGTGGCTTTGCGTTTGCGGGTGGGTAGACGAACGGCTTCGCCCCCGAGTAATCCCATGCGAGCGATGTGAAGTAGATATCATTGGTCGGTTTGAACAGGTGCAGGAGTAACCCCTCAAAGCTCTGATTCAGAGTGAGACTCTTGAGGTACACGCCCCATTTGGCCTGGGACTTGGCCAGGGCCATCGTGGGCGGTTCGATGTTGAAGGATGCTTCCTTGAGTGCATCGACCGAAAGCATCGTTGGGAACGGTGCCTTCGTCTTCCCGTCCACGCCAAAGACCTTGGCTGACGCGCCAAACGACATGGTGATGTCTGTATACTTGCCGACCGTGAATAGTGCCATGACCTCTTCTCCTGTCTTCTTCGTTGCGGGGTACTGATGTTCCTACTGGGGTTTGCAGACTTCGCATCCGCGATAGCCTGCATTGACTGCGGCTGAACGTGTTTCAAAGGTTGCCGTGCAATTCTTGCTGTTGAAATACCGGCAGCTTGTATGGTGGAAGATCTTACTCTTGACATTTCCCCTGTATGCAATTGACGTCCCGGCTGCAATCGCTGCCGAGACAAGCAGCGAGGCACAAAGACCTGTGATAAGATGTCTCTTCATCGCTTCTCTCCTCCTTTCTCATCAAGCTTCTTGGTCATGGCATTCCACGCCCACAGGAACATTTCAGCAATCTGATCATCTAGCTTCGCGGGCGAGAACATCTCGTGTATGTACGTCCTCCATCGTCCGTCGTATACTTAAACACCATTCTGCGTGGGCGATAAACGTCAGCTCTCCGCGCATATCTCCACTGCGGTAGTACCATGTTGCCTTGGACTAGGGGAGGATCTTAGCATTCATCAAACGATTTTCTCAGTAATGGGTCACCTTTTTACGGTTCGCAAAAGCGAACCCCAATTCCATGTCGCAATAACCATCTCTATGATAACAATAAGGCGCATCTGGGTTTTGTGTGGGTACCCCCCATATGTTGTGTTCATGCTGTCATTTTGTCTGGGTATAGGTCAAGGCCGCCGCAATGG
>JFJP01021693.1_pt1 | contig 18288 bp, 13 predicted proteins | sample 431651 | NCBI WGS metagenome assembly JFJP01 (sample SAMN02602958, study PRJNA72255) | Microbial mat metagenome, whole genome shotgun sequencing project. | biome: fresh water; feature: sink hole; material: water; isolation source: purple microbial (photo- and chemosynthetic) mats found in...
AAAAAGAGGGAATGCCGGAGATCGCCGATGAAATCTACCGCGCTCTTCTCGACGAAGGAATCGCTTCGGAAATGTCGGTCAGCGGATCGGTGGGTAAACGGTACGCTCGCCACGATGAAATCGGAACTCCGTGGTGTGTAACCGTTGACGGTGACACGGTAACCGATGGAATCGTAACGGTTCGCGATCGCGACACCCGTGAACAGGTGAAAATCCACAAGGATGAAGTGGTTAATTTTGTGATCCGCAAACTGCGCGAATCTCGGAAATAGGATTTGGTGGGCGATTGCAAATCGCCCGTACACAAACGAAATGTTGGGGCGATCTGCGATCGCCTCTTTTATCATAAAAATGGAGAACAAATGAAACGCATATATGTAGTCATGGGTGGACCTTCGGAAGAACACGAAGTCTCCCTTCGTTCAGGATTTGAAATTATCGCAAATCTAGACCGGTCTAAGTACACCGTGTCAGCGCTAGTTATAGACAAAAAGAAACAGTTCTTTTTTGCTGAAAATGTCGATGGAATCACGCCGGAAGAACTCACCGATCCGAAATCGGCAGAACGATTTAAGGGACCATTCTCCCCCGCCGGCGCGGTTTCCATCTGGCACGGATGTGACCTGGCAATCCTCGGTCTTCATGGTGAATTTGGCGAAGACGGCGTGTTCCAAGGGTATTTGGAAACAATCGGCGTAAAATATACCGGATGCGGCGTCACCGCTTCTGCAATTGGTATGCACAAATCGCAAACCAAAAAGATCATTGAAAATTCAGGGATTCCGACCCCACCTTACTCAATCTGGAGACAAGGCGATAACATCGATCTGATCGCTGCACGCCACGGATTCCCCTGTTTCGTCAAGGCTCCTCAGTCGGGAAGTTCAAAACTTCTGGGCAAAGCGAACGATATGGATCAGCTTAAATCTATGATCGAAGAGTTCAGTAAAGAAGCAATGTCTATTCTCGTTGAAACGATGATCGACGGCGAAGAGTTTTCGTGTCCGGTCCTTGAAGAGATCGACGGCACGGTTCGCGCGCTTACGCCGATCTTTATCAAACCGGCGGAAGGTCATTTCTTTGACTACGAAGCAAAGTATCTCGGCAAATCAGAAGAGATCTGCCCGCCTCCTCACAGCAAAGAGGTGCAGGATCTGATCCGCACTGCCGCGTCGGCAGTACACAAGGTCCTCGAGTGCCGCGGGCTATCACGCACTGATGTTATCCTTAAAGATGGTGTTCCCTACGTTCTTGAAGTAAACACTCTTCCGGGATTTACCAAACAGTCTCTTTTCCCGCAATCCTACGCATCAGAAGGAAAAACATTCGGCCAGCTGCTGGATGTAATTGTGACGAGAGCTCTGAACCGATAATCACCATTTAGCCGGTTTCGATTCAGAAACCGGCTGTTTTCAAATAAGATAGTCAATTTTTGTCGTTTCATTTTTCTAAAAGGATTTTTGGCAAAACCCTTTTTTATTGTGTACTATATTTGTAACCAGCACATCACATTTATAGATTGGGTCACGAATTAGCAGCGCGGGGTTGAAATGACACATGAAGAGAACAATCTTATTCTTATTTTGGATGATGACATTGCAATGTGTTCCAACATCGCATCGTATTTACAGAGACAAGGGTATACAACGTGTCAGGCTCACGACGGATTAGACGGACTCGATTTGCTTTTTGAAAAGCATCCAGCATTGGCTATCGTAGATCTTCACATGCCTCACCTCGATGGCCATGGTTTTTTACGGGAACTGCGTGCAAAAGGGAATAGTACACCGATAATAATCACCACTGGTGAACCTGACATGGACTCGGTGATTGATGTCCTTCAGCACGGAGCCCAAGATTTTATAGTCAAACCATTTAATCTCAATGACATCTTTTTCAAAGTGGAACAAATTCTTGATACCATTCGCCATCACCGCAAAGCGGAACTTCTATCGGAACTTCTTGAACTCCACTCAATTTCAAGCAAACTTGCCGCAACCAGTGATCACAACGAAGTGCTTGACGTGGTATTTCATTCCTGTCTTCAAGCAGTAAACTCTCACCATGGTTATCTTATGCTGTTCGATGATGAACAGCAAAAACTGTCGCTCGTTCGCGCAGTTGGAGAATACCATGGTGCCGAATGCAGTTCCATGGAACATCAAGATGAGTGGCCCGAAGCAAAGTGGGTCTGTATTCACAATCGCACAGTGTACATTCACAATGGCTTATGCGAAATACCTGAACTTTCCGAAATTTCGCAGAGAATTGACGGTGCAATGATCGTCACACCACTACGAGCGGCTGATCAGGTAGTGGGCGTAATCTGCGTCGAAGGATTGGCGGGGGATCAGCTCAACGGCCAATTGGGGCGAAGTCTTCTAGAAATTCTCGCCGCTCAAGCGGGAACAGCAATCAAACACGCCGGACTGTATCACACGTTAAATCAACGGATTTCAGATCTCAATTTCATATCAGACTACGCGGAACAGTTCGTGGGAATGGTCGATCCCGAAGATGTTCTCATCTCATTTCTCGATACGATTCGCGCTTATTTTTCCGTTGATTTTCTCGGCGTACTTCTCCTCAAAAAACGGTTCCATTCATTTCTCTACTGGAGCCACTGCGAAAACTGTTCCGATCAGATTCAGTCCGTCTTACACGAATCTGTAACGTGCTTTAATGATAACAGTTCCCATCAGATTACAGAAAGTCGCGTCAAGCCCTTGCCGCTTCTCCCCGATTTTCAAGCAACGCGTATCTGCCCTTCAGCGTTTGAACATTCGCACTCGATTCCACTCATTTGGGGGGATTTTGAATTTGGCGCATTGGTTCTAAAATGGGAACGAAAACCAGATCAGCTCGAAAATCAACGCAAACTCCTTCGAGGAATCATCAATCAGACCCGATTCGCACTTACTAATGCAAAACTCTATAGTGATATAAAAGAGAACTATCTTCGTACAATTAAAGCACTTGCTATTGCCGTCGATGCAAAAGATGCCTATACTCATGGCCATTCAGAAAATGTGATGCGCTATTCAGAAATTGTCGCTCGCTATCTCAAACTTCCAGAAAATGAAATTGAACGTATCAAAAATGGCGGGTTACTGCATGACATCGGGAAAATCGGCATTCCCGGATATATTCTGAACAAACCGGAACCACTCACCGATGAAGAGTTTAACGGTGTCATGAAAACCCATCCAACGTTGGGTGCGAATATTATTAAAGATGTTCCATTTCTTCAGGAGCTAAATCCTATCATTCTTTATCATCACGAAAACTTTGATGGTACTGGATATCCACTAGGACTTAAAGGTGAATCGATCCCTTTCGATGCGCGGATTGTCCATGTAGTTGATGCCTACGAAGCGATGACCTCAAACCGCCCCTACCGAAAAAGTTTGGGAAGTGCCGAAGCGGTCAAACGACTGCGCGCTTGTTCTGGCGGTCAATTTGATCCAAGCATTGTTTCCATTTTTATTGAATCCATGGTCGATGCAAACGAAATTTCCTTAGAAGACAGCATCTCAATGTAATACAAAAGGAAAACCTAATGGGATATCTGTGGCTCATACTAGCAATTATCGCCGAAGTCATTGCCACCACGGCTCTCAAAGCTTCTGAAGAGTTTACTCGGCTTATTCCTAGTATAGTGGTAATTATTGGATACGGCATTGCCTTTTACCTGCTTGGGCTCGTATTAAAAACTGTTCCAGTGAGCATCGCATACGCAATTTGGTCCGGAAGCGGCATACTATTTATCACTATTGTTAGCGCGCTTTTTTTCAAGCAAACCCCCGATCTTGCAGCGATTATCGGCATGGTGCTGATCGTCTCAGGCGTGGTAGTAATTCAACTCTTTTCAAAATCAGGTGGACATTAACCCACTCATTTTTAGATGTGGTGTGAATTAAATCACCTGCCGATTTTGGTCGGTGAGCTTGTCGAACCGCTTCCCTTCGACAGGCTCAGGGATCAAATAAGTACGTCTATTTCACACCGGAGTAATAAGAAAAAAAGAGCTGTCTCGTCTCCGACCCAGCTCCTCTCACTGCGCTACACGATACTACGTATTTTTAGTAACGAAACTCGTAATAGAGATTCATCCTATAGTCATAGTGTGAAAAATCGTCGCTTTTCAAGGTCGATTTCATCCCCGACGTATTAAATGAAACAATATGTTTGGGGTGGAATCGATAAGTCGCCACCCCCCAAGCTTCAAGCCGGCGAAATTCAGATTCTATTCCGTTCAAAACATCTTCACCATTTCGAATGAAGTAGCGAAGATCCCCATTTAAGTCTAGTTTTTCAGGAATAATGGTCAAGGTTACCCCCACTCTCGGCACATATGTCATAAACAAAACATCGCTTTCATCCTTACTTTGAGTGTACCCAATTCTCGACTTCAATGGAATGACCGGGTATTTAGTCACGATATCCGCTCCGAATCCATTTGAAAGAATCTCGTTGGTACCGGCTGAAAAGGAACTCGTTTCAGAACCGCTATTACTAAAATAGGCGCTCAAGGTATTGTCTACTTCGCCAAACTTTTTGCGATAACTCGAACGTATGTCGAAAATCAATGTTGAATTATCCTTGTCTAACTTGGTATCCATTGCAGATTCATTTTTATCGCGAAAGCTCGACACAGAAAATCCAAACTGAGGAATATCATCACGAATAAACAGGTTAACATTACCTGTAACCTTCGTCGTTTTTGTAGGAACCAATTTCTGTTCATCCACATTGTCTTGATAATAATCAAACTTACCGAAACCAATTATGCGATTATCCAAAAGGCGAAGTTCTTCGCGCACAAAAAAGCCACGCCGATTTGAAGGAACCGATTCATTAAGAAGTGATCGGTAGTTTGAACCGATTTGATAGACCTTAAATTCAAACTTCTCCCGACTCGCGTTGATCGGTGTATTCAATCGAATACCGGCATCAAAGGCAGAAGAGTTTAACACCCCTTTCCCTGCGGGAAGTGGACGAATATTCGGATTGACAATGATCAACGGTTGAAGTTTTTCATCGAAAGTGCCCCATACTGAATATCTTCGTTAAGAACGCTCAGCGCCGCCGTGCTGAATAGAGTGATCCGGTTTTTCCAAAAGGCGAGAGAGAAATCCTGTCCCACAAGAAGATTGTCCTGCGGAACATCGCCGACTATCACCGACGAAAGAACCGTATCAGACCCAATTACCGTTCCTCCAACAATACTTTTTTGGTTAATTGACCCAACTAAATCGCGCACCTTCATCGCCGTTAGCCCATACTTAAACCGTTCACCCGATCCCACGTGAAACCGCGAACCGATCACCTGACGCTGATAAGTGCCCGAGGCAAGATAGAGTGATGAGTCGTTGTGTGAAAGCGTTCGACCTTCAATACGCGCCGCCGAATCAGCGTTTGCGAGAAGTGAACTATCACTGATGAAGGGATCAATCGGCCGTTTGCTAAATCCATAGATTGCGTCAAAGTTGATACGACGCGAAGGTGAAGAGAGGTTTAGTTCAACCCCGCGAACCCGATCACCATTGGCAATAAATTCATTCATCACAGGATTAATGTCACCTACTCCCAATTTCAACTGATGAGTGTACCCAGCAACAGCCCGAAACCGCTGCATAGTTTGAGCGTGAGTATCTTCATCACTGTTAAGATAGAGATTATAGTTATAGAAGAACTTATCCTTATACCCATTTCCCGAAGCACCTAACTCTCCCACATATTTGCTCAGGCTGCTAGTATTGTCAAGTTGATGATTGGTGTATAGAGTTCCAGTATTTACAAAAGAAACTTTTTCAATTGGTTCTGTCGAATCTACGACTAGTGCAGCACCTTTGACAATCACTGAAAATGAAATGATCGAACTGTCTACAAGAACGTCGTTTCGTTCATCATAGATGGTAGCAATATAAAGCTTTAGCGATGCCGGACCGATCAGAGATGGATTCTTAAGAAACTGTTCACTCGGTGTAAAAAAGAGGGAATGATCTTCAATAGAAATTTGCGACGACACATCGATATCATTGTACCACAACCTAAAACGATAACGATCAATATTCGCCATAATTTGGTTATCGAGGGTAAAAACCGCAGAAATCTCATCCGGCAACAACGCTGTGTTATCAGCTGGGTAAATGGGCAAAATTCCAGAGAATGCGATGCTCAACGCACAGAGCACCGCACCAGCTATTGAATGAACTGATGTTTTCATGGTGTGTCCTTATTTTGGGTTAAGATCAACATATTCGATGATCACTCGTTTTGTTGCCCCTAAGCTACTTTTCAGATTCACGTCCAATTCTAAAATAGGCGCACAACGGGCACGAAGAACTGCTGGATCTGCTGACTCCACGGTAATCTGGGTATACGGCGATTCTGGATTGTCAATCGCCACACGTCCCGCGATTACTTCCCACCGCACAAAACTGGTTCCCGTTTTAGGATCACATCGAATCGGCGAAGATTTACCCACAAAAAATTCATCCTTTTTGACTAGTATCGCCGAACTGTTGGGTTCAAACTGCAACTGCGCCAGAACTTTTCTTCCCACAGTCGGTTCAACATCTTTTTCATATTCACTGACGCGAACGAAACGAGCCTGAATAGTTGCATTGTTGCCACGAACGGTGACCATCGTTTTCGCCGAAGTGACTGATCCGATCTGAATAGAACCACTGGTTACTTCCCAACGGGAAAAACGATAATTCGAATCAGGTTTGGCGAAAATTTCAAAGGGAATATTGTCCGTGGCGATATTCACCCCATCAGGAGTTACCGTTCCACCAGCCGAACCACTCAACATCACCTCGCGTCCTTCAACCGACTTACCGCGATCTCCTGAAAGCAGTTGTTGTTCTATTGAACGAAACTCTTCATCAGAAACAGTATCTTTAATCACTGGGCCATCAAGTGCGACAAAGGCTTTCGTCTTGGTAGTAATATCTTTCGAATCGCCTTTTCCATCGAACCGCGACACTTCTACAATGCCAGAAATCCCATATACCGTCGTAGCTTGTGTTTGTGGGCGGATAATTATGAAAAACTTCGTTCCTTTCACCGATGCTACCGAAGTGGGCGTTTCAACCCGAAACTGACGCCCGGATTTTGTGACATCAAAACTCGATTCTCCATAGAGCATTTTCACGGTCTTGTCGATTGCCCCGCTCACTTTTGCCCCTGCTATTTTCAGCTCCGATTTTGGTCTCATCTTAACGGTCGATTTATCATCGAGATACACAAGAGAAGCAAAACCGTCGTTACCAGTTCTCACGGTAGCTTCATTTTTGAGAACAGTACCCATCTTCAGTGGTTTCCACTCAGAAGTTCCTTTAATTTGCATGGACACAGTTCCGGTTATTTTAGCGACAACGGCAATTTCACCAGCACCGAAAAGCATAGTCGGAACCAAGATCATCACAAAAAGTAGTATGGACGTATTTTTCATTATCTCCCCCTTATTCCACTCGAACATTGACAATTTTCAATTCACCGCCAAGAAAACGGCGCTGCAAGAGCAACAACTCTTCGTCAGTCACAACCTTCCCGTTACTTTGCACAGAAATTCCAGCGCTATAATCACGCAACAACGATTCAAAAATCCCGCCAAAGTTCATCGAATAGAGGATAGACATAATAATCTGCTGTGTTTTTGCTACATCCGGATCAATGGTCTGAGCCACTGTAAATGCATAAGGTTCACTGACAAATGAAGCATCAATAACCCCCTTAAGATATCCTGTCACTCGCCAGAGATAGGTAGCTCCAGGAACAAGTGGGCGACTGTAACTTGGATAGTCAAAATAGGGTACGGTTGTTTTTGATTTCACAAGGGGATTTGAAGCAAGAACTTCCAGTGTTCCTTGCCCAGGTTTGCGTTCGTAGATCGCAATTTCAAACACATTTTTGTCCGTACAACGATCGCAATTCTCATACATATTCGGGCGAAGATCTGAAGCCCAACTGAACCGAGGAAACGGCGCTGAAATTGCGATTGAACCATCGTTTCCACTCGCTGCGGGACTTCCCGGAGCGATCAGATCAAGTTGGCTAATATTTACAATTTCCGCTTCCATCTGACCGGCATCTACCAGTTTCACGTGATTGTCAACTCGACCTCGCGCAAGATACATGGATATTTTTATTAAACCTGTGGGAACTGTTCCCGCTGCGAGAATTTTGCTTTCAAAACTTTGATTTTTCATGCGTTCGATACGGTATTTAATGTGAATAGGATTCACACTATTTTCATTGAGAAAATCAGTGCTTAACACTTCGTACCGCTGATTCTCTGCCACAGGAAAAGGATCTGTAGCTCCTTTGTAGAGCGTTTGGATTCCGCCGTCAACGACACTGCTCACAACCTGAATAGTGTAGACTACAATAACATCAGAATAGGCAGTATCTCCAATATTATCAATAACAAGTCGAAAGATAGGTGCACCTCTCCCCGACCCTTCAATGTCGAAATGGGATAACTGGACATTCGTGATAGTTCCGGGCAAGAGAGGCTGAACGGAAATATCCAGCGCAGAACCAACCGTTGGAAACATGAAAAGTGCCGCGGCTACAGCGTATTTCGCTATTGTTTTTCTCATATTCATTGAAACCTCCTGAAAGATTTATTCACTAGTAGTCTACCGCCAACATCCCTAAAATGCAACAATTGTTTCTACTTATTTACCAATGTCCACACGCCATCCCAATCATCTGCCGGGGGCGTGGCCATAAGAGCTGCGCACCGGTCGATATAGACCTGTGCAGGATGACGGCCTTCATCTCCCATAAGTGATTTGGCCTGCTGAAATCTTGCCAATGATTCACTCCACTTTCGCGCTTGGTAGAGTGCAACACCATCGCAAAATAAGGCGCGGTACTGTTTCTCGATTTCAGATTCGTCAGTGGTGACCAATTCATAGGTTTTGACCGGAACACTTTTGCCTTTCACCCGAATAGTATCGAGGTACATGCACGAAAAGTGATCACGTACCTTTTCGTAGACCGAATCAGAAATCTGAACAAAGATGCCATACTGTTTTGCTGAAGATTCCAATCGAGCGGCGGTGTTCACCGTGTCGCCCATCATGGTGTAGTTCATGCGCATTGTGGATCCCATATTTCCCGTCACTGCCGGCCCCGAATTTATGCCAATTCTATGATGAATATTGCAAACCAATTCGGGCCACTGTTCATTGCGCCATTTTGTTCGCAAAAGGGCCAACTGTTGTTCCATTTCGACGGCACTTTTACAGGCGAGATACTCCTGATTATCAACGTGAATTGGCGCTCCCCAAAATGCCACGATCGCATCGCCGATATATTTGTCTAAGGTTCCTCCATTTCTGAGGATTATATCCGTCATTGCCGAAAGATATTCATTCATAACTGTGACCAATTGCGTTGGTGACAGGAGTTCTGAGAAACTAGAAAAACTGACGATATCGGTGAAAAATGCCGTGCGATGGCCTTCCTCACCACCTAATTCCGGGCGATGATCGGTGCGATACATTTGGTCGATCAGTTCCGGCGAAACGTAGGTCCCAAAACTCTCTTTCAATAGATTTTTTTTGTGATTTTCCACGAGAAGTCGCTGAATTGTCGCAGCGAGATAGGCAAGCATAAACGCCGCCGTTGGAAAAACAACAGGAATCCACAAGGCCCGATTGGATGGAATGGGCGGAGAAAACGATCCAAAGGGAAGAATAGAAAACACAAATTTGAAACCGTCAAAGGGCGATCCCACAAAAAGTCCATAGACGATAAAAATGTAGATAAGCCACACAAGCACGGTTATGAAAAATCCAATTACCGGTGAAAAGAGAAATTCTATCGCGAACACAAAAATAACGGCAACTGCAATTATTGCAAAATGAGAGAATGGGAAGCCATTTCCACCAATATCGGTTACTCGTCCACCTAAGCTTTTAATCTGCCGTTGATCAAGTATGCTCTGAATTGCGTTCGCATGAGTTTCAACTCCTGGCATGTACTGATTCTTGCCGAAATAGAAATAGAATGGTGTCGCTTTCATATCGTGGATAGTTTCAACAGAAACTCCAATCATTACGATTTTTCCCGCGAAGGGAGAATTTGCGCCCAAACTCAATCCCATCTGTTCAATAACAGTTTGTCGATCCGCGGAATCTTCAATAGCCATCACCCAATCAGGTAATCCCGTCGAAATAAACTGATCCATCCAGTCGATATCTTCAATAGAATCACTTAGCATGTAGTCCCGCGTATCAAGAACCTGAGCAACTGAATATGAAGGAAAAGTCCCCCACTTTCGATTTGTACCAAGTCTATAGTTTGAGCTAGCACCATAATAAGTAATGGGAAATGTGCGACTATTGGCGATCCCCTGAATCGTCACGGGCCCGTAGTGCCACCGAGCCGCCAGTTTATCGTACCGTGGGACAATCGTATCGGAAATATCGCAGAATGCTTTCACCGCTTTCAAGCCGAGTGACAAGTAGATCTTTTCCGGTTCGTGTTCCATAACCCCGCCGAGAGGATATCTGCGAAGAAAGCCATCAGGATCGAGAAAATCATTGACCACTCCGTGATCAGACGCAACGTTGGTAAGAACGGGAATCGGAAGCGAGAGATATTCCGGCGGTGTGAGCGATGGTTCTCGTACAATTTTTGAAGGAAGCACAACAGCAGTTCCTCGTCCCTGAGCCTCTTTAATTTTCTGAGCAAAGAGAGAATCACCGTGAATTGGCGACTGTAATTGTGGCATTTCATTTTTCAATGATTCCCTAATTTCCCGCCGATACTCCGATTTGGCCTCGGGAGTATCAAACTGAATATCGAACACAATCACTTTCGCCCCTGCAAGTGAAAGATTTTCCACCACACTCCCCCAGACAGTTCCCCGGGAATAAGGCCAACTCTCCGGAACCAACCGCCATGATTCATCATCAACCTGAACCAATACGACATCGGTAGTTCTCGTCGAATCTTTCGCCAACCAACCAGTTAACGGCCCCCGAACTTCACGCATACGAAAATCGTATGTTTTTAATTCAAGAAGGTCGAAAACACCAATCCAATGAAGTATCGTGATCAAAACGGTAACTGCTATAAGCGGAGAGAGGAGCAGGAGTTTTCTATGAAATTCTTTCATACCACATCCTTTAAAAAACCTACAGCAATGATACCACATCTCGGCGATTTGTACAAGAATCAAATAAAAACGGCAGAGTTTCCTCTGCCGCAAAAATGAGATAGTTGAAGCACTTTAAATAAACGGAGCAAAATCCTCTGTAGTGGGAAGGATCACCTCTTTTGTGCGCTGGAATGTATACACATTTTCTCCACAGGTAACAGCCACGTTCATCGCTTCAAATGCAAACGAGAGCGCAGTTTCCGGGAAAATCCGTTTCACTGACGATGCAAAAGCAATTGCCCGTTCGAGACCTTCACCACGCCGGTAGTTCCACACTTCATCAGGTTGAGCGAACCGACTTTCTGGGTAGATTGATTCATTTTCAAATCCTTGTAGTATCGAATAGATTTCATCAATAGAACGACCTTCAAGAGCTGTTGCTACCACGGGATTCCGTTCAAATGCAGCCTTGAGAAATGGCAACCACGGCGCTTCGTTCATGTCGCGAAGTGCCATAAATGCAAGATCTACCGCAGGATTGAGATGGCGGATCGTTTTCAAATATTCAATCATCTCTTCCCGGGACATGGAAGCATTCAGTTCAATAGGCTGAACCTCAATAAATGTCTTTTCGCGAGGATCGGGAAGCAGAGGGTCAATAGAACAAAAGTCCATTAACTTTCCGATCACTTCTTCGCCGTCGAGACAACAGTGGGAAAGTCGCGATTTCAATTCTGTAATCGATTGAATATCGTGGTGTTTCACCTTCGTTTTGGAAAGAAACTGCTCCAATTCATCCATGTCGATCCGATGTTCAAAAGGATGCGGGAAAAACTCATCGATATCGATTTCAGAAAGAAGCGCTTTATGTGAATCAGTTCCCACTCGAGATTTTGAACTGTGTTCATATCCATATACCGTTTCAGCACCGATATACCACACTTTTCCATTGCGATTGATCGAAAGTTGGAAGCACCCCTGCAACTTTGAATTTTCCCGAAGGAAACTCGCCATGACTTCAAAGGTGATTTCGGTGGTAAGATATCCCTTAAGCTTCTCTGTTACAGCCGCATAGGACTCGGGATCCAACGTTGCTTCATCATACATGGTGTGTATGTATCCACGATTATTAACCACCATGGTGACTTTTTCATTTTCGAGTGCACGGCGAGCTTTTGCTGAAAGTTCAGTGCCGTTGAACCACATATTTTTTGTCACCAAACGGCGATTATTGGTGACAATACCATCGCGAATATCAATGAAGTTCTGAGAATGAAGTGGTGTCGCAAAAAGATGAATACGTTCAAGCGGTATTTCTGCAAGTACAAACAAAGCTGCCGCATAGAGTGTCGAAAATGATACACATTCACCAGCGCCACATTCGTACCCTTCGCGATGCTTAAACGCCTCCATCGCTTCAATGGTTTCTGTTTTCCAGTATGGAATCACGTCAGAGGTATAGTTATCCAAGCCAAAATGTCTTCTAATATCGATGTCGAAATAGTATTTATCGCCTTCGTAGCCAAACAAAGCATTGCTATTTTTCAATACTTCCGGATCGATAAACCGCTCAAACCGTTTCAGTTCAACCGGCTTTGTGGTCATTCCCCACGTGTCGAGATCGAGATTAAAAACAAATTGATCCATTATGTATTGCTTTGCTCGCTGCAGCTTTCGATATTCATTTAATTTCCCCATCGAATCAAACCAAGGATCTTTTTTCCAGTTCCAAATTGAAGGAGAAACGATGTTCGCTAGCACCAGAGCGTACATTATTTCAGGGAATATGAAAATTTCCATATCTGAAAGAGACACTGCAGAAGAGTATTTTTCAACAGATTCGGGATTGTTTTTATCGTAGTACATACAGCCTCACAATAGATTCAAGACACAATAGAATCTGTAACAGCAGAAACTAGACCAATAGAGTAAAACAGAAAATAGTTTACTTGGGCACCCTAAAACAGAGCGAATACAAGGCATAACTGTTCAACAATGCAACATTCTGAAAATATTTCCGATAGAGAAAAAAGGTATTGCGCAACACCATGTAACTTGTGTATATTTTGGCGTAATTAGTAATAGCGGAGAGTTGCCGGAGTGGTAACGGAGCGGATTGCTAATCCGTCACGGTGAATAACCGTGCATAGGTTCGAGTCCTATACTCTCCGCCATAACAAGGAGTTAGAGAAATCTGACTCCTTGTTTCTTTTTGGGGAACATCATCAAAATACGCTCAAATACTATAGAATATCAGATAAAGGGTGACACTTAGGGTGACACCATCCCTTAGAGATGTTCCTCATAACTGATTGATTTCATAAAAAGTCCATTACTGGAAATATACTAAAACAATTCAATCACGGTTCCAAAAGGTTCATCCTCCGTAAAGCTCTATTCTGAAAGTCGAAATCAAAAAACAGTATCGACTTTTCCCTTTTAACTAAAGCTCCCAATATTCAGATACTACTCAAGGGTGACACTTAGGGTGACACTTTCCGATAAAAGCCAAAATCCACTATATCATTCGACAACTACAGCCTCCATCTTGGTTAAGATAACACTGCCTGAACAGCTTGCACTGTTGCAGTTCCAGTCCTATGATAATAAATTGAGAGCATACTGCTTTGCCAGCCAGCCACTTCCATCACCTGCCGTTCTGCAATGCCACGGTTTACCAGCTCTGTTGCTGAATAGTGTCGAGTATCGTGGATTCTAAAATCCTTGATATTGGCTTTTTCAAGACAAAAATGCCACGCTTCATCGATACTGTTCAGTTTTCTGTACTCGCCATTGACTTCTCGATAAAACACCCATGGACAACTGCTTGGTATTGATCTAAAATACTCCATCATGTTTAATGGAATCGGTTTGTTGATACCATTGCCGTTTTTTGTTGTTCCAGATCGAATCCGAAGTATGCCGGCTTTTAAATCAAGATCGACACGGCGAGCATTCAGTAGTTCCGATTTCCGGCAGGGTATCTGCAGGAGAAACTGAACCAGCGGTTTCAGATACGGGCGATACTGTTCGATCGCTTCGAATAACCGTTCAATTTCCTCACTGGTTAATGATCGGTCACGCGGAACTTCACGCTCTTTTTTCAACGGTCGTTTGAATGGTGATTTTTCAATCTTACCGCATTCGACCGAATAGTTCAGAATAGCCGAGATCCATGATCGAAACCTGTTGCGACTACCTGTCGAATATGGTTTCCCACGCTCAGTTTTTGCTCTCAGCAGAAGATTCATAAATCTTTCAAATGCTTCAGGAATTTCATCAATCTGAAATGATCCCAACTCATTCGAAAGTCGATTTATGTATGTATCATTTCCACGAGTTGGCTGTTTTTGCTCGGTATAGAATTGAGCACACTCTTTAAATAATGTAAAAGAACCTGTTCCTGATTGTTGATCAGCTGCAGCCTTCCCTTCCAACTCAAGAACCATTTCAAACCCTCTTCGTTCAGCACTTCGCTTTGCCCCTGTAAAGGTTTCCCGCTTACGAAACTGTTTACCATTTCGTTTGATCAAGGCTGAAATCTTGAATGTTCCGTTATTTATCTGCTCGATTTTAAAATTCATATATGAACCTCAAATCAAGTCGGCAAAACCAGCCGAAATATACCATCATTTTAATAGGGAGGAAAATCCTCCCTGTAAAAACTCTAAAATTTATCATTTCATTTTAATCCGCGTGGGACTAATCACGTTTTTGCCAAGTTGCAGTGCCCTATGAATATCAGGTAAATAGTACCTAACTGCACGACCAACCTTCACTCTTCCAGCAATCCGATAACTGTTTGCCTCGATAGTCCTTACAGAAACAGAGAGTATCTCTGCCAACACTTCTTTCGTTACATATCGTTCTTCTATTAGATCAGTCATTTGCAACCTCACTATCTTTGAAGAAATCATCGAGCACCTTGCTGCTATTGCAAATAGTTGTATCAACACCCTTAATACTATCAACTTCCGTTTTTGTTTCTCTCCGTAGCCCCTGACCGAATTCTGTCAATACAACATCCACATAGGTTAAACCAGAACTTTTACGCAACTTTGAATATCCTATTTCCTTAAGAATAGTACCAAACGCCGTGTTATTTAGAGACTCAATGCCTATTTTATAACAGAATCTGTTGTATAATTCATATAGTTTAGAGGCTTCAATCGATTGCCCTGTTGCTTTTGAAGTAACCTGTGACATAAAATAACCTACAGGATTTGAATTGTTTTTATATGCCGCCGTTGCTTCACAAACTATATCGCAATTTGGTACTCCATTAGTATAGAATTCCTTTGCTCCGTCTATAATGTATGAGAGAATCCCTTCTTTTTCTTCACTGAAGATTTTGTCAGCAAGATCAGGTACACGCTCTTGACCTTCGAAAGTTCGCATAAACGGTACAACTACCACACGACGCCAAGTACCATTATCCAGTTCGTAAATATCTGGCAGATGATTGGTTTCAATGAGTACCTTAAATGTCGGAGTAAAGGTGATAGGGTTAGCATAAAGACCTCGAGCACTTATATCGTCACCACCGGTAATATTTTTCAGCAACGCTTGGTTGAGCTTTCCATTTTTTTTACCTTCGGAAGAGGTAACTAATCGTTTATTCACACATTTGTTAAGTTCAATACCAGCTTCATTGCCAGAGTTTTGACGTCCGGATTCGATAAAGATATCTGTCTTTACAGTCGTCGAATACTCCTGAAATACTTTCTTCATAATTTGAACAAGAACCCCTTTACCATTCCCTCCTGGGCCAAAAAAGAAGTAGTATTTTTGTTCACTTGTATTACCGCAAATAAAGTAACCCATTAGTACAATTATAAAGTTTACAAGATTCTTGTCTTGATTGGTTATTTCCATAAGGAATTTGATAAACTTTGGGGCACGAGCATTCGGATTGTATTTAATATCAGTACGAAGAGTGCCTCTTAAACCCATAGCATGATGTTCGGGTAGCAATGTACCCGTTCTTAAATCAACAATACCAGATCCCGTAATAAGAATATCTGGGTTTTTATCAAATGAAGAATGCAGTACGCCCTTGATAGACTCTGCTATCTTTGCACAATTTTTTGCTTTTGAAGCATTTGCAAATGAGTTAATCTCGTTTTTTAATTTCCCGACATTTTTAAGTTGATCCTTAAGTTTATCAAGATCGAGGTCATCTTTGTTACCCTTCTCATTCGAAAGTTCTGTGATGCGTTTCTTTATTTCTAAGCATACGTCTGCAAGCTTTTGGGAAAGCACAATGGCTTTCTCCGCAATAAAATGGAGTATATCTGCATCTGCAAGTTCTCTATAACGATATTCGTTTGGTGCAAAGGTGTACCATTTTTTTTGAGAAATGTTATATAGATGGCTGTCTTGAATAGTGCATTTTACATTTGTAAAGATGAACTCTGCCATATAAAGGTCATTGACAAAATTATCAGGGGTATAATTGCCCCCAAGAATATATTCAATGGGGTCACTCTGCTCGGGAAACACGCTTATGATATTTATATCGTTCATTCTTAATTCCTTTGAAATATCTAAAATTCGGGGTTATACAAATGGGTTATTATCGTGCGGAGCGGAATTCCAATCATTGCTTTTGATTGTTCTTCAAAGAGTTGACTTACTCTTAGTGCATTATCGTATCCTGTGACATAGATGGAATCGTGTAAAGACCCCACTAAGGGAAGTTGTTCTCGTATTCCCTTAACAACCACTGAATAAAGTATTTCGGATGCTACAGCTTGACTTCTAAACGCTAATGCCGAGTTTTTCCTTTTGTTGAATTCCTGCATTTTCACAACCGATTCATTGCTAAAGCCCAGATATCTTGTGCAAATAATTTTGTTACGGTTTAAAACAATACCTGTAGGCCCTTTTTTATGGGACATGGTATCTCTATCAAACACGAATCCTGCATCTTCAAGTATCATCATCTTATAACGAGGATATCTCTTAAACCAAGCATCGATAAGCTCCTGAGCCCGGGCCTTTGAACTCCCAATTAGCTTTGCTAAAGTGAATTTAGTCATGCCTTTCATAATACCAAGTATACAGGTTTTCGCTACACTACGTTCAATGCTGTTCTCATTCGCAAACTGAATATAAGGGTCACCTGAAAGGTAATCTTCTGTGAGTCCTTGGTCATGGTAAATACCGGCAGATACACCAATTTCGAAACCCGCAACATCAACTTCGTACAAGTCGAACACATTTAGTATTTCATTTCTCATGATTCTTGGAAGAAGAAAGGGGGAACACCCGAATTCGAGATCAGACGAAGGTTGACACCTCCCCGTAACAGTATAAAAAGGTCGTTGTGGTACGTGTAACCTATGTGTTTCAGCGACATTTTCAATCATCTGGTATCCAACAAGGCTATTCCACGCATTCGTTACTTCAGGGAGAGTTGTCTTACACAAATCAGAAGGGCGAAGGACTCCAAATCTCATCTCAGAATAGTCTTGGGGAATATTATAGAAATTGACAACACCCTCGGATACGGCACTTGGAAATGCATTTTTTAGCGTTTCTACAGCATTCTTTTTTGTTTCAACGCGACGCATCTTGATTTTTTCCCGTGCAGCCAAAGACTGTGGTATTCCATTTCCCATCATAATTGCATACGCAAATACGATCTTGTTTCTGGATACTTTCATCTTGTCAGGGAGATTTGCGGGAATGATAGCTACCACTCCTTTTGATGTTTGGTAGCTACCCGTTTCGGTAATTCGATCCTCATCCATAAGTTTATGGACATCATCGAGTGATGTTTTTCCAGCAGCAATAGCCCTGCCGAATTTTGACTCGATGTTAGTAAATTGTTTTAGGGCATTCATGATGCTCTCCTTCGTTTAATGTTACTAATCTTTAACCTTTGTTACGAAAGAAATATGGATTGGAAGATGTCAATTCTTTATTGACACGAAATTGACATTGATGGCAATAGGTGGATTGTGTGTGTTTATATAAATATGGGTGTCGGTCGAACTGTTCAGTAGACAAGTATAACTAAAGAGATCAAAACAATAAGTTGTTTAGAATAAGCTTAATAGCTTTGTTCTGAACTACCGTCATTTTTTCGGACATTTGAGAACCCAAAGTATTTTTAACTGAAGGAGTTTCAAATGAATGAGAAGAAACGAAAAAATGTG
>JFJP01027165.1_pt1 | contig 18283 bp, 21 predicted proteins | sample 431651 | NCBI WGS metagenome assembly JFJP01 (sample SAMN02602958, study PRJNA72255) | Microbial mat metagenome, whole genome shotgun sequencing project. | biome: fresh water; feature: sink hole; material: water; isolation source: purple microbial (photo- and chemosynthetic) mats found in...
TTGAAAAAGATAGATGGGACTCACCTTTGTTTGAAGTTAGGGAAAATGAGCCGACTCCTTTGAAAGAAATCGCTCAAGTTTTATTATTTGATGAAAAAAAAGCGAAGGATCCAGTTTCAACGAAATTGGTAAGTAGTTTTTTTTTATTTTAAAAAAATTCATTTGGCTTAAATTTAAAAATTTCATTTAAATTTAATTTTTCTTAAAAACTTTCATTCTTATTTTGATAAAGGATATGAAATTTCATGCGAATTTTATCTCAGACCTTGATAAAAAAATCCAGGAAATAATTGATACAATTATGTCAGAAGAAAACGAGATGTCGATGCAGGGAATGGTGATTTCTTTTAAAAACAGCAAACTGAAATTGAATCTGAGGAGAAATTTGTCTGTAATAGAACTGAAAAAATTAAAACAAGAATTCATCAGTATTTGCAAAAGTCATCCACCGAAAACCATTGATGATGCTGGAGATAGTTTCATTGGTTATTTACAAATGGCTTTGGAGAGACTTTAATAAAAATATTAAGATTTGAATAGAAAAATGATTATGTTTTTAATTTTAAAAAAAAAAAGGGTATGTTCTTTATAACCTTTCTTATTTTTTGTCCAAATTATTAAATAGTTTTGTGTATTTAGGAAAGATGGTTTTATAATATTTGAATTACTTTTGAAATTTTCTACTTTTTTTAAAAATATTGGAAAAAAATCAGTTTTAGAGATTTTTTAAAAAAATAAAATATCATTTCAATTTTTATTTTTTTTCAATCTATTTCTTCAATTTTTTGTTTCTATAAGTAAAAATTTTAATTTTGTTTTTTTTTCAAAAAAATTAAAACAATTTTCAATTTGAATAAAAAGTTTTATTTTTTTAAAAAAATTCAATTTATTAAATCATCTCAGTTTCTGTTAATGAATTTTTCTAAAAAAAATAAAATACTTTAAACACATTAATAAAAACAAAAATCTTTACTTTTCAATGCTTGAACCACATTAGTCTTATTCATATTTTCCATATAATGATATGAGTTAATATCACTAAAAACCAAAAAATTCAAACTTCAATTTAGTTTAAAAAAAAAAACCAAAAATCCTCAAAATAAAACGATTCAATCATGCTAAGAATCGTTCCTCCCAAAAAGAAAATTGCATAGTATTTCATCAGCGGTATGAACTTAACCTCTTTCATCGATTTTCCGCTTTCTACACATAAATAAACTCCATTAATCATATGAATTGAATTCTGAACCTAATACTTTTTTTAAATTAAAAGCGTAGGAAATTGGCAAAGCCCAAACGCTCCAAAAATAGACTTTTCTTTTTATGCTTTGATAGCAAAATGGCAGATGAAAATTCCTTTCAAATAAATTAGCAATTTGTTAAGAAGTCCATAAAAACCGATAAATTGGAAATGAATTATTGTATTTTCTTCTTATTTCATCATTTTCTGGCACTATATAGCCTTTTCTGTTCAAAACTGGAATATCTTTAAAATTGTCTGGTTTTTCTCGTTTTTCTTGTAAAATTTGTCTGAAAATTAGAAATTATAAAAGGGGGTTGATGGGGATTTGTATATATATATATGTGAGGATTAATAATATTAATCATACGCCTCTTTTTGTTCAGCAGGTGTGAGGTCGGCTAATGCGATTGTGTTTCCAATTCCTGCTGTTCTGTGTAATTTTCTGAGATTTGAGTCGAGTTTAGCAATTTCTTTCTCAAGATCAAGCTCTTTTTTGTTGAAATCTTTATCTTCTATTTTATCAGAGGCTATTTCGATTAGAGTTTCTTCTATTTTTTCTGTCATTTATTAATAATATATATAAAAGCAAAATATTAAGAATTTTTTATTTTTTTTAAATATATTTTTTCTCAAAAGTGAATTTTATTATTAAATTTTTTTTAATTTTCATCAGTTTTTTTTTAAAAATAGCTTCTCAATATTTATTGATATTTAGAAATTATTTCTTTTGAAAAAAACTTTGTGAATAAAAGATATTGATAAAAAATATAATCATTTCAAAAACATCACATTTTTTTTCTAATTATTTCCCTTCATGGATCTGCTTATAAAATTTGATTTATTTTCTGAAGCATCTTTAGACCCCTGGAAATTGATCTCTGAGCCCATAGCTCGCAAAACCCTTTCATCCTCTAACAAAACTCCTTACATTACGCCTTTTTCTTCAAGGATTTGCCATCAACCTCCTCACATGGCTTTTTCTAAATTTCCTCTTGATCTTTTCTTCAAAAAGATCAGAGATTCCACCAATTCTTTCCTGCAAAAGGCTAAATTCCTATGCGAATTAGAAGAAAAAGTGTCTTTTCTTACAATTGAGGAGCTAAAGCATTTTTTTGGGGTGATTTCTTTGATGCAGGACTATCATTATCCTGATTATCGCGATCATTTCAAAATCGATAAAATCATACAAAGTCCTATTGCGAAATTGATGTCTTTAGGTCGTTTTCAGATTCTTTTGAAGTATTTAGAGCTTGATATTGAAGAAATTTGTTCGGAGAATTATTCAGATATTTTCCTTCAATCTATGGAGCTTCCCGAAGTGACTTATGAAGAAAACCTTATTTTAATCCAAAAGAAACTACATTGTAACAATAAAACGAAGCTTTTGCTTCTTTACGATGAAAAAGGGTTTCTTTTAAAAGGATGTCTTTTGAAAGAAATTGATGAAATAGAAAGTATTAATTTTCAAGCCAAAATTGAAGGTTTTCTTGAGAGCTTCGCTCATAAAAACCATTGTTTAATACTTCCATATGAGATTTTTTCTTTGAATTTTCTTGAGGAATTACAAAAGAATCAGAAATTTCGATGTTTAGGCTTATTGATCAAAGACTCTGAGCTTCCTTATTCTATGCAAAAAGATGATTTTCTCAAAGGAACGATCTATTGTTACAATAAAGAAAAAAAACTGATTCTTTTGAAGAAATACGATGTTATTGAGAAAAAAATCAATCATTTCATCATAGGAAATTCGATTTTATTTCAAAAAATTGATGAAGAAATCGAATTAAGTGAAGAAGTTCAGAGTTTCATCGATAAAAGCATGGAAAATATCAATAAATTATGGAAAATCTCAATTTGGAAAGAATTCGACCAACAACAAATAAATCCTTCTATAGAGTTATTGTTCTTTATCTTTAGAAGTTTTCTGATCAATGCCTATATTCTTTTTTCAGCAAATTTTGAGGATTTTTCTTCCTATAAAAACATTATCATAAACAATTTAATTTCTAAAGAGAATGAGGATAACTTGAAGAAATCCAATGGTTTTCATAGGAATAAAAACAGTCATTGGGGCCATTTTCCTGAAAAAATGGAGAGATGCAAAGTTTGCAAAGTTTGTCTTAAAGATGCGAAAAAATTTAAGAAAAGCATGTATAAATGTGGATATTGTTCGAAGGAGTTGGAGAAAAATATTTGTTTATGCGTTTCACCGTGCTTTGAGGTCTACCATTCAGATATCAAGAAATATAATGAGAAGTATAAGAGGAAAAATGACTGGAAGAAGGTCAAAGTTGATTGAGTGAACGATTGAACATATGATAGAAATTTTATTCTGTTTTTTAATTTTTTTATTTATGGGTAAAAATTTCTCTTTTTCTTTTAAATCTGCAATAAACATCTGATTTTTAAAAATTAAAATTTTATATTCAAAGCAAAATTTTAAAAAAACTTCGAAGTATTTTTGTTTACAAAAATTTACCGTCTATCTATTATCATTTTGTTTTTATTAATTAATTTTTTCCATTTTAAAAAAAAAAATAGAAGAAGAATATTGTTTTTGTAAAATAACATTGAGATCGGTTTTATCTTTAAGAAAAATAAATTAAATAAAAAATTTTGGAGAAAAATCAATTGAGCTTATTTTAATAAATTTTTGAAAAATTAATTGATTGTTTTCAAAATTTTTTCCAAAAATGTATCTTTACATTTATTCCATAAATTATAATGTCTTGAAGTAAATGAAAAAAATTTGAATTTATTTTTTCATTTGAAAGAACTCCCAAAAACACTTTTTCCAAGCTTACCCTTGAAATGTTGTTTGGCACTAATTTGGACTAATTCAGTAAAAGAAAGTATTCTTTTTTGGTAATGTCGACTTAAACTTAAATAAAACGAGGATTTGGCTAAATCAACCAGCGGTCTATCAGTAGAAACTGTTTTTCTATGATCTTTTGGATTGTAATTGTAGCCTTGCTTTATTTTTATATAATCATTTTCTCTATTTTTCTCCATTTCACCAGAAAGATGCTTGATCATCTTTATTTTTTTTAATTGCAAATAAAGTACATTGTAAATTTTAAAAAAATTAAAATTCTAATCATTTGTTAAAAACTTAAAAAAAATTAATAAAAAAATTAAAAATTGACAATTTTTTTTACATTTTGTGCTTTTTCGAAACATTCTCCTATTTTCTCATCTTGATTTTCAAGATTCGCCATCGGACTCTTAGAATTCCGACTAAAAACCATTTTCGAGCTCTTTGTCGTCCCTAATTTCACACTATTCATCAAGCTGCTCATTGTGGTTTTATAAGAGGAAAGCCATGATTTTAGATTTGATTTATGCGATTTTGGTAAAAAATACGATGCACCAGGACCTTTTTTATTATCCAAGAGATGTTTCAATGTATGAATGCTTTTGAAATTATACCATTCTCTTTTTTTATTCATATTGCTCTGTTTCTTCATTTTTTCTTCGTGTGACTTCATCTTAATTTTTTCCTTTTCCTTCATAGCTACATCATAATTTTTAGCTACTTTCCTTAAATTGAGTTCTTCATTATGTTTTAAGATCAAACCCACTATTTTCGGTGATTTAAACTCGTGTTTTTTCTCATTTGCAGTGGATTCTTCATCATCTTCTGCTTCAATCTGTTTTTCAATAAAAGTTTTATAATTCTTCTTTATATTCTGCATCAAAGTGTCAGCTTTCTTTTGGGCATTGATCTTGCTTTCTATTACATTCGCTTCTTTTTCAACAATGTTATTTGTCGTAATTTTATTCAGAGGATTAGGTTTTTTCCTATGTGTAGGAGATTTTAAAGCACAGTTCTCTTGTTTCTTCATTAGAAGCATTTTCTTGCAATAAGGGAACTCTTTTTTATCAAAATCTTCGTTTTTTAAATGTTTTTTAAAATTTTCATCGATTTTTTTGAAGTTTTTTGAAGTGTATTTTTTTTCCAGGTTTTCATCGATTATTTTTTGAAGGTGGAAGTCCAGGTCCTTATTTGAATGTTTAGTTTTAGGCTTCTCCTTGTCTTCTTCGGTCTTTATGCCATCGATGTAGGGGGAATACAGGTCTTGACCCATTTCATGAGACTCTTCACTGTCATTTTTGTTAAATTTCTTAAAATCTATAAAGAGAAAAAAAATAAGTTAAATTGTAATTTAAAATATGAAATAAATATTAATGAATGAATGAAATAAAGCAAAATAAATAAAAACAAAACAAAAAATTAATTAAAAGTAAAAAAATTAATTTTAGTTGTAATTAAATTGAAATCGATAATAATTAATTCAATTAAATGGAAACAATTTTTTTTCTCTTTTAAAATCAATAAATTTACATTTGCCTGATGTGAGAACCTTTGGTTTATAATCAGTTGGCCTATCACCAATATTATTAATATTATTCTTTCCTAGAAACTTCGAGTTGTTTTCATTGATCCTGCTAAAAGATTTGGATTCCAAACAAAGAAACGGATTCTCATAAAAAATCACACTCGATTCTAAAGAACACATATCATCTTCATCATCTTTTAAAAAACTTTTCCCATTCAATAAATCATTGCACGAGACCATATTATCATTCCCTTCAGTGGTGGCTCTTGTAAACAGGTTATCATCAATGACCGTTGATTTTTTTTGAAGTTTTGAACTTAAAGTCTTTTTTAAAACTGGGGAGACTGTTGCATTATTATCAGTTTTTGCGGGAACAATAATGAATTTGTTCTTGTTTATTGTTTCCCAGCCGAATTTATAGTAAAGTTTCTCATTGATTTCTTGCAGTGGGTCCACAAATTTGGATTGTGGATTCAGTTTTTTTTTAAACTTTTCATCTTTTATTAGTAAATCCGAAATTGTTTTTTCCATTTCTGTAGTTTCTTGAATGTAAAACATCACCTAAATAAATTTAAATATTTTAAAAATTTTTATTAAAAATTTTCAATTAACATTTTCATAAATTTGGGCATATAATTTAATCATTTGTTTGGCATCAATTCTCTGAAGATATTTCTCTGAAAATATGATTGCCAACCGTAAGGCTTCAAACAATTTAGCATAATTTTTTTGATGAGCGTAACACAAACACATTGAATACAAAATCCTTATCATAGTTCTTATACATGTTAGAAAATTCATCCTATGTTTTCTTTTGATATCCTTCATATAAATATTCATGTTCATCCGAAGAGTCAATTCTTTTTGGCTTAAAATTAAGGCATGGTCCAATTGTTTGAGAGCTTCTTCATGTTTATTGAACTGTAAAAAAAATAAACCATAAAAAGATTTGCATTTTATTAAAGTGTGCAATAAATCAGGATTTATTGTAGCTTCGAAGGAGCTGGCGATCTCATTTAAATTGAATAAATAATTGAAACTCGTTTGGTAAGCCTCAAGGTTTCTATAGAGTAAGGCAAAATTTAGCATTAGTTCGAGGAGATTCTTCACAAAAATAAATGTTTCATTCTGATCTTTTTAATTAAATTTTAATTTTTAAAAAAAAAAAAAAGTAAAACCGTTTATTTTCTTTAATTTGTATTTTTCCAACTGCATAATCTTTTCAAAATACTCATCATCTTCCCCATAATCCCCATCATAGACGCTTTTCGGCTCCAATTTCTCATTCACACTTTCAAGTGAAATATTAGTTCCAATTCTTTTGAGTGAAATATTTGACCCCTGAGTCACTAATACCCGTGAAGTTCTTTTACTTAAATTTGCAGTGCTTCTTTCTAATTTCTTTGGTATTTTCATAAGATCTTCATTACTAGAAAGAAATTCTTCATAATCCTGTTCATCAACCACTATTTTTTTCGGGAATTTCGGGTATTTTTTTTTGAAGAAAATAGTCAGAAAATTGCAATAGTTTTTTAAAGCAAACAGTCCTTTCAAGAGCAATTTGTGAACGAAGCGTGGGTGATTTTTTTGGTTTTTGACGAATTTCAGCTTGCAAATTTTATTGATCGTGATCAGTTGCATCTGATTGTATTTTATTTCATAAAATAATCGAAAAAATCTTTTTCCAGACAAAAATCTCTCACACATAGAATAGGCCTTCCTATACAGTTTCTAAATCAAATCAAATATTTTAATGCAAAATATTTTTAAGATAAATAAAATGTTTATGAATCTGAAATGCAATGAATGGAATGCAATATATATTGAAATTTTCATATGATATATATAAATAGAAAGGTTTTAAAAATTTACAAAGAAAAAAGAATAGTGAATACAAACAGATCCTCTCCAATATAAAAAGAACTTTGAATATAATATAATTTACATATAATACATATTTTATATAGAACTTTTTTCAATAATTTAGAAATGTCGATAAGAATCACATCTGGATCCTCAGTTAACAAAGTTTTATCTTTATCCGTTTTTTTAAAGCTCGAATGTATATTTTTTCCTTCTTCAGCAAATTGTTTGAATTGAACGTTTGCATTCTGATGAAACATAGAGCTTTTTGCTATTTTACCAGCATTTGCATTTTTATCAGGACTGTTTAATTTCGCAGATGAAGTTTCAGTTTTCGCTAAAATCGAAAGTTTTTTCAAATTAGGCTGTTTATTGGCTTTGGCCATTAAATTCGAAATTATGCTGGTTTTTCTAAGCATTTCGGGAGGGGAAACTAATGTTAAGGTGTTTTTTTTTGAAAGGGGTTTATGCGAAGGGGAATTCATTCAAACAATTATAAATTTTAAAGTAAAATAAATACAGAATTATAAAAAACTTTCGAAAAAATTAACTGAAGAAATAAATAACTTTTTTTAATAAATTTGATATTGAGAAAAGTAATTAAACAATTTAATTTCATGAAAAATATCAAAGAAATCAGTTTTCCATCCGTTTTTTTTTTTTTGGTCATTAAAAAATAAAAAAAATTGCTACATTTTTTTTAAAATCATGATAAGCAAAATATTATTCGTCCTTTTAAAGAAAAAGAAATTTAATTTCATGAATTTTATTTATTTCTAGTTTCTATATTGATATACAAAATTTCAATAATTTTAACTTTCATCAAAAAATTATTAAATTTATTAGAGCTCCATCGATGAAAAAATATCTTCCTGGTCTAATAAATAGCACTTAATCTTTCGATGAATTGACGCAAGATCCAATTCTTTATGGAATTCAAACTTTAATTCATCATATCTCTTTTCCAACAATTCTTTCGTTACTTCACTTAGACAAATCCTTCCTTCCTCGCCATTTGATTCCATTTTATTAGCAATCATCACATCTTTTCCATAAATATCATATCTAACCACACCAGTCCCTATGATCCCTCCAATAACAGTCCCCTAATAAATAAAATTAAATAAAGTTCAAGATAAAACTCACTGTATGGATGCCGATTCTCATATCCAAATCAGGAAAATTCACTCTATTTCTCACTTTTTTAATAATATCAATCATTGAAATCCCCATACAAAGAACATTGGCAGCTTCTTCTATCGGATCTCTTTTTTCATTGGCATTTATTAATCCAGAAACCACATAGCAATCCCCTATAGTATAAACCTTATAAGAATTATAATGCAAGCACATTTTGTCGAATTCAGTGAATAAATCTCTTAACATCTTCACAACTTCTTCAGGAGTAACACTGCTTGAATATTTAGTAAAACCTGAAATGTCTGCAAATAAAAGAGTCACTTGATTGAATTGTTCAGTGAAATCCTTTTGTTTTGATTTATCTTTTTCTTCAAGAAATTTATCTTTAATCTATTGAAAAGTAAATAAATTTTCCGAAGAATTGATAAATTTTTTTCAAAATTTGTAAAATTATCAAAATTTGTTAAATTTTCAAAACTTTTAATAATTTTCTAAAATATTAAAAATCTTTTTAGAATTTAATAAATTATAAAAAAAACTCCAAAGATTAAAAAAAAATAAAACATGAGATGGAAGAAGATATTCAAGTAATATTTTTTTTTGACGCTGTCTATTGTCTAGATTTCTCAAATTATTGAAATTTTCGATCCAAGAGACCTGAACAAGATAGGTATCTACCAAATTATAGCTGCAGAATGTCAAGATATAGAAGATATTTTCAAGGCATTTGAAGTAGTTTTCGTATTTTTTGCTAATCAATATTTCGACTATCCAGGGAAGCAATGTAGAAATAAATAAGACTAAGCAATGTACAAAATAAATTCCACTTGTTTTATGAAGAAAAAAAAATTATTAAGAAAATTGAATAAAAATTAATGTTTTTTAAATACTTTAATCGGCTTCCAAATAAAATTATTGTCATAATATGCAGCAAAGTGATTTTTTCAAATAGTTCTGATTTAGCATAATGGTTTTCAACAATAATCACTTGTATCCCAAAAATCAAAATCCCCATCAGAATATAGCTATAATATTTTCTCAAATTTTTAACGAATGCTTTCTCTTTAAAAATGATAAACAACAAAATTAAAATCAAAAACGAAATAAGCAAATTAAAAGTTGCATCTCCATAAAGGAAAAAATCGTTTCTAATCTCCGAACTTATTACTAATTTGATTAAAGTAACAAAGAACAAACTAATCAAAGTAATATTATTTCTTTTAGTGTTTTTCATTAACAATCCCTTTTGAAACTCATTATATAAAACTTCTTGGTTTTTCGAAGCTGTTAAAAAAATCATGTTCGGAACCAAAAGCTCTTTATTTTCTTGAACGTTTTCATAATTATCCTCACTCATTTTATATTTTTCTATTCTATTCTTTATTCTAGTGTTTCGTTTCAAAGAAATCAATTCCTCATTCTCATCAATCTTTTGAACAGATTTCTCTTTGATTGCAAACAACATATCTTTGAAGCTTTTTCTTTTGGAACCGCCTTTTTTAGGAGATTCTTCTATTTTAAAAGTCTCTATTTTATCAGAATGGTGATGGGTGGGACTATTGCTTCGACTTTTGTTCTCCTGAGACTTTATTATGTTTAAATCCAAATTTGAATTCTTCATTAACTCTATAAAATCAGAGTTATTTTCTAAATGGTGATATTCATCTTCATTGAGTAAAATATAGGTGTTTATCAAACCTTTTCCTTTTGCCTTTAAATTTTTTTATCAATGTAAAATTTTTCACAAATTTTTACATGAACTTTGCGAACTTGAAACATTAGATCACTGTCTTTAACTTTAAGATAAGCTTCTTCTGAGATTGTTATTGTTCCTTCAATAGCAGTCGAACAAACCCTGCTTGTTGTATTCACTGTGTCTCCTATCAAAGAAAATTGAGGTTTATGATATCCAATAACTCCTGCGATCACTCTCCCCACATGAATCCCGATTTTAACCTGCATTTTATTCATTTCCCCATATATTTGATCATTACAGTATTTCTTTATTTTCAAAGCCAAATTTATTGCTCTTCTCGTTTTTTCAATGGACATTATCTTCGAAGCAACTCCTACTTCACAAGCACTAAGCCCTGCACACGCCATATATGTTTTTCCAACAGTCTTTAAAATAAAAGAAATATTAGAATGGGTAGATTAAGGTTTTACTTCGATTTTTTGCACACCAAACTCAAAACAAAATTTATCAAATTTTCGAAACAAATTATCCAAAATATCCACAATCTTCACACTTTCCGCTTCAATCATTTTGTCAAAATCGCATAAATCGCAAAAGATTATCACAACTTCTCCTTGATCTTGTTCAATACTTGTTTGACCTTTTCAAATTCAAATAAAAAAATAATTTCTAAAAATTTTTATTTAATTTTTTTTTTAAAAAAAATGTTTTTAAAAAAATTAACAACTAATGAATTTTTTGTTTTTTAACCTTGATCAAGCAAATTTCTGACAAACTTAGGCAAAAGAATTGCAAGTAAATCATTGATATGTTTTGATTTGGTTTCGAGACCATAATTCGCCAAAAAATTCAATCTATTTATTTTTTGAAACTTCAAAACATTTAAATGAATTTCTATCGAAATTTTTTACACAATAATTGTAAAAATTCGCTACAAAGGTTATGGCAAAAAGGAGGAGTAAATATGAAATTAGCATAAAAACTCTCATTTTGTCTTCAAATCCTTGAGAAACGATATTTGAAACTTTCAATTTTTCTCCATTTTCATAAAAAGCCATTGTTCTAATTTTCAATTTTTTTTAATTAAATTTTTATTATGTTATTTTTATCATTAATAACAAAATCTACTTAAAGTAAGACATTGCAACTGTTGCAAAGGTTAAAATGAAAACAAAATGAGGTGGTAGTAACATATTGACTAAAACCAAAGGGATTATAGAGACTCCTAAAGTTTGATCTTCATAGCTGAAACCATCTAAAATTATTTTACCACAACAAACGAAGAAAACATACTAGGATTTAACAAAAATTTTAATTTAAAAAATAATTAATTACAAAAGAGTTTTTACGAAAATGGTGATTTTCAGATAATATTCTTCATAAAAATCAGTTAAAATAATAAGACCATTTAGCAGCAAGAATGCACACAAAGAAATTTTGATATAAAAAACATTAATTCCATCATCGTTCTCAATATTGTAATAAAAGAAATTAAACATCAGATAAATGCAATAAATTATCAAGGTAACGAAATAAAAGACTCTTATTTTGTTTAAATTTCTTTTGATTCTAAAACTCACATACCTACGTTCCATTGCATCATCAGAGAAAGTTAGCGAAAATTTGTTAAAATCAGTTTTTCTGATAATTTCTGTTGGATTCACCACTATATAAATTAAGTGAAAAACTTATAATTTTAGTTGGCAAAATTACTTTCATCTATTTGTGAATCGCATTTAGTATTTACAAATATTAAACGAATCAAATTTTTTATTGTAATTCTATCAATAAAAATAATTAGAGATTAAATTAAAAAAATGAAAGGGCACTGTTAAAAAAAAAATCAAATGAAATCAAATGAAATCAAATGAAATCAAATGAAATCAAATGAAATCAAATGAAATAAAATAAAATGAAATGAAATGAAATGAAATCAAATGAAATCAAATGAAATTAAATGGAAAAAAATTAAATAATTCAAATTTACAGAAAAAGATTTTTAAAGTCGAAATAAAAAAAATAATTACCTTTTAGTGTTTTCAAATTCTGCTAAGATTTTTTGGGATTCATTGATTTTTATTGAGGCTCTAATACTCTGTGAATGTCTAATTTCTTCATATTTTGAATAAAATTTTCCGAAAATTTTGAAACAAAAATAGAAAAATTCTGACGAAATAGTTACAATCACAAAAACACTTATCATCATGTACGGTTTTCTGAACACTCTCAACACATTATGATTGAATAAATCAGTTTCAGGATGTGAAAACAAATTAGAAATCAAGAATCCCAAACCACTTAATAAAGAAACCACAATAAAATATATGAAAAAGAGAGAGATATGGTGCCATTTAACAACAATCAATACCTATGAAAAAATTAATATATTATTAATTAAAAAAATGTTTTACTCTAATGGTATTCAAAGCAAAAAAAACAAGTAAAATTGCTGCTTGTAAAGTATTTAGATTTGTTTCAAATCCATTTTCATCACAAAATGGATAGATTGTATAAAGAACTAGATAAAAACAAATCAGGACCAAGCTCAAAGGAACGATAAACCCGAAAAAAATGAATTTAAAGAGAATTTTAGATTTATTGGAGCTTTCCAATTTATATTCATTTTTCATCACATTAGTAAAATTTTCCTTTTTGCTCAAAACGAAAAACGAAAGAAATATTGAGAAAAATCCTGAATGTATCAAAAAAATATAAATAATAATGCCATTTTTGTATAATCCAGACCCATTGAAATTATTATACCATGAATAAAAATAAGTGGAAAAAAAGAACAAAATAAAAGAAGAATAAAGAAATTGATGAGAATTTTCTAAATCCTTTTTCAAAATGCATGAATTTATGATCAAACTTGGAATAATATCCCATCCACTGATAAAAATATCTCCTTTATGGTTATTGAAGTTTTTATCAGCAAACCTGATGCTAGCATCACAAGCCTCTAACATCAAATTATCATTAAAACCATCCCCAATCGCCAAAACTAAGGGCTCATTAATGAATTTCTCTTTAATCTTCTTCGCTAAAACTCCTTTGTGAAACGGAGTTAAACGATACCCAACAAACGCTTTGCAAAAATATAGAATAAAACAGAGATGATCTGATAAATTTTCGTCATTTAAAATAAAATCCAAACTATTTCCATCCACGAATAAACACATTTTTTTTTTTTCGAAAACATTCAAACTTTTTGAATTAAATGATTTTCTTAAAAATGGTGATGCATTCTCATTATTATCCAAACCAATCAATTCATTTATGATTCGTAAATTGCTTTTTATAGATAATTGGGCTTCTTGTAAACTGGAACATTTCATAAAGCTCAAATAATCATCTGAATTGATTACTTTCGACAAGAAAGCTGTGCATAAACTTCTTTCAAGGGCATCACCTGTTAAAATCCAAATCTTCATACCTAGGTCTGAAAATAATTTAATCGTTGGGGAAAGATGAGGCCTCAAGCAATCCTCAATAAAAACTATGCATAATAAATTTAATTTCACTTCAATTTGACAATAAAACTCCTGTAATTTATTGTCTTCGACACTGAAATTCGAATGAAGAGCATCGTAATTTTTTTTATATTCTTCAGTCTGCATATGATCTAACTCACGCTTTGCATAAATAATCGCTCGTCTTCCTTTGAAATTCTCTGATTGAATCAACCCAAGCAATTCGCTTTTTCTTTTATCATCCATTTCCAATGAATTTATAATATGGCGATAGGACCCTTTTGCATAAAGCACTGCTTTATCAGATTTTCCTTCTTGTTCTTTTAAAACAATAGAAAATCGGCTTCTATCATTTTTTTTCGAATAATAATTTATCCCTAAAACGTCATATTTTACATCTAAGCCATTTATATTGATGAAATATTCAAGTCGATTTGGAAATTTGCAGATTCTTTCAAATTTGAAGGCAATTTGACTGCTAAACCTCATGACTTCTTGATCATCATTTGTATGGAAGAATCTCAATGTGCTACCATCTCTGGTTAGAGTTTTGGCATTATGACATAAAATCAAGCTTTTTATAGCATTGATTGTAGTATCATCACTGGATAAATCTGTGTTAAAATCATTATCATCACATTCTATAAAATCAGGCATTGCGTTATTTTTAATGGATTGCGTTGTTTTGAAATGGTATTTTGAATATTTCATTGTAAACGATATAGAATCCTTACCAATTTTTTTATTGGTGCGAGTCTCAGGCGAGAGGAAATTCTTGTTATAAGCTGATTGTTTTTCATTTTCTTCTTCTATCTCAAAAGAATTTGAACTCTTCTTTAAATTAGGCTTAGAATCAACAAGCTGAATTTCAAAGGAAATTTTTTTGGGAGAAATTTTATTAGAATTTAATTCAATGACTAATTTATCAAATTTTTCAATTAGTCGTGGTTTTTTGTCAGGGAGAACATTAATTTTTTTATTTTTTATTTTATTAGAGAAAAAATCAGGAATGACGTTTTGTTCATTAAAATTTTTCGTTTCATTTGGTATATCAGGCTGTGATTCATAAAGTTTTATAGAATTGGTTTTCACTAGCTGCTCATTGAATTTGGTTTTGATTATTTTTGGAGGAGTGAGTTTTGTTTTTTCAACTTCAAACAAATATAATTTGTTAGGGATGTAAATTGATTTTATAAGGAGATTTCCATTGGTTATTGTGTTTGTTTTATCAAGTAAAACATAAGAAATCATACTTAAATTTTCAAGAGTTTTGATGTTGTTAATTTTAAAATAGAGATCTCTTTGCTGATAGAATTTCTCAAATTTGATTTTAATAAGGAAGCTTTGAATGATTGATAAGATACTTTGGGAAAAAGGAATGAAGAAACTGTATAAGACCATATAGTTCAGGAAAGATGTTTTGTAAGAAATTTCATTGTAACCAATGCTGAATTGGTTTTTAGAAATCATCAATAAATAATTTATCTTTTTTTTTCAAAAAAAAATGAAAAAAAATAAAAAATCTCATTATATAAATACCAAACATAATAACAAAATGAGCATTATCAGAAAAAAATCATATTTTTCAAGGTTTTTTTCAAGCCAAGAGCTCTCATTTTCATTAAACGTCGAGACCTTCATAATTTTTGTGTCATTTCCAACATGCAAAACCATGCCAATCATCCTTTTTCAAATGAATATTTAAATAAAAATGTCATAATTTTATTAAAAAATGAAAAACCATCGTGAGTAATGAATGATTGAATTCCTCAGAACAATGTTATTAATATTAAAAATTTCAGCTTTCGGATCTTTCTTCAGTTTTAAATACCCAGTAAAAGTGTCTAAGAACGTATTAGGGATGTCAAATTCTATTTCTCCGTTCAATACATTTCTAAATCTTAAGCAATTCCCCTTTAAATTGTGATTTTTATCAACTTGAAATTTTAATTTATTTGTTTTGTTATTAATAAAAATTTAATTTAATAATTGATTCTTAATAAGGAAAATTAATAAACTGTATGTTGATTTCAAAGGGAATTTCACTGTGTTAAAACTCAAACCATCAATATTTGAAGTCTCTACAAATAGTTTAGAATCCGAACAATCTAATATAAGGGTGTCTGTTGGACAAATATCCCCATCATTGAGAAGTATCAAATGGCCTACTTTCAAATTTTTCCATCTGATTTTTTCTTCTTTATTTTCATCAAAATTCTAAACAAAATTTGTTTTTTCTTTCGACTTTTGATTAAAAATACAACAAATAAAATAAAAGTCATACCACTATCGAAATAAATTTTTCATTATTTTCATTGTCGATTTTTTCTTTTGATTTATCCATATATTTTTCATAAATAAAAAACAAAATAAATGATAAAAGCCAAGGAATTCTTATAATGAACCTTGAAATATTAAAATTTTCTCAGGAATAATGAATAAAATTTTACATGTTTATTGGCTCAACTATTTTTTCAATGAGAGTTAAAAAAATTATCAAAAAGAAAAAAGAATTTCTTAGTTTTTTAAAGAATTTAAAAACAATTGAAGGGATAAATTTGAGCTCCTAAACAAAATTAATCAATAAAGAAATTGAATAAAAAGCTTTAGTTCACTTTATATTTCACAGTTGTTATTTTGTTAGTTTTTGTTTCGTATTCAGCCTTTAAATTCTCAACTTTACCCTCATTTAGTTCAAACTTTAAAATAGATAATTTATAAAGAAAAAAATAATAATTTCTTTTACAGAAATTTTCTCAGATTGATTTTCTCGATGACAATGACAAGAACATTCGCTTGCATTTTGAGGCTTTTTAACAAATTTTAAAAGTTGAGTTGAATTATTTTTTTGGAAAGAAGCTAAAAAACTCAACATTCTTTATTTTATTTTTTTAATAAAGTTTTCATAAATAATTTTTGGCTTTATTTTATCAATTATTAATACTGTATTTTTATTAATACTAAAGCCATTATTATAAAAAATAATAAAGAACTAAAAATAAAAGGTTATTAGTTCAAAAATCTATTTCATTTTCTATAAATTGAAAGAACTCATAATTAATAAGAATTAAAAATAGAAAACCAAGGTTCAAAAGTAATTTAAAAATCTAAACAAAATATTAAAATTTTTTGAGCTTTGAGGATATATTAATTAAACAAATGATTGTGTGCGGAAAAAAACAATCATTAAAATAAAAAAATTATTATTTTGTTTAAAAAATGAGAAAATTTAAAGTTTGCAAATTAAAATATTTTTTAAATAAATATTCCCTCATTCATATTCTGTAAAAAATTTTTCATTCCTGTGAAATAGCCTTCTAACCAAATTCATTTGGCCTTTCCCACATACATTAATAATTTTTAAATTAACTATTACAAATAAAAAAAAATAGAAAAAATTTCACTTCAAAAATTAAAAAACCTTGCTTCTTTGTTTTGTTCAAGTTTTTTTCTTCAATTTTTTTCTGATTATCATCATATTTCAATCCATTTGGGATATATTTCTGGATTGGAATGATTAAACTTTCTTTTGTTTTTACTTTCTCAATAGAATAATTTTCTAAATTAATTAAAATTTTGTTAAATTTTTTATGAGTTCTATGATAGAAAGTAGTGATAGAACTATTGATTTTTTTGTTATTTTGTATATTTTTATCTTCGTTTCTCGTATTTTCTTTCTGTGTATAATGTTGTGCTAAGCTTGCTTCACTCTTGTGATTATTTTTGTAAAGAGCTCGACTTCTTTTGATAATTTCGATTTGGGATGGAAGCTTTTTTTGAATTTGATTATTTAATTCAAAATTTGAAAAATTTGTTTGATTTTTCGACCTCCAATTTTTGCAAAATGCTTCACATTTAGGAAGATCTTTGCATTTTTCCCAATTTTTTAATTCAATTTTTTCCTCATTTGTTTCTTTTTGTATTTTAATGGATTTACTATAATTCTTCATATTAAGTTTTAATTTACAAAAAATAAAAAATATTTACTGGATTGGCAATTAGATTTTTGCTCAGAAAATAAGAACTTTGTTCCTTTGAAATTGAATTTTCTTGATAACCAGTTGAAATTGAAGTAGAGGGTTCGAAAAAACGTGCTGTTTTTCTAAAATTTTCTTCATATTTAGTTCGGGGTGATATATAATGTTTTTCTTTGGGTTTTTCAAAAAATTCATATGATGGCAGATAGAAATCACTCTTCCCTTTGATTTTTTTGTTTTTTTCCATATAAAAACTGGCAGGTAAAATCCAATAAAATTAAAAATGATTATCATTTGCTGATTGCTTAGATGCGCAATTTAAAACTCAAATAAAAATTTAAAAAAATAATTAATAAATTCAAAAATGAAAAAAAAATTTCCAACAATAAAACAAAATTTTGAACTAAAATGTAAATAATAATATTAATTTTCGTAATGTTTTTTATTAAAATCCTTAAATTTTTTTCCAAAATAAAATTAAAAAGTTTTATTTACACTATCAAAACTTTATTCAATTTCAAAAAGAAAAATGAATTTTATTAGTCAAAAAAAAA
>JFJP01043552.1_pt1 | contig 18281 bp, 18 predicted proteins | sample 431651 | NCBI WGS metagenome assembly JFJP01 (sample SAMN02602958, study PRJNA72255) | Microbial mat metagenome, whole genome shotgun sequencing project. | biome: fresh water; feature: sink hole; material: water; isolation source: purple microbial (photo- and chemosynthetic) mats found in...
TCTTTCAAGTTCTCCAAACTTAAGAGAAATTTACGAAATGATGTTAATAATTAGTATACCTAGAAAAGATGTAAAACCAATTGTACATCAATTACAAGAAGAATTTCCTACTTTAACAAGTTTATTAAAATCAGATGCACAAAGATTAAAACTCATAGACGGCATTGGAGATAATACTATTGCTGTTATTAAAACTTTAGCTCATATGTCATATATTATTAATGAAGAAAGTATTAGTAATCAAAATCTATTTGAAAATACAGAAAGCTTATTTAATTACTGTAAAAATTTATTAAAAGGATTATGTCACGAGGAACTATGGATATTATATTTAAATAATAAAAATATGTTAATTAAATCAGAAAAATTAAGTGAGGGTAATGTACATAATGTTGCAATAGATTTTTCTTTGTTAATTAAACAAATTTTAATATATAAAGCTAAAAATATTGTAATAATACATAATCATCCAAGTGGAGATGCTAGACCTTCTCGAGCAGATATAGAATATACTAAATATCTTAAGAATACTTTAATACCTTTATCTATTAATTTATTGGATCATATTATTGTATCGGATAATGATGTATATTCATTTCGAGTTAATAAGGTGGTATTTACTTAGTTATATATTTATTATAAAAATCATTTAAAGACATTCGAGCAAATATATCAAGATCATATTTATTAACCAATGATGTTTGATTATTGTAATGAAAACTTGCTGCAGCTGCTATCATAGCTCCATTATCTACACATAATTCAATTGGAGGAGCAATTAAAAAATCATACTTTCTTAGTGATTTATTTGAAGCTACGCCTCCACATATAATACATGTACTCAGATTATATTGCTTCATTGCTTTTTCTATTTTATAAATTAAATTAGCTATAATAGTATTTTGTAAAATTTTAGCAATATTTTCTGCACTATCTTGTATTTTACTTACAGCAGTTTTAATACCAGAAAATGAAAAATCAAAACTCTCTCTAATAGCTATAGTTAGTACTTGATTTTTTGAAGATTGATTTGCAAGTCTTTCAATATCTGCTCCATTGCTATAGTTTAATAATTTAGCTATTTTATCAAATACTTCTCCTGCAGCATCATCTCTTGTTTGCCCCAAGAGCGTATAACTACCAAATTTTTCACAATATACTAACATAGTATGGCCACCAGATACAATACAAATACAACAAGGAAATTCTATATTAGGTGTAATAAGTATATGTCCTTCAATATGATGTACTGGTATAAATATTTTATTATGTATACGAGCTAAAGTCATACCAAAGTTATACCCAATAATTAAACATCTTGTAAGACCAGGTCCACATGTAGCTGCAATAATATCAATATCATCTAAAGTAACTTTAGCTTCTTCTAATGCACGATATAATATCTGATCAATATATTTAACATGATCTCTAGATGCAATTTCTGGTATAACTCCACCATTACGTAATAACTGAGTATATTTAACATTTGAAAGTATTATTTGTTTATTATTTATATACTCTATTATACCAATTGCAGTATCATCGCAACTTGTATCTATACCTAAAATTTTCATTTGAATACAGATACATTAGCTGGAGTAACTACATACTTTTTTTCTTCTTCAAGTAAATATAATCCTGAACTAAATACTTGAGCTATTTGACCTGCTTTATAATCTTCATTACAATCTTGTGTAGAAAGAACCATATGCAACTCAACATCAAACTCATCACCTACTGTTGGAGAAATTACAAAAATTGACATTTTATTTAATGTTTTCACAAAATCTGCAACTATAATATTAGCCGCATCTTTTTGATCTTCTGGTAAATAAGATAAAGCTGTGAGTACTGTTTGAAAAGATGGTAAGATCTGAAGTAAAATATTTTCTTTAATTTTTTTATTTTCTAGTTTATGATCTTTTTCCTGTCTTTTAAGTGAATTTTGCAATTCAGCCGCAGTACTAATGAGTTTCTCAAATTTTTCCTTCATTTCTTGAATATTTTTTTCGGTTTGTTTAATATATTCCTCCTTAGCTACAATGATTTCATCTTTTTGTATAATAATCTCATCTTTTTGAGCAATGTTTTCTTCCAACTCTTTTATTCTGTCATTGATCTCTGTATTCATAATAATATAATTATACATTAATTTATAAATATAATTACTAATAAAAAAAGCATATGATTCTATATCCTATCATATTATTTTTTTAAAACTATAGTAGTTTTTAATATAATAGGCTATGTCAAAAAATAAAACTACAGAATCAAGATCTGTATATAAACCATTATCATTTCCATGGGCAGTTGAAGCTACTCAAAAACAACAAAGTATGCATTGGGTACCTCAAGAAGTTTCAATGCAAGCAGATCTTATAGATTTTAATCAAAAGTTAACATATCAAGAAAGAGATATTATTATAAAAATACTTAGATTTTTTACTCAAACTGATATTGAAGTTGCTAGATCTTATATACAATATTATGCTCCTGTATTTAAAGATTTAGATATAATGATGATGATTATTACTTTTGCCTCAATGGAAGTAATTCATATACAAGCATATGCATATCTAAATGATAATTTGCAATTACCTGATACAGAGTATGCAGAATTTTTTAAATATAAAGAAATGACAGATAAATACGATTATATGCATTCATTTAAAATAGATAATAAATATAATATTGCACTAAATTTAGCTGTCGTATCTGGATTTATTGAAGGTTTTGTATTATTTTCAAGTTTTATTATACTAGCGTCATTTTCAAATATGAGAGGTAGATATGAAAATTTAGAAACAACTATGCAAGGTGTTGGTCAAATTATTGCTTGGTCTGTTAGAGATGAAAGTCTTCATAGCGCAAGTATTATAAAACTTTTTCATGTATATGTGGCAGAAAATAATTTATCTCTTCAGCAATTACATCAAGATATTCTTAAAGAGTTTCATATATTATTTGAACATGAAGTTGCTTTTATTGATCTTGTATTTACCGATCTTCCATATTTAAAGAAAGCAGATTTAATTGCTTTTATTAAATATTTAGCTGATATTAGATTACAACAACTTGGTATAAAAACTGTATTTAATATTACTGAAAATCCTTTACCTTGGACATATGAATTCTTATTTCCAAGAGAGATTGCTAATTTCTTTGAAGTAAGACCTACAAGCTATTCTAAAGCGGATTTTACAGAAGAAAATATATCTGATGATTATTGGGTAAACTTACAAGTATAATTGCTCTTTAATTTTGTTTAAAAAACTCTCTATTGTTTCTTTATCAAAGATTATCTGTTCATATGTATAATGATCTACAATATAACAAGCTGGTAGTGATTTAATTTGAAATCGCTCAATAAAATGAAAATTATCTTCTAGATTTATTATTTTTATTTCAAAATCAGATAGTAATTCATATAAATTATTTTCTACAAATAATAAATTTTTTAGTTTTTTACACGGTGGGCAATTGTGTTTTACGAAAATGTATAATGTTTGCATAAATAATATTATATACTCAATCTGTCTTCATTATTATTATTGTGCAGTCTGATTTATAATCATTTATAAAATTAAAACTATGACATCCTTTTGTATATAAGTTTGTGCGAACGGTTTTTCCGCTATTAAGTTTTTGTAGCTCGAAGTCACTATATATAGGTCTTACTTCAACTTGACTAATATTATTATATGACATCCATATTTGTAATTTTTCTGGAGATTTTGTTACTCCTTTTATTTCAAGTAAAGGGGCATCTATATTTACTCTAAGTATTCTACTAGAATTCGGATGAGATAAGCCTCCAGAACTATCTCTCTTATCTTTTTTAACAATTAATGAAATTTTACAAAGTGAACTTCTATCACTAATATTTATACTACTCATATATCCTGGTGATAATATAGTCATTGCTTCATAGCTGCTTGAGTACTCAAATTTTCTTAGAAGATCTGGAGCCTCATTATGATTACAAAATGTTTGTATATCTTCAAATAATTTATCTATACACATTCTATATTGTTGATCTACTGGCATTTCAATAGCGCACTGAGGATCTAAATGATCACAAAATGCACCAGGGGGTATACCACTCTCTAATACAGCAGATAACAAGATCTGCCTATTACTATAAAAAGTTCTTATACCAGTTTTTTTTGCGAATAATTCAAATAGAGAAGGTGGAGGAAAATCTGTGCAACAATTATAAAAAGATATTCCATCGCCACTCCATACATATTGTATTTCACAGTTTTTATTGTTTAAACTTAGAGTGCGCACTCTCATCATTAATGCGGAACGAAAATCTGTTTCAAAATTTAAAATCAATTCACGTTTTTTATCCTGTGTTAGATTTTTACAATCTTTAATTCTTATTTTCCATTTATCTAATTGTTCTAATAAATTAGTAGAAGTACATGATCTTAATATTGGTTGACTTAGACCCTCAATTGTTCTAATTGGATGATTAGCTCTTGTTAATTCTGATGATATATTTGTAAAATTATTTGAATTTGTGCCATCAATATCTACTGTTAATATATAAAAATCATATGCGCATATTGCCTCTAAAGGATCAAGATTACTTGATATTGCAACAGTAAATTGTATTTTATTATTATAATGTTCCATATTAAGCGAAAACTCTTCAGTATCTTCAAAACTAAAGTCAGTAAAGCATCTACTACTATTTGGTAGATCCTTTAATTTTTCTGCAGGTGTACCTTTTATTTTATTAAATTTTTCCCTCTCGTGTTGATCTTTTAATATTTGTTTCATACTATCCTCTTTTTTGCTAGGATTAGTATAAATTATTAATTGTTTACCTTCAAATGAACACTTTTTTGTATATCCGTCCTTAATAGCGAAATTATATCCAAATGGAGAATTTTCACGTGGTTTTTGAATTATAACANNTTATCATATATTATGCTACTAGATTATAAATCATTAAAATTATATTTATGAAGTTTATTAAAGTTATTACTCCATTATTTATTGGAGAATATATTGTCTCTGATGATGCTCAAATTGGTCAAATCGTTCTAATACAAATAAGAAATATAGAATATTATGGTATTATATTTCAAATAATTACATCTTCTGAGCAAAAATGCAAAGAAGCTATACTTACTCCAGATATTTTATCTTCAAAATATATAAGTTTTATGCATGAATTCGCAAAACATAATATTACTAATATTTGCCAATTTGCAGAACATATAAATAATTACTATACTAAGTTATATAAAAACAAACCATTATTATATAATTTATCAAATATTGTTCTTACAGATATACAAAATAATACATATAATGATATTATTCTATCAAATAAACATATATTATTATGGGGAGTAACAGGATCAGGAAAAACAGAAGTATATTTTAAGGTAATAGAAAAATATTTATTACAAAACGAACAAGTATTAATTTTATTACCAGAAATTGCAATTGCAGAAAATATAGCAGCACGATTTACGAAAAATTTTAATCAAGAAGCGGTATTATGGACATCAAAAAAAAGAAGTAAAAAGGTATTTATGTCAATTTTAAGAGGAGATGCAAAAATAATTATTGGATCAAGATGCGCAATTTATTTACCATTTTTTAATCTAAAATGTATAGTTGTTGACGAAGAACATGATAAATCATATAAACAAACATCATATTCAGGTCGAGATATGGCTGTATTAAAGGCAGATATTGAAAACATCAAATGTATACTTGTTACAGCTACACCAAGTCTAGAAACATATTATTTTACAAAAGAAGAAAAATATGATCTTGTTAAAATAGAAAATAAATTTGCTAATGTGTCTTTACCTATAATTAATACATCAAATCAAATTTTTTCTGAATATACTGTTAAAAGAATTAATGAAGAAATAGCAAAAAAACATCAAGTGTTAATTTATTTAAATCGTAGAGGATTTGCAACATCAGTACAGTGCCTATATTGTAAAATGATACAATATTGTAAATGCAAAACTGTACTTTATTATCATTATAAGATACATAAATTTTATTGTCATAAGTGTTTTAAGCAATATAATGCATCTGAATGTGTATATTGCTCATCCTGTTGTTTTAGATATATAGGACAAGGTGTTGAAAAAATAGCATCTGATGCTCATAGAATTTTTAAATTTGCAAATATAAGAACTATATCTTCAGATGATTATGACTTTAAACAACTTGAAAATGTAGATATTTTTGTTGGTACTCAGATGATTACAAAAGGACATGACTTTCAGAATATATCTCTTATTTTAGTCTTAAGTTTTGATATACAAATTTGTAATTTTAGAAGTAATGAAATGACTTTTTCTTCTTTAATACAAACTATTGGTAGAGCAGGTAGAAGTAATAAGATACAACAAGCAGAAATTATTATTTATACAAATTATCCTTATCATCCTATTATTAAATACTTAAAATCAAATAATATGGAAGAGTTTTTAAATCATGAGTTACTATATCGTAAAACTCATAATTTGCCACCATATACATCTATTATTAATTGTAAATTTAAATATAATAATAAAAACTTTGATAATATATATCAAAAAGTAGTATCTATACCATATAATAAACATATTACTGTAAATGAAAATTATATAAGTGCATTGTTATATATTTTAAACAGAACTGAACAGGACAATGAATATCTTCTATCTCTTAAGTGTATAATTGATGTAAATTGTATAGATTACTAGGTTTTATATTTGATGTATAATGAATAGTTCGTTTTTTTTAGTAATTCTAGATGTTTTTCGTATTCATCTACTAAATTCATAGCTTGATATAATCTAATAAGCATTATAAGTGCATATGACTTTGTTTCTTCTATGTTTAAATACATATTTAGTTGATCAAATGCAAAATTTAGTTGTCCTGCCTCAATTGCATTTTCGATAATCATAAAAATATTGCTATATTTTTTATTTACAAGTAAAGTATATAGTTCTTTATCTTTTAAAATATCTAATACAGAATTACATATATCTATAAATTCATTATTACCGTCTTTTATGGAGAGTTTTATAAGATATCTAGCCATGCATCTAGCAACAAATTGACTGTACGAACTATCACCAAACCAATAACAAAAATCAAAAAACAAATAAGCAGCTTTCATATAATCGGTAGGCATAAAATACTCTAAACAACCAAATAACAAGATGTATCCATAAAATGATTCAATATATAAATTATATTCACGAATAAGAGTAATTTGTATATCATATATTTCATCAAAACTATTTGATGTTAACATTTGATTATATAAAGCAATAGCATTTTTCTTACTATTTTCTAAGGAAGTATTTGGTAATAAATAAATCTTATTCGATTTAAATATTAATTTGATTTTTTGAGAAAAATTATTGCTATTAAAAGTATTATAAAAGCTTATTTGAGATAAAATCATATATTTATTTTATTACAAAAAATTTGGACATATTTTTTATTTCAAAAAATACAACTATTTCTTTAATACTATTTGTTTGTGTGTCAATAATTGATATAGGTATTCTAAGTATAATAATATGATCTTTAACTTTATATCTAAATTTTTCAACAAATGAAAAATAACCATATGATGCAAATTGAAAAAGAATAGAGGAATCTGTTGTAATACCGATTGCAGAATTATTTATAATATATCTACCTTTTTTTGCAATATTTATTTGTATAGAAAAAGGTTGATCGATAAAATATTTTGTACTCACATTATCACCTACAAATTTATCTTTATTTATTTCAATAATTATTTTACTTATAAGATGATTGTTAATAGCATTTACATGATTAGAACAGCACTGTAAATCTATATTATAAATAATATTGTTATCTTGTAATTCAAAATGTTTATTAAATTTATCTATATCTTCTAAAATATTTTTATTTTGATTATAAAAATCCATATCATCAAATAGATTATTACGATATTTACGATATGTTTCAATAAAAAGATATATAGATTTTGTAAGTGTATATGTACTTGCTTCTTTATTAAATGGAAAAGTATCTTTAAGAAAAATATTATATATTTTTTTAATTTCATTCCATTGATTATAAGATATTGCTAATAATAATGCATTTGTTCTTTTTTTTATAGCATATTCAAAGCATCTTTTATGATATAAAAAGAAATCATCTGTATTTTTAGGTTCTTGATACTCTCTCCATATAATTTTCCAATCTTTTAAACTACATAAAAATACCTCAAAGTCATTTATAATATTTGGTTGTTTGCTTTCATATAAATTTATTTGTTTTACAAAATAAAGTAATTTCTTATATAGTTCAATATTTGTATTATGTAAAATATCAAGTATTGGTAAAATATATAGATCTCTTATTATTTTAAGTTGATTAATTGAATTGTGTACATGAGATAATACTTCATTTTCATTACAATTAAATAGAAATTCTGGTAAATTCTGACCATTCCAATTAGCTATATTTTTATACTGAGTAAATATGGTATTATCTAATAAATCTAGAATATCATTCGCAATATTTGTTAAATTATTATTTATAATATCCTTTAAGATTGTATATTTTGATTGTAAAGTAATATCATAGAATTTAATAATATTATTTAATCTATCATAACTACTCAGAAAATTACTTATTTTACTTGATAATTGCAATAAAACATGACTTTGAGCTTTACCTAATCCACTTTTTATAAATTTTTTCAGATGATTATCTATAACTTGCATTGCAAAGTTTTTAGTTTTAATATTATATATACCTAAATTAGCTAAAAATATAGACCTAGATCCAATATTATTTAAAACATAATCTAATTGATCTATATTCCAATAGCAATATTTTGTAACATCACAATATACTTCATCTGATGTTACAGGTAAGTGTAATATAGGTTCTTGTAATATTGAATGCAATAATTGAATAAAACCATTAAATTCATTTGATGATTGTATATTTGATTCTTTTTGAATAAAGTAATATCCAAAAAATATATTTTCAGATTGTAGTAATTTATTTTGTAAATTTTTATATATGGTATTCATATTAATATTAATTTGTTCTATTATTTCATTTCCATTTGGCAATTTTTCTATTTTACTTAATAACTGCTTAAATGCTACAGATTGATTCCAATTAAATTCTCTTAAATAGCCTTTCACTTGATTAATAAGTTCTAATAAGTTTAATAAATTTACTTGTGTATTTGTATTTAAAGAATCCATCTGAGCTGTAAGTTGATCAAATAAAATAAACAGCTCACTATTTGGTATAATATCTATAAAATAATCAATTAAATCTAAGATACTTTCTTTAATGTTATAGTGATACTTTGTTAATTCTCCTTTTCCAATAAAGTGAGCTAACTCTGTATATGTATTAACAATTTCATGTATTTTCTTTTCTGCATATAAATAGTTTTTAGTATTGTATGGTGATACAGTATATCTTTCATATTGAGATGGTATTTTTTCTTTTTTAAATAATTCATTTGTTTGTAATAATAAAAAATGATAAATATTTCTTAAACCTACAATTTGTTTTTTATAAAAGTATTTACTAATATAGTATGTATTTATTTTTAGATTTGGAGCCATAGTAATTATTGTTTTAATTTGATTAGGATTAGTAATAAAATTTTCTACAGCAATAATAGATTGTTCACATCTTTCATATTTATTATAAATATTAATACTCCATATAAATGTAATAATACCTGAAAATAAACCAATAAAAATAATAATTTTACTTATAAATTTATTTACATATAATGTATTTTTACTTGCTAAGATAAAACTACTGGCTGAGTTGTAACATACATCTAAAAAAGCATTAAGAAAATATATCTTATTATTTAGTACAGCATTATTTTGACAAATAAAGTATACTCCATATTCATAATTTTGATTATATAATGTATTTATAAAAGATGCATATTCAATACTAGTATTACTACTTACTATTATTTTAGATATCATTTTATTAATAAAATCATTAAATTCATTTTTTTTAAATCCTATAGCATGAGATTCAAACTCTTGGCAAAATTTTAATCCAATATTATTTAGTGATTTAAGTAGCAATACTGGTACGTAATTATTTGTAATTGATTGTACTAAGTTAGTATAATATTTTTCATTATCATTATCATGTAAAACAAGTACATTAAATCCATTACCATCAAAAATTTCATGTAAAGCTATAATAGCATTCTCTCCATCTTCAGTATAGTAGATTGCAATATTTTCTCTAATCTCATATTCTCTTTTTATTTTAGTTATAAATAGAATAATTGGTATCGCATTTGCATATCCAAATCTTTTTTCTAATTTCATTCTCAGTTCTATAATCTGTTTAAAATAATCTGGAGTTAAATGTCTTAATACTTTTAATACTCCAAATGAAAAAATAGGTCTGGGAAATAAATAAGATTTAAATTTAGTATATTTAAAAAATAAAGCTAACAATATACTTGGAGTTAGTATACTAGCTATCCATTTTATCCAGTTGAACATACTATATTCTCTCATACAATAAATAAATAACTTGTGTTATTTGATGAAATATTTTATATCTAAAGCAATAATAATCAACTAAATTAATAGTTATAACACATAATATAAAGATAAATATTATCCATAATAAACTTGGAGTTTGATTTTCCACAATCTCAGAAATTTGAGTATACTTGCCTAAAAAACCAAAAGATATTGCTAATGCGTAATATTCTATATATTCCATATTTGATGTTTTTAGATATTTATTTAAATTATCAAAAAATCTTTCACCTCCTATACGCATTTGATAAAATTTATATTCCATCATATAATCAATCCACTTTATATTATATTTTTGTATATAATAATCGTCAACAAAATAAATAATTAACTCTCTTAATTCCTCTGAACATTTTAAGTTATTTATTTTTTCTTCAACTAAATATGCATTTTTTGCTACATCTTCTTGTAAAGGCAAATTAGCTATAAAATCAATAAATAATTTTTTCATATAGCAATTTAAACATATAATTCTATTAAAAATAGTAAATTACTAAAAAGCTACTTGTATTTCAGATATAAGTGTAGACGGTTGACCAACTGTTACTGGCACATATTGTCCATTTTTACCACATGATCCATTACCAAATGCTAAGTCATTACCAACAGCTTGTATATTATTTAATACTTCTTTACCTGTGCCACTTAAATTACAACTTGCAATTACTCCTGTTATTTTACCTTTTTCAATTAAATATACACCTTCTCCACAAAAAGAAAACTGACCAGAAATAATATCTACCTGCCCTGTACCTAAATTTGTTGCATAAATACCTCTATCTACACTTGAAATCATATCATCTAACGTAATATTTGAGTTTGGTTTTAAATAAGTATTTGTCATTCTTGGAAAAATGTAATGAGTATATCCTTGTCTACGACCATTACCACTTCTTTTAAGATTACATTTATCTCCATATCTTCTATCTGACATAAATGTTTTAATATATCCATTTTCAATCAATGTAGTTTTTTGTGTAGGCGTGCCCTCATCATCAAAATGAAGCGTACCATGTTTATTTTCTATAGTACCATCATCTATAACTGTGATTTTATCATTAAAGATTTTTTGATTTAAATTAGATGAATATACTGAAGATTTTTGATAGAAAAAGTCTGCTTCTAATCCATGACCTACAGCTTCATGTAATAATGTACCTGGATCGCCTGATCCTAAAATTACTGTCATTTTTCCACTTGGTATTAATGCCTTTTCTTGCATAAAAGATGTAGCTGTAATTTTAATATTCTCTATAATATTATTTACTTCAAACAATAATTCTAAAAATGATATTCTACCTCCACAGGATCTATAAAAATATTTATCATTTTTGGTAGTAATACTGACTGCAATATTATTAGACGGTCTAATATCATATAAAAAATTACTTTCATTATTAATGATTGTTACTTCTTGATGTTTAATAATTAATCTTACTGTAATACTTTTAATATTTATATGATTATGTAACATATCATAAATATGTTTAAGCATCATCTGTTTATCTTCTATAGATACATTTTCGTATTTATTGTCATAATATTTGTATTCTATATTTACTGATGTTAATGTTGCAGATTTATTTAATTTAGTATTATTTTTAGTTAATATATTTTCTAAATTTCTCTCAATAGATTTAATATCAGAATTGGCATATATAATATGATTATTATCTACAAATGAACTTATACAATATCCACTATTTTTAACATTAGTATGAGATATAAAATTTCCATCTTGAAAAATAAGTACTTCTTGTTTTTGATTTTCATGAAAAAAATTTCCATAATCTAACGCGCTTATACACTCATTAATTTGTTGTATAGGTAATGTCATAATAGTATTTTAGTTGATTTAATTTTAAATTCTTTTTTTAATAAACGTAAAAACAATTTATAAATCTTAATATGATTATTCTAAACTTATTATTATGTTTATATATTGTTGCAATATGAAAAAATGTAAAAGATCTACGAGTAGATGCTGTAGTGCATCATTATCAGGTATAAAAAGTTTCTGTTCATATATAGGTAGAGTACTATGCAATCTTCTAAGATCGTTTTCAATGTTATGTTCTTGTGGATATGTAGAAAATTTTAGTTGGAGAATTTTATTATTATTAACATGGATATTCTTTATTTTAATAGCAATATTTAATTTCTCCCTTAAAGAAAATAAAAAATATCATAATACGATAATTATTATAATATGGGCATATTTAGCAATAATACTTCTATGGATGATATGCTCATGTTTCTTTAAAACAGATAAAATGGCAGAGGATATTAAAAAAGGATGTACATGCATTAGAGAAAATTTTTGCCTTAAAGGATAAAATTAAAGTATAATTATAACATGAATGATCATAAAAAAATGATTGAAGAGAATTTTGATGATATAAATATTACTCTTTTTCTGGATAGATTAAATAAAAATATATATCATAATTATAACTTTGAGAAGACAGTAGAACTAAATCAAGTAATAAAAGTAGATCAACAAGAATCTATAGCAGGTAGAGTTTTACTTAAAAGAACACTTGGTAATTTAATTTTTATGAATATAAGTGATATGAATGGTAATTTACAGATTTCTATTGATAGATCTTCTTTTGAGAATTTTGATGATTTAAGTAATAATATACAACTTGGAGATATTATTGGTATTTCGGGTATTACATATCTTACAAAATCTGGAGAATTAACATTAAGAGCAAATAAATGCGTACCACTAAGAAAAGCATTAATACCAATGCCAGATAAACATGCAGGATTACAAGATATAAATCTTAAACAAAGATATAGATATCTTGATCTTATCTATGATCATTCTCAAAGAAAAAAAATACAAGCAAGACAATTAATAATGCAATCTATTCGAGAATTTCTATCTGATTATATAGAGGTAGAAACACCTATATTACAAAATATAGCATCTGGAGCAGCAGCTACACCTTTTTCTACACATCATAATGCATTAGACACAGAATTATTTCTTCGTATAGCTCCTGAACTTTATTTAAAACAGTTATTAGTTGCTGGTTATAATAGAGTATATGAAATGAATAAGTGTTTTCGTAATGAAGGTATTGATACTACTCACTTGCAAGAGTTTACAATGCTAGAATGTTATACTACATATATTAGTTATGAAAAACTACAAGATTTAACTGTAAATTTATTGCAGTTTATTTGTGAAAAAATTAGTAGCATACAGGAAGTAAAATATAACTATAAAAATATTGAACGTATTTCATATGTAGATTTATTGGCGAGATATAATATTAATTACTTTGAAATTAATGAAAATAATATAAGAGATATTGCATTATCTCATAATATTGATGTAAATATATATAAGAGTTATCAGTCTTTATTAGATGCTATATATAAAAAGTGCTGTATTAATAATATAGTAGATCCTATACTTGTATATGATTATCCTAGACATCCATTATCTGTACCTAAAGATAATAACTTTTCATATCAATTTCAAATTATTTTAAAAGGTCAGGAGATAATTAAATCATATCTTGAGTTAAATGATCCTTGTATACAATATGAAAATTTTCGCCAGCAACTAGATGTATTAAACACAGGAGATACAGATGCCGTCAGAATGGATACAAATTTTATAAAAGCATTATTATATGGTATGCCTCCAGCTGGAGGATTTGGTATGGGTATTGATAGAGTAGCAACAATATTAACAGATAGTGATAATATTAGAGATACCTTATTATTTCCTTTAATGAAATGGTAAACATGGTAAATCTAGATAAATATAGCTCAAATCAAGCTATACTTATTTTTAAATCAGCAATATATGATCCAGTATACTTAAAAGGAGATATTATATCTAAAAGTAAAAATATGTATCAAGATTTTTTTAATATACTAAAATATAAAACATGGATATCAAATATATATGATAGTATATTTTATAGATATTTTACAATTAAATATAAAACTAAAACAAATAATGAGGATATGTTATTATTTGATCAAAATATTACATTTACTTATAAAATATTTGAAGAATTTTATAAATTATTTAAAGAGAAAATTGAGCAAAATAAATCAATTATATATTATATATGTGTTTGTAAAAATGAATCTCATGCAAAAAAAATAATTAATACATATGAACATTATAAAAAATCAGATATAAAAATAAATATCAGATTAATTAGTATGATTTTTGGAGAAGAATGTATTTTCTCATGTATACATAATCGTATTAATTTTAGATATAAAAGAATATCTAGAAAAATATGCTCACCATTTAAGAAAAAAGAATTATATAAGAATTTAATAGATGCAATGAATAAGCCAAAAATTTGTATAATAAACAATAGATATTGTGTAGTTTTTAGCTTACGAAATCAATCAATAAAATTTAATTTACAAAAATTAGAAATATTATATAAAATATATGGAGTAGAAAAAATTATAAAAATGACATCAATACAACAAGCACTAGATATGTTTCTAGAGTTTTTATTTGTATAATATTTTAATATAATCTTCTTCAATTACAATATTTAATTTGTAATATTTAATAATATTATTTAATAAATCTCGAAACAACATATTGTGTAATATACTAAGATCATTAGTTTTTATATAATGATCAGTAATAATAATATGAGGATTATTAAATATACTAATATGCAACAATACATTATATAGCAAAGTAATACACTGTAACTTGTTATGATTTTTTAGTAAGGTATCTATTTGATAAGCAAAATTAGTATTTTGAGATTTATATAGATTAATTGTTAAGTCTTGCATTTTATAAAAACTATTAATATTACAATCAATACATATTTTACATAATTCACATAACCAAGCACCAAGTATTATATTTGATATTGTGGAGTATATATATAAACTATTAAAAATATTTTCAATATATTCAAGTAAGGTATATAAAGTATTATTATTACTACTATTTTTATAGAGAAATAACATATTAATTTGATAAAAGATTATATTATCATTAGTAGGTAAAAGAATAACACTATCAAATATATAATACTTATGTATATACTCAATAGATGTTACGCAAATAAATTTAATATTATATAATTTATCTTGCATTTGATATAAATTAATATTAATATCAATATCATCAAATATAAAACAATTGTAATCAGATAACAGTATATCTACTTGCCAATTATTTGTTTTATATATTTCATATTTTGTAGATAAAATTTGTAATAATTTGATACTCTGAGATGAAAAGAGTATTTTAATTTTGCTAAGCATATTATTTCACATAAAAATAACTACAAAGCATTTGCTTGTCTACTTGAGACGTATTTTTACTACTTTGATTATCTTTAAAATATACTTTACAAACTCTAAAAATAAATGATTCTGGTTTTGCTATAATAATTATTTTATTATCTTGTTTTTTATATGAAATAATATAAATATTTGTTTGTACTATATCTTTCCATTGATAATTATTACATTTAATTATAAGCATATTAGAATTAATTGATACTTCTCCATATATAGATAAATTTTTTTGAAATGTTTTTAAATTAATATATTTAATTGAAAATATCAATATATATAGTAATATAATGTTAAAAAAATATATAAAAAATATTCTGATGGATTTTAAGAATGAATACAACATTTTATTATTATAATTTATTATGATAATATTGAAATATGATCTCAGTTAAAACAATTATTATAATTAGTGTTATTATAATAAGTGTAATTATTATACTTATGCTATTAAGTTTTTCGATTGACTCAACAAAAACAGTAAAAAAACTAGATGATACATTATATATAGGAGAAGCTTTGCATAATATAGGCAAAATATATCAAAAACTATGTATTAATATTATTAATCTTAATTTTACAGATATTTATACATATTGCACAGAATCTTTTATAAATTCTATAAAAAATAAAACATTTATTAATGTTAAATATCCATTAAATATAGTTAATGTTAAGTTTATAAAAAAAGAAAATAATTATATTTTAACTGAAATAATTGCTTTTACGGCTCTTGGAGAATATTTAAAAAATACAGTAAAGGTAATATATAATAAAGATATAATATTAATTGATGAGGTAGTATAGTGAGAGTAATTGTTGATTTTGAAAATGGTTTATTGCAATATAATAGTAAGATAATAAATCAGTTTGTTAATTTAAAGAATAAAATATTTAATATCAAAGAAGAAGCAAACTGTATTCCATATAATTCTCAAGTAATTAATATATTAGTAAATTATAAAAATTATGAAATAGTATTATATGTAAATGATAAAAGAAATCTAAATAGAGCTACTTATATTAAAGAGGATTTAAATTCTTTAGATATTATAATTCATCAAATAATAATGAAATATGATTATGATCCAAGAGAAAAAGATGAATTAATAACAAAAAATCTATCTTTAGTAAAAAAATATAAACATATACCATCTTCGTATATAGGTAATATATTTAATTATATATACTATATGATCATTGCTTCAAAAAGTATAGATAGTAGAAATATGATATTTGGAGGATTTTTAAGTATATTTTGGAGACATTGGCAGATAATAGTGCCTATTATTAGTATTTGGCCAGTACTATTTATTTTGTTAAATCTAAACTTAAATATTATGAACAGTGCTTATATATCAAGTATGGGATTTTGTGGTGCATTTGGTATATTTAGGTCTTTATTAGAAATAAATAATGAATACAAAAATTTTACACAAGGATATGAATCAAGAGTAAGTGACTTATTTGTATACTATGGATACTCTATTAATGCAGCATATATAAATATGATATTATTCGGTATACTTACCTTACTTAAATTTAATATTTATGGATATATTATTGGATTAATATTTGGATTAACATATTTTTATTTTTATTGCGCTTCTGCATGGAGAAGAATAATAGCTTTATCATGTGTAAGTTTTTGTTTGCATTCTATTTTTAGTTTTAAATTTGTAGTTCAGTTTTTAAAGGATATAATATGAGAATTATTAGCGGTATATATAAAAATAAAGAAATAAAAATGAGAAAACAATTATCAGAAACAGTAAGACCTACTTTAGTAAGAGTTAGAACAATTATTTTTGATATATTATCTCATTATTACTATGAAGAAGAGTTTAGTTTTTTAGATGTGTTTACTGGAGCGGGAGCAATGGGATTAGAGGCATTATCTAGAAATAATTTTGTAGTTTTTTGGGATATAGATAAAAAAGTAATACAGAACTTAGAACATAATTTAAAAAATATGCCAAAACTCACAAAGTATAGAATTTTAAATGTAAATGCATTAAAGCCTCCTCAGGGATCTCCAATGCAAGTTGTATATTTAGATCCTCCTTATGATTCTCATAATATTATATGTGGAGTTATTAAAAGACTACAAAAATATAACTGGATTGATACAAATAGTTTAATTATAGTAGAACATGCTAAAAAAATAAAAATAAAGTATCCAGAAACTTTGTTTTTATGGAGAGAAAAGATTGTAGGTAACACTTGTATTTCTTGCTTAAAATATATAGACAATGTAGTAATAAGTTAATAAATAATGAGATAATTATATATGATATTTATATTTTGTAAAATAAAAAATAAAATTAATATTAAGATATCAAAAAACATTTATAAAAAATCAAGATTTAATAATATGAGTTTAATAAAAACATGCTCAGGTAT
>JFJP01001963.1_pt1 | contig 18275 bp, 10 predicted proteins | sample 431651 | NCBI WGS metagenome assembly JFJP01 (sample SAMN02602958, study PRJNA72255) | Microbial mat metagenome, whole genome shotgun sequencing project. | biome: fresh water; feature: sink hole; material: water; isolation source: purple microbial (photo- and chemosynthetic) mats found in...
GGAACTTTCATCACTTCTGAACATAACCAATTGAATTTGTGGTAGTTATAACCGGACGCTTGTGCGTATTGATATTTATCGTCTTGGCTATTACGGCGGTCGCGGGGCGCGCAAGGTAGCCACGATCAATCCGTCGGCCAGCCTGCCTCAGATCCAGCCGGCCTCCGTCAGTCATGCGGCAACGGGCCTCGTCGATTGCGGCAACTGGGCCGTTTCTGCCAGTTGGGCGGTGCCGGCTACCGCCACCTCGGGAGTTTACATCGCACGCCCGGTCCGCGCCGACACCGGCGGGGCGAGCCACATCGTGTTCATCGTGCGCGACGACGCAGGACAATCCGATTTCCTGTTTCAAACCGCCGATACGACTTGGCATGCCTATAACAACTATGGTGGTCGTAATTTGTATCGTGGCAACGGCCCAGGCCTATATGGACGAGCGTATAAGGTCAGTTATAACCGACCATTCAACAATCGTGGTGCGACTTTATATGCGGAACGGGAGGGCTTTCTGTTCAATGCCGAGTATCCGATGATCCGTTGGATGGAGGCGAACGGCTACGATGTGAGTTATGCTTCGGGCGTGGATACGGATCGCCGGGGGTCGGCGGCGTTGCTCACGCACAAAGTTTTTCTTTCGGTGGGTCATGACGAATATTGGTCAGGCCAGCAGCGGGCTAACGTCGAGGCGGCCCGGGCCGCCGGAGGTCATCTTGGCTTTTTCAGTGGGAATGAAATGTATTGGAAGACGCGCTGGGAAAACAGTATCGCTGGCGAGAGCACGGCCTACCGGACCTTGGTCTGCTACAAGGAGACCACCGCGAACGCTAAAATCGATCCGTCCCCGGAATGGACGGGCACCTGGCGGGATCCGCGCTTCAGTCCACCGTCCGACGGAGGACGGCCTGAAAACGCCGTGACAGGCCAATTTTGGGTAGTGGACGCATTTCGGAACGATCCGATCCAGATTTCCTCCAGCGAGGGGAAGATGAGGTTCTGGCGCAACACGGGGATTGATACACTGGCCGATGGCCAGACCGCGCAGTTGCCAGCTGGCGTGCTGGGCTTCGAGTGGAATGAAGTTAGGGATAATGGATTGCTGCCACCCGGACTCGGGCGCTTGTCGAAGACAACGCTGCAGGTGGATGGTTATATGCAGAATTTCGGATCGTTTGCCGCCCCTGGCATCGCCACCCATAGCCTAACTCTTTACCGTCACAGCAGCGGCGCGCTGGTCTTCGGCGCGGGCACCATCCAATGGTCGTGGGGACTGGATGCAACCCATGATTTTCCGGGGACGCCTGCAGATATGCGGATGCAGCAGGCAACAGTCAACCTGTTCGCGGACATGGGGGTCCAGCCAGCGACCTTGCAAGCAGGTTTGGTCTCGGCGAGCGCGTCCACGGACATGATTCCTCCCACGTCAGTCATTCAGACACCGTCCGGCGGGACCTACCAAGCGGGCTCCCTAATAACGATCAGCGGCACGGCCACGGATGCTGGCGGAGGAAAGCCAGCCGGAGTCGAATTCTCGTGCGACGGCGGCACGACGTGGCATCTGACAAACGGTGCGGCAAATTGGAGTGCGGAGTGGACGGTCACCGGGCTGGGACTCGTCACGATCAAAAGCCGAGCGGTTGACGACAGCGGCAGGATCGAGATCCCCGGGCCGGGAATCACTATCACGGTGACGGAGAACCCGGCGGGTTATACACTATGGCCAGCCACCGCGATACCAGCGACACTTGATCAGGCGGCTGGGCCATCGGTGGAACTTGGGGTGCGGTTTCAAGCCGAGCGGAATGGATGGATCAAGGCGCTGCGCTTTTACAAGTGTGCTGCCAACACCGGTCTCCACGTCGGCCATCTTTGGAATAACAACGGGACTTTGCTGGCAACCGCGACCTTCACCGACGAGTCCGCCAGCGGCTGGCAGGAAGCGCAGTTGCCAACACCTATCCAGATCACCGCCGGGACACCGTACATTGCATCTTACCACCTTGACTCTGGGCATTTTTCGATGGATGTGCTATATTTCGCCGGCCAAACCCGTGATCGGGCACCGCTCCGCGCACTGGCGGCTGGCGTTTCCGGACCCAATGGGGTTTTTAAATACGGTGCTAGCGCATTTCCCACGGATACCTGGAATTCAAGCAACTATTGGGTGGACGTAGTTTTTGCCGACAGCCTCGCCACTCAGCCTCAAGTTGCTACGCCCACGTTCAATCCGGCCGCTGGGACCTACACGACCGCGCAGTCGGTGACACTCATGGATGTCAGCCCAGGGGCTAACATTTATTATACGACTAACGGTAGCACACCGACCACCTCGTCGACGCTATATACCGCACCGATCACTGTGGCGACAACGACCACGATTCAAGCGAAGGCCGTCGTGACAGGCTGGATCGACAGTGCCGTGGCGAGCGCCACTTACACGATCCAAGCGATCCCGCCCGCTGTGCCCTCGCTTGTAACCAATGGCAGCTTTGAATCTAACTTCACGGGATGGACCGTGACCGGGAACGCGTTCATAGAAACCACGCCCTACTATACGGCGACCGATGGGGTGAAACTGGTCTCATTCAACGGGGACACTACCAGCGACGTGCCACCGACCGGAGTGATCTCACAAACCATCACGACGGTACCCGGAACAACCTACACACTGGCGTTTGACATGGGCGCGACCGGCGCGGCCGCTTTGCCGCAAAAACTCCGGGTCACCGTTGATGGAACCGGTAATCTCCTGACACAAGATGTCGCGAAGACCAGCAATGGAACCTTCACCTCCCAATGGACTGCGAATAGCTTCACTTTCTTGGCCAACAGCACGACGACGACTCTGACCTTCCGCGACATTTCCACGGTCACCGACGGCGTCGACGCCCTGCTCGACAACGTTCGGGTGACTGGACCGCCCAACGGTCCGCCGGTGGTGGCGGACGATTCCGCCACGATCCATTCCGGCCAAAAGGTCCGTCTCGCCGTGCTCGCTAACGATTCCGGCCCCATTGATTCGAACACGCTGGAGATCGTTTCCCCGCCAGCGACCGGCACCGCCACGATCGAATCTTCCGGTGAAATCCTCTACAGCCATTCCGGAATCGGCACGGCTCCGGTAAACTTTACCTACCGCGTCTCGGGTGCAGGCGGGCAGTCGCCGGTCGCCACGGTCAATATCACGATCTCATCCGCGCTGCGCATTCCCAACAGCAATCTCAACATGCCCGCCACCCCGCCACCGACGGCGGTGCAGGTTGTGTTGGCTTACCCTGGCCTGACTTTCACGATACCCGTTTGTTTCGCCAGTCCGCCGGGCGATGCCAAACGACTCTTCGTCTGCGAACTCGGCGGCAAGATCAAGGTCATCCCCGACGTGACGGCTCCGACCGCGACCTCCTCGCAGGTGCTCGACCTGGTCCAGGTCATCTCGACGCCAACCCGCACTCCGGCCGAGACTTGGCCTGTCGGGCCGACCGGCGAGTCGGGCTTGCTGGGCCTCGCGTTCCATCCGGACTATGCGACGAATGGCTATTTTTACGTGACCTACATGGTCGCGAAATCCAACGATACCGCTTTCGGTTACCAGCGGCTCTCGCGCTTCACCGTGCCGGCCGATCAGATCGGCCAACCCGCTCCCGTGGCCGACCCCGCTTCGGAACTCATCCTCATCGAACAACGCGACCGCGAGGACAACCACAGCGGGGGCGACCTGCATTTCGGCGCCGACGGCTATCTCTACTGGACGACCGGCGATGAAGGCGACCCCAACGACCAGTGGAACAATTCACAGCACCTCGAACTGAATTTCTTCGGCGCGATGGCGCGGATCGATGTGGACAAAAAACCCGGCAACCTGGAGCCGAACGCCCATCCCAATCCCACGGCAGCAGGACTGGGATACAGCGCGGTGAACGCTATTCCACGTGATGAAATCCCGGCTGGCTCGGGACATTTCTTCGCCCGTTACAGCGTCCCGATCGACAACCCATACGTGGCCACCAGCAAGGGCGGCACTTGGAACGGGATGTTCAACGGCAGCGCGATTTCCGCGGCGAACCTGCCGTATGTCCGCTCGGAGTTCTGGGCGGTCGGGCTGCGCAGCCCGTGGCGGTTTTGCATCGATGAGCCGACCGGGGAGATCTGGCTCGGCGATGTCGGCCAGAATACTTACGAGGAATTGAACCTCATTACCAAAGGCGGAAACTACGGCTGGGCGTTCCGCGAGGGGCTTCACGCCGGCCCGAAGACGCCGCCAGCGGGATTCTCCGGAATCGATCCGATTTACGAATACGTCCACAACGCGCGGGCTGGCGATCCGAACTTCAAGGGCAACGCCATCATCGGCGGAGTGGTCTATCACGGCACCCGGTTCCCCAGTCTGGCGGGGGCTTATATTTTCGGCGATTTCATGTCGGGAAACATCTGGGCCCTGACACGGCCCGGCGGAGTGGTCACCGTGCAGCGGATCACCGGCTTCCCGTCGATCACCACCTTTGGCACCGATCCATCAAATGGCGATGTCTTGGTTTGTGATTATTATGACGGGCGCATCAGGCGGATCGTGACCACGACACCGAGCTCCGGTTATCCGGCCACGCTCAGCGCGACCGGCCTTTTCGCGGATCTCACCGACCTGTCGCCCGCGCCGGGAGTCTTGCCCTACACGCCGAATCTAACGTTCTGGAGCGACTACGCGGTCAAGCGCCGCTGGTTCACCATCCCCGACGCGACCAGCAGGATGACATGGTCACGCGACAGCTCGTGGACCTTTCCATCCGGACAAATCTGGGTGAAGCACTTCGATCTGGAAACCGAACGCGGCAATCCGGCGTCGCCGAAGAAGCGGATCGAAACGCGCGTGCTCGTGAAAAACGACACCGGCTCTTACGGCGTGAGCTACCGCTGGAACGAAGCCGGCACCGAAGCCACGCTGGCGGAAGACGGCGGTGAGGATTTCCCCATCAACATCACCGTCAACGGCACGCCCTACACCCAGCAGTGGTCGATTCCGAGCCGCTCGCAATGCAGCACCTGCCACTCGCCGCAGGCCGGACACGCGTTGTCGTTCAACACCCGCCAGCTCAATCTAACAAATACGATCAATGGCTTTACCGGCAACCAGATCGATCTGTTGCACAACCACGGCTATTTCTCAAACATTCCGGAATCCTTCAACCTCCTGCCGCGGCATCTGCGTCCGGGTGAAACCCAATACCCACTCGAAGCCCGGGTGCGTTCCTATCTGGCGGTGAACTGTTCTTACTGCCACGCCGGTGCGGCGGGCACCGCGCCCTCGGCTTGGGATGGCCGTCACGAGCTGACGCTGGAGCAAACCGGCCTCATCAACGGTCCCACTACCCAAGCCGGAGACCCGTTCCGACTCATCGTTCCCGCCGACACCACGCACTCGGTGGCGCTACAACGGATGGCAGCCACCGGCGGATTCACCCGGATGCCGCCGCTGGGGAGCCATGAAATCGATCCTGTGAACATCGAGCTGATCACGGTCTGGATCAACCAGTCCCTGCCCGCTCGCGTCACCTACGACCAGTGGAGATTAGAGACATTCGCTTCTTCAACCTCCCCGGTAGGAGATCCGGATGCGGATCCAGATAGTGACGGATATTCTAATAGGCATGAATATCTCGCTGGCACGCTTGCGTTGAACGGCAGTAGTTTTCTGAATCCGAGTGTAAGCTTTTCGGACCTGAACGTGTTTCTGAATTTCACCATTCCCGCGAACCGTTCCGTGCAAGTCGAGTCATCGCAAAACCTGATAGACTGGTCGCTGTGGGATATTCCCGCGAACAACGGCATCGCGCTGCCCGGTGGCAATACCACTTTCAGCGGACCGGCCATCGCCCCCAGGCAATTCTACCGCCTCCTCATCCGCGAGCGCTGAACTGCCGTTACGCCATCAGGCTTTGAACCCTGAAACTCGCGGGTTTCGAATATCACAGCGGCGGCGCGACAACCTACGCCATCGCGCCCAATCATCCGCAAGTTGATATGCTCCACGCGCTTACTCATCTCTTGGCAAGGCCATACAAGCAAAAAAGGGCGCCCTCAAAAAGCGTGGCAATTCTGGTGCTCTTGTCCACGCGACCGACACTGACAGGGGAGGAAATGATTTCAGTCCGTCATCTCGAGCATTACCTCGGTAAATACGACCGATATCTGGTCGCGCCTCCGGGTTCGCGAGTCAGGATCGGGGGCTTTAGGATCAAAAGATTTCCCCGGAAGTTCTTTGGATCCGTCGCCGCTATCAATCACCTGATGTATGCACCTCTGTTTTACAAAGCCTTTGAGGATTACCGCTATATCTTGATTTATCATCTGGATAGCTTGGTCTTTTCCGACCAAATGGAGAAGTGGTGCGAAGCTGATTTGGACTACATTGGAGCGCCTTGGATCCCATGTTCGGATTCCCCGTGGGTGACTGAACCACGCGTGGGCAATACAGGATTCGGAATGATGAAAGTTGAGTCTGCTCTCAAGGTTCTCTATAACCGATACCGGCGGGAACCCAAAACATACTGGCTCGATATGTTTACTCGGAACAGCCGACGAGTCCGGCCAATAGTTCAGCTATTGAGAAAACTTCAGCCTCGTTTTCAGCGGTCCAAAATCGTGAAAGGTCTCGTGTCCGAGTGGGACAAAATGCAGGACCCTGGATCACATGGACGCAATGGGGATATATTTTTCGCGGACAAGGCCGTTTCATACCTTCCGGAATACAAGGTTGCATCCCTCGAGCAAGGCTTGGAATTCGCCTTTGAAGTTGCACCGCGGAAGTGCTTTGAAATGAATGGCGGCAAGTTGCCATTTGGCTGCCATGCATGGGCGCGATATGACCGCGGCTTCTGGGAGCCGCATTTGCTGCCCCTAAGACCCGATGACGCTCATCTTCAGACAGATTGATTCGGCGTAATCCGGCATACGCTTGTCTGATGATACAGATCCCCCCTGAAATTACACTAACTACAAAAAACATGAAAACGTATACACACCTCATAACCCTGTTGGTCTGTGTCATCTATGTTCCGCTTACGGAAGCGGCCACTCCGGTGAAAATCATGCCTTTGGGCGACTCGCTTACTTCCGGCTATTCCGTGCCTACGTATCTGAGCGGCTATCGGGACAGGCTTTACTCTAAATTGGTGGAAGCCGGTTACGATCCGGACTTCCTAGGCACGCAGGTGGACACGCAAAACCCAGCACTGCCTGACCCCAATCATGAAGGCCACGGGGGCTATCGGATCGATCAAATTGACTCCGGGATTTCGGGGTGGCTGGGTGCCGTCGCTGATCCTGACATGATTCTGCTGATCATCGGGACGAATGATTTCTCCCAGAATAACAACCCAGCTGGTGCGCCCAATCGCCTCAATAACCTCATCTCCAAGATTTCCTCCCTGCGTCCCAATGCCAAGATTTTCCTCGGCAATCTTCCTCTCAGAACGGATAGCGCGGCCTTGGAAGCGGACCAAAGCATATACAACGCGGCCATACCTGGAATCGTCAGCGACCAGGTTTCCCTGGGGCGTAACGTGTATTTCGTGGATATGCATAGCAGCTTCAGCGCATCCGGCTTGTCGAGTGACGGAGTTCACCCGAATCCTGTAGGCTACGACGCGATGGCGGACGTATGGACTCAGGCGATCACGCAAATTGTCTCTCCCCCCCCGCCGATCCTGATCAACGGTAGCTTTGAGTTCGGCTCACTGATTTCCGCCACGCCGTATCCGCGTTATCAGTTGAACAACTGGACGTCGATCGGCGCGCCTTTTGGTTTCCCAGGGAACTCTGTAGCAACCGCTACGGACGGATCCCGGATGGTGTTGTTCAACGGCGGCAGTGACATTTACACAGATATACTTTCACAGACTTTCGCGACCACTCCCGGCGCGACCTATCAGGTTCGGTTCGATCTCGGCATCGTAGTTACGGCAGGCAAAGGAGAGCGGCAACAGCTTCTAGGAGTGGCGGTGACCGGCGAAGGCGGAGGCTCGCTCATTTCGCAAGATGTGTCGCTCACGGGGAATGAGGGTCTGGCACAATGGACATCGAAGAGTTATTTGTTCACGGCGACCAGCGCGACGAGCACACTTGCCTTCACCGACAAATCCGGGACGCTGACCTCGGGGGTAGCGAACTTCAGTGATCTGATGCTGGATCAAGTTCGGGTGAATGTGGCGCATCCCAACCAAGCACCGGTGGCGAACAACGATTCGTATTCGACGGGCTGGAATACCACGCTGGTCATGGCGGCTCCCGGAGTGCTTGACGGTGATACGGACATCGATTCCGAAACCTTGACGGCAGTGATTGTGACAAGCCCCATGCACGGCAGCCTGATTTTGAATCCGAACGGAAGTTTTAGCTACGCGCCGAATAACGGATTTTCCGGAATCGATTCTTTCAGCTACAAGGCCAATGATGGGTTTCTGGATTCGAACCCGGCAACAGTTAGCATCGTCGTCAATCCGGCCAGTGCCCTCGCCAACGGCAGTTTTGAATTCGGCGCATTGATTTCCACCACCCCCTACCCGCGATACCAGTTGAACAGTTGGACGGCCGCCGGCAGCCCCTTCGGTTTCCAAGGGAATTCGGCTACAACAGCGACGGATGGCTCCCGAATGGCGTTGTTTAACGGCGGCAGCAATATCTTTACAGACATGCTTTCACAGACTTTCGGGACCACTCCGGGAGTGACTTACCAATTGCATTTCGACTACGGCATCGTCGTTACGACGGGCAAAGCCCCGCGCCAACAGCTGCTCGGGGTCGCGGTGACCGGCGAGGGCGGCGGTTCCCTGTTTTTACAGGATTTGCCACTCACGGGCAACGAAGGAACGGCCCAATGGACGGCGGGAAGTTATTCCTTCACGGCGACCACCGCTACGACTACCTTGGTCTTCACGGACAGGTCCGGAATGCTGGACCCTGGCGTGGCGGATTTCTCTGATCTGCTGCTCGACAACGTGCGGATCACAAGCCCAATCAATACCGCGCCGACGATCACCGATGTCACGGACAAATCCACAAACGAGGACGCCGCCACTTCCGTCCTCGCCTTCACCATCGGCGATCTTGAAACCACCGCCCCCTCTCTAACCGTCAGTAGCGACTCATCGAATCTATTACTAGTCCCGTTGGCTAACGTAGTTCTCGGCGGCAGCGGCACGAATCGCACAGTCACCATCACGCCGGCGGCCAATCAGAGCGGTACCGCCACCATCACCCTGACCGTCAGCGACGGCAGCATGACGGCCAGCGACGCCTTCGTGCTCACCATTAATCCTATCAACGACCCGCCACTTGCGGAGGACGATGGAGGCGTCGCAACACCATTCTTAACCGTGGCGGAGGATTCCGGGGCCTCGGCGTCGATCACCGTGCTGACCAATGACAGTGACCTGGATCTCGATTCTCTAACCATAACTGCGGCGAATTCGGCGAATGGTTCGGTGGCCATCGTTTCCAGTGGCACCGCGCTGAGTTTCACCCCGGCGGCAAGCTTCAACGGAGCTACCACCATTTCCTACACGATATCCGACGGAAATGGCGGCACAGCGAGCGCGACTGTCTTCGTCATGGTGACGCCGGTGACTGACAATTATGCCGAATGGTTGGCCGAATTCGGAACGACCGGAAATCCAGGAGATGACCCGGATCATGATTCGATCGCTAATGCCGTTGAATATGCAATTGGAGGAGATCCAAAAGATCCTTCGGATGTCGATCTGTTACCTTCAATATCCTTGGTTAGTGAAATACCGGATCCGTATTTGTTAATTGGAAACTACCTTCGCTTCACATATCGCCGTACACATTTGGCGAACAACGATCCATCGACGCATATCAGGGCCGAATGGAATGAATCCCTCACAGGTCCATGGACGACAGTTGACGGATCACACGGCGAGGTGATTGTCGAAGTGCCAAACGGGGTGGAAAATGGAATTGATAAGGTAGACGTTTACATCCCCTGCTCTCCATCCGGACGGTTATTCGGGCGGCTTAGTGTTACCATCGATGCGCCTTAATCGCCGCTTATCTAAAAACTGGTCCGTCGTCGCAGGAGGATTGGTGCAACCGATCGCGGTTCGATCTTATCCGATTTCCGATCCTTTTCATGTTGTTACTCGACACGGTAGGTTTGGCTGACGTTCGCCGTCCTGTTTTTCTATGGGTGTCGGAAATTACTGGCTTTAAATGATAGTGAATCCAGATATAACCTGATGAATACCAAGGCATACGACCATGTGGTGATCGGCGGAGGAGTGGTGGGGATATCCACGATGTACCATTTGGGGAAATCATTTCCCCGTGCACGGATCCTGCTGCTTGAAAAAGAGTCCGGCCCCGCGCGCCATCAGACAGGACGGAACTCCGGGGTGATTCATTCGGGAATCTATTACAAGCCCGGAAGTTTCAAGGCCAACTACGCCAAATCCGGGGCCCTGAGCATGGTCGCATTTTGCGAGGAGCATGGAATCCCCCACGATGTTTGCGGGAAGGTCATCGTGGCAACGAATAAAAGCGAACTTCCGTTGTTGGAGGGAATCTATCGGCGAGGCCTTCTTAACGATGTTCCAGTGGAAAGAGTCACTCACGAGCAGGTGCGTGAAATCGAGCCGCACGTCAGATGCGTCGGCGGAGTAATGGTAAAATCCACTGGAATCACTAGTTATGTCGAGGTTTGCCGGAAGCTCCTCGAGCTAATCGAGACCGCGGGCGGGGTAGTTAAATTCGAGCAGCCCGTCCGACGCATTTACGAGCGTGGGAGTATAAAAGTCATCGAGACCGATGATGACACTTTCGAAGCCGGGTTCGTCATCAATTGCGCCGGTCTGCACAGTGATCGTGTGGCTCGCATGGCCGGAGTGGATCCTGGTGCCAGAATCGTCCCGTTCCGGGGCGAGTATTTCGAACTTGTGCAGGAAAAGCGGCATCTGGTGAACACCCTCGTCTATCCGGTTCCCAACCCGGACTTTCCGTTCCTAGGCGTGCATTTCACGAAGATGATCGACGGCTCCGTCCATGCCGGTCCGAATGCCGTGCTGGCCTTGAAACGCGAGGGATACTTGAAGACGGACTTCGATCTTCGAGATTTCAGCGAAACGATGGCCTACGGCGGCTTCTGGAAATTGATTTCGAAAAACCTTGGTGAAGGTCTCAAGGAGATGCATCGCTCGTTCTTTAAATCGGCCTTTGTTCACAGCCTGCAGCAATTGATTCCCGAAATCCGGTCCGAGGATCTTGTCCCGTGCAAGGCGGGCGTTAGGGCACAGGCGCTGCGCGATGACGGCGCGCTCGTGGACGACTTCCTCATGGTCAATGAGAGAGGGATGCTGCATGTTTGCAATGCTCCTTCTCCTGCGGCCACCGCTGCCCTTGAGATTGGAAAATCAATCGTTCACCAGCTATTATAACAAACAATCCAATCATGAAAATACTAGTCACGGGAACGGAAGGCTATCTCGGCGCGCTGCTAGCGCCCATACTTGGCGAGCGTGGACACGAAGTGACCGGCGTGGATGTCGGCTATTACCAGGCAGGCTATCTCTATCACGCGGATGGGAATCAACCGTATACCCTGGTGAAGGACATCCGCCATCTCACGTCCGAGGATTTGCAGGGGAATGATGCAGTGGTCCACATGGCGGAGTTGTCGAATGATCCCACCGGGGAGCTCGCCCCGGATATCACCTACGAGATCAACCACAAGGGATCGGTTCGTCTCGCCCGGATCGCGAAGGAAGCCGGTGTCCGGAGGTTCATCTACATGTCCTCCTGCTCCGTTTACGGTGTCGCGGGCGGTGATCTCCCTGTCACGGAGGAGACTCCGGTGAACCCTCAAACCGCGTATGCAGTGTGCAAGACGCTGTGTGAAAGGGATATCATGCCGATGGCCGATACCGGTTTCTCCCCGGTGTTTTTCCGCAATTCGACAGCATTTGGGGCCTCTCCTCGCCAGCGATTCGATCTTGTCGTGAATAATCTCAGCGGTCTGGCATGGACGACTAGGGAAATCAGGATGACCAGTGATGGTTCGCCATGGCGGCCTCTGGTTCATGGGTTGGATATTTGCAAAGCCATTTGCTGCGCGCTTGAAGCGCCCGTTGATGCGATTCACGGCCAGATTCTAAACATCGGTTCAAACGGGCAGAACTATCAGGTCCGGGAAGTCGCGGAAATCGTCGCCCGGTATTTCGAAGGCTGTACGACAACGTTCGGCACCCAGGGGGCCGACAACCGCAGCTACCGGGTGAGCTTCGACAAATTGACGCGACATCTTCCGGATTTTTGCTGCGACTGGGATGTGGCCAAGGGGGCTCAACAGTTTCATCAGTTATTCAAGCAGATTGATTTCACCAAGGAGGATTTCGAATTCCGCCCGTTCACCCGGCTCAAGCAACTGCAATATTTGATCCGCACCGGCCAAGTCGATCAAGACTTCTTCTGGAGCATGAAATACCAGTGAAACAAGACTCTAACTATTTTGCCATGACTACTCCCACCCCAAAATGCCGGTTTTGTGCCGAGCCGCTCGCTCATGTGATGTGCGATCTCGGCATGTCGCCGCTTGCCAATTCTTACGTGGATTTCGAGAACTCGCGGAATGCGGAGAGGTCCTATCCGCTAAAGGTATGGGTTTGCGAAAAATGCCTGCTGGCGCAGCTCGAGGAGTTCGAATCTCCCACCGCCATTTTCAGCGACTATCTGTATTTTAGTAGTTTTTCCACTAGCTGGGTGGAGCACGCGCGTCGTTATTGCGTGATGATGACGGAGCGGTTCGGTTTCAACTCCGCCAGCCAGGTCGTAGAAATCGCCAGCAACGACGGCTATTTGCTGCAGCATTTCAAGGCAAGCGGAATTCCGGTGCTTGGCATCGAGCCGGCGGCTAATGTGGCCAAGGTCGCGTGGGAAGAGCGGGGAATTCCCAGTGTCATGAAATTCTTCGGCGTTGACACGGCGGAGGAGCTTGTGGCCTCCGGGAACTCGGCGGATCTCCTCATGGGGAACAATGTTCTCGCGCACGTTCCCGACATTAACGATTTCGTCAGAGGTCTGAAAATCGCGCTGAAGCCCACAGGAGTGATCACCTTCGAATTTCCGCATCTCGAACGCTTGATCGATGAAAACCAGTTCGACACCATCTATCACGAGCACTTTTCCTATCTATCATTCCTCGCGGTTGAAACGGTGTTCGCAAGCCACGGCCTCACGCTTTTCGATGTCGAGGAACTTACGACGCATGGTGGCTCGCTGCGCATATTCGCATGCCACGCGGGGAATAACGGATCCGCTTTTGCCGTCACGGAGCGGGTGGGGGCGATGAGGAAGCAGGAGACGGCCTCCGGCCTCACCGAGATGGACGCCTACATCGCGTTCGGGGAGAAAGTGAAGAATACGAAGCGCAAGCTGTTGAAATTCCTGATTGAGGCGAAGGAGGACGGCAAGTCGGTGGTGGGTTACGGTGCTGCCGCTAAGGGCGTAACGCTGGTGAACTACTGCGGAGTGCGTGATGATATGCTAGATTACGTCGTGGACAAGAGCCCTCACAAGCAGAACCACTACATGCCCGGAGTCCGTATCCCGATTTACGGGCCGGAGAAGATCTTTGAAACAGAGCCGGACTATGTGTTGATCCTGCCATGGAATCTGCGCCGGGAAATCAGCGCGGAAATGGCGAGAATTCGCGATTGGGGTGGCCGGTTCGTCGTGCCGATCCCGGAAGTCCGGGTGCTCGATTGAGATCCACAACGACCGCCATTCCCAAGCCGATGGAACTACCAGACATTGAGGAGTCAGGCAGGGAAATGCATGCCTTGGCCACTGCGTTATATCCTCATTGCCGGAGCATCACCGGCGAAGGCGTGCGATCAACTTTGCGGCGACTGGCGCTGGATATTCCAATCGGGATTCATGAAGTTCCCAGTGGTACCCAGGTCTTCGATTGGACGGTGCCCGAGGAATGGAACATCAGAGAGGCGTGGATCAAGGACCCGCTGGGCCGCATGGTCGTCAATTTTTCTAACCATAACTTGCACGTCGTCGGCTATAGCACTCCGGTGCGCGCGAAGATGAGTCTTTCCGAACTGAAGCCAAGGCTGTTCAGCTTGCCCGAACAGCCCGACTTAATTCCTTACCGCACAAGTTATTACCAGAAGACCTGGGGATTTTGTCTTCCGCATGGTGAGCTGGAGCGTTTGGAAGACGGGGAATACGAAGTTTGCATCGACTCCAGCTTCAAAGATGGGAGCCTCACTTACGGCGAGTGTCTGATCCAAGGGGCAACAGACGAGGAGGTTTTGATTTCCTGCCATACCTGCCACCCATCGCTGGCGAATGACAATCTATCGGGAATCGCAGTGGCTGTGGCCTTGGCCAGGCGGCTGGCCGCCCGCCCGCAGCGCTTGTCCTACCGGTTTCTGTTCATTCCCGGCACGATCGGTTCCATCATGTGGCTCGCGCTGCATGAAGCGGAAATCCGGCGGATCAAGCACGGGCTCGTGCTTACTTGTGTGGGCGATGCAGGACCCGTTACTTACAAAAAATCTCGCCACGGGAACGCCGTCATCGACCGCGCGATCCAGCATGTTCTTAAAACGCGCGGCGGTGAATACCGAGTGACGGAATTCCACCCTTATGGTTACGACGAGAGGCAATATGGTTCGCCTGGAATTGATCTTCCGGTTGGTTGCCTGATGCGCTCCCAGCACGGCACGTTCCCCGAGTATCATACAAGCGCCGACAATCTCGATTTCATCAAACCCGAATTCCTTGCGGACACTCTCGGCAAAACGCTGGAAGCCCTTGAAATCATCGAGGGCAACGCGCGGTTTTCGAATCTCAAGCCGATGTGCGAACCGAGACTTGGAAAATACGGTCTCTATGGCGGCGGAGGCGGCCAAAGGGGAGGAGATTTTGATGAGTTGGCGTTGCTCTGGGTGCTAAACCAGTCGGATGGAGAAAATGATCTTCTGGCAATCGCCGACAAGTCCGGGATGCCGTTCCGCAAAATTTTCACCGCCGCCGGAGCGCTCGAACTTGCGGGATTGTTGAAAAGGAAGTTACCCGGCGACTGACGACAGTCATCTATCTGAATTCAGAAAAGCAACCATGATTTTTCACGAAACCAAACTTGCCGGAGCGTATATTGCAGAACTCGAACGCAAGGAGGACGCACGCGGTTTTTTCGCGCGCGTGTTCTGCGCCGAAGAACTCCGGCGGTGTGGTATCGTCTTCAACGCCGTGCAGGCGAGCATTGCCCACAATCACGCCAAGGGCACTCTCCGCGGAATGCACTTCCAGAGCCATCCGGTTAGCGAACCCAAGTTCATTCGTTGCATCCGTGGCGCAGTTTGGGACGTGATCATTGACATGCGTCCCGGGTCCCCGACCTATCTTCAGCACTTGGCAGTAGAGCTCAGCGCAGGAAATGGCAAGGCGATTTACGTTCCGGATCAGTTCGCACACGGGAACCAAGCTCTGACCGATAACGTGGAGCTGCTCTATCTGATGGGTGGTAAGTACACTCCAGGCTTCGAGCGCGGTGTTCGTTTCGACGATCCGGCGGTTGGTATTCAGTGGCCTCTACCCGTGACCGTGATGACTGAAATAGACAGAAACTGGCCACTAGTTAGCACTGCGGCGTAATGAGGGTGTGGATCGGTTTAACGAACATGACATAAGTCCATCATGATCTTCCAAAGCTCGCAAGCTTCAGGGGGATCTCATTTAATAACAATAATAGAGCATGAAAACACAACGAATTCTGATCGCCGGTGGCGGCGGTTTTATTGGCGGACAACTGGCACGGGTTCTTCTGGACCGCGGCCATCAAGTCGTGGTTGCGGATATCAAGCCCAAGGAGAAGTGGTATCAGTATCACGAAAAAGCGGAGAACCTGCAGGTCAACTTGGAGGAGAAGGACGGCTGTTTTAAAGCCTCGGATGGCTGTGACACCATTTACAACCTGGCCTGCAACATGGGTGGTATCGGCTTTATTGAAAGCAACCGCGCGCTGTGTATGCTGAGTGTTCTCATCAACACGCACATGCTGATGGCTGCTCACGTTCACGGGGTGAAGCAATATCTGTATTCCTCAAGCGCCTGCGTCTATGCCGCCGGTAGGCAAACCAGCAGCGATGTCTTGGCACTCAAGGAGGAGGATGCCTATCCCGCCATGCCGGAAGATGGCTATGGTTGGGAGAAGTTGTTTTCCGAGCGGATGAGCAAGCACTTTGAAGAGGATTACGGGATGAACATCCGGGTGGTCCGCTTCCACAACGTCTATGGCCCTTACGGAACATGGGACGGCGGGCGTGAAAAGGCGCCGGCGGCGCTTTGCCGCAAGGTGATTCACGCTCTGGCCACCGGTGATCTTGACATCGAAATCTGGGGAGATGGCGAACAAACTCGCTCGTTTATGTACATAGATGACTGCATCACGGGTCTCGACAAGTTAATGGCTTCGGATTTTTCCGATCCGATCAACTTGGGTCGTAGCGAGCTAGTTTCTATTAACCAATTGCTGGATATGATCGAGGAGATCGAAGGCGTGAAGTTGAAGCGGCATTACAATACTAATGCACCACAAGGCGTACGCGGACGGAATAGTGACAACGCGTTGATTCGGGAAAAGCTGGGTTGGGAGCCCGAAATCGATCTGAAGAGTGGATTGAACAGGACCTATTGGTGGATCAAGGATCAGTATGAACGCAGGTTACGGGGTGAACCGGTCATTCAGTGACAGGCACATAAAGCTGCAGGAAAATTTACAACCACCGCCATGAGCACGCCCCGAGTTTCCATCTGTCTGCCCAATCTCAATCCCCTGCCATACCTTGCCGAGCGGATTGCGACGATTGAGGCGCAGTCGTTCGGGGATTGGGAGCTGCTCGTCTATGACAGCAATTCAACCGATGGCGCATGGGAATACTTCTGCGAACTGGCGTTAAAAGAGCCGCGGATGCGCATCTGGCAGGGACCTCGCGAGGGAACGCCCGGGAGTTGGACTCCCTGCATTCGCGAGGCTCGTGGTGAGTTCGTCTATATCGCGACGAGCGATGACACGATGGCTCATGATTGCCTCGAAAAGATGGTGCAAGCCTTGGACGAAAATCCCGATTGCGAGCTCGCGCATTGTTCCATAAGAATCATTGATGAGAACGGCGAACCCGGTCTGGACTGGTGGTCCGGTAATTCACTCTTTGCGAAAAGCTCCGGTGATCTGGCAGGACGGCGTCACAAGCGAGTTGCTCCGTTGGATGGGATCTTATGCTTGTTAGGAGACAATGTTTATACTTCGGCGACGCAGCTGCTGATCAGGCGATCCTTGTTTGAGAAGATCGGTTACTATCAAAAAGATTGGGGAGCGGTAGGTGACTTCCACTGGAATCTCCGGGCCGGACTTGCCGCCTCAACGGTTCATGTTCCGGAAACCTGGGGTGGATGGAGAATCCACCAAGCCCAGGCAACTGCTGGTGTGGAACTTGGCTCATCAGGTCATCGGGCGAAGATCGATGATATGATCGAAGATGTGCTGGAGCATTCGGGCCGTTATGTTGATGCCGGGTATCGGGGTGCGAATTTTGATCGCCTGGAGACACGCGCACGGGAGCTCCGCAGCTATCTTCGGGAGCATGCCCGGCAGGCGACTGCAGTGGATCGCCGTATATTCGTGATTCGGCAGGCGTTGTCGGGAAACCGTCTGGCATGGCAACATTTGGTTTCGATGCTTCCCGGACGGACGCGTTGGCCGCGGGGAGCGCCTGAAGCGGTGCGATCATGGTTTGACGATGATATGTTGATTCTTTTGCCTTGAGGATACCGGTGTCATTAGACCGATTAATATGACGACGATCTTGAATCACCAGCATCGGATAAAAATCCTGTGCCTCACCTCCCATTCACCGGACGGGCAGGACGCGGGTGCGAGGCTGAGAGCGAGGCATGTTTTCCGCCAGTTGCAACGTTTCGGGGATGTTCGGGTCGTCCTAGCAGGATCCTATGAGGAATATGCTGCCGCGCCGGATCCCGTTCCAAATCCGTCGCGGCCTTCCGAGGTTTTCAATTTTCATTCATGGAAAGTCACTGGCCTGGGTGATCGCATCCGCTATGAACTTGGTTCAAGCTATCTTAACACACACGGCAACCAGGCCTCGCAAGGCGATCGCCGTCGTTTGCTCGAATTGATAGCAGTGCATGATCTGGTCTGGGTTCACAGCTTGCGCGTCGCCAACGGCTTCAACATTTGG
>JFJP01041574.1_pt1 | contig 18275 bp, 18 predicted proteins | sample 431651 | NCBI WGS metagenome assembly JFJP01 (sample SAMN02602958, study PRJNA72255) | Microbial mat metagenome, whole genome shotgun sequencing project. | biome: fresh water; feature: sink hole; material: water; isolation source: purple microbial (photo- and chemosynthetic) mats found in...
AGGAAAAGAAGGTCTACAAGGTGCTGATGGTTTAAATGGGCGTCGTGGTCGTCAAGGTCCTCCAGGATGTCCTGGAGCTCGAGGTGATCGAGGTTTGACTGGTATTAGAGGTGACCCTGGTCAATCAGGAGAGCAGGGGGACCAAGGGGATCAGGGTCCAGATGGACCTTTAGGTCTTAAAGGTAACAAAGGTTTTATTGGGGATCAAGGTCCCATAGGTCCTCGTGGTTTACGTGGGGAACAAGGTCCACAAGGTTTAGTAGGAGATACTGGAGACCAAGGTAAAAAGGGTTTACAGGGTGAGCGTGGTAATCTGGGGTGTGTAGGGGATATAGGACCAGATGGACCCAAAGGTATTCCAGGATTACAAGGTCCCCAAGGTGATGCAGGTCCATCAGGTTTGGACGGTCAAGACGGTTTAGATGCAGCTCCAGGACTAGACGGTCCTGATGGTGTTCCTGGTGCTGTAAAAGACATTATAGGTGGAGACAATGTTACTACGTCTTGGGAGGGTTTAAACAAGAGAATATCAGCTGTCTGTGTAGACTGTTGTGACCTCCACCACCTCCACCACCTCCACCTCCACCACCTCCACCTCCACCACCTCCACCTCCAACAACCGCTGGTACAACAGCACTTCCCCCAGGCTGCGATACTAACTGCAATCTTAATCAAGTTTTAAATTTAAGTACAAATACAGGGCAGGATGTTGAAAAATTTATATGTGTTGACACTGGAGTACATACTATTAGTATTTCTTATGATATGCAAACAGTTCCAGATAGTTTATCTGCCTTTTCGTTAACAACTGGAGTTACATTAGCTACAACAGGAGGATATGTATCAGGAAGCGGAACTTTGTCATTTAGTTACGATACAGCAGTACATGGGACTAAGTTTAAGGTCATTCTATATGGAAACAAAGAAGGAAAGTCAACAGTAGCAAGCGCTACTATTTCATGTTAACCTTAATATAGCGCAAAAATGAGTTATGATATGTCAACTAAAATAAGTTTTCAAGCACTCGCAAAAACAGCATCAGGTGCAGCTAATACATCAATAAGTAATATACCAAAAGGAAGGTATAACGTTTATATTTCCGGTTTATTTCATAATGTTACAACATTCCAAATAATTGCTAACTATTGTGTGTGCCTAAATGTTAATGGGGATAATCAAACATATGACACAATAGCTTTGCGTAGTTGGACACACGGTATTAAAATGCTTACTGGAAATTCTGTTTTACAAGTACAAGGGTCTATTGAAGTTTACTTTACAGCAGATTATAACATCATTAACGCAAGGTCTTATCTTAATACCGGGTCTGTTGTAGCAGGTAGCTATAACAATCAGAATATTTTATTAATCACCAAAAAATTCAATCAATATTGAATTTTTGTAAGTCATGGTAAAATTCTATGCCAACTACAGTATCTCATATATCCAGAGCATATAGTACAAAAACTTTAACACAGGTTAGGGCTAATGTTGGTAAAAACCACCATGTAACAGCCAGCTTGTCAGTGCCTAGAGGTGTATATAATGCTTATATTCTAGGGACATTTTCTATTACAGAAGGATATGACCCCGCTACGTTAATTGGTCCAGATTTCCACGTTAGTTTGAATGTATCAGGAGATAACCCTTTATTTACTAATATAGCTAATCGTAACTGGCAAGAAATAAATTCGTTTAAGAAGAATGGAAACTACCAATGGATGGGAGCAACACAGCTAACACTTAATAACAATTCCAACACTATAGAAGGAAGAACTGGGTTAAGGGATACAACTTTTCCAATTGTACCTGGTGATGGGTTTGGGGATACAACTGTGTTTATATTTCAAGTAAGCTTGCGACTAGTTATTGATAGTATTTAACTTTTTTGGAGTGTATTGCTATGCGCTTTTTTGTTACCATTGATCAAAATCGTCATATTATTAGTACTATGATAACTCACGATTTATCTGCTGAATATATAGCAGAAAATAGTTTGATTGAAGTATCTGAACAAGATTTTATGAATATAGAGCCACTCACTGCCGATCATGAGGTTATTATAGACATAGATGGTAGTTTAAAGGCTTTTCAGAAACTTGACCATGGTATTGATAGAGCCAAACAACGTCTAAACCAATACGTGACAACTTTTATAGAAGAAGGATTTGTATTTAATAATATGTTATTTAAGTGTTCTAGTTTTGACCAGCAGAATATTACAAATAAAGCTGGAATAGGTGGAAGGTATAAAACAGCTGACAAGAAATATATACATCTTACTACGGAGCAATCTATAGCACTTCGAGAAACAATGGCATTATATATAAATCAAGTAATGGAAATTGTTTGGGACTGTAAGGATAACTTGGAGCATTGTAACTCCTTTGAAGAAATAGACATAGTGGTTAATAGTGGAATTTCACACTTGATAGATTTTAAAAATGACTATATTAATAAAGAAAACAGCGTAGTTACATACGTTAACATTGTAGATGATATTATAACTCCGGCTATTACTGTTATGGCCATGTAAAATAGCTTTTCACATTTAATAACACTAATAACAGAAGAGTTATAATCATGGAACTAAGACTTACACAACTTGTTGACAGGTTATTTAAGGTCGCACAGTTAAGAAATTTAAGTGACGAAAATCCTATTAAGGTAACACTTGAAAACCCAAACATACAAGGAACAACTATAGTTGTAGTATCTGTATTTGAACCTTATGTTTACCCATTACCTTTTAATGTAGTGTGGGTTTGTGCGGACGCTAATAGCAGTTTATACCGTGTACCATTAAAACGGGTAAGTAAATCTCCAGAAACGTCTACTCCAAATTTTCAGCATTCCTGGGATAGAATAATTACTTTTGCTGACTTTTTTCACCCACCACAGTATTATGATTCGTTAGATAGTACACCTGACGATGTAATTCATCAGCAATTTCTTGATCACATGCATAATGGTAATAATCCGCACGGAGTAACAGCGGATCAAGCACTAGCATTACCATTATCTGGTGGAATACTAACCGGACCGCTGTTTTTACCAAGGTCCCCAATAGAAACTAACGAGGCGTCCCACAAAGGTTATATCGATAGTAAGTACGCCTTGTTACATAGTGATTTATCTAACGTTAATAACACACTATTGTCGCAAATGGTACGTCTAGATGGAGTGGAGACTGACTATTTAGGATTGGAAAATGCGTTTACAGCATATACTGTTCGTCCAAATCAAGTTACTGGATTTAGGTATACCAAGTCTACAGCATCGGCTACTTGGGTAATTCCCCATAACATGAATACGAAATTTGTAACGGCTTCTATATACGATGACACTGGAGAGTTAGTTTTTCCAGATGCAGTTAAAAACCCGGATGTTAATACTACGATTATAGAGTTTCTCTCAGCAGTATCCGGGTATGCAGTTATCAGTTCAATTATCACATAGGGTAGTGAACCACTAACGATAACTACCTAGCTGGAGATACTACGTTGGATGATCTATTTGAAACCATAGTAGCTAGTCTCACTAAAAACATTGGCGGAGAAATCATCGCTGGTGTTGGAGTTATCGCCGCTATTTTATATAAAATGTACAGGATTATTAAAGCAGATAGAAGGGAGGATACACTTTCAGAAGAACAAGAAGCATTTAGAAGAGACCTTATAAAACAACTAACAGAACTTCGTGAAGAAAACGTTAAGCTCCACAACAAAACCTCACAAATACAGGGGTCATTGTTCAGGTCTGAAACTAACCTTAGAAATATTCGGCTCAATATGCAAGTGTTTAAAGTAGTTTTAAGAAATAAGACTACTGATGACAATTTAATAGCTTTGTTCAACAATATAGCGTGTTTTAACCAAGTGGTTGATGAAGCTTCACTAAGAAATTTTGGGTTGAGTCAAACGACAAGTAATAGAATAATAAGCAGTATTACTCCTGAAAATATATCTGACATCATTTAAATACTAGCGAAAAATATCGAAATTTTAAGGGGGTGTTAGCAGTCTTTGCCTGTTAATAATCTTAGTAGCAAGTGACGTTTAGCAATGTTAACGTGTTATTGTTTGTATGTTTTCAGGAATATTGGCATTACCGTGTTATTAATTTTTTGTAGGTGTAGTTAGGTCATTTTGTAACAAACAAGTTGAAGTTGTAAGTTAGAAACTCACACTTCTTTTTTAAACAGATTGGAGAATAGAATACATGAACATTAATGGTCATTTAGTATTTCAAGGCGGCGGTCAAGTTAAGACGATGCGTTTGGAAAATCTGGCTACTGATCCAGCTTCCCCTTTAGTCGGCCAAGCTTGGTACAATACAGCTGATAAAGCTATCAAGTTCTATGATGGTACGACAGTCAATCAGGTAGCAGTTGGAGATAGTCTGAGTGACTATTTGTTACTTGCTGGGGGAACCATGACAGGTCCGTTACTCCTGTCTGCTGACCCGACTTTGGATGATCACGCCGCTAACAAGAACTATGTCGATGACGGGTTGGCTCTCAAGGAACCCGTTATTATCGGTGCTGCGACTACGATTGTTCAGAGCAATCTGTCGACCAATCTGGCCGTTGTTTCTGATGGTAGTGGCAAAATCGCTTCGCACAGCACGACGACTGCCACTGAAGTTGGCTATCTGACTGGAGTGACTTCTGCCATTCAGACGCAGTTGGGTGGCAAGGAACCGACGATTGGTTACACCACGGTTAACAAGGCTGGTGATTCTCTTTCCGGCAATCTGACTTTTGGTGGAACCAAAACCGTCACTGGTTTGGCGGCTCCTGTTGAAACCACTGATGCAGTGCGTTTGGTTGACTTGCAGACCGCTCTGACGGGTCTGGACTTCCAGGCTGACGTTTTGGCTATTCAGGCTAATGCTACACTTGACCCGACTGTTGCTGCCGGTGCTCGGTATATTATTACCGATGCGGGCGCACTTCATGCTAATTTCGGCACGATTTCTGGTGTTGCTAATGGTGACATCGTTGAGTATGTCGGAACCGCGTTCGTTGTTAACTATGACGTATCTGTGAAGGGTCCTGGTGCGCTAGTTTGGAACCGTGGTGATAGCACATTCCAGTTCTGGAATGGCACTGTCTGGGCACCGTTTGGTGGTTTGGCTGGTGTTACCGATGGCGCTGGTCTGGTCAAGTCTGGTAATACCATTAGCGTCAATTTCGGTGCTGGTATTGCGCAGACCCCGTCTGACGAGGTTGGCGTTGATCCGTTGGCTGCTGGTGGTTTGTTCCTGACGGTAGACGGTTCTGCTGCCAGCACGGATACTGCTGCTCAGCTGTCGATTAAGCTGGATGGTGCTACTCTGGCCATGAGCGCTACTGGTATCAAGGTTCCTGCTAGTGGTATTACTGCTACTGAAATCGCTGTTGGCGCAATTGCTAATGGTCTTCAGGGTGCTGCTGGTACGGCTATTAGTGTCAAAGCGGATACTGGTATCACTGTTGGTGCTTCCGGTGTTGGCGTTGACACGACTTGGGGTGATGCTCGTTATGCTACCCTGAGCGGGGCCACATTTACCGGAGCAGTAGTTCTTCCTGCTGACCCGACTTTGGCGCTGCAAGCTGCTCCGAAGCAGTATGTTGATGCTGTCGACACCCTGGTTGATACACTGACGACTCGCTACAATGCTTCGTTTGTCGTGGTGGCAAGCTCGACTCCTGCTACTTCGCATACTATCACGCACAATATTGGGACTAAGTTTGTTAACGTCACTGTTGCTGATAGTTCGGACAATGTCATTATTCCTGACAGCGTCGTGTTCACGTCGGTCAATGCTGTGACGGTAACGTTCACATCCGCGATTGCTTGCACGGTCGCTGTAGCCGGTCTGAAGCCTGCTGCTTGATCTAGTATTTGATCCTCATTTAGAGGATCAAAGTTATTAGACATAAAAACCCCGGTAAGAATAAACCCTACCGGGGTTTCTCTTTGCTGTTAATAATCAAGTAGTTACACAATAAAAAGCCCTGTACTATTTATTACAGGGCTAATTCAAGACTATGTCCTACATGTTAACTACGTTGAGTGGAAAAGTATTTTTAACGATTACTTTTTTAAAACAGGCGAAGCAAAAGTTAATGATGGTGACGACATTGATTGTGTGAATTTTAATGACTTCACTATATATTATACACACATTGACAATACGCTTTATACTTTAATGCGTCCTGTTGTTAAAGCTATCGGTCTTGACTGGGATGTTCAAAAAGAAAATATAGTTAACATGTTCTATGACAGTTTTAAGTTCCATAACGTGAGGACTAACCGTGGAATAGAACAAGCTATTTGCTTATCTGTATACGATGTTGAAATATGGTTAAGCTCGATTAAACAAGGTAGTCACGATACAACTATTCTTTTCAAGTCTGAGTTTGTTGCTTTTCTTAATAGTATAAGCAGCAATATTGAAGGTACAGAAAACTATGATGAAAGTGAGCTCTGGGACTTAGCGAGTTTAATACCTGTTATAGAAATGCAGGTAGGGAATAATATAGTCAATACCTGTAATGCGTATGATTTGTGGGAGTCCCTGCGTGTTAAGAGCAATTTTCCAACTTGGATAAAACGTCTCCTTGCTTCATGTTTATCTGTAGAAGAAATAGACTATACAAGCATAACCAAGAAAAAACGCGTAGGTGGTGGAGACATTGTTGACTACTTCGTTACACTTGACACTGCAAAGCATATAACGATGTTAGAGCGTACTACTAAAGGTAGAAAAATTCGTGAATATTTGGCACAATGTCAGCAGTTAGTTGAAACTGACGATACTGAAGTAGATAGTATTGAACCAGAAGCTTGTGAAGATGACGATGTTGTAGAAGCTGTTTCCAGTTGTACCGACTTAGTAGTAGTTAAAGACGGTGTGATTATTGCCGATAGCTTAGGTGTGTCGGAACGGTTTGAAAAGAACCATAGGCATGTGTTAGAAAAAATACGCCAAATTGTTAAAGAAAACCCAAAAGAAGGACAGCCGAATTTCCGTTTGTCCTCCTACATTAACTCCCAAGGCAAAAAACAGCCTATGTATGAGTTAACAAGGGATGGTTTCAGCTTTTTAGTAATGGGCTTTACTGGACCCAAAGCTAACACTTGGAAGTGGAAATACATCGAAGCTTTCAACGCTATGGAAGAGGAGATTCGATCAAAAGCTGTAGTTCAGACTTCACATACACAACAAAGCACTAACAACACTATTAACTTAGAGTCTATACTAACTCAAGTTATTGCTGCTTTTAAAGATCAGCAAACTTCACTCATGGAGTGCTTAACTCAACAGCACAATCAACATAGAAGTGAACTCGTTGATATTGTTAAGAGTTTAATAGCTCGGAATAGTGGCACAACTAATACTACTGATACTGACAGTCTGGATGAAATAGATGACGACGTTGAGTTCACGGACGATGAAGAAGCTGAAATACTTGAGGCTAAAGACCGATGGGACGATAGTGACTCACTAGAACTTAAACTAAAGAATACTAAGCTCTCTAAAATCCTAAGATACTATACAGTTTCAAACTTTCTGAAGCTTAAGAAGCTTAAAAATATAGAACTGTCTGAGCGCAGAAACTTCGGCCTAAAGTGTTATGAACTTTCAAAACACCGCAAAATCGAAGTTAAATCTATTCCAAACGCCAAGTTCGACAAAGTGAACTTGTACCGACAAGACATACTCGAGCATGTATACTTCGATAACTTTAACGTCAAAGACGGTCAAGTAGTTTTGTTCGACCCGAAGGCTAAATACCAAGTGAACTGATTTTAAACCAATAAAACCCCTGTTAGATTTCATAGCCTAACAGGGGTTTTTCTATGCCTGTATATTTTAGACAATAAAAAGCCTTGGTGATTAAAACACCAAGGCTAATTCAAAATTTGACCAGAGTGCTGAGCTTCAGGGTATTGTCGACACAGCTAAGAATGTACCGAATATGCCACCTGATAGTAAGGTATCCCTTAAGTCTACCAAAATACCAAGTTCGTCTTCTACACCTGTATTCGCAGTTGCTAAGATAGCAGACCACTCTTGATTAAATTTAAGTTTTGTATACCATTATTACCATTATTACCTATGAGTGCTATAAAAAATGAAAATTTATGTGAATTTAGCTAATAGTTCAGATTTCAAGTATTTCTACAAAGATGGTGTGTCGTGTTCTGTTAGACTTATTCACGACGACGACGCATTAGACCTAGACGTAGATAACCCTGAGTCTATTACTGGGCATTATATTTTAGGGGACATGGGGGTTAAGTCAGGGTATCCAGCAGGGCAAGGGGCAGGAACTGATGTTCTTAAACAAGCTATTGCTTATGCTGACTCTAAAAATAAACACCTGATAGTTCACCCTTACGCAAGGGATTCAGGTTTAATGAACCAAGAACAACTAGAACAATGGTATTCTAAGCACGGATTTGTTGAAGAAATAGGGTACTGGATTAGGTATTCAAAGTGATTGTGATGTTTTAAGTTATTATATGCTATGGTCTCTTTGAAGTACAACACTAATAAATTTTAGTCGAATAAAACCCTAGTAGGTGTTAAAATCTACTAGGGTATTTTTGTGTCTGTATTTCTTATTAAATCTTAGTCCCTTAACCCTTGGTCCTGGGTTTCTTATTAAATCTTAGTCCCTTAACCCTTGGTCCTGGGTTTCTTATTAAATCTTAGTCCCTTAACCCTTGGTCCTGGGTTTAAATCTTAGTCCCTTAACCCTTGGTCCTGGGTTTGGATTTTCATCTTCTAATTTTCCGGGGGTCCGGAAGGTCAGAAATTCTGGGTCAATTTTTACCCCTGGGGTTTTTGTATTTTTACTCTGAATTTCTTTGAATTTTGGTCTAAATCCTTCTATTTTTAGTGATTTTAGGCTTAAATCTTGTATCTTTTGTGTATTTTACTCGGATTCCGCCTTAATTTTAATCTAAAACGTTAAAATTGATCGATTTTATTCTTAATTTAAAAACCAGAAGTTTTAGAGCGAGTAAGGCTTAAGCAGCCCTACCAGCACTAAAACTAGACGTTAGAAATGATACCGTCAGCCCCGTCGCTTCGTCCAATGTCAGAGTTAGGCCGCTCGTCCTGCGGCATGGGATAAGGTTGTTCGCATTCACCCCTGTTGATCACAACACACTCTGTAAGTACCGTCGCCGGTAACAACGCACGTCCACTAAGTCTTCATTGGAATACTTTCTTAGTAGCTCGATGCTTGGTTTTACCCAAGCCAGATCTGTTTATTTCTGCGAAGAACACTGTTTCTCATTAATAGCTTATTTAAGCATCAAGTAGTTAACTTACCAAATTCTTAAAGTGGTAGGTAACATCCGTCAGTTGCAGTTCAACCATACACGTTTGCCTGAGTGACCTATAACTCAGTTCAAATTTGTCGACTCATTGAATTTGCTGTTTAACAACACCGAATAGTTTATTAAAAACCGAATAGTGTTGAAACAAGCTGTACATGGTCTAGTATGACCAATACATTCAAGAGGGCGCGTGTTAGACGTAAGAAACCTTCCTGTATTCTTGTATTACACGGCTATCTGCTAAGGCTCATGCTCTATCAACCCGATATGCTCGCCCCCTGGTGACGGTCTGAACCTGCTCCGAGTTGCCTCCTCGTTCAGGATAGGTGATAGTCCTTAACAACCGCACTTAAAGTTAATCGCTTTTTGTTTATGGTGTTTAAACAAGCTCTATGTCGATCATTCTTTAAGCCAAAACCCGATACTATACTAAAGTTTCATTCTTTAGCCGCTGATGCTCAATCTAACTCAGTACCGAATCTCTAACTGTGAACCCTACAGTTGCATTGCAGAACCCAATTTGCTAGTGCTAGTTTAAAAAACTTGTTTCTAACAAACTGGTGTAATCTATTGTGCTGCTCTGGTTACAACAGGGATGAAAAAGTTCACAATCTTTGTGTTACGACTTTTTGTTTAACAGAATTAAGGTGTTGGTTTTATTTAAAATTTAGACAACAAAAAAGCTGATACTATTTGTGGTTAATAGTATCAGCTTTTATTTAATACCTAACGTCGTCTATATTTAACTATGTCCTCGCTAACTTTTGAACGCTTAATTTTGTTAGGGTCAGAACTCGAATAGTACATCTCCTCCCAACTATTCCATGCTTTATTAGCTTCATCCCATGTATCGAAGGATTTGTAAATTGAACAATAGTAACCATTAACTTGTTCTGAGCATTCTTTCCATGATCTGAAAATTCCAGTTTTTCGTCCTTGCCATACTACATAATATTTTGCTTTCTTGTTAGACTTATTTCTACGGCCTGTGTTAGTTGGTTTATACTCGACAATAACCTTCGGTTTAACATCAACCTTCGGTTTAACATCAACCTTCGGTTTAACATCAACCTTCGGTTTATCTTCAATAATAATCCTCGGTTTAATATGTTTGTTATTCGCTTTTATTGGTTCATTAGGTATAACATAATTCGGTGAAAATGGCCTAGCCATCGGTATTCTCCTGAGTTTAGGGTGGTTTAACATAGGTTTAACAGTTTTAAGACAACAAAAACCCCGGTAAGTTTTTACACTCACCGGGGTTTTTGCTCACTCTTCACTCACCCTTTCCATCCATCTTCCACCACAGCCTCAAACAACCATCTGCTTTCCCCAAAGGAGTTAATCGCCTCACTAATTGAGTCTTGGTCACAAAGCCGCGAAACGATTTATAATTCTGCATTAGTGATTTTCAGGGTAATTTTATACACAAAGGATAAAAATGTATGAAAATTTTTAATAAAAAAACTTATATTTCAAAATCCGTAGCTAAGCCTGTTGTTTTAGAACTAAAGGACAAATACAAGGAGTTTATTGAACTTTGGAAAAACTATGGCGGTATGCTACAGTGGCATAAAGAGTTCAACGGCAAATTTAGAATAAGAATACCTTTATTGTCCGACAACGAAATAGAAAGCGAAGTTATTAAAGAACTTCACAAACAAGGGTTGGTCATACTAGACTATAACAAAAATATATGTATTGATCCTGATTACTATAAAAATCGTAAAATACAAGGTTGGGAAACCAAAGAACCTCGTAAGTATTCTATAGGAAGCAGAATATCCAAGAACAAAGAACTTTTACATTTGTTTAACCACGACCCTGTTAGACAAGCCCCACCTAAAATAAAAGGTTTAGACGATATTAACATATCGGATTACTGTGTTGTTATTTCCCGTCACCCTATCGATGTTGCTTCAATGTCGACTGGTAGAATATGGCGATCATGTATGACGATTAAGCATACGTCAGTATATACGTTTGATGAAGTTATAAAAGAGAATCTACACGACGAACATGGCAATCCTATTACAACTATAGAACAGTTTTCAAAAGAAGGTATTAATACCCATATTTTGCCCAACGACATTAAATACGGGACTATAGTTGCTTATGTTGTCCGTAAAAACGATAATAAAATAGAAAATCCAATAAGTAGGATTCTAATGAAGCCATATTATAGTCTGTCTACAGAACAATCTATGATAGAGGAAACAGTATTAGTAAAAGAAAATAAAAAGTATGGCGCACAAATTCGCGGTTTTAGCGAAACGGTTGACGCTTGGGTTAAAGACGCTTTTGACTATAAGGCTGCTGTTTACAACCTAACTACTGATCTATACCAAGACTCATCTCCAGCTAAAGCAAGTGTTTTTACTCTATTAAAACCAAGAGAGTATAATACATGGTTAAAAAACGTAGGGTACAAAATACTACCATCTAAGCATACAGATGAAAACAATATAATAGTAGCGTATCGCGAGCGTGGCGACACGGTTATACCTAAACTGGACTTTATACTATTACGTAAAGACAACAAGAAAGTGGGAGACTTTGATCCTTACCCTGTTACGCTTATTTTTGGAAAAAATATTGATGGTAAATATGAAATAAGCGATGAAGCGACTAGGTCACTTGAAGAAGAACAGGCAGCCAATGTAAAATACAGCAGAAACTACGATGCGTTCGACAACTTCTTTGAATCTGAAACAAATTTACGAGTTTATGACGCCATAGGAACTAACATAACACTTGACACTACCGACCTAGAAGAAGTTAGTAATTATATCGCAAGCGCTCTTGAGGCTAATTTTTCTGGTGACAGTTTAAATAAATTTAAAACATGTGTCCCACTATTACCAGCTACTTTACAATACAGCATAGCGCATGACAATACAGAAGCTTTAAAACGGACTACAAACTTAACCAATGCTACAGCCTTAATCAATATTAACCCAAACCTATTAAAAGACGAAGTTTATGCGCAACACATACTAAACTTAGTAGAAAAGGACATGCTTAAAACTTCAAGTTTAAACACAAGCAATTTATTTTTTACAAAGATTATACTTAAAGCTAGAAAGTACGTTATTGGTCTGCAGAGACAGTTATGGGCAAAAGGTTTAGACTCGAGTCCATTAACTAAAATAGAAAAAATGGACGATATTATTCTATATGCCAAGGCTAAGTATGATCCTGTTAGACTTAAATCGTCATACACAAGAATACTAGATCCGTTAAGAAATCTTGATCAGTGGATTTTATACAACAAAGAACTTACGCCATTAAGAGTTATAGCAGAGTTGATCAGGAATAACGTAGAAGTAAATTTTGCCGGTATGAATGAAGCTTTGAGTGATAGTCTTGTGCATAATAATATAAGCACACAAGACCAAGAACAAGACTTTATAACTGTTCTTAATGACCTTAGTACTAAGTATTTTCATGGCGATCCTGGCCTTGCTCTAGATTTACATGCTAAGTATTTAGAAAGTTTGTCAGGATTATATACTAAAGTACTTAGCAATAAAACGGTTCAAATCGATTTCTCTAGCAAAGTACTAAGTACGCTTAATGGCGCTCTGGCTCATACTATATTTAACCCAAGAAACAAAGTAAGTGAAGGTAAAGTATATGAAACTGATACCATATATAGCGCAGACGGAACCAGACACCTCACTTATAAAAGAATAAATGACAGTATAAGTAACTTCTTTTGGCATATAGACGATAACGCAGATACCGGTATTAGAAAGGCTGAAAGTGACACTGAAATTTCTAGTATTAAAGACGGTGTTTTATATACTATAGAGGATGTTATACCGCAAATATTGAATAATCTGGCCGATATGTGTGTAAAACTAATACACAGCAACTTTGCTAGTTTTTATAAGCAGAACGACTCTAAGCTTAAGCAGATACGTATTATTGACGTTGGCGATATGCTCGATATATCGCTTCAAAAAATAGACAACCTTATCGCTCTTATAGAAAGAGCAATAGATGGTATGGTTGAAAAAGGTCTATTATATAAACAAGAAATTGACTTCGATAAAATAATAGCTAAGTGCTCACCGGTTGCAAAAATACTAGCAGATAGTATAGCAACCGGTCACGCAACAGGGTCTACATGTATTATAGATGCCCTAATTAGAAATAAAATTTATTTGGGTACAGTAGATCTTGTTTTAACTACTTTATGTGTCCAGCTTATGCTGTTAGGGCAAAGAACAGCTAGTGATAGTAAGAATTTACCACCAATATCGTCTACACAGGTTCATAAAGAAATAGTAAAAAGTTTTAGCACTGGGATCATAAACGATAAGCTTTCTGTTTCTTCTGCTAGGTATATTAAAGCGCATTTCTTTAATATTTCCAAGGCATTGTGTAGTCTAGTACTGAAAAACAAGAACAAAGACAAAACTGTAGAGTATTTAATTAGCAATAAAATAGGTATTCGTGTAAATATAGGAGAGATTAACTACGAGGATATACTAGCTAGATTTAACCTGTACGGAGAAACCATAAAAATAAACAGTCCCATGCCAGTTAAAATACTAAACTATGACACTATAACAAACAACTTATTAGTTCCAATAATAGGAGAACTTAATGCTGATTCACTAGGAAACTATAAATGGGTTGTTAGCGATATGAAAATACCATTAGCTTTGAATACAGAGACCGAAAACGGTATTATAAAGCTTGTTTCTTAACAATGAAATAACCGGCGATTAATCGCCGGTTCTTGGATTTAATACAATGATAAACACAGTTAAACACTATGTTATTATTATATTGGCAATAATGGATACCAACTATTGTGAGCAGTACTGGGATACAACAAATATGAGCGACCTTTATTACTATGCAATGTTCAGCAAGATTAAAGAATGAGATGTTTGTTTCCACTATTTTGTGTATGATTATAAAGCCAGTCGTCCATCCTATGTCGCTCTGCCGCGTGCTCTGCTTCTAGACTTATATACTTGTCAACTACCTTATAGGCAAGATTATATTCTATTTTAATCAAAGCATCAGAGCTTAAAGAACAAGCATTGCCTAAAGTTATTAGCATAGAACACTCAATAACAATCCAAATAAATTCATCGATTGTGGTTACTACTTGATACTTATCAGAAGTAACCCAATATAGTTCTGCAAAGAAATATACTATAGATATTGCCATCGACGAAAAAAGTAGTATATGTACTTTTTTATACATAGACGTTTTAGTTAAATTCTTACGATTAAGCTTTATATAATCGTAGGCAGACTCCATAAATAACCATGTCGATAAAGCTATGGCGATAGAGTATAAAAAGTGCATAGTCATTCTCCGAATTTAAAGAAACTGTTTAAAAGACAACAAGACTGTTATTTGGTAACATTTTGTAAGATGTAACAATTTGGTTGAAGATTAATGGATTACTTGTTAGGCTGTTCAAGCTTTGCAGATGTCTTAGCGCTGTAGAATAGTCTTGGTAGCCAAACTGAATACAGGCATGTTTAGCCAACCATTGCGCACGATTGTATACATTTATAGATTCAAAAGCTTTTGCGTACTCTAAGCAGGATTGTCTGACCTCTTGCTCTAGTGTTAAACTATCTTTATTCTGAGCCTGAGCGTTTGCTGCGATATTATCCTGTACAGTATTCTTAAATTTACCAGTGTCTTTAAGTTCTCTTAGAATTTTGGTTAGTTTAGCTTTAACGTCACTGTAGCCATCTTGGTCTTTACCATACTTAATACCTATAGTCATTCTATGCAGTAAGTCCCCCATATGCTCTGCTACAAATCCTAAGACACCTCCGCCTAGTGTTTTTTGTAGAGTAAGCATAGTACTTTCTGGAAGCTGGCGCTGTTGCTGCGCTATGTTAAAAAAAGCTTCTTTAACTTTGTTTGGAAGGTCATTACTATGTGTAGTAATGGACAACCCTGTATATATTCTCATGTTATGTTAGTCCTAGTTCTAGTTCTAGTCTTCCTCAGACGTAACACAATCTGGAATATCGTCAAAATTCCAATAACTTTCTAGTTCTGTATCTGATAGTTCTTCCGCTTTTTTAGGAACGTAAATATCGGCTGGTAACATAGTTGCTTTTATGTCCTCTTTGATAAAGACAGCTTTTGCTACGTCTTTATTGCATTTCTTGCAAATTTTTTTGTTTAACGACTGGTTATTAGTGATTATGATATCAGCTGGTTTGGTCATAAACGATTCAGATAAATAGTTTAGACATCTAGAACATTGTACTACATTATCGGGGTTTTTTTCTTGCGCTCTTTCTTTGGTACGCAATTGTTTTCTTCTAGGGTACTTACCCATAGTCGGGTTGTGGTCTTTCTTAGTAAGATATACTTCTTTTTTATTAATCTTAGCAGGCATAGTCTTTAGTCCGGTTGCAGGAAGTATTGGAACAAAGTTTCAAAAAACTATCTTTTGCTTATTTTTTAGTTTAGCTAATAGTGCTGCTTTAGCTAAAGTTATGGTCTTCCAAGCATCTTTAACTTGAGGAATGCCCGCCATTTTAGATACAGCCTCGACATAATCAGTCGGAGACTTAAGCTTGTCTAAAACAAGAGGGTTTTTTGCCACAGCGGTTAAAACTACGTCTGTGTCTGGATCTGTAATAATCGTTACTAGCATCGGATCTTTCTTCACGACATACATTTGCACGTCTTCGTGTGCTGATTCTATCCACATGATTGCTTTAGGATTTTTTATAACAGCAGCCATTTGTACTTTTTTATTAGGACTAGATAACCACCTAATAAACATAGGATCGTAGTCTATTATTTTTAAGCTTAAAATTTCTTCGTTTGTGATCTTATATATGTCCTTAACAAAAGGCAATAAACAAGGACGAAGGTACAAAAAAGCTAGAGTAAGTTGCAAAGACTGTGCTTTAGGCTTAAAATATTTAGTGTACAAAGTACTAGCTTGAACTGTTTTTAGCTCAGATTCAAATTTCGTGTATGTTGGCAGTTCTTGTTTTTTAAGCTTAGACACGTAGGGGTTAGCAGACATAGTATTTAATTCCAATATTACCACTTTACTGCGTTATCGAACAAAGCTCGTTTCTGTGCTTGGTGAAACCAATTAGCGTTATAAGGATGTGGCAACCAAAGTATTTTTCCAGTATTATCCGGCGAAATAGTGCTACTGTCTATACTGTCACCATCTTCCAAGAAAACTTCAAAAAATACACATCGCTGCTTAATAACCTTACCAGCTTTTGGTGAATGGAAAACCTGTATAGCTTCATAGACACACTCTTCAATTTGAATAGGGCTATCACCTATTTCCTCTTCCATTTCACGTTTAATAGTCTCTTCACAGAGTTTGAGAAACTGCCTGTGTGGAATATCCTCACCAAGACCGTCAATTTCGTCAACACCTCCACCAGGTAAAAATACCCCCGTACTATTTTTGAGGACTAGAACATCAGATTTTTCGGAACCTACAGAGTCTCGTGGTATTAAAGCATAAGCTGCTGTTCTGTATGCGTTTATTTTATCGTCAGTAAGAGTTGGGCTTTGCCTAAAGACTGGAAGGAGGTTAATAGGATTGACTTTAGCACTATTACTTTTAATATTAAACATATTGGTGAAAATTTTCATGTCTTACTCCATTAGTATTGAGTGTACTATTATTGATTAATCCTTGTTCTGGTATATAGTTTTTTAACCACACACAGAGTACAAGGTTATGGCAAAGAAAAAATCCAGCAAGAGTAGTAAAAAACCCGTCAAACATATTTTGTCGGGTGTTCATGCTCCGACACTAAAAAAAGGTAAGGCTAAGAGTAAATTATCACCAGCTGCCAAGCTTAAAGCTGCTAGATTAGCTATTTTACGCAAGAAGAAGTTATCTGCTAAAGACAAGCATTTTGAAAAAGTTCGCGGTAAAGTAACCGCAGGTCGTCGTGGTAAAAAGACTGGCAATAAAGCAAAAAAATCGACAGTAGTTGCCGGTCGGTTTGACAGTAAGGGTATAAAAATCGCTAAAACCCCTTCCGCTAAAAAAGCTATTCTTAAAGAGTTTGGCAAATCGCCGTTAAATAGTGAAACTATCACAACTAAAGCTGGTAAACAACTTCCAGTTAAATACAAACAACCTGTCAAAGTCGGTAATAGTACTATTTATGTGCCGTTCTCAAGAGCACCAGCTAGGAATAATCCGATTGCTGAGCTTAATCGCTGGAAGAAAGTAATCGCGCATCTTACTACAGAATCTGCTAGTGCGAAAGGCAAGCAAAAGCAACATTTTGAAAAGGCGATTGCTAACGCTAAGATTCAAATGAAGAAGCACGGTCACAAAATTCCGAATTTTGTAGGTGCAGCTAGGGCTAAGAACCCAAGTTTGGTCGGAAAAGCTAAGAAACGTGCTGAGAACCGTAAAGCCAAGAGAGCTGCTGCTAAAGTAGGAGTGTCTAGCAAGGCGGGTAAAGGTAAGCATCAGTACAAAGTTGGCTGTTAAAACTTGAACTTGATTTAAAAAAGCCCTATATATAGGGCTTTTTATTTTAAAACACTTAACCAATTACTTCAAGTACAATTTTAACTAACCTATCTTCAAGACCGATTAGCCTAGTGTTACTTAACAAGGAAAAAGTTACAGATTGTGTAGCTAGTTTAGCCTTAGTGAGGTCGATCATTTGCCAGATCATAGGGTCATGGCTTTGCACAGGCATATAAACATGTCCAGGACTAAATATAAGACTGTTTGTAGTACAATAGTGCAATCGCAACAACGAAAAACTATCAGTGAACTTAATATTGATCCGTGAACTACTTCAACCTAAAGGTTGAAGCTTCCTGCGTCGGTCTCAAACATCAAGATACATTTAGCAGGCTATCCCCGTCGTTCCGACGGTTCGACTTAGATACTAAGCCGCTAATATGTTACGAGCAGCATTAGTATCAGC
>JFJP01058870.1_pt1 | contig 18273 bp, 19 predicted proteins | sample 431651 | NCBI WGS metagenome assembly JFJP01 (sample SAMN02602958, study PRJNA72255) | Microbial mat metagenome, whole genome shotgun sequencing project. | biome: fresh water; feature: sink hole; material: water; isolation source: purple microbial (photo- and chemosynthetic) mats found in...
GGTCTCCACGGACATGCTCCTTCGTCGCGCCTAGGCAAACACCCCTCCGCACGACTGCTCATGCGAACCTTTTTGTGTTATAGGCCACTAGTAGCGCATGGATAAAAAAACGCTTTACGCAAAACTACTGCAAAGCGGCGATTTCCTTTTCGGGATCGCGGTGCTCTCAGTCGTTTTTATCCTCATCTTCCCGCTTCCGCCGGTTTTCATTGATATTCTGATCTCGATAAGCCTCGGCCTCTCCATGATGGTCATACTGATGGTGACGCACACGCGATCACCCGCAGATTTTTCTGTTTTCCCTACTATTCTGCTCGTGTTCACGCTGTTTAGGCTCGGTCTGAATATCGCCACCACCCGCGCGATCTTGACCACTGGCGAGCCTGGCCATCTCGTCACGACTTTCGGCGAGTTCGTCATACAGGGCAACCTCATCGTCGGTCTCATTGTCTTCTTCGTCCTGACAATCATCAACTTTGTCGTCATAACAAAAGGGGCTGGGCGCGTAGCGGAAGTGGCGGCTAGGTTCACATTGGACGCCATGCCCGGAAAACAGATGAGCATAGACGCTGACCTCAATGCCGGCCTCATCTCCGAGCAAGATGCGCGACGGCGCAGGCAGTCACTCGAAGAAGAATCGAGCTTTTACGGAGCCATGGACGGTGCCAGCAAATTCGTGCGTGGCGAAGCTGTCGCCGGGCTCCTCATCACTGGCATCAACTTGGCGGGTGGGTTTGCCGTGGGTATGTTGCAGATGGGGCTTTCCGCATCCGCCTCCATAGATAAATTCTGTCTCTTGAGCGTGGGCGACGGGCTTGTTTCACAAATCCCAGCACTGCTAGTCTCCACGGCATCAGGCGTGCTTGTCACCCGCTCCAAATCTAACCGTGTCCTCGGAGAGGATGTGACCGCACAAATACTGAGCAACCGGAAAACGGTCTTCATCACAGGCGGGCTTTTGCTGACTTTCACGCTCGTGCCCGGTTTCCCGTGGGGCGTCCTCCTGATACTCGGCATGATATTCATCGGGATCGGGTTGGTGATGCCATCGGAATCTGAAATCCGCGAAGAAAATGAAAAGTCGCGCCGCGAAGCGAGGCAATCTACTGGTGAAGGCGGCGAACAAAAAGCACTGCCGCCTGGTAGTAAACCCGAAAAAACACCCGCACCTACAGGCACAGAAGTCTTGGCTATTGAGATCGGTTTCGACCTGCTCCCGATAGTGCAAGGGAACCTACAAAATATGCTCGACCGCATCGGCGCACTACGCCGCAGCCTTTCGGTGGACTGGGGCATACAGGTGCCGCCGATCGCCATGCGCGACAACACCGCGCTGGCTCCGCACCAGTACCGCTTTCTTCTGCGCGGACACGAGGTTGCAATGGGAGAACTTTACCTCGGACAACTCCTGGCCATGGGCGTGGGAACAGCCCAACGCCCGCTCCGTGGACGCGTGACGGTGGAGCCAGCTTTCGGGCTCCCTGCGACATGGATACAGGAGAGCGACAGGCGCGATGCGGAACGCATGGGCTACGCGGTGGTGGACCCTATTTCCGTTCTCATTACGCATTTGAGTGAGACGCTCAAGACGCACGCCGCAGACCTCCTTTCGCGCCAAGATGTTCAATCGTTGCTTGATGTGCTCAAAGAGACGCAGCCAGCACTGCTGCAAGAGATGAACGCACTTCAGCTTGGTCTAGGCATAGTCCACCGCGTTTTGCAGAACCTCCTCAGAGAAAGCGTCTCCATACGCGAACTGCCGATCATCCTCGAAAAACTTTGTGACCAGATCGTTTACACCAAAAACCCGGACGAACTAGGCGAGGCATGTCGCAAGGCACTTATCTTCGAAATAAGCCGCCAGTTCGAGCTGCACAACGGCCGGCTCAGAGCCGTGACCATGCACCCCGAAATCGAGCAGGCACTGGTCAAATGCCTCCGACAAACATCCCAAGAAATTTCTATCGTCATGGATCCTGTCACGGCCAAACATATCCACGACCACTTAGCACTCGGCATGCAAGAACTGCTCAAGGATGGACAGGCACCGATTCTGATCTGTTCCCCGATGGTGCGGCTCGGCCTAAAACGCTTTTTCGGGGAGACATTCCCGCTGTTAAAAGTAATAGCCTACAACGAGATTCCATCAAAAGTCCAAGTCCAGTCCGCCCATGTAATTCGCCCAGTCGGGCAATGATAAGGGCGCATGGCATCTGAAAGTCGTTTCGAGAAATGTCTTTAGTCCCTTGCCGCTTAAATCCTGCGAAAACAACGCGCTTGTCATCGAGGCACTATTTTTTATCCGAAAAGGATCATGCCACCATATCGAATGAGGCATAATCCTAAAAAGGAAAATGGGATTGGTGTTTGATTGCCAACCCGCTGATTTTCATGCAATTCCCATCGCTCCGCGATGAACCCACTGGGTGACAACTCGTTGATTGTGAATGGATTGATTTACAGGAGGTTCTGCATTTTTTGCCACTTTCATTTTCCTTTTTAGGTTTAAGCAATGAAAAGATTTTTATCTCTCCATGCCTTCTTTTTTTCTCCTTTTCCCCTCTCAGCTCTTCCTTTCGGACAGGCTCTACCGCGTCAGATTCCTCTTCTTCTGCGGTAAACTCGATAGGCTTCCCGAACTCTAATCCCACGGTATTCTACGAAGAGCCAAAAATCACCACCCCGCAGGACGATCAACAAAAAACCCTCAACGCTCTGAGTGTAAAGTTTCAGCTATCTTCGTGAAATTAAAAATCGCTTGAAACTGCTCCATTGGAGAGACTTCCACATGGCGACAACAAAGTAAAGCGCGATAATTATCGTTGACAATTTGGCCAAAAGTGATAATTTCGATATATGCTTAAAAATACCAGTTTGAAATTAAAAATAATTCTAAGTAGCTGTGCGCCGATTACACTTATGATTGCATTGGCCATTATAAGTATAGGCGTCATAAAATCACTAACGAAAACAAATGCTTGGGTGGATCACACCCATGTAGTTATCGCCAAGGCTAACGAGATTGTTGCAGCCGCAGTTGATATGGAAACCGGCGAGAGAGGATATCTGTTAGCGGGAAAAGAAGAATTCCTTGACCCGTATAAAAGCGGACAGAAAAGATTTTACGAATTGATCGCTTCCCTGTCCAAGACGGTGGACGACAATCCGGCTCAAGTCAAACTCTTATCAGAAATTAAAACCACTATTGACGCATGGCAGAAGGATGTAACGGAACCTGAAATCGAACTTAGGCGAAAGGTCGGTAAAGATAAGACTATGGACGATATATCCACTGTTGTTTCCGAGGCTAAAGGCAAAATGTATTTTGACAACTTCCGTGGTCAGGTTGCTACCTTCATCGGCAGAGAACAAAAACTCATGGATGAGAGGAAGGCCGAGGCTGATAAAACTGCCGACAGCTCAATAGTTATAATTGTTTGTGGCAATATCATTGTCTTAGTTCTCGCCATGGTTGCGTCCTTGTTATTTTCCAATTCCATTTCAAAAACCCTCATCCTCATTGCCGAGCAGATCGCTGGCGGTTCAGAACAAACGCTCTCGGCCTCCACTCAGGTCTCTTCATCGAGCCAGTCTTTGGCGGAGGGGGCGAGTGAACAGGCGTCCTCACTAGAAGAAACCACGGCTTCGATGGAAGAGATGACAAGCATGGTCGCCCGCAACACGGAAAACTGTGTCTCAACACGATCCTTGGCTACCGAAGCAGCTTCGGCAGCCGACAAAGGCGTGGAAGCAACCACGAAAATGGTCTCCGCCGTCCACGCTATCCGCTCGGCCAGTGATTTGATGGTGAGCAAAATCAACGCGGTCAACGCCTCTACGCAGCAGTTAGGCGAGGCGATGACAGCGATCCAGAACTCCAGCACGGATGTCTCGGCCATCGTCCGCACAATCAACGAAATCGCATTCCAAACTAATATTTTAGCACTCAATGCTGCGGTGGAAGCCGCACGAGCTGGGGAAGCGGGCGCAGGGTTTGCCGTGGTGGCGGACGAGGTTCGAAGCTTGGCGCAACGCTGCGCAACAGCCGCCAACCAAACCGAACAAAAGGTGCAACAAGCGGCGGAACGATCCAAGAACGGCGTGGAAATCGCCGAAAAGATGACAGTGAACTTGAAAGAAGTCTTCGACCAATCCACCCAAGTGGATACGGGCTTGAAATCAGTGGTAGAAAAGTCTGGGCAGGTGCAAAGGGAACTCAATGACATTGTGACGAAGGTCAAAGGCGTGGATCGTCTAATCGAGGAAGTAGTGCTGGCATCCAAGGAACAAACGACGGGGATCAAACAGGTGAACACGGCGCTAGTGGACATGGACAAGGTGACGCAGTCATCGGCGGCCAGCGCGGAGGAGACGGCATCGGCTTCCGAAGAACTCAACGCACAAGCGCACGAATTGAGTGCGGCGGTCGAGCAGCTTCAACGGATCATCTATGGCGGCGGCGTGAGAGCACACAAACAGGCGGCACCAGCGCCCGTGCAGACCTCATCACCCGTTTCTCGTCCCAGCCAACCCGCCCGGATTGCCCATGCGGCAGGGAACGCCCCAAGGCTGCAAATCAAAAATTGACTAAAGAATAAAGGACATTTTTAAAAGCCTCCGTGAAGAGTTGGCTTTTCAAGGCCATCTCCGTCTATTTCGCCTCATCGCAAAAGATTCGTGATGCTTGAAAAAATGCACCGCCATTTTAAAAATGTGTCAATACGCGGGACTACCCCTTTTTGAAAACAACTTGCTGAAGGCTTAGGAATCTGGCACTTTCCATGGAAGGCTGTTTTTTCGATCATGCTGGCTTTCGCGCCGGACGCTTGGATCAGTTCGTGGCTGCACATGGGAGGGGCGCTGGAAAACATGCGCCACTCCGAGGCTATCGGCATACGCCCGCGCCTGCTCCTTTGCGCTCAACGGGTCAACACTCTCCTTCTTCGCCTCCACCACTGCAACAGGACGGCTGTCAGTATTTAGTAGGAGATAATCCACGAACCCGTCGGGTGCTTGGTCAAAGTCATTGCCCAAGTCTTGGCTCGGCGAATAAGTGCGCCGAGAAATGCGATGTTCGCAGACGATGTTTTCCCGCCGCCCCTGACTGTCAGGCAGGAAACGCCAGCCCGCATCTTCCAAAAGCTTATTGATCGTGATGCGTGCTTGGGCTTCAGAGGGCATTTGCCAAAAAAATTAAATTCAGACAAATGAACTGTGTTCCTTGCGTCCCAGAGCGATAGCACCCAATAAAATTGTTTTCACGACAGGGTCACAGTTTTGGAAACGCACTAAACGCGTAAACTCTTCAGGATGATGCGCGAGAAGAGTTGCTACCAGTCCATTTGCAAACGATGTCGTCATGTTGGTGACACCAGAAAAATCAAAAACTATCTCTTCACGACGAGATAGGGCTGGTTCCACTTCAGTAAAACGGAAGACATTAGCCTCGTCCCCGTTTGAAAGAAAAGAACTGAAGCGTTCTGACATGACAAAAATTGCCTTCATTGAAAGAATATATCGTCACCAGCATCCGATGTCAAGTTCACGGCCTGTTGCGCCTCTTGTAAAAGTTGCTGGTAATCACCGGTCTGTTTCCTTGGAAATAGAATGGACACTACGGTCCCCTGAAACTCCATGCCGTTTGGCAAAGCCCCCTTCTCCGGAGGTGTATTTCCTTTGTAAAAAATCCATGAATTTCCAGACATGATAAACATCTCCCCGAAGGAGTTCATGATCATGTGGCGTATCATTTTGAGCCCGATTCCACGATTGGAAGGCTCCCCATACAGTCCGGTCTGTATATGATTTTTGCTTGAAACCCATGGTTCCATGGCCTTCTCCAGTGCATCGGCGTGGGTCATCCCTTCACGGTAATGCGGTGAATTGTTTTCGCGGAAACTTCCAAGAATCCCCACCCCGCAATCCGCCACTCCTATCCGGGCGTAGTCTCTTGCTGAAACATATTGAGCCGATATAAAACCGGTTTGTTGAGAATGCTGTTTGCAGTTAGCGATCACCTCGCCCAGTGAAAATTCCGATAGACGCAAAACATTGTTGGATGCTTCTTTTGTGCCAGCAAGGCATTCCGCTAACCTTCGTGCCAAGGGCTCATTGTATTTTACATACCCCTGCTCTATCTCCTGTATTTCAACAAAAGAAGTGCCTGAATCGTGGCGTTTGAATGATTCAGATAGTTTTAATCCAACCCTTTCAAAGAAATTTATCCGCTGTAAATATGTGAAAGCTTGGCTCGTCTCATAATTGGAAAATTGAACATTTCTCCCAGATGATGTCCATCTGTTCACCATCGCGCATGTGGCCACAATCGCCGCAGGTATCCAATATTTTACACTGCTGAAGTCCAGATTCAGAGGTTCATCGCCTCGGTCTATCTTGGCAAGCTCATTGAGAAAATTAGCCAAATTACACTCGAAAACCTGTGCTGTCAGGACATGCGTGTTCATCACTCCCCATCCTTTGCGCCCCATACGCGGTCGAGGACGCGCTGGATCTTCACTTCAAAGCGCGGCACTAGCCCTCGCACCGAATCCATCTGCGCCGCCTCCGCGTCCAGCTCCGCCACGAGACGGCGTTGCTCCGACAAGGGCGGCAGCGGGATTTCGATTCCGCGCCGAATTGAGGGCCAAAGGCCCGCCACCATCCCAGCCTGGGCCAACGACCCAGGTCGTCGTTCAAACAAAATCATGAGGGCTGAAAGCCCGCGCCAATGTTCAATCCCACACATAAGCTTCGTCGTATTCTACGCCGTATTTTTTCAGGAACATCCGAAACTCATCCTGAAATGTCCGCGTCTTGTGATGCTCCTCCTGCCCGTCAATGTAGGCGCGCAGAGAATCCAAATCCGCCGGGCCGACGGAGAAACATCCGTATCCGCGTTGCCACGAGAATGCAGCGAGGTCAGGTGATTGCGTCTTCACCCATTTCGATGACGACGTTTTCAACGTCTCCACCAAATCCGCGATGGTGATGGTGCGCGAGAGCCGGATGGCGAGGTGAACATGGTCTGCCACACCGCCGACGCGATACGCTTCGCAACCCGCGTTGCGCGCGACCGTGGCGAGATACGCGTGGAGTTTCGGGCGCGTGTCGGGGTCGAGAAAGGGACGGCGTTCCTTCGTGCTGAAGATGACGTGGACGATGACGAGGCTCAATGATTGTGGCATGGCGATGGGTCGGGCTTTCAGCCCTCATTTTGTTTTTGGCCTTTGACCTGGGGCGTTGCCCCAGGCTGGGATGGCGGCGCGCCGTTGGCGCTTTCGGAGTCGCCGTTCCAGACGGCGTCAATCGTCGTCTGGATGCGTTCGCGGTTGGAGGCGATTTCGGATTCCAAGCGGGCAATCTCGTTCTGGTAGCCCTCGATCTCCGCCACGATCCGCCGCTGTTCCTCCAGCGGCGGCAGCGGGATCAAAGCGCCATTCAGTTTCGCCAACGTCAGGCGGGTAATCGCAACGCCTGCTACCATGCCGAGCATATAGCTTTTGCCGTGTGGCGAGTTGAGCCAATGGGCGAGGAAACGATTATCCAATAAATCGGGCTTTCCGCGAAGCACCTCGACGCTCGACAACAGAGAAAACTCCTCGTCGAGTGGGTTGATCGCCGCAATCCCAGTCGTCGCGCCGTCCTTGATGTAGAGCACATCACCCTTTTTGACCGGGCATCGACGGTAAATTTCTTTGTGTGCTTCCTCGGAAATGAAAGTCACATCGTCCAGCGAAAGCCGCATCTCCTTGATGTTCTTCGCCGTGATGTAGCGGTATTTGCCTTCGGCTTGGTTCTTTGGCGAGAAATGCGTGCCGTCCATAATTCTCTCGCAGACATCTCCCAAACGAACCGATTTGTAACGCGCTGAAACCGGAGGACCATCGGTGAATCGCTCTACAACGAGCAATCCGTCATTGTCTGCCAGTAGGACTGATTTCTCCACGAGCCTCCACACCACACCAGCGCCAACGGCGCTTTCCATCCCAGCCTGGGGCAACGCCCCAGGTGCGTCGTTCAAAAACATTTCCGAGGGCTGAAGGCTCGAACCATCGGAGGCGGATTGTTTGTCGCGGTGGGATGGGGCGGGCCGTTGGCCCTTCAATATGTTTTGGGTGTCCGTTACCTGGGGCGTTGCCCCAGGCTGGGATGGGGTCGCACCTTTGGTGCTGCCAATTGCGCCGGTGGCGCTCACGCCGCCATTCGTCATTCGTAATTCGTCATTCAACTTTCCCTTCAACCACGCCTTCACCACGCGCTCCGCTTCCGGCAGGTCGTTCGCCTCGATGGGATTTCGTTTGTCGCCGAGGTCGAAGCCGTCGGCGGTGATTTTGAGGAAAAGGATTTCCTTGGTTTGCCGCGCGAGTTTTTTGTCGAGCAGGAGGATGCTGGTCTTCACGCCGGAGTAGGGCTTGAACACGCCCGCCGGGAGCGAGACGACGGCCACAAGCGAGTCCTCGACGAGGAAGCGGCGCAGTTTCACATAGGCGTTCTGCGTGGTGGCCACGATGCCGTTGGGCACGATGACGCCGCCGCGTCCGTCGCCGCTGAGGTGCTCGGCGATGTAGTCGGTGAAGAGCACCTCGGCCTTCTTCGCGGCGATGCGGAACTTGGTGTGCGGGGTGACGCCGCCTTTCGGGGTCATGAACGGCGGGTTGGCGAGGATGAGGTCGGCCTTCTCGTGCCAGCGGGCGTCGTTGCTCAGGGTGTCGTAGATGTGGATGGCGGGGTCGGGAAAGCCGTGGAGGAAGAGGTTCACCTTGCTGAGCTTCACCATGAGATCGGTGATGTCGTAGCCAGCGAGGTTGGCATAGACCTTCTGACGCTGGTTGTGGGTGAGTTGGTCGCCAGGCATGGTCGAGCCAGACGAAGTGCTTTTTGCCAGAATGTGCTTGTAGGCAGAGACGAGAAAGCCGCCAGTGCCGCAGGCGGGGTCGAGGATTTTGTCGCTAGGCTGCGGGTCGAGGCAGGCGACGATGAAATCAATAATGTGACGCGGGGTGCGGAACTGTCCGTTCTCGCCCTGTGTGCCCATGCACTGGAGGAGATACTCGAAAGCGTTGCCTAGTTCCTCGCTGTGCGAGTAGGCGAAGCCGTTCACCTCGGTGAGGAACATCGTGAGGATGCGCCCATCGCGGAATTTGAGGAAGGCATTGCGGAAGATGTCGCGGAACAGGCCTGGCAGATGCGCGGCTTTCTTCGGGTGGCCGAGTGCTTCGACGCCTTCGGAAAAGAGCGCGACGCGCTGCTCGGCGGAGACGGTCTGCGGGAGGAGGTTGCGCCAGCGGTAGGGGGCGATGTCGCCAGTGAAGAAGCTGCGTTTGCCGCCCATCTTCACGGATTCCTCGTCGAGGTCGTCCATGAACTTGTAGATTAGCGCGAGGGTGATGAGTTCGACTTGGTCTGTGGGGAGCGGGAGCTTGCCAACAAGGATGTCGCGGCAGGCATCAATGCGGCGTTTGGTTTCAGAGGTGAGCATGTCAGAGGATTTCTATTGAATACTATTTATAAAAGGGAGGATTTCCAATCGGGCATTTTCCATCCTGTTTAGTGAAACATAAACAAAATAGATAAAACGCAAAAAATACGCAAGCGTTTGTCTTCTGCATATTAATGTGCGCTCTGCGCCGCATGAAGATCATTTGCGAATCGGAGGTGCTGAAAAACCAATAAAAATTACGCATTACCCAAAATGTCACACAAATGACTTTATTTATTCACACAGTATGGTCAAGATTGATGCTGAATGGGAAAAGGGTTTAGGCAGTCATTATTTTTCAGTCATCTGCTCAGGGCTTTTTTGAAAAGAAAAGCGTCACCTGCCAGCCAATGTCGTGCGTTTAGTCTGGTGGAGTTGTTGGTTGTATTGGCAATCATGGCGGTGGTGACTGGCATGGCCATTCCGGCTTTTCGAGCGGCGACCAGCATACCTGGGCGCAAGGGTGGCGTGGCTATTTTTCTGAGCGTGTGCGAGCAGGCTAGGGCACTGGCGATGTCAGAAGCCAAACCTGTGTTCATCGTTTTCCCAGATGAGCAGGCCACTGAGAAATACCGGAACCGTTCTCTAGCTATATACATGCAAGACGAATCAGGTAAGCGCACGCGGGTTTCCAAGTGGTATTATCTTCCATCAGGCGTGGCTTTTAAAAATGAGGTTTTTTCACTTTTACAGCAGGGCAAAGACGAAAACAAAAGCGATTTCCCTGTTACCGACGATGTTTTTCCAGAAACGGCAGAGAGTAAAGGGCTGCACTATTTACAGTTTGACGAGATGGGTATGGTGGCCGCTCCGCTGGATTCGAATTACCTGAAAGTTTTTGTATTCGAAGGGGAAGTGAACAGTGACGGCGCGGAGTCTGGCCGCCTGTTCGAGCCTGCGCTTGCATCTTTCGTTGGTGGAGCCGCATCCTCGAAACGGAGCAAGCATGATGATCGCAGCGTGGCATCCCTCTATTTCGACGAGATAAAAATCTCGAAATTTTCTGGCCGCGCTAGATGGACTACGCCTCTGCCCCAGTAAAGGCTGCCCATGAACAATAAAGTTCAAATATCGAGCACGGAGCCGCTCTCCGCCGATATTAAGGAGAGCCGTGCTTGGAGAGGCGGATTTTCAATGGTAGAGGTCGTTGTGGCGATAGGTGTGGTCACTGTCGGGGTCGTCTCCCTGATCGGACTCCTGCCGCACGGTTTGCGGGCTGGGCGCGATAGTATAAATGAAACCCGTGCGGCAGAAATGGCGCAGACGATTTTTTCTACGCTGCGTGCATACCCTTTCAGAAATTCTGAGTATTTGCTTTATGGCGAAGGCCCGATAGATTTGGGCGAGCCGATTGCCGAATCGAAGCAGCCGTACCGTTTTTATGCCGACGGCCACGGCACTTTCATCACGAACACTACCGAACTGAAAGAGCCGCAAGCAGATTTTCCGTCGTTCTACTTAAACCTTTATGTGGAGCCAAATCCTCCGGGCTTTGTGACCAACTCTGTGCAAGGCTGCCGTGGCAGCAAGCTCACCCTGAAAGTCGGCTGGCTCCCCAACACAAACACGCCTCTGACATTCGTTTCCATCATAGGAAACACCGAGTAACGCGCATGGCATCGTTCGCTACATCATCCCGTCAGTCGCTAGGGCGCGGCCCACATGATAGATGCTCGTTCACGCTCGTGGAAATGATGGTGGCTATGGGCGTTTTTTCGCTTCTCATGACGATGCTGCTCCAGCTCCTCATCATGGCTATGCGGACATGGCAAGTTGTTGAGGAAAGAACGGACGCATTCCGCGAAGCGCGTGGGGCACTTTACATGCTTTCTCGCGACCTTGGGAATCTGGCATCGGCGTCGGGCACTACAAACTTGGCACTATGCGATTTTTATAGATTACCGTCTCTCCAGTCCTATGTGCCCGATCCTGCGGCAGAGCGCAACGGCCACGAAATTTATGCGTTAAGCCTTTTGCCCAACGACGCAAAAGGTGACCTTTGCGCCGTAGGCTACTACTGCGTCTGGGACAATCGTTACGGCATGTTCATGCTCAAGCGCCACTTTAAAAACAGCCAGCAAACTCTCCAGAGCTTGACGCAGGTTCCGTTCAGGCTCGCTTCATCGTCGGACGATGCCCTTTTCGAGCCGACGGGGAGCGACTCGGCCACGGTGGACACGCTTGCACCTGGGATATGGGATTTCAAAGTGAAAGCGTATGACCGCAGTGGGCAGCCCGTCACGGCTCTGGTTTTCACCACCAATCTGCCAGCGTTCGTGCAGGTCGAATTCAAGGCGCTGAACATGAGTGCCGCCCCGAAACTGAAAGCTCTCAATATAAAATCCGAGGACTGGTCTAACACCGAATCTGCGGTTTACAAAACGCACATTGCACCTGCGATGCAGACTTTTTCCACACGCATTTCGCTGGCACTCGGACGGGGGGGAGAATGAACATTACAACCAGACATAGGCCGAACTGATTATATGTGGTTTTCAAAAAAAGAGTGTTCCTCCGCCGTATTGGTCAGCGTGTTGCTGGTGCTGATGGCTATCACGGTCTCCGTCACGGCTTTCTTGGCACACATGCGGGTAGAGCGCATAGCGTCTGGGAGTTTCCTCAATCTGACGCGTGCCCGTTTCGTGGCGCAGAGTGGGTTGAGCGATGCTATGCACCGCCTTGAAAGGACGGAGGCGACATGCCTGATAACCAGTTATCTTTTAGAAGATGTCACAGGAGAAATGGCCGACCCAGCACCATACCTAGTCGCCCTTGAGATGAACGCCGACGGCACGGCGTTTGATCGCACTAACTACCTGTTTTCCACGATCGCGGCACCCGAAGACGATGAGGACCCATTTTCCGCACAGTCAAATTTACAGCACTGCGATGCAGCCGGGACGCCGTCATCTACCAACTGGGTGGACATCAATACCGGTCAGCGTTTCGGCACAAACGGCTGGATCGGGCTGCTGGACGATGAGGGCAGGCGCAGGGCTATGCCTGTGCCGTGGATTTATGTCACCGGGCAAGACGGACAGGTGGCGGGGCGTTACGCTTTCTGGATAGATGACGAATCGGCCAAGGTAAACCTCCGCGTTTCCGGCGGGGCTGGCGGAACGCATGAGCATCTTGACGGTGCTACGCCCGAAGATATTTCGCTGCACTGCATCCTCGGGACAAACACGGCTCAGGAGGTGATTGCAAAACGGACGCAAACTGGATTTTCCAATCTGTTTTTTTCTCTGAAAACGCTCCGCCTTATAAGCACCAACTTGACAGATTCCGCATGGGACTCTGGGCGTGCTAGTCTCACGCTCCACTCTAGGGCTGATGAGCGAGGCGTGATCGGGACGACGACGCTGCTGGAAAACGGGCAGCCACGCGAGTTTCGTGGCTATCGTCGCCTGAACATCAACTCGTTTGTTGGCAAGGCCACGAACCTTTCCACGACATCCAGCCGTGCGGCTATCGTCACCAACACGCTCCAGATGGCTGCATGGATCACGAACGGTTTGCCGACATTCGGCCAACGATATTACACGAACTGCTCCAGTGCCTCTGACCAGTGGCTTTATGCGGTGAAGATTGCCGCCAATATCCATGACTACATTGATGCTGACAGGCAGCCCACGGCGATTGTGCAGGGGTTGACGGGGTGGATGGAACCAGACGACACCGCGCAGTACGCGGCACCTGCCAGCCCGCCGGATGTTTTTGGTAAAGAAGTCGTGCCTAGCCTGCAAGATTACGCTGGATTTTATTATCCAGACAGTTCGGACGCCAACATGGTGATGGATCACACATTTGAAATACGCAACATCCACTCCAAGCCGATAGATTTTTCGCAGTTGGGCACAAACATAAACATCGTCATGCGCAACCGCGCAAGGATAGCCAACGATGCCGACACTGTTACTTACAATGTCGCGGGAGCCGAAGGGAGCACAGTGCCCACGCTTGTTATTCCAGTACCATCCACTCGCACAATAGGGGCAGGTGAGTACGCGCTCATGACAACACTCCCCGAAACGCCTGAGGCGGGCTGGGGGGGAGGCGCGGACTTGAACACATTCGCCCGATGCGTGAACGGCACGCCGATGCCTGTGCGTCTTTCTCTCACTAGAGCCGATGCGCTGTTCCCATACCCTGGCGGAAGCCCTAACAGGTTTAAATTTTTCGGGGACACAACGGCCAGCGGCGACGACTGCAACACCGAAGTGGTTTTTATAAACGAATATGGCTATCTTGATATACAGGCACGCCTAGCGCAACAGGCGTCTGCCGCTGGTAACAACCTCAACAATAACGATCCGTTCGATGTGGTCTCGACCTCACCCTTCGGCAACGATGGGACAGCTTCAGGCAACAACACGCACCGTTGCTACCCGCTGGATAGCGGAGACCCGCGCTCGCTAACTGAGCTGCGCCCCACCTACGACCCCGCACCGGGCACATACAGCCCGTCAGCCACACGACGCAACACGACGCAGGGGACGATGACGCCGCCCAACGCCACATCGTTCGGCGAGGACTCTTGGAACGCATCAGGCGGTTACGGGATACGGAGCGATAACGAAATTGCTTCATCAGCGCATTATGTCCCAGAGCCGTGCCTGAACCCGTGCCTCGGTGGACTGCAAGGGGCGACAAACGCCGTTTCTGTGATCCGCGATGGTGAGATGCGCTCGATTGGCGAGCTGGGACACATCTACGACCCGGCACTCCCGTCGGCGGGCAATTACGCAAACGATGTTTTCAACCGTGGCGGATTCCGCACGCTCGTTATCGGCACACGCGTTGGGGAGACCACTGGCCCGAGTCCTATCCTCCATGTCACAGACGCGAATAAAGGCTCGCGCCTGCTTGACCTTTTCTACGCCGATCCGGGCGGCTACAATTTACAGGGTCGTATTAACATCAATTCTGTTTTGCGCGACCCGTCCAACTACGCCCTCCATGCGCTGGCTGATCAGCTCCGCACACAGACCAATACCAGCTACGAGCAGAGGGACAATCTAGGGAATGTCGTTTTTCCGAGTGCTATGGATCCTTCGATGGGTGCTGGGGCACTCGTTAATTCCGCTAACTTAGTGAACGCACTCTACAACTATGCAACCAACGGCGGCGTTTTCAAGCGCATGGCGGAGATGGCTGAACTAGATATTTTCAACACTGGCCAAAGCCTGATTCCAGGTGTGGACCTCACGCCAAACTCCAAAAACAACAACCATCTGGATCGGGGACGCGAAGAGATTTTTCGCCGCATAGCAAACCTCATCTGCCTGAAGGGTTCCGTTTTTTCCATTCATGTCATAGGAGAGACGGGCGTAGTGAAAAATAAGCGGTTCATTGTCAAAGGCACCACGCGCCTGACCGCCCTCGTGGAGACGAGCAGGATGTACCGCTCCACCGACCCACTGGCCAGTCTCAGTAAAAACCAGAGCATAGACAGCCACATCAGCGACCTGCGCGAAAACAATTCACCCACAAACACAGCAGCCCGTGTGTTGCAAATTTATTACCAGTGAAATAAAGTGCCGAGACATATCCTGTGACACTCCATGAAATCCAGTCTGAAATAGAAAATCTACCGCCGGAAGAACGGAGGAAATTGGCTGCTTTTTTAATATCATTAAGACATAGAGAGGCGGAGATATACCGCTCTAAAATAGCTGCTAAAATGGACGATAAAAATTCAGAAAACTGGACAACACTTGAAGAATTAGAGCAGAGGACGAGAGGGAATAATGTCATTTAAAAACTTTGCGACACTTGTTGCATGGCAAAATATTGCGTGCCTATTCTTCGCCGTTTTTACCGTGCCAGTTTTTGCCGAGCCAGCCCAGTCACAACAAGTGCCGCAGTGCTATTTTCTTAAAGCGGCTTACCTTGCCCCATACGGCTCAAAACCTGTGGATGTTTTTATCGGAAAAAAAGTTTTCAAAACAAATTTCACGCCGAATATGACCCCGCAAAGTTCGCCTGTGCCACCCACTCTTTCGCGTTTGGAATGGAAAGAATCTGAAACGGAGGGCGAGAAAATTGCAACTCTGTCACTCCCCTCCTCACGGCTCGGCCAGTATTTTACATTCGTTCTACTCAAGGGGGATTCAGGGGCGGCAAAGGCGGTGTTTTATGACGAGACGCCGCGCCCCAAAGACGCCTCAGACCCGAGCCGCGAAAAATACCCGTTCCACAAAACAGTCCGCATTATATGTGCGGGGATTAAGTTCCCGTTTGAGATAGACATGGGAGTCTTGGGTCGTTGGCAGTCCATAAAAAAACCTTTAACCGAAACATTGGATGTGCCCGATGAGTTGGCATCCTTGGTCGTCACAGCCACATACCAGAGTAAGTTGCACGGGACGGTGAAGGTGAGTAGGCAAATTTCATTTAAGGAAAACCCGTGCGCCACTGTCTGGGTGATGGCGGACGGGCCATCTAGGCTGAAGCTGATTGTTCAACAGGACAACGCCTCGCCTTTTGCTGAGTCGCCAGAAGAACTGGCAGAGCGGCTGAATTATTTTTCCGAAAAAAAAGAGCAGGCTCAGTGATGTTGGAGCAGCCAAGCTATTGGCCCAAATCTTCGCGTAGTCTGCGAGCATTTACAGAACCATTTAAAAATCATCACACCTCAATAAGCGTGCCAAAATCTGGGTTGAAAAAACCACGCGAGGATTTAGGTTTCCCAAGCAGATTTGGCGGGGTGAATTTTACTGTTTATGCAAGCGGATTCCAGACTCGGTTGAAACCGATCCGCTCAAAATCTTTGGTGTTCGATGTTGCAAATTCTGTCACTCCTTGGCGGAGCAATGAAAAGCCAAGTCTCAAGTCAACAATTCGGCGGATGGAAAAATCTCGTTTGGAGGCGAGTTTCCAGACTTCGTCCATTGCCGAGCAATCACTTGCCAGTTCCCAATTCGCATTGGAGCGAAACGACTGACAGACCGCAGCAGCCTCCGATGCCGTCATAGGATGTGAGAATATCTTGGCATTTCTCAATTTTAAGTAGAGTTCTACCAACATAAACTCTGACACTACCACATCGTGACGCAAGGCAAGGGACTCAAGAAATTTGATGGCTGCTTCCTGCTCTGGGCTGGCATCATTACACGCAAACACGACAATATTGGTGTCAAAACTAGTCTTCATGCGCAAGCTCTGTCCAATGTTGCTCAGCTACAAGCGGCAACCCCATGTTCTTTCCTTTTGGCACCCGCCACTGACTCGCAGGCTGCCGCCCAGCGGGTCGCGCCGTGAGAACCATTTCCAAACCCATCCTTACCACATGAGCGAAGCTTATCTCACTCTCTGCAGCGATGCGTTTAGCCTCCTTGAATAGATGATCAGGAATTTGAACTTGCGTTTTCACCATGATGGCATTCTGCCCACTATTTATGGTTTGTCAACTCAACTGATAAACCTCCTAATCCTCGCCTGACCCCTTTTACTGTGGGCCCCCTTGACCCAGTGTAGAAAGTGAAGTGGATTGAGTTTTTATAAGCACGGCCGTATTAGAGGATCAAGGAGCGTATAGAGAAGTTGAGCGAAGAGGAATTGCCCCAAAGCATTCAGCGGGGGCATGCCGGGCTTACGACCGCTGGAAAAAACACCCGTTTCACCCTTCTTTGGAATTCAAAGAAATGAAAGGAATCAGCGGGTTGTATTCCGTCCGTATCGGCATACATTACTGGGTTGTTGGACATTGGGATGGAGACACGATGGTGTGGGTATGGATAGGGAGCCACGCAGAATATGACGGGCTTCTCAAACGCATCCGTTGACGCATTCTCATTTTCTGAAATGTTCTTTCCCATGTCCCGCAGCATACGAATTGAATTTGAAGGTGTCCTTTATCACATCATGGTGCGCAAACAGCCGCAATTACCAGCAAGACACCTTTTTTTTAGAATCTCAACAAGAACGATACTGGCGAACGAGTTATTGAAGCTGAAAAAGGTCATTATTAAGGACTGACCCCGACTAGACTTGACCACGAATACGAGCCGAGATGCTGCCTAGATGTGGAGATTTTATCTTGAAAATGAGACTCACTGTTGTAATGATCCGTTATGTATTACTGCAAAATAACACGCCACAATCTGGCGGCAACTGCCAGTAAGCTATTATTTGCATGTATATTTTTATGCATTTCTTCATTTGGGTCTCCTCAAGAACAACAAAAATCGGTTTCGAGCAAGGTGCGCTTGCACCTAAAATGGTTCCATCAGTTCCAGTTCGCTGGATACTATGCAGCGATGGAAAAAGGTTATTACCGCGATGCTGGTCTAGATGTGGAAATAGTTGAGGGCAACCCAGGCACAGATTCGGTTCAGGAAGTGGTTTCTGGGCGGGCAGATTTTGGTGTGGGGACTTCAGAGTTGATCGTCCGCAGGGCTCGCGGCGAATCGCTTGTTGCGCTGGCTACGGTTTTTCAGCATTCGGCAACAGTTCTTTTGGCACGCAAGGATCACGGCATATCCAATATACATGACTTGGTTGGGAAAACGATCATGGTAGAGGCACAGTCTGCAGATATTTTCGCCTACATGAAATCGGAAGGGATATGTGTAAACGCTGTGAAAATTGTGCCACACAGCGGCAATATAAAGGATCTGATATCAGGAAAAGTTGATGCCATGACCGTCTATGTGACCGATGAGCTGTATGAGGCTCAGCAGGCAGGTGTTCCCGCCATAATACGGGTCTCTTTCAGGTTCGCAACGAAATTTGTCTGAGTTTGAGGAAAAAGTAATCCATGTTTGAGATGCCGCAAGTTTTGTAGAGGACTC
>JFJP01024579.1_pt1 | contig 18270 bp, 11 predicted proteins | sample 431651 | NCBI WGS metagenome assembly JFJP01 (sample SAMN02602958, study PRJNA72255) | Microbial mat metagenome, whole genome shotgun sequencing project. | biome: fresh water; feature: sink hole; material: water; isolation source: purple microbial (photo- and chemosynthetic) mats found in...
CAAACCCCAAACCCCGCGATTGATAGCCCATGCAGTGGCATATTTGAATTTATGCACAGACCCGAAGAGCCCGGAGCGAGGCCGCTGCTCAAGCAGGGCATGTTCAGCCGGATCGACACGCAGCGCAGAGACCCGCTCTTCAACACGCCGAACAAGCGGTCGAAAGAAGACGAAGACAACAAAGAGAACCAGCGCAACAGAGGCAACCGCAGCAGACCCGACCTCAGAGAAACCCCCAAGTCGCGCCAGAAGCCTGCCAAGCAGCAGTCTCCCCTGCCGGACAAGAAGCGGCAGGAGACTGCAGACGACGCTGCGAGTCTCCGCGAACTGCGCGAGCTGCTCGACCGAGAGCGGAAGACTGCGGTGGAGTACAAGAAGCGGTACAACAACGAGAAGGTCGCGGTGAACGTCCTAAAGAACAAGGTGAAGCAGCTCGAAGAGGACAAGTCGAATCAAGAAGAGCTGCACAGGAAGAGTCTGGTGAACATCGAGCAGAAAGTGGCCACTCTGAAGAACACGAACCTGCAGCTGCTGAACAAAGCGCACAAGTTCGAAGGCTACACGAAGGAGCTCGACGACATGCGCGAGTACAAAGAAGTCATCCGCGACAGCTTGAAGAAGAGCTACGAGTTCGTCATGAGTCTCTTGAGGTCGACCTTCGCAGCTCCGCTCAAGTCTCTCGCTGCGGATAGAGACAAAGGCCTGAGGAAAAGCATCCAGCGACAGATCATCGTTTTCTTTCAAAACGAAAGCGAAACCATCATGGAGCTCGGCATGCAGAACCTGTTCCAGACCGTAAGCTCCGAGTCACCAGGTGTTCGAAGAACTCATCGAGTCTCAGAAGACCCAAGAGAAGAAAGCAGAGCCAGTCCGCAGACTCCGCAAGAAGAGCAGCTCGGTCAACTCTGCGAGTTCCCAGTCGGACAACTCATCTCAGCCCGTCTCGGTCAGGCGCTACCAAAAGCCGCCAACTCGTCTGACGCCTCCGAGGCTGCCGAAAGCAGTGCAGAGCAGGCCTCAGCGCACCAGAGAAGCTTCCTTCGAACAGCCGCAGCAGCGCGCAAGACTGCCTCCGAGCGAGTCGTCGAGCCACCACATGACTCGCTCGAACAGCAACCTCGAGAGACAGCTGCAGGCGAAGCTGCTCGACCGAGAGTTCAAAGACCTGCTGCAGCAGGAGAGAGAAGACCGCATCGACATCCGAGACGCAGGCCACGAAGACGAGGGCGAGTCCGACCAGCAGCACGAGTACGACTCAGAAGGCAACTCGCAGCAGCTCGACATCCAGGTGCCCACTTTCCAGAACCCCCTCCCTCCGGCCAAGACCTCCACCTCGAAAGCCCACGACTCGAACACCACCAGAGCAGAGAGCCACCTCACGCTCCACGGCTCGAAGCCTGACGCCCCCAACATCTTCAGCTTCGCCTCTCACGCCTCTGCAGGCCACCACAGCAGTCTGCCTCGAGAGCTGCCGACTGCACAGGAGCTGCAGCCCGTGGCAGAACCGCAGGGGCAGCTGTCGAGGAAGCTCAAGGAGCTGATGCGCATGAGCGGGTCGGAGCTGGCCGCGGAAGAAGCCGCCCCGCAAAGACTGACTTCGAAGGAGTGGAGCAGTCTGCAGGCTGGAGGCTCGAGTCTGCCCCAGCCGCCCGCGTCCGAAGAGCCATCCCCGGACCACCACTCGGAGCAGCTGCGTCGGAAGGAAGACCTGCAGATGGTGGCTCGCTACGACTACAAGGGCGAGATGAGCAAAGACCTGACCTTGAAGAAAGGCGACGTCGTGCGGCTGATCGACAAGAAGAAGAACGGCTGGTGGCTCGCGGAAGTCGACGGCAGGATCGGCTTCGTGCCGTCCAACTACCTGGTTTCCAGGGACGGAGCGGTGTAGTCGAGCCGGAGCTAGTTTTAACTATGAGCTTTCTTAATTATTAACGTTCCCCGACAGCTTCCACTGCATGACGCACTGGTCTTCGCCTCCCGTCGAGTAGAGGTAGGAGTCGTTCTTCGCGAACCGCACGCAGGTGACGTGCGAGCTGTGGCCGATGCCGACGACGGCCTTCGAAGTCTTGTTGAGGCAGGGGTATCTGTAGAGGTTCACCTTGCTCTTGTCGTCTGCAGTCGCGAGCAGGCGGTAGCCCGAGTCGTAGGCGCTGTTCGAGCGGTCGACCATGTTGATGTCCGAGCCGTCCATCTCGGCCTTCCAGATGCCCTGCACGGGCCAGCCGAGCGTGGTCGTCCAGGTGGCCCAGTCTTCGTTGCGGAGGGCCGTGGCTCCCGAGGTGATCTGCTTCGCTTTGGAGTCGAAGAAGAGCAGCTCGTACGCGTTGCAGGTGGAGTGGATGTAGTTCGAGTCGGTCGACCAGTCGATGTGAGTAATAGCTGAAGAATGTTTTTTGTTCTTGCCTCTCAGCTTGAAGTTCTTGGTCTCAAAGATATAGATGTGCGCGTCGTGGGCTCCGAGGGCGAGTTTGGACCCGTCTGGGGAGAAGCGGATGTCCGAGACCCACTTTTTGGCGGGCCTGAACATGGCCTTCTGCTGCCACTTGCTGCCTGCGATCTGCACGATGCGCACGCTGCCGTCGTAGCAGCCGATGATGAGGTGGTCGCCTTTGGGGCTGATCTCGACGGTGCGCAGCTTGGCGCAGTCTTGCAGGTCTTTGGTCTTCTGGTCTGGAGCCAGGCGGACTCCTTTGGCGTCGAGGTTGAGGTCCATGGACTGCAGCAGCTTGCGCTTGGAGGTGGACCACTGGCGGAGGATGCCGTCGTCGGAGCAGGTGAAGTAGGAGTCTCCGTCGGGCGCGATGCAGAGGCCCCAGATCTCGTTGGTCCACTTCTTGTTGCGAGCGAAGTGCGCCTTGACCAGACACGTGGAGGGAGGCAGCTTGTCTTCGGACGCGCCTGCCACGGCGAAGCCATCGCCTCCTTGGGTGAAGTCGAACTCGTAGATCTCGCTGGAGTACAAGCCGATGGCGAGCTTCTTCCTCTTCTCGTCGACCGAGATGGCTCGCACGTGCATGTGGTAGGAGTCTGCGACGAGACTCGCGACTTCGATGGTGGACACCTGCTCGAACTTCGCGCTCCAGACGCAGATCTTGAGGTCTGCCGCGCCGGTGAGGATGCTGCGTGAGAGGAGGGTACATGTCGTTGGAGACGCAGATGGCATCGAGCATCTTCGAGTGCGCCTTGACGACCTTCACGCAGGAGACTTGCTTCCACACCTGCAGCTCGCCGAGCGCGCTTCCGCAGAGCACGTCTCCCGAGTCGGTCTTCGCGCTGCTGAGCAGCATGTTGTTGTTCTTGCCGAACTGGCCTTTGCTGGACTTGAGCGAGGAGCCGGTGAAGGTCCAGAGACAGTAGTGTTTGAGGCCGACGGTGACGAAGTTGTCGTCGGAGAGCCAGGTGGTGCTGAGGATGAACTCTTTGCCGCCCTTCTCGGTGGCGAGCAGCGAGTACTTGTTGTCTGCGGTGTCGAAGACGTACACGTTGTGGTCGTCGTTCATGCAGCCGGCCATGAGGTACTTGCCCGAGTGCGAGAACTGCAGCGAGTCGATGCCCTTCGCGAAGCCTTGTTTCTTTTCGAGCAGCTTCTCGCCGGTGAGGGCGTCCCAGATGATCAGCGAGGGGCGAGGCTTCTGGTCTCCGGTGGCCACGGTCTTCTTGTCGGGGTGGAGGGCCATGGCCAGGATGTCGTCTTCGTGGCCGACGAGCAGCTTCTGCTTGTTCGACTTCACGTTGTGCGCGATGCCCACTGCGGCTGCGTAGTAGAGCACGTCGCCGTTTTGGAGGTGCCAGACGTTGTTGCGTTTGTCCCTGGGTGAGCCGGGGGTACCTCGCGCGGTAGCCGTGGACGTGTTCGAGGGTGAGGGCGACCTTGGGCTCGATGTCTTGGCCGGGGGGCAGCTTGGCGAAGTTCTCGGGCGCCTTGATCGCGCCGAGCCAGGGCTTGACTGCCATGAACTGGTCGCCTTCGTCGACCTGCTCGACCGCGAACATGCCTGCCTCTTCGTCTGCTGGGTCGTCCTGGTCGTCCGTGGCTGCCGCTGCGTGCGTGCCTTTCGCTTCGACCTTCTTCTTTCCGCCGGTGCCGAGGATCTCGTCTTCGCTTGGGTCAACTGGGGCTACTCGACTTCTTCCTCTGCATCTGCTGGGTTTGCTCTCGAGTCGCTTTCGAGGAAGATGTTGTCGTCTTTGTTTGGGATCTCTCCTCCGAAGTCCGTGGTCCAGACCAAGAGCGACTTGTCGTTGCCGCCGGTGGAGACGAGGACGTTGTCGTTGAGCATGAACCTCACTCGAGTGACGTGCGACGAGTGGCCTGTGTAGCGCTTGCAGCCGGACTTGGGCTGGGTCGACGGGTACCTGAAGAGGTTCACTTTCTGGAAGTCGTCACCTGTGGCCATCACTTTGCGGTTCGCTGCTCTGCAGACCGTGTTGACGTCTGTGCCGTCGATTCCGGGGAAGATGCCTTGCACCGGGAAGCCGAGCTTGCAGGTCCAGGAGGCCCAGTCGATGTCTTTGGAGGATGAGGCGCTGACGGACTTCTGGGCAGAGACGCTGGCGAACTTGAGCTCGTAGGCTTGGGAGTTCGACGCGATGAACGAAGAGTCGGTCGACCAGTCCAGGTGCAGCAGAGCAGAGGTGAAGCCGACGTTGATCAGACAGTACTTGTTGAGCTTTTTCTGGTCGACCTTTAAGATTTCTATGGGCGAGCGGCCTCCGTGAGCTCCGAAGGCGACCATCGAGCAGTCGGGAGAGAAGCGGATGTCTTCGATCCACTGGTTCTTGCTTTTGAAAGATGACTGCATCTGGTCCAAGCGGTCAAGGGTCGGACTCAAGAGGAGGATCTCTCCGACGACGCTCGCAGCGACGACCAGGTTGCCGTCCGATGACCAGTCGACGGCTCGGACGTCTGTTTCGTGGAAGTAGAGGCCGACGATGGTTCTTTCTTTGACGCAGAAGACTCGGATGGACTTGTCTCCTCCTGCAGACACGCACATGGTGTTCTTCGGATGAGCAGCGACTGCCCAGAGCTCTCCGTCGTAGTGCGCCTTCATCACGTTCGAGATGGTCTTGTCTTTGCCGATATGGTAGATCTCCGCTTCTCTGGTGCCGATCAAGAGGCTGCCGTCTGCGTGCGAGTCGATGCTTCTGATCCCGAGAGCGACCTGCATTTCGGGGTTTCCGCTGAGGTAGTCGAACATGACTCCTTTCGAGGTGAGACTCGAGCCGGAGACCGACCAGCACTTCACCAGTCCGTCTTTTCCCCCGGACAACAGCAGCTTCCTCTCGGAGTCGTAGTGCAGACAGAAGATCGCTCCTTTGTGGGCGTCGATCGCCTTGCCTTTCGACGCTCCTTGCCAAGGGATGATCTGGCCGTTCCAGCCGCCACTGAAGCAGACTCCTCCGACATACACGCAAGAAGCCAGCACGATCTTCTTGTCTTTTCCCCAGGCTCCTTTGATCGCGCTGCAGGATCCCTTCTTGAGCGACCAGAACTTGATGGCATCTTTCGTTATCGTCGCGAAGGTGTTGTCGTCGTTCCATGCCGCGTCGAAGACTTCGCATCGGTCGACCTTCGAGTCGCAGACTTTGATGTTGTTCATCCAGTCGTAGACTGCCAGCGAGTTGTTGTCGTCTCTGCCGACACTGAGCAGCAGTCTGCCGCTGGGCGAGAACTTGAGCACTTTGATGGCGCCTCGGTGGAAGCCGGTCAGGAAGGCGACCTGCTTCTTGGTCTCTGTTTCCCAGACGTAGATGTCCAGCAGCTTGCTCCTGCCTTTCGCAGGCATCGAGCCGGTGGCGCAGAACTTGCGGTCAGCAGTGACGTCCATGGAGATGAGGTCTTCGTCGTGTTTGTTGAAGAAGGCCTGCACGTTCGTCTTGGTGTCCATGGTCACGCCGAGAGCTGCAGTGATGAAGCAGATGCTGCTCGAGTCTGCCAGAAACTTCGCCGTGTCTTTCGCGTCGTGGCATCGGAAGCCGAAGGCGTGTCTGAGGGTGAGGTTTCCGTCTGGTGCGTTGTTCGAGCCTGGGGGAGCTTTGTATCCGGTCGGCCAGGAGTTCTTGACTTCGCCCAGGAAAGGCTTGACGGCCATGAACTGGTCGCCCTGATCGACTTCGGCGACGTCGAAGAGGTCCGACTCGAGTTTGGGTTTCGCTGCAGACTGGCCTTCGACAGCTTCTCGTTCTTCAGGTTCTTGCACTTTGAACTCGTCTGGGTCGAAGCCTTCGGTGTCGACTTCTTGGTTCTCTTCTTGTTCTGCGTCCTGACCCTGCGGCTTGTACTTCCACATGATGGTCGACTTGTCGTTTCCTCCGGTCGAGACGACGAAGTCTTCTTTGGCCGTGAAGCGCACGTTGGTGACGTGAGAGGAGTGGCCGTTGTAGACGTTGGCGTTGGCTTGTTTTTCGGTCGAGGGGTACTTGAAGAGCTTCACGGTGCCGAAGTCGTCAGCTGTGGCGAGGACGGTGCGTGCTTTGTTTCTGCAGGCGGCGTTGACGTCTGAGCCGTCGGAGAACTTGGGGAAGATGCCTTGGACGGGCCAGCCGATGACGCAGGTCCAGGTGGCCCAGTTTTCGTTTCGGTACGCTTTGGCGCTGGTGTTCTGTTTGCAGCTGGCAGCGGTCCAGAACAGCAGTTCGTAGGAGGTGCAGTTGGACTGCAGAGACTCTGAGTCTTCGGACCAGTCGACGTGGGTGACGGTCGAGTGGTGGCCTCTGCACTCGCCGACGAGCTTCCAGCCAGCCGAGCTGTAGATGCGGATCCTCGAGTCGTGCGCAGCGACGGCCAGGTACTTGCCGTTGGGGGAGAACTTGATGTCCGAGATCTGTTTCTTCCTGTCGGCCAGCTCTTTGATCTTGCTGAAGTCTGCGCAGTTGAGCAGCAGCGTGTGGCCGTTCTTGCAGCCGACAGCGATGACTTTCCCGTCTCCGGAGACCTCGACTGCGGTGGCCATGTAGGGGAGCTTGGTGGCTCGGACTGCTCGGGGGTTTTGGGTGGTGTACCTGCAGACCACGAAGTCTTCTCCGACGGTGACGAAGTCGTCCGAGCCGGGGATGGCTGCGAGGCCCCAAAGCTCTCCGTCGAAGCTGCCGTTGTTGACGGTGCGCATCTTGCCGCTGGGGTCGACCTGCACGATGTTCGAAGACCGCGTGCCGAAGGTGATGGAGCCGTCTCTGTGTTCGCAGACTGCTCGGATGCGGGGGTTGAAGATGGGGAAGTCCTTCACGTCTTTCGCCGCGATCACTTTGCTCTTGGTCAGCGCTTCGTCCCAGACGATCACGACGCCGTCGTTGCCGCCGGAGATGATGCCTTTGTCTTTCTTCCTCGTGAAGATCGTGTTGACGGCTCCTGCGTGCGCGTCCAGCACTCCAGTGATGGCGTTTCCTTTGAAGCGGAGGATCTTGCCGTTCTGCGCGCCGACGAGCGTCTCGGTCGAGGTGACTCCGACCGCCAGGGTCACCTGCTTCTCGCTGGTCTTGCTGCTCCAGCCCGTGGCTTTCTTGATGCCTGCCGTGCCAGTGGCGAAGTCTATGAAGTAGACCTCCGACTTCGAGAGGCCCACCAGCGACTTGTTGTCCGATGTGAACTTGAGGTCCAGCAGACTGTCTTTGGGGCCTTTGAAGACTTTGACCATCGACTCTACAGTTACTCGCTTCTACTCTTGCGTTCGCCTGCGATGAGCTTTTGGACGTCGAAGACCGCCATGGTGTTGTCCGTGTCCATGCAGCTGGCGGCGAGCAGCTTGCCGTCGTGGGAGAAGGCGAGCATCGCGATGCCTTTCTGCAGGTCGCCCGAGTAGACCTGCAGCGTGGCCATCTTCACGTTGTCCCAGATGACCAGTGCGGGTTTCGGGCCGATGTCTCCGGTCGCGCAGAGGTTCTCGAAGCAGGCCATGCTCATGATGTCGTCGATGTTGTCCGTGACGAACTTCTGCGTGTTCGACTTGGTGTCCAGCTGGATGCCGACCAGCGCGGTGTGGTAGACCAGCTGGCCTTCGGGGTTGAAGAAGATGTTGTTGCGCGTGTCGTGGCAGCGGTAGCCGTGGATGTAGGCCATCGACAGCGTCGCGTCGGGGACGTCTGCGTCCGAAGGCTTCGGCTTCCAGCCGTCGGGTACTGTGTTCTTTACCGTGCCGACCCAAGGCTTGACCGCCATGAACTGGTCGCCACCTCCGACCTCTTCCAGCTCGAACATGCCATCTTCGCCCACAGGGTTGAGCACGGAGCCAGGCACCATCTGGTCGCCAGCGTCGACTTGCTCTTCATCGAAGTTGTACTTGTTGAGCTCGTTGTTGATGTCGTCGTCGTACTGGTCGACCGGGATCTCGCCGAGCCCGAAGATGCCTTTGTCTAGCAACGCTTTCCTCATGTCGTCGTCTTCCTTCACCATCTGAGTGAAGACGTTGAGACTCACAGTGTCTTCGGTGCTGAAGTAGCTCGCTTTCAGCTTCTGTACTTTGTCCTTGACCGTGGCTGCGGTCGCAGCCGAGTTGTTCGACTTCACGATGGTCTCGACGAGCTCTTCGAACTCTTTCTTTTCGATGACTTGTGACTTGTCTGTGTCGAAGACTTCGAAGATGGCTTCGATGCGCTGGTAGATGCTGGTCTTGGTGAAGAGCGCGAGGCCACAGATGAACTCGTAGTCGTCGATCTTCCCGTTGCCGTCCATGTCGAAGAGGTTGAAGAACTGCGCCGTGAGCTGCGGCCTACCTTTGCGGTCAGATTCTTGTCCAAACCGAGCAGCACCGCGAACTGCTCGAGGTTCATCTCTCCTGAGTTCTTCGTCTTCTGCTTGAAGAGCTCCTTGATCTTGTCTCGCTGCTTGACAGAGAAGCCTCCGCGCTCAAAGTCTTGGAGGTCTTCGTTGTGGGTGATGCTGGAAAAGTCCTGTCCCATCTGTCTGAATAAACAAATGAAACCGATCCAAGATTTTGGTTAAAAGAAAGACGACAGAAAATTATAAAAAATATCTGCCCGATGGACAAGACTGCCAGCAAGCAGGCCAGCTCGACACAGAAGAAAGAAAACAAGAACCTCACGAAGTCGCAGCTCGAGAAAAAGAGCCAGAAAGAGAAGCAGAAGCAGGCGAAAGACAAGAAGGCGAAAGAACAGCAGGAGAAAGACAAGCAGGAGGCCTACGCGAAACGGCTGCGCGATGTGCGCGCCGAATACAAAGACCCCCACCAGCTCTCCGAAGGCGAGATCATGATCGTGATCGAGCACTCGGACGACCCGGGCAGAGTGCTGATGTCCACCTCGCACGACTACGATAAGTACAAACGGATCAGCTCCAAAATCAGGCAGTGGATCATGCGCGACTTCCCCAGCATGAAGGTGATCATCAAGCCGAACAACCACCAGAAAGACAACAAGCGAATCGGATGTTTCGAGATCAGCTACTTCCACATGAGGGAGGGCGAGCTGCACCGCGAAGATATCTTCTCGAAGATGGTCGACCGCAAGTGGCCCAAGTGGAAGAACGTGCAGGAGCGCATCAAGAAGTTCGTGAAGAACTCTTCGCTCGTGGTCCAGATCGAAGACGTCAGCGCGGAGAAGAAGAAGCAGTTCCAGGGCATGGTCATCCACATCAAGAACGTCCTCTTCGCCAAGCACGCCAGCAACACCCTCTCGCAGAGCTCCATGGTCACCAGCATGCCCCCGGCCGAGCCCGAACTCACCCCCTTCAAAGAGATGGTCGCCACAGGCAGCGGAGAACTCAAGTTCGAGAACCTCCCCGTCGGCAACTACGCCATCGTCTTCGCAGGAAACCGCACCTACAAGCCCGTAACCAAACCCTTCCAAGTCAGCGCCACTGAACCCCTGATCAAAGAAACCCTCACCGTCGACGTCGTCGAAGAAGGCTTCTTCTCCATCGAGATCAACACCTACGACATACAAGAAGAGAAGTACGATATCGACACCAAGATCAACCTAATCCCCAACCCTCCCAAGCAAACCTCGGGAGAAAAAGCCACCCTCGAAGGCCTGCTCAAGAAAAAGGCCGAACTCGACGCTGCAGAGAAGAAAGCGAAGCAATACAAGATCTCCCTTATTCCTACCGCGAGCAAAGGAGTCGACACCATCCCGATCTCCTGCGAAAAGACTCAGATCCAAGGAGGCACCGACCACGTCTTCGAAGCAGTCGTCGAACCCGGAGAGTTCGACGTCGTCCTCACCAGCGGACTCGAAACCAAAGTCCTCCAGTCCGGCGCCAAATTCACCAGAGGAGAGAACAAATTCGTCTTGGACGTCAAGAGCGTCAAGATGGTCGACGAGAAGAAGTTCAAAGAAGAACTCGAAAAGAAGAAAGCTGCCAAAGCCAAGCAAGAAGAAGAAGACGAGAAGAAGGCGAACACCAAGCCAGCCGCCGGCAACACCGGAGGAGCGACCCAAGGCGCAGGCAACACCGGAGCAGGCAACACTGGAGCAGGCAACACTGGAGCAGGCAACACCGGAGCAGGCAACACTGGAGCAGGCAACACTGGAGCAGGCAACACCGGAGCAGGCAACACCGGAGCAGGCAACACCGGAGCAGGCAACACCGGAGGAGCGACCCAAGGCGCAGGCAACACCGGCACGAACGCAGGCAGAACCAGACCCGAGACCTCAGGCACCAACACCTCCGAAACCGAAGACAGCCACAACAGACTCAACAGCGCAGACTTCCGCCAGCGACCAGGCTCGGCATCGATCCTCAACAAGACCCAAGACCAGGTCCACACCCAGCACGCCATAAACCACCAAACCATCGACGAGAAACCCGAAGAAGAAGACGAGAAGTTCATGGTCAAGATGCTCGTCACCTCAGACCGCGACGAGCTGCCCTTCGACATGCAGTTCCTCTACGAAGACGAAGAAGGCATCACCCACGAGATCTCCAAAGACGCCCCTCCAGCAGAAGGAGGCCTCTTCCAGGCAGAGCGACAGCGACAGGTGCTCGTCCTCAGCGACGTCCACCAGCGAGAAGGCTTCTACCGCATGATCCTCACCAAGCGACCCGACGCCCCCTTCTCCCCCGTCCACATCATGATCAACTGCGGAGCCGCCTCCTTCATCAAGAAGTTCACCCAAGACATCTTCTTCAACACTGACAGCGAACTCTTCTTCGACTTCGGCGTCTTCAAGTGTACCCTCCTCTCACTCAGTCCCCGACAACGCCTTCCTGCCCATCTGCTCGCTGACCGCTGACGCCATCCTCTCGCCCACCTACAAACTCTCACAGATCCGCTCGCTCATCAGCAAGCTCAGCGAGAGCAAACTCGCAGTCGACAAGATCTTCGGTAGCAGTCTCGTGACCAGGCTTCGGTGGCAAGACCGAACGCGTCGAGGGAGAGGAGTGTCTGCACATCAAAGAAGTGAAGAAGTCGCTCGAGAACTTCATGATCCAGATCTCAGACCACATCCTGCACGCCTTCAAAGTCAGCCCCACCACAGACTTCATCTCTGCGAAGAGACTCAACGAAGCCGTCGAGTCCTGGCGCCAGAACATCCAGGTGCTCGACGAGATCAACGACGACTCGGACGGCGAAGAGGAGGACGAGGACTACGGAGGATTCGAAGAAGGCAACGAAGAAAACGATGAATAAATAATTAGACTTCCATCAACTTCGGTATAATTATGAACAAGGCCGACGCAGGCAAAGAGGCCGAGAAGAAGAAGTTCGACCCCAGACTGGTGCCCACTTTCCTGCAGAAAACCTACGCCCTGGTCGACAGCAAAGACTCCAAAGAGATCGTCAGCTGGGGCACCGAACCCAACACCTTCGTCATCTACGACCCGAACCGCTTCGCTCGCGAAGTCCTCCCGCAGTACTTCAAGCAGAACAAGATGTCCTCCTTCGTGCGACAGGTACTCGCGCCTCACGCAGCTCAACATGTACGACTTCCACAAAAAGACTTCCCCCGACAGCAGACACCACGTCTTCTTCCATCCGCTCTTCCAAAAAGGCCAGGAACACCTGCTGGCCAAGATCAAGCGCAAGAAGAACTCCAAGAAGAACAGCAAAGGCTCCTCGTCTCCCGACCTCAGCGTGAGCGTCAAGCAAAAGCGCAACCGCTTCCTCGAAGACGTACGCCTCGCTCACGCAGTACCGCAACACCAAGAAGTACGTCGAACACCTCGAACAGAAGATAAAGAAACTCATCGAAGACTACGGCTCGCTGCTCGACACCTGCCGCCTGCTCTCGCTGCACATCAACGAGATGAAGTAGCTTCACCTCAACTAGCAAAGACTACCGAGACCGCATGGATGAAATCGTCCTCCGCATCGTCGAGCTGCACAGCAAAAACAAAGCCCCTGCGAGGCAGTCCGAAGAGATCCGCGAAGACGACCAGATCTTCCCTGAAGCGAACAAAGTGAACTACTCGCTGGTCGAGGGCGGCAAGAACCTCTCGAAGAAGAACTACGTCTACCCGCACCTGGCAGACCAGCTGAAAAGCATGAAGCCCACCCAGTTCGGCGGCTCGCCTGCTTTTCCATCGGACCTGGACAAGCTGATAATCAACGGGTCTCAACGCACGCTGCTCGAAATGATCGACAAAGGAGGTCTGCAGGCGCGCGACCTGCGACAGGGCAACGGCAACTACTTCCAGATCCAGCAGCACCGCTCGATCCAAGACGGCAACCTCGAGCTGCCCGATGAGCCGCTGCTCGGCGACTCGCTGGGCAAGCGGCCGAGCTTCGACGGACAGTTCTCGCCGCTGGATGGCATGCCGGCCAAGCGACACGCGATCGAGTCGAACAGTTTGCTGCTGCACTCCCCAGACATGCAGCACCTGCACATGAACTCGAGGATGAGCTCGCCGTCGAACAGCGTCTCCGGCTTCAAGCTGCACCCCTCGCGCAAGAACTCAGACCTCGACGACCTCAACCCCGACCTCAAACTCGTCAAGCAGAAGTCCTTCGAAGACCTGTCCCTGAGCGGGCTGTAAGCTGCCCATTTTACACTCCTCAGTCTTATCAATCCGCGACCTCACGTATTCTAATTAGCCTCGCCAGCTGTATCCGATAACTAACCGACCATCCATTCCACCAACAAGCACTCTCGGATCTTTGCTCCCCGCACTCCGAGCCGCTCGACGCCTGAGCATCGCAGCATCCGCGAGGCCGGCGAGTCGACCGGCTGAGTCTCAGGTCTATTGCTACCCAATGGTTAGGTTGTTTGTTGTTCGATGGATTCGATGCAGTTTTCGATGTACCGGGCTTAAGTCTTTCGATACCTACTCGTAGCGATTAGCTGAGAAGAAGTTGGCGCGGCGGCTGACCGGAGGACCCGTGACCAGTGCTTGACCTACCGGCAGAGGAGTCCGACCCTGGATGCCATGCGATGCTCGCGGGAAAAAGTGAAGTCGGGTGACCTCGCACGGCAGACAGAGGGCTAAACACAGCGACCGCTCGGCTGTTTAGAGAGATTATTATTTTGTGTCTCGCCGGATTAACTCAGACGTCCTTCTTCGATCTGCCGCCGTGGGCTAATTAAATGCGAAGGAGGCTCAAAATTAAGTTTGAAGTTTTGGTGAGTAGTTAGAGCTGTTTGGTCGACTCCTGGGCGTTCGCGGTGACCAGCACCGAGAGGAGAGAGCGGATGTCTTCGATGATGACCTGCATCGAAGACTTCGAAGCTGCAGAGCTGAACTCCAAGCCGTAGAACGTGCAGTGCTTCAGTGCGGTCTTGTCGGTCTGAGACATGCTCGCCGAAGAGGCGTCCGGCTTGCCCAGCTGCTCCCACAAGATCTTCTTCGTCGGCTTCGTCATCCGCTGCTACCTCGTCGACGGAGATGCTGAAGTCTTCCAGCTGCTCGCTGCCGGCAACCTCGCATGAGGATTCTTGGAAAGCGGCCAGCGTCGGTCGCTTTTGGCTCGGCTTGATGAACTCGAAAGTGAGCGACTCTGGGTTGAGGCGCAGGATCCTCGGCGCGAAGCCGAGCTTCTCGATGTCTATGTGTTTGCCGTCAGTCGACTGCTTCCACACGGACAAGACGTCTATCTTTTTGGAGCCTGAGTAGCCGACCGCCAGTTTGGGGCCTTTCTTGACGAGCACTCCGGCCAGCCCCAAACCGATCCAGTCTCTCGAGTGGTGTTCGAGGTTGTACTCCGACGAGAGGTGCTTGATCAGCTTCCTCGCGAATGGGTTCTTGCTGCTGGCATCCTTCGCATGCAGCTGCAGAGTCTCGAGGACTGAAGACTGCAGACTGTTCAGCTCGGCGACGGGGTCTTCTGTCTGCTGGTTCGAGCTTCTCGAAGGGTGTCTGTTGCCGGTTTCCTCCCATGGCTTTCTAGATGGGTTTCTCGAGCGAGGCGCAGGAGAAGTAGACTTGCGGGTTTCAGTTCTTCTGTCGAAAGAGAACTTGGGTTTCTGCAAGCCTGGAGTGAGGTCTTCAGAGGGTTTCTTCAAAAGGCTGCTCGATCCGTGGTTTGCGAAGGTGGTCCTGCTCTTCGATCTGGACCTGTCTACAGCAAACGAGAGAAGCTTCTCGGACCGGTCGCCTGCTTGGTTCTTGTAGAGGGTTTTTCTTTGTGGTGGATCTGCTGGTTTGGGGTTTGATTTTTTTTGTTTTTGTTCGCTGAGAATGTCCTTGACCAGACGGACTTCGACTTCTATCCTGGACAGCTCTTGTTGCTTGAGCTTGACTTCCGCCTCGAGACTCAGAATCTCATCGACGATCTTCTGCTTCCTGCTGCTCGTTTCGGTTATCTTCTGGTAGATCCTCTTGAGTTCTGTCGCGATCGACTCGAGTGAGATGGGAAGCAGAGGATTCTGAGGCACAGTGCAAGGAGGGATGCTGGCTTGGAGATTGGTCAGTGGTCGGATCAAGCACTCCTTTTTGGTTCTGTCTCTCACCAGCAGCAGACTCAATACAATGAACTGGAATTCCAGCGAGTTCACGCTGACGTTGTGGGTTTCTTTCTTCTCCGAGTACTTGCTTGATGCCTTGTGAAGCTTTGGTTTGGCTGGAGGGTCAGAGACCTGGCCCTGAGCGGCTTGCTCATGTGCTGCGAGCGGGTATTCAAAGGTGTCTTTGCTGATCGGAGAGCCGTCGCAGTCTTCTACGGTGTCGAGAGCTGTTGGTTGTCGGAGAGCAGAAGGGAAGTGGTCTTCGTCGAGGTGAGCGAAGTGCTGCTTTTCCAGTTCTTGCAGTTTGCGGAGTGCGCTGGTCTGCTTGGGTTTGGGTGCTTCGCAGGGGGTGATGTGATCGTGGAGGATGGTCATGATCTGCACGAAGTTTCTGTGTTGGATGAGCATGAGGATGAAGTGAGAGAGCATCCTGATGATAGGCAGTGCAGAGCTTAGCGTTGCAAATGAGAGGTAGTCGAAGTGCATCTCGAAGATGGTGTCGAGGTAGCTGCAGAGCGATGGGAGGAAGCAAGAGAAGACGTCCTTGGTGTGTCTGACGAGATCGATGCTGAAGTCTGTGGGACTGTGCTGGCCTTCGATGGCTTGCATGAGCGAGTCGAGAGTGAAGAGAAATGAGGAGAGTCCTTCGTTGGGCTCAAGGTCGAGGTCTTCAAGCTCTTTCTGCAGCTTCTGTCGAAGGAAGGAATGCTTGCCTTCCATGAAGCTGCAGAATTCTCCGGGGAAGTCGCTGATGGCTGCTTTGACTCGGTTGGACTCTGCAGTGGCTTTCTGTAGCAGACTCTTCTTGAGACAGTTGACCTGTCCGGTGAAGGTGTCTCTGAGTTCTTCGACGAGATCTTCTTGAGTGAGCTGCAGGAGCTGCTCGATGCGTTTGACTTCTAGTTCGAACTCGAGCTGGTTCGAGCCTTTTTGTGCCAGGAGCAGCTCGACCTCTTCGATCCTGGCGAGGATTTCCTTGGTCTTGTTCTCTTCTTTCCTGCTCTCGATGTCGTGTCTCGATATCGTGTTGTCCAGCAGGTCTCTCCAGCCTCCAGACAAGCCTTCACCCCACTTCTTCATGTTCGAGTCTGTCTTGTCGACTTTCTCGAGCAGCTTTCGAAGCACTTCGACTGCGTACTCGTCCGTGTGTTCGTCTCCAGCAGTCTCGAGCTGCTGCGAGAGGTCTGCAGAGAGCACTTTGATTTCTTCATGAGGGAAAGCAAAGAGCCTTCTCAGCAGGAACAGCAGTTTGGAGGAGCATGCGGCGAACTGCGAGTGAGCGAAGTTGTCCAAGTTCGAGTACAGCTGCTGCAGCGGCTGAGTGATCAGGTGGATGCCATACTCGACACTTTCTTGCTTCGCCACGAGGTCTTGCCACTGATATTCGAGCTGCTGCAGCTCTTCGGGAGTGAAGCCTGCAGTTTGTTTAGTGTCTTCTCCTGCAGTGAGGTCGATCTCCACTCTCTCACAGTAGTCGACCACCATGTGGCCTTTCTGAATGGCCGAGTTTACATTCTTCCGAGAACGGATTGCAGCGAGGATGCCTGCGTGCAGGTTTTCTTTATTTCTCTTCGAAGTGAAAGAAGCTTTCTTCGATATCTGCACACTTGATGGCGATCTGTTTAGTGACACGTTTGAGTGAGACCTGTCCTGTAGTATGATTCCGATGTTCTGTCTAGCAGGCTTTTCTCCTACCCTTATCAAATCGATCTTGGAGTTGTAGTTTGTAGTCATTTTTAACTCTCTTTGGTTACCAACTGCAGGAATTTGAAATGGTATCGATTGGCGGTTTTCACTAACGGCTTCACAGATGATAATTTCAACATGAAAGCCATCTGCAACATGCTAGTATTCGTCTGTGTCTTGTCCTTCATCCTCTGCCGTCCTGCAGGAAGTTCATCGGACCTCAGCGAGACTTTAGAGAAGCGACTGGCAGATCTGCACAACAATCCGAGACTGTCCAAATTCTACGATGAATTCAAAGAGCGATACCAGCAAATCAAGAGCGACTACGAGAGAGACATCGTCAACGACACTCACGGAAGCGCTGCTGTCGACTTCAAACTCAAAGGCATGGGTCTGCTCCTTGAGATCTACGAGAAAGCCAGCCAGGCCTTCTAAGTCCCTCCATTAAATGCCAACTGATAGAGTCAGACTCTATTCTCTACTCTAATAACTAACTTGAGCTCCAACTCGACTACCTAACGATAAAGACCGATTCAGACTCCACTTATTGATCGCTTAAATGATGATCGATCGTGTAATTTCGATGATCGGCGATGCGAAGAACCAGCTGATAGGCAGACCGCTGCAAGGGCCGATCAAAAGAAAGCAGACTTCGAACAGGTTGGATCTACTGAAGGTGAGATCCGTCAACAGCTGCAAAGACATCAAGCGAGACATCGGCTTGGTCTTTCAAGAGAGCAGAAACAAGCCGGTCAAGAACATGGTCTGCAGCTACACCATGGAGAACATGCTCCGAAACCACTTCTACTCTGAGAAAGACTGCAGGAGACTGCGAGACTTGCTCTCTGTGCCGACTCCCCCCTTCTCTTCGAGCTTGCTTCCTCCGAAAATCCCTGCTCTCAATCCAGCGAGGATTCTCTCGCCGGATCAACTCGTCAGACTCGAAGCCATCAACAGAGACAAGAAGCTCTATGAAGAGAAGCGCTTGGAAGAGCGGAAAGCGCAGAAGTTGATCGTGACGCAGCAGCTGAGAGAAGTGCATTTCAAGCGAGACGAGATCAGAGCGATCATGAAGAAGAACCAGGCTTCCCAGAGAAGCAAGTTCGAGGTCTCGCAGGCAGCGAAGAGCGCGGTCTGCACCGAACAGGAGGACCATCTGGTGACTCCGATGAAGCTCGATGCTTCCAAACGCGGACTCGGACACCGAACTGCGAGTATGCCCATGGCAAAGCAGCAATCGCTAGCCCTTGCCAAGGATGATGACAGAAAAAAAGGCTCGACTGTAAATAAATGCTTCGTTGGAGACTCTACTACGGCAGGCCAATCAGCAGGTAGAGAGAGAGTCCAATCGACCACCAGCATCCTGCATAAACATCAGCGACTCCACCCCCACAATTCTCTCAATTTTCTCAGGTCTGCTCCCATCTCACGATCAAACTCGACTCAAAAGAAGAGAATGCAGCTTCCCTCACCTGAAATCAAATTCTACTGCAAAGAAGAACCGGCTCGCTGCGCGCCAAACCGCAATGGGAAAGAAACCACCACCACTGACATCACTCAAACTTCATCCAAAAAGCCAAAAGACTTTGAGCTTATTGAAGAGTCGTTTGATAGTAACTACATCGTCCGGCTGAGGCCAAGAGGGTTCGACTGCAATCCTCACACTGCTGTCTAAGTTGTCGTGTCCGATCCTGTTTCAGGACGACGAGTGTCCAGACTTTTTATAATATGTGGTGCAGTTTGGGGTTT
>JFJP01027540.1_pt1 | contig 18270 bp, 15 predicted proteins | sample 431651 | NCBI WGS metagenome assembly JFJP01 (sample SAMN02602958, study PRJNA72255) | Microbial mat metagenome, whole genome shotgun sequencing project. | biome: fresh water; feature: sink hole; material: water; isolation source: purple microbial (photo- and chemosynthetic) mats found in...
TTGAAAAAACTTCAAAACAAAACAAAAAAAAATCCCAAATTTTAAAAATAGCTTAATGGAAGAGTTCCAAACTTCAGGCGAATCTCCTTTGCCCCGTTTCGGTCATACAGTGACCATCGTTTCAAAAACAAAAGTGATCTTATTCGGTGGGGCAACAGGCGATGTTGGGAAATATGCTATTACTGGAGACACTTTTCTTTTAGATTTAGTCACAAAAAAATGGAGAAAATTAGATCCAACAGGCTCGCCTCCCATTCATAGAGCAGCTCATGCAGCTGCGAGTGTTGACAATTTACAATTAGTGATTTATGGAGGAGCGATTGGCGGTGGTATATCAACAAATTAAAAATAAATTCAATACAATTCTACATTTTTCCTTTTTAAAAATTACCATTAATACTTTACATCATTTCTTTTGAATTGGATTTTTTTCTTTTTTGAAAATTTTCTTTATTTCTTTTCATTATTTCTTTTTAAAAATTTCCATTATTTCTTTAAATATTTTTAAAAATTTCCATTTTTCTTTTTAAAAACAATTCTTTTTTTTAGGAAGTCTTTGTTCTGATGATCTACATTTACTGGATTTACGATTAGGAGAGGATAAAGCCACTTGGATTCAAGTGCCAATAGTCGGTCCAACCCCTGGTCGTAGATATGGCCATACCCTGGTTTTTATCAAGCCTTTTTTACTTATTTTTGGAGGGAACACTGGCAATGAAACAGTGAATGATATATGGACATTCAATGTTGAAAAAGCTCCATTTTGTTGGAATAAAATCGAAGTAACGTCAAATGATTTACCTTTAGTTCGAGTTTATCATTCAGCTTCTTTATGTTCTCAAGGCTCTGCTAATGGAATGATGGTGGTTTTCGGTGGTCGAACTGCTGATCAATCTGCTTTAAATGACACATGGGGTCTAAGAAAACATAGAGATGGGAGATGGGATTGGCTTAAAGCTCCTTATAAGAATATGAAAGATGCTCCATTAGGTCGGTATCAGCATTCTACGCTTTTTTTAGCGAGTTTATTACTTGTTATTGGAGGAAGGACGAATAATATCAATGAGAAGCTAGATTTAGATGTTTATGACACGGAAACGTCAGAATGGTATAAATTTCCTGGGATTTTGCGATTTAGACATACGAATTGGTTATTAGAAAGCTCATTATTTATACATGGAGGTTTTTGTCAATCTTCTCCTAATATCCCTACTGATGAATTATTGAAGATAAATCTTTCGAAAGCCTTTCAAACTTTTCCAAATCTGATCAAAATTCTCAATACCAATATCACTGAGATAATTAACCCTTCTTCTTTCAAGGAAAATGAAGCGAATTATATCAAATATGGCCCAGGAAGTACTATTTATAAAACTATCACACATCCCTCGAAGCAACTACCTGAAAAATCTTCACAAAACAACAAAAATTCAAATATTCGATTAGCTCATCAAGCAGTTATCGCATGGTCCTATAACCCTGAAGACACCTCGAAGAAATTCATCAGGAAAATGTCTATCGATAAATTGCAAGAAGAATCCAAAAAATTAGGCATAGGCTTTCAAAGTCCACAACCTGCATATCCAACTTTTTTAGAAGATCTCTTCAATTTCTTTATTAATTCATTGTTAATCCCGAAAGAATTCTCCTATGATCTCGCATTTGATTTGCCAATAGATATGACTATCGCATTAATCGAAGAAACACAGAAAGTTTTCGAACGAGAGCCTTCATTATTAAGACTGAAAGCTCCTTTGAAGATTTTCGGTAACATAAATGGTCAATTCGGGGATTTAATGAAATTATTCGAACATTTCGGAACTCCTTGTGATAGCACTTCGCAAGGAGATATTGATGGATTTACTTATCTTTTTTTAGGAGATTATATCGATTTTGGGAAATATAACGTAGAAGTCTTATGTCTTTTATTCGCGCTGAAGCTCAGACACCCTGATTCAATTTTCCTTTTGAGAGGACATCATGAAGATATATTCGTGAATAAAGCCTTGGGATTTGCAGAGGAATGTATAACGAAATTCGAAGATAATCTCAATGATTCAAACTCCATCTTTCATAAATTCAATAGATTATTTGAATATTTACCTTTAGCAGCACTTGTAGAAGAAAATATCCTTTGTGTTCATGGAGGGATTGGAAGTTCTTTGAACTTTTTATCAGAAATTGACTCTTTGGAAAGACCTATTGAAATATCGCATGTTCCTTCAACACTTTATGAGAAAATAATCATTGATTTATTACTTTCGGACCCTGTGAGCTATGAAAATGAAATGAAGAATCAAATGAATATTGAAAGGGATTTCATGAATTCAGGATATGTAAATAAATTTGGAATAGAAAGAATCAATAAATTCATGAATGAAAATAGTCTGAAACTCATTATCAGAAGCCATGAGAACGTTATTGATGGATTCGAGAAATTCGCCAACGATAAAATAGTCACAATATTTTCAAATATGAACTATTTAGGGAAAAATCTCAATGCTGCTGCTGTGCTTATTATAAAGAAAAACTCAGAATTAGTGCCAAAAATCGTATATCCTCCACAAAATTTATTGAATTCTATCAGGTGGGTTGGAAGAAGTGCTAATGAAGAAATAATGATGAATAATGCTTTGGAATCTTTAAAGAAAAGCGGTGATAATGATAAAGGGGTGATTATTGATGGGGTTTATTTAGATCAATATCAGATAAAATTGAGGAAAAAGAACTCTACACCACAAAGGATCAAAATTATGAGGAAGAATTAAATGTTAAAATAATTTAAATTTGTAACATTTATGGAAAATGACTTTTAATGAATTTTTTATAAAAATTTAAGGAATTCTAATTTAAAAAAAAGTTTTTGGATAAAAATCAAGAAAAAAAACATAATATTTTCAAAAAAAAATTAAATTTTATCGCAATAACAATTCTTCAATAAATAGCTTTTCTCCAATAATTTTCATCAAAGCATTCAAAAACCTCAAGCTTTTTTTAACATTATGGGGGTCTTTTAAGCTTATATTCTTCAAATATAAACGCCAGTATTCCCCATCGTTTATATATTCATTTTTCTCACAAATAAACGTTAATTCCTCAAAAAAATACTTTAAAAAATCCAATAAATTCCAATGTTTTCTCATCTCTTCTTTCACGATTTCCAAAGGATTTTCTTCAAAATTTAACCCAAATTCAACAAGACTTTTGCTGATAATCCACAAATAAGTCTTATTTCTCTCCTGCAACTGTCTCACACTCCAGAAAAAACCCATTTTAATGAACTTTCCTTCATATTCTTCAATAAAATCCTCACTTTTTCTCGTTTCAAACGCTAATCTCAACCATTTTTCAGCTTCAAAACCCTCATTTAAAATTAGGGAAATAAGGCTTAAATTCAATAAAGCCTCTAAATCAAATTTTTCTTCATTTTCTTCATCAAATTGTTTATTCAATTTTTCATCAAATTTTTCATTGATTTCTTCTTTAAAAACAGTTATTTTCTCATTTTCTTCGAAAAAATCCCTTTTTTCTTCTGTTTTTTTCCTCAAAACGTTCAGAAAAAACTCCTTTGCTTCTAATATTTGATTCATCGATAGCAAAAGCTCCGCGATTTTGATTCCTAAGCCTTTTTTCCTTTTGATTTCATAGGCTTTCTGCCAATAAAACAAAGCGTTTTCTTTCTGTTCTTGCTGTAGATAAATCTTGCCTAAAAGGGTATAAAGATCAATAATTATCCAATGTTTTGACCCCAAAATTTTCAAAGCACAAACTATTGCATTTTTCACCAAGAAATTTGCATCATCAAATTTATGAGAAAATTGGTAAAAAATCGCTAATTCTTCATAAATTAGTATATGAAAAGGATGAAAAGAACCATAGTTTTTCCCAAGAATTTCAAGCAAATTAGCGAAAATTGTGAGAAATTCGTCATCAAAAAGACCAATAAAACAACGAAATAAAAGGAAATTTCCTCGAATTAGGGTTGAAATATGATGGATTGACGATATTTTCATAATTTTTATCAAGGAAATTCTCGCTTGTTCGTAGTTTTTGTTTCTTAGATAGAGCTCGCAGAGATTGAGGCCATATTCTTCAGCTTTTAAAAGATTTCCTAAACTTTTCTGCATTGAAAATAACGATAAATTTGCGTTAAAACAAAGAATTAAGTCTTTTGTAGAGCCTGTATCTGAGTTTTTAAGGTCTTTTTCGATAAAATTAAAGGCTTTTAATGAAAAACCTTTAGATTTCATGCGAAAACCGTTAAAATCGCTGATTTTGAAAGGTATTTCTTGTTTTAAAGGAAAATTCATTGTTTTTTCTGCTTTTATATCCAATAAAAGACTGGAAATTATCTTTAAAAGGAGGTTTTCATTGATATCTTGCCGAGAAATTTGAAGATTTAACATGAAATTTTTCTTTGTTTCTTTTGAGAAGATTTCTAGCCAAAAAGCTTCAGTTTCTGGTCCAAAACCAAAGATTACATTTAGAAAATCGATCGCGATTTCTTCTTTATTTTCTAAGTTTTTTAACGATAAAAGATGGTTCATAAAGATCTTTTTACAAGTTCTTGTGATAATTTCATTAGAAATCAGCTCTTTTAAATAAATTTGCTGAGTTTTTCGATAGAAAAACCCCAAATATCTCATATTTATACCATTTTTATGAAAGATTTCTGCGAAATTCTCAGAATTTAAAGGAATTTCCTTCAGCGATTCTAATTGAAAAATGACTTTTTCAATGATATTTCTTTCAATTTCATTAGAAATTTCCTTTATTTGTTGCGAATTCGAAAAATCCACTGATAAAAAAAAGTCTTTTATTTCGTATCGCAATTCCGCATAGGGTTTTTCATGGTAATTTGCGTCATTTGGCAGCATGTTTATCGGGTTTTTCATATAATAATAGGAATTTTCTGATAAAAAATCTTTTTGAAATACCTTCAATTCACTTGAAATCCATACAGCAATAGGAAAATCTGAATTTCCAAAGAGAATTTCCTTTGGTTCTATACATAAAACCTCTGATAAAGGGCTTATATCCTCGAAGAATTTAGACGAAATTCTATAATTTCCTTGAGAAAAACCTTGAATTAGTGCTTTTTCTGATGAAATTATAGGATTTTCTGTGAGAAATAATAGTTTATTTCCTTTATATGTGATTAAATGAGCTAAAGGAACACGAAAATTCTGAGTTTTTATTGGCAAAATCGCAAGAATTCCATTGAGTAAATGCTCGTATCCGAGAAAAAGGCTCGAAAGATATTTAAAATCCTTTATAAAATCCTCATCAAATTCTGATAAAATCTCGGGATTTTGTGAAGAAATTACGCATTTTATTGATAAATTCAGACTTTGTGAAGAAAAAGTCTTGATGTTTTTTAAAAGCAAATCCTCTTCAATTTGCTCGAAATCCAGATATCGCAATTCATCAGATTCAATGATATTTTCAATGAAATTTCTTGCTATTTCTTCACAGAAAAGTTTAAATTCTCCGAGTAAAATAAAAATTTCTTGATAAATCTTGTCTTTTTCTGGTGAATTCAGCTTAATTTTCTCCAGTAATTCAAAGAAATCGCTTTCATAGTCTCTTTTATCGTTAAAAATCGTGCTTTTACTCAGTTTTTTTGGTTTATATATTGAGAAAAGATGCGATTGCTGTGGAAAATCCATGAATTTCTGTTCTTTTACCTCTAAAATCGGCTAATTAAATAAAAATACCTAATTTTCTCAAAAGAATTCATAATAGAAAAAAAAACCTCAAATTTTTCAAAAGAATCCTCCTTTTTTTCAATAGAATCCCTTTTAAAATCAGGTTTTTCCTGAATAATTTCTTGCGCTTGTAAAAGCTCTTCAGTCTTTTCTGATCCCTTTTGTAAAGATTCAGAAGAATCGTCATTTAAAACATGTGAATCTTGTAAATTCTTCATTAATTCCTCTTTCTCGAACTTATTGAAGATTTCAGACATTTTTTTTATTGGAATTTCCTCTTTTGTTTTTGAATTTTCTTGGGGAATTTTCGGGGTTTTTATCTCTTTTATCTGATCGTAAAGAATATCTAAGATGTGATTATCGCCAAATTTGAGTTTTATCGAAAAAACTATGCGAATATCGCCAAGATTTTTCTTTTTCCTTTTGAATTCTTGAAAAACAGCGTTTTCTCCTTTATTTCAATAAAATCTGAATTTTATTATGAAAATTCAAAGAAAACCTTTTATGTTATCGCAATCTTCAACGAAATTCCTTCCTTTTTGAAATAAAACAAGTTTTTTCACGTTTATTTGCATATTAATGTATTTAGTGTTATTTCCTTCATCATTTCCTAGATAATATACTAGAATCTCGCTTAATCTCATAGCGATTTTAGGATTTTCCTTTAAAAGATCAAAAGCATTTGTCTTCCAATTTTTGGGGATTCTTTTATAATAGAAAAAAAACCCGTTTTTTATCTGAAGAATTCGTTGATGAGACAAAAGACCGCTTTTGCTTAATTTCATCGCAGAATCAGCGAAATTATAGCTGTTTTCTTTTGATCTTAAAGCCTTTACAAGAAGCTCCTTTTCCTTTGTATAAACCTCAAAAGCATCGATAAAACTTTTCCTTTGCATTAATTTATTTAATTTGAATTTTTTTGAATTTTTAAAGGAATTTCATGTGATATTTTTTATGGTTTTTGTAATGTTTTTTTTTTTAGCAATTGAATGCTGAAACACTTTTGATATAAAGGACTTCCACTAATTAAATTCTCTCTTATTATATTCTTCTTTAAATTTCTTATTTAATTTACATTTTATTGTATTTTTAATAAAAAACAATAAATTTAAATGCGATTTTTCCTTTAAAAAAGTTATTTTTTCAATGAATTTCAACATTAAAATGCTGAAAATCGCTTTGATTCAAATGACTTCCACTGTGAGTCCTGAGCTTAATTTCTCCTACATTTCTTCAGCTATTTCCAAAGCCTCCCAGCAAAAAGCTCTTATCGCCTTTCTCCCTGAAAACTTTCATTATATGCGTGCTAAAGACCAATCTCCAATGGAATTTGAGTCTTTATCTGGTCCAATAATCCAATCCTACAAGGATTTAGCCAAAATCCATGATATTTGGCTCTCTTTAGGAGGTTTTCAAGAGAAAATCGCGAATTCAAGCAAAATTCACAATACTCATATAATAATTGACAATAAAGGTGAAATTCAGGGGATTTATCGCAAAATTCATTTATTCGATGTAGAAATCGACGAGAAAAACTCAATGAAAGAAAGCCAATTCGTGGAGCCAGGCGGTCTTTTTCCCATAGTAATTGATTCTCCAATAGGGAAATTAGGCTTATCAATATGTTATGATCTTCGATTCCCTGAGCTTTATCGTAAAGAAGTCTTAGATTTACAAGCGGATTTCCTTTTAATTCCTTCAGCTTTTTTAAAACCTACTGGAAAAGCTCATTGGGAGATTTTATTAAGGGCGAGAGCTATTGAAAACACTTGTTTTGTGATAGCTGCAGCACAATGTGGAAAACATAATGAAAATAGAAGCTCTTATGGACATTCTATGGTCGTAGATCCATGGGGAGATGTGGTAATAGATATGGGGGAGGAGATTGGAGTGGGGATTGTCGAGATTGATGTGGAAAAAATCAAGGAAATTAGAAAAAAATTGCCATGTTTAACACATAGAAAAGTAGGAATATTAAAGGAATGAGAGTTTTTAGGGATTTTTGAAGTTTTTATAAAGAAATAAGGGGTTTGTATTTATTTGCAAAAAATTAAAGAAAAAAAAACAAAAAAGGTCGATTGAATTTTGTGAGAAAGGTTGGAAAGTTATGATTTTTAAAAGTTTAAGTAAACAGATATAAAAAATAAAAAAAAGTTCAGGATACCCCAAAAACTAAAAAATAAGTAAAAATAAAGAAATTGACTTAAAAAAATTCAAAAATCTTTTCGATATTTTTTCATTAAAAATCAAAATACAAGGAAAATGAGCCAAAAAAGTGTTTTTTTTATCTATTTTATCGCTAAAAGCAAAAATAATTAAAAAAACTCCAAATTATATATATAAATATATATATGATAAAAACTTTCAAGCTCCTAAAGAGCGTGCTTAAAAAATCTGCTTATTCGAAAATGGGTGTTTTCGAGGATTCCTCAGTTTCTAACCTCATCAAAGAGAACTCCTCGACTACTTGCTTCGTTCTCTTCATTTTATCGCTTCTAATTCTGTTAGAAATCTTCTTATTTTGCAATACATGGGCTACAAGCATTATTCTCTCTTGTTCGATAATAATCCTTTTGTTATTCTTAGGCATACAATTAATAATAGTGATTTACAAGCCAAAGGAGAAGCTTTTAAAGAATATTTATGCACTTTTTTTGTCATTTAGCTCTACTCTTATGGTAATTTGCTTGATTGTCAGAATAGAAGAAATCGGATTAAAACCTATTGATAAAACGAATAATGACATAGTTTCATTGTTTTTCATCACAATTCTCTTGAATTCTTGCTATTATCATCTTTTTTCACAAATAAGATTACAGAATTATCGCATTTTCCTAAGTATTTTCCATTTAGTTTTGCTGGTTTTCACTGTTCTTATGACAATTAAAATCGATATTTTCTATTATATTCAGAACGCTTTCTTCGAAATCCTTTCCTTATTTCTATTGATTTGTTCAACAAAACGTTCGCAATTTAAAACAAAAACTCAACAATCAAAGCCTGACATTTTAAAGACTAAAACCCCGAATCATAATGAATGGAAAGCCATGGTTAATGAATTCCCTATAGGCGTTGTTATCATCTCAAAAGAGAAAAAAGTCTTGTTTTCTAATAAAAGTGTTGGTGAAATGTTCGAATTACAACTAAATGACACAACTTTGATCGAAAAAACACCAATAACACAAAAAAACACAGAAATTAATGTTTCTTTATTGATGAAAGAACCAGCAACTGCTGCAAATCAAGCGATGTCTGAAGAATATCATTGTAAAAAGGTGAGTTTTACAGAACTTAATACCAAAATTGGTTTGTTAGAAGAGGTAGAAGACCAATCAAAAAACGATTTCGCTACTATAGAACAACGATCACATACATTTTCTTCTTCAAATGAATTGACGATATATTCACATAATTCAATTCTTCGAAAAACGCAATTTTATGAGCATTTTAATAGTGCTAATCCAAATAACAATAACAAAAACAACTCAACAAGTCCGAAGAACACTAATCATTCCTTGATAAGTTCTTTACGAATCATCGAAAAAGAGCAGAAAGTAACCACAACATATAAGGATTCTGGGTTTAAAAAGCTTGCAAAAACCTGTAGACGATTCAATACTGAAAATGTGCTGAAATTCAAAGAGAAAAACACTGAGAATAAAACGGCTTATGCCAAGACAAAAATTGTGAAAGTGAAGAATAAAGCGAGAAATTTGAGTTTAGATCAGATAATTGCAGGAATAGTGATCAAAAATAGTCTTTCAAAAATAAAGAAAAAGGATTCGATGAGTGGACAAGAACAACAAGAAGTTCGAACCTACAGCACTCAATACAAGAACTTCAAGAAATCCGAAGATAAAAAGAAGAAATACGAGCTGAAAATCCAGTCGATTTCGTATAAAGAAAACGAATGTTTCCTAATTTTAATCGAAGATGTCAGTTATCGTGATTCAATCGCTCAATTAAGAGAAAATAATGAATATAAAAATAAAATAATGACTACCCTTTCCCATGAAATCCTCACTCCTCTCAATGGAGCGATACCAGCATTAGAAGATGTGGTGTCTAGTTTAGATGAAGAAAGTCCTTTGAAATTAGCGTTATCAGCACCTTTGAAATCATTATATCTCTTACAGAATGTATTAGGAGATGCTGTTGATTTCGCTTTGATTAATTCAAATCAATTGTATTTGAATTATGAAGAATGCAATATTTTTGAATTTCTTAAAGAAACCGTCGACATGTTTTCAATGCAAGCCGAATTAAAGAATATTGAATTAAACTTCAATTTCCTAGAGGGAAGACTTCCTCCTAAGAAGATCATCGCAGATTTTCAAAGAATTCGACAGATTATTGTCTCTATAGTCGGTAATTCATTGAAGAATACTCCTGCAGGCTTTATCGAAATAACTGTTGAAGTAGATCCCGAAATTTCTCCGCAAACGCGAAAAGAAAGAACTTCTGCAAAAACGCCACTTTTTCGCAAGGTTTTCTCAAAGGATTCAGAAACTGATAAACAAGAGAAAATTGCTTTGAAATTCTCAGTAGAAGACAGTGGTTTCGGTATCGAGGCTTTGAAGCTTGAAAACATAAAGAATTGTCTGAAAGAAAACAATCCTTTAGAGGTTTGTAATAATTTAAATAGAGAAGAAGGATGTGGATTAGGATTGGCGATAAGCCATTGTCTGGCTTTGATATTAGGCCCTAGAAATAACCATGGGTTAGATATAGATTCACAATTGAATTATGGCACAAAAACTGAGTTTTTTATCGAGTTTTATGTGGAGAAAAAACCTTATCAGGAATTTGTTAACGCTTTATCCACAATACGAGAAACAAAAGAAATTACCAGATATTCAACTGCGAAGAAAAAAGGTGATGGAAACCCAACTCAATCTCGATTTTCCCTTTCGAAAATAGGGGGAATCACACGAGGTTTATCACAAATGGACTCAAAAAGGTCGAAAGTTTCGATGAAAGACTCCAATTTATTCTTAAAACATATTTCTCGATCGATTTCATGCGAATATATGCAGAATTCTTTAAATAAACTGAAAAAAAATGAAAATATTTCTTGTTTTTCACTAGATAATTCCCCTATGCATTCATTGCATTTCATTCGAACTGCCAATATCAATAAAGAACACGAAACGACAGGTAGTCTGACAGTAGGTCGAGAGAGTGTTCACATGTCTCAATATCAAAGAAACCATCAATTTACGACATTAGATAACGAGCCAATGTTCAGAAACCAAAGAAAATGTTCTCCTGAGAAAAATCTCACATATTTATCAAAATCATCATTTTCACATCATTTCGATGATATATTCAGCACTAATTGTTTATGTGCTGAAGCTTTGATAGTAGATGATGATGCCTTTAACTTGCGATCCTTAGAATTAATACTGAGTAAATTCGGAAAAAAATGCATAAAAGCTTATAATGGAGAAGAAGCGATAAAAATCGTAGAAGAGAAATATCGAAATGGACTTTGTGGGGAAAGATGTAAAGGATTTAGGATAATTTTCATGGATTATCATATGCCTATTAAAGATGGAGTGGAAACTACAAAGGTCTTGAAAAGAATGATGGATTTAAATGAAGTTCCAATGATACCGATTATCGCTTGTACGGCATTTGGAGCCAAGACAAGCGATTTTGGATAAATGGGTGTAATTTTGATATTCATAAAGTAAAATAGAAAGGTTTTGTATAAAATAATACTAATTTTCTTAATTCGCTTGAGATAAAGATAAGTTATTAAGAAAATTTAAGAGTAAATATTTTTAATAAATGTGGAAAAAATTTATAAAATTTTTGAAAAAAAATTCTTAAAAATAAAAATTTTTCATTTTTTTAAAAAAAAAGGAATTTTTTTCCTTTTTAAAAAAACCCATTTTTTTAAATTTCTATCTTGAAAATCTCTTTAAAATTAAAAAATCTTTTTAAAAATTAGTTAATCTAACTATTTTTCAAATCTTCTTTCAATTCCATATTTCCCATTAGTTCCCCAACCTTTTCATCATCATGTCTTGCATAACTTGAGGCATCCGGCACATTATCAGTGAGTCTGACATCCAAAGTTGTCATCTTAAATCTCGCCAAAATGTTCTTATATTCATTGAAACATAAACCTTTATACGAAAAACTCAATAACATTATAATAGAAACAATGAAATTCTCAAGAGAAAGCATGAAGAAATTAATGATCATTGCATAATTCACAGCATCTTCTTTCTCAACACAAATACAAATAATTTCTATCAATGGTTTCTGCACATTAAACAAGAAAATCATTAGAATTAAACAGCTTATTTTCAAAGGAAGGTTCAATTTTCTTAATAATTTATGAAAACAAGCAATTTCTATTGAAAAATACACCAAAAAACTGAGATTTATGACAATTCGCAATAAACCATAGACAAGAACTGATGTTTTCTTATATTCATCAATATTTACCAATATAATCTCAATCATTTGCAGAATCATATTGAAAATAAGAAAAACTATCACTCCTACAGATAGCATGTTATATCGTTTTTTCGCGGCGTCTACATAGGAATATTCTGCTTTATTGAAAATTAACGTTTTATTCTCGCTTTTATTATTGAAGGAAGCAAAAGCCAAGGCAATTTCATATGATTTGATCATAAAATGCTGTTCTAACATCGTTATATTATCGTCGATATTCTTATAATCTTCATAAAAGGCTTGATCCTTTTTATTAACGCTTTTATTTAAAAGACTATCGATTTTTGTATAAGATTTCTTGAATTCGAACAAAAGGAAAATGGGCTGGATATAATAGAAATATATCACCCATTGCATTAAGATCAATAACATGGAAATTAGACTCAAATATGAAGCATTTGTGAAAGATGCAAGGGAAATAAAGAAAATTAATGAAATAAATGGATTTGACAAAACAAAAATTATCACATATTTCTGAAGAAAAGGAAGCTCATAAGAACTGAAATGAGAACCTGCGTTGATGACCCCTGAAAAAATAAAGGTCATTATCATGCTTATAAATGCGAGAACGATGAAATAATGCATCACTTCGAAATCCATTGTGCTTTGATCCCAGAGCTCTTTCATTTATTTGTGAGAGAAGAAGAAAAGTGCTAAATTTATTGTTTTGATTAAAAAATTTATGTTATTCAGTTTTTTTACAAAGAAAAAAAAATCATTATTATAATAAATTTTTCTACAAAAAAAACATCAAAAAAGAAATTAAAAGAAAAAAAAAATTTTTGTTTTTTGGAAAATCTCATTAAAAAAGAAAAATAGCCTTTTATTTATTGGAAACCCCCCATAGTATAAGTGCCCTTTTAATTGGACCTTTTTCAGAAACGTCCTTAAAAACTGCGATGTTTTTATAAACGAAAGAACCTTTTCTTTACAAAAATCTTTTTTTTTATCTCAATGAACTTGGCCTTTAAAAAGATAAACATTTTCAGAGAACGTTTACAAATTGCAGTGAATTTTTTCGATATTTTCAATGAAGAATTCGAACCGATTTCTCTTGAAACTCCCCTTGATTTTTCTCGCTGTTTTTTGCCTTTGATTTCTTCACCGAAAAACCTGATTCAAAAATCGAATATTCCTTTATCCTTAATAAATAATCTCTTGATTTCTAAAGAAAGACATGGATTTACCATAAATTCGAAGGATCGAATTATGAGAAATATCTTAAAAAGCTATTTTCAAAAGAAAATCGATGAAAAACCCCAAGCAAAAAGACAAAGTATTGTGAAATATTGTTATGAATTTCTTTGCGATATCGGGAATTTGCACAATCTTAAGTTTTTAGAAAGCTTTTCGTTTTCGAATTTCGAAGAGAATTTACAATATAAGACCCTAGATGAAGAAACTCTTCATCTTTATATGGATAAATTATATCTTCTTGATAAACAAACCTTCGAGAATTTAAAGCCTGAAGACATTGAGTTTCTTCTATCGTTTTTCTCTGAGATTTTCCTTTTGAATTTCACTATTGCATTGACTTTTCTTTTGATGAATATGATGTTTTTTATCGTTTGTTTTAATGATAGTATTCTCAAAAAAGTGCATATGAGCAATAGGGAAGACCCTGAATTATCGATTATCGAACTATTAGATTGTCAAGAACTCAATATTCTAAAGGATTTCGCTTTGGAATTCTTACAGAATAAAGACTCGAATTATTATAATTTTGAGGTTTTTAGCAAATTTCATGAAGAATTCCTCACTGTGGTGAGAAATGTCTATTATCTTGAAGAATATGCGAAAATTTTGCTTTATAGCAAAATCAACCTCGGATATGAGAAAATCAATATAATTCTAGGTTTTTTCTATTAAATAATTCTTGAGAAAAAAAAATTATTGGTGATAATTCTCATTTGAAATAATTTCATTGAATGAAAGAAAAGTTGATTTTTATAAATAATTCAAGATGAAATTGAATTGAATTGAATTTTATTTTTAAATTATTCATTAAATAATTCAATTAAAACCACTTTTTAAAGATATAATTTTTTTTTTAATTATTTTTTATAGCGATTGCATTGAATATAGCATGTTTAGAAGAGTTAGATGCTGGATATATGGCTTCAATTCTTAAAAGAGTGGAAGAAATCGTGCATACTGCCTTTGATTTCATGGATTTTAACCTAATGAAAATAGGTGAAAACCTAGTTTTTTGTCTTTATGAGATGCTTTTGTAAAAAATTTTCTATTTATAATTTAAAATTCCTTTTATTTTATAAATAAAAGCTTTAATTTCAATTTCAATTATCAGGAACCCAGCAAAAAGCATTTGGAATTGATTCATCTTCTTGAGAAAAACTATTTGAATTTATTCGAAAGTTCGATAAAAGATTGCGAGACTTTGTTAAGAAATTTTAATTCATTTAGAGTTCATAATCGCGATCATTTGGAAATGAAAGATAGTGTGGCAAAGAAACTCAAAATTTACTTTATAATTCTCCAGAATTCCAGTTTTTACGAGTTCGTTGAAAAATCCTTGGATTTGATCCATTATATTTCAATGCTTCTTTGTAACAAGGCATATAATCTCCCATATTATAAAACTTTTATTGAATTATGTTCGAAATAAAAATTAAAAGGAAAAAATTAATAAATTTAATTCAAATTTTTTCAAAAAGCCAAATTAATTAAAACAAAAAAAAATTAAGAAAATATCGTTTTTATACTAAAATAGAAGAGAAAATATAATGTTATTTGCTATAAATGGAAAAACAACAAAAAAATGTGAGATTGGTTTTTTTTTCTTTCTTTCTTTTATTAAATTTAAATTTTTTCTTAAAAATTCTTATTTCAAAAAAAAAAAAAAGGAGATAATTTCCAAAAAATAAATATTTACAATTTTTATCTTAATATTAACAAAAAACCTAATTATAACTCTATGTTCCCTCAAACTAAAGATTTATGGGGTCACGAGACACAGCAAACAAATTATGACATTTATCGTCCTAAATACCCTTCTCGTTATTTCGACATTATTCTCTCCAAGATCTCTCCAAGCAAACGCATCAACTATCTTGATCTTGCCACCGGAACAGGCGCCCTTCTTTTTCCTTTAAGCAAGCATTTCTCCTCAATCTCCCTCGGCATCGACAAATCTGCGAAACAAATAGAGACCGCCCAATCAAAATTAGATGCCACTTCCACAACTATTCAATTAAAAGTGATGGATATAAAGGATCTCACCCCTTTTATGGAGGCTTCTAATCTACTGAAATTCGATTTGATAACAATTGGAGAAGCATTACATTGGTTTGATGTTCCTTTGGCATTGAAATTAATGAAGAATGAATGGTTAAAAGAAGATGGATTGCTATCAATCATGGGATATCTGTGTCAAGGTTTTGAATATAATGTAAAGAATGAAGAGAAAGCTAAGGCTAAAGAATTAGGATATCAGAGATATAAGGAATGGATTGGTGTTGTGGGACCTTATTTCGAATGTGATAGAGAAGAACTGGCAACTGGATATGACAGTTATCCGTTTGGAGAATACTTTAAAGTGAAAGAAAAAGAAGAAGATCTGATGAAAATTGATATTACACCATTTGAATTGATCAAAATGCTCAAGACTTTTTCTGGATATAATACTTATTATGAACAGAAGTCGAAGGAGAAAGATTTCGTTGATGCGACAGATAAATTGGAGAAGCAAATCAAAAATGATTTAGTTGGGTTGGGAGAAGAAAATTTCATAATAGGAGAAAAACCTTTAAAATTAGTTCATTATTTCTTTATTATAAATTTGAGGAATTAAGGAAAAAAAAATTATAATTTTTTAGGGATTTTATGTAGTTCTCTTAGTTTCTCTTTCTCTTTTTCTTTCTCTTTATCATTTTCTTTGTCGATTACTTTTTCTTTTCCTTTATCTATTTCTTTATCCAATTTTTTATCTTTTTCTTTCACTTTTTCTTCAATGATTAAATCTTTGCTCATTTTCAGCAATTCTTTCTTGGTTTCCTTGATTTTCTCAATATATTGATCAGTTTCTTCTCTAACTTTCTGAAGCTTTTCGCTTTTCAGAACAAGTTTTTGTTCAGTTTCCTTTTGCTCATTATGTTTAGTCAAAATAATCTCTTTGTATTTATTATTTGTGAGTTCAATCTCTGCTTCCAAAAGAATCTTCTTTTCCTTATAATAATTCAAATCATCTTGTAAGAACTTTTCCTCATTTTCTTCATTATTTTCTAAATCAAAATTCTTTATTTTCAATTTCAAATTCTGTATTTTGATCTTTATTTGTGACATTCTACGTAAAAAACCTCATTTTATTAGGAAAAAAAGAAAGAAAAGAACTTTGAAAGATGATTGAGATTTTTCTGTGATAAATCCTCCAATTTATCATTTAAAGGCAAATATTCATTGAGAATTTTCTCATATTCAGTCTTCATTTTTTTCAGACAATCCCCGCAATATCCTTTGAATTTTGGGTTCGGAGCTCCACATACACAAATGCTATTGAACAATTCTCTCGCCTTATTGATTTTCGTTTGATCTAATGGTTTTTTTTTAGTTTTATCAGTAGTAGCAGTGTCAATAACCTCTTCTCTTTGTATAATTGCTTCTAATTCTTCGATGTTTTTCTTCTTTAAAGACAGAATCTTCTGTTCTCTTGTGAATTGCGTGGTTAAATTCGCGTTTTCGTTCTTTATATTCGTGATTTTTTGCTTTATTTGATCTAAATCAGTCAAAACGCCTTTTTTTCCTTTGTTTTTTTCATCAGTAATATTCTGAATTTTGCCTTGTTTGCTCTTTAAATCATCAATTTTGGAGATATCTTGGCTTTTTGCTTCAGAAATTGCTTTTTTCTCCTCTTCTTTATTGAGTCTTATCAAAACAATAAACGGCTTATTATTAAAGATCAAAGTATGTCTAAAAGAGTTTTTTTCTTCGAAATAATACAGAATATCGCTAATTTTTATCGAATCTGAATCTATTATCGTATTATCCCCGTTCAGCATTTGTACGAGAATTATTTGTGTATATTTCTTCACATTGAAGCTTATTCGAGATCCATTATTCTCATTGTTTTTTCCTTTGAAATTAAAGAGACATGTCTGTTTGGCTCCAGAAGAAATTGTATTGAATTTTAAAGAATTTGATGGTGTAGCATAGTTATTGCTGAGGTAAAATTTAAGCGTAGTTTCCGGGATTTCTACTGATAAATTCCCTGAGAAATTCTCGAGAAAATGATTACATTTGTAGATAATTAGAAGATTTAAAGGAAATTTTATCATTGTTTTTATTTCTTTTGATTTTATCGAGATTTTCTCGTCATTAATCAGAAATTCAGAAAAATTATAGGAGTTTGGGTCGATTTTGACCTTCAGAGATTTGGATTGTGGATCGGTATCTAAGAAGTTTATCAGGATTTCTGAAGAATAAATCAATTTCTTCTTGGAATTTAGGTTATTTAAGAGGTTATTGAGCTGAAATTCCTCATCTTCTTCTGAAAATAACCTATTTATCTAAAGAAATTAATTAATTACCTAAAGGAAAAAATCATCAGAAATTTACAAATATAATAATTAGAAAATTAATGAAAATAAAGAAAAAAACTATGAAAATAAAAGAAAACATGCAAAAAAACCTCGATTTTAAAGCAAAAACCTCCAGATTTTTTGAGTTCATATAAGGTTTGTAAGAGATTTCCTTCTAAATTCCCTTGGAATTTCAGCATTTGTCTCATAAGAACCTTATTTTCTCCATCTTTCATCACAATTTCTTTTAAAAACCCTTTAAATTTTCCTTTTAAATTATGAAAAACTACCATAATTCAATTGATTTAATTCGAATAATAATTCTTTTTTTATGTTTTTTTCGTCTTTTAGCAAAAGAATCTGATATAATCCTTCAGTGAAATTCTCTTTAGAATAATCAAGATCTTCTTTGATTTCATAGAGGAATTTTATCAGAACATTGTTCGAATTAAAAATATCTTTATTCATTTTCTTCGAATTCTTCACCTCCATAGCCAAAACAAAAACACCTTTTTCTTTGTAAATCAGCAAATCTTTGATAAAAGCCTTATAAAACA
>JFJP01038303.1_pt1 | contig 18268 bp, 13 predicted proteins | sample 431651 | NCBI WGS metagenome assembly JFJP01 (sample SAMN02602958, study PRJNA72255) | Microbial mat metagenome, whole genome shotgun sequencing project. | biome: fresh water; feature: sink hole; material: water; isolation source: purple microbial (photo- and chemosynthetic) mats found in...
ACTATTGAAATATCTACAGTTAAAAATGAATATCTCACCCACAACAATCAATATAGCGATTTAAACGAAATATTAAATGAAGCATTTAATAAACTTCCAGAAACACAACGTTCAGTGATTTTATTGCGCGATTATGAAGGTTATAGCTATAAAGAGATTGAAGAAATTACCGATTTAACAGAGGAACAAGTAAAAGTATATATTTATAGAGCCCGTATTTTTTTGAAAAATTACATTGGTAAAATTGAAGTGGTAATCTGATGCAAAAGAAAATTAATATACACAATTATGAAGCTTTTTTTCTCGACTATATTGAGGGGAATCTGAACCCTAATTTAGCGAATGATTTAAAACAGTTCATGACTGAAAACCCATTATTAGTAAAAGAATTAGAAAGATTTGAAAACATTAGTATAGAAAAAGAACCTATCGTATTTTATGATAAAAATAAATTAAAACATTCATTAGTAAATAGAAATAATTTCGAAATTTATGCTGCAGCATTTGTTGAAAATGACTTAAATAACTATGAAACAAATGAATTATTGCAATATGTAAACAAAAACTGTATTGAGAATGAACTAAAACTATTTACGTTAGCAAAAATTAAACCCAACTATTCTATTTTTTATAATCAAAAAAGCAGGCTGAAGCACCTTCCATTAAGAAAAAAAAGATATTATTCTATCGCTTCAGCCGCTGCCGTACTATTATTATTTATGCTAGCATATAATTCAGGTTTTTATCAAAATAGAAATCAAATAGAAACAAATTCTTTAACTTCTAAATTGTATATCGATGAAAGAATAGAGGTGAAGAATATCATTGAAAATCAGCAAAAGAATATTGTTTCTAGACAAGAAATAGTAAATTCAAAGACCAATACAAAAAACTCAACTTCTTCAAAAGAATCTACCAATATAAAAAACAATGTTATTCAAAGCAACAATATTGAGCATTCTGAGAAGCCAAATGATATAATTATATTACATATAAATTTAGATTCGATAGAATCACAAGTTATTCCTTCAATTGAAATAAATAATCTAATTGCTGAAGTTCCATTAGCTAGTACAAACTGTAAAAAAACAACTGGTAAAAGAATATATTCAGCGACATTTGATTTAAGTTCATTTGGAATTGCAGAAGCCGTGGTTAAAAGTATAAATAAAGTTACGGGTTCATCAATGCGTATTGAAAAACAAAAATTGAATGAGAATAATAAAGAAATAATTCGCTTTGAATCGCAATACTTCGCATTTTCATCTACACATTCACAATAGTTTTTTATATTTATTGTAACAAATCAATTATTTTTTCGTCATACTATAAAATTTAAATTTAACACTCTAACCTTTCAAAATTCTATACATATGAAAAATATTCTATTAATACTTATTACAATTTGTGCAGGTATAACTACTTATGCACAAGACATGAATGAAATCGTTACTGATTCGTTATCAAATGATAACAATTCAAAAAATGAAGATTTCACTGTAAAAGGAGATACAACGAAGGTTAGGATTGGCACCAAAGAAATTCATATCATTGAAAAAGATGGTAAAACATCTGTCGACATTTTTGATGCGTCTAAAAACCGTATAGCTAGTAGTGAAATGGAAGATGACGGAAAGAAAAAAGAAAAGGATTTTAAGATTTATTATTCAGGCGTATCAGTTTCACTTAATAATTTTATTGATGCACGAAATTCATTGAGTCGCAGTGCTGATGCTCAATTCATGGATCTCAATACGGGAAAATCTATTGCCTGGAATATTAACTTATTGGAATATGGTTGGAAGATAATGCCCCATGTAGCCTTGGTAACGGGATTAGGCTTTGAATTCAATAATTATCGATTTGATAATAATAACAACATTAAAAAAGTGAATGGAGTAATCGTTGAAAAACCGGTAATAAGTAATGCATTGTATAAAAAATCAAAACTTTTTACCTCCTTTGCACATGTGCCAATTTTATTACAATTGTATTCCAATCAAGGTTTTTATTTTTCAGTCGGAGTTCAGGGAGCAATAAAAATGACATCGTATACAAGGGAAAATTACGAATTGAATGAACAATATTACAAAGAAAAAAAGAAGGATGATTTCAATATTTTACCCTTTAAATATGAAATAATGGTCCGTTCCGGTTATAACCATCTGAATCTATTTGCGAGCTACAGCTTATCTCCTTTCTTTGAAAACCAGAGAGGACCAGAACTTTACCCCATATCTTTAGGCTTTTTTATTGCTAATTTTTAATATATTGTAAAACATAAAAAACATGCACAATTTTTAGAAACAATTATCGTTACTCAATAAACCCAAAACTCGATGCGGAAATATTTAATCCTAATATTTGTATTTATTAGTTCAAAGCTTTTAGTTGCGCAGGATTGGACGCTTACCCAATGCATTGAACATGCATTTAAGAACAATATCCAACTCAAACAATATCAATTAGAAACAGAATTTACGGGTATTAACCTCAAAAAAGAGAAGCACTCCCGTTTGCCCGGTTTATATGCAGGAGCAAGTCAGCAATTCTTATTTGGGAGGTCATTAGATCGATATACCAATACATTTGTTGAGAACAACAGTCGCAGCACCAATATGTCAATTAGTGCAGAAATAGAAATTTTTAATGGATTACAAACCCATTATGCTATACAAAAAGCCTCTTCAGATTTGGAACTTAGTTTGAAAAATCTTGAAAAAGCTAAGAATGATATGGCTCTCAATATTGCATCGGCGTACCTGCAAGTCTTGTTTCAGATAGAAAATTTAAAAATTGCAGAAAAGCAAGCCGAAATTAGCCGATTGCAATTAGAAAAAAGCGAAAAATTATTTCAAGCCGGAAGTATTGCCATAAGCAGTGTGTATGAAATAAAAGCACAAATGGCACAAGAGAACTTACAAATCATTATAGCTCAAAACAAAGTTGCAGAAAGTACGCTGACCTTAGCCCAAATGTTAGAAATAGAGAATGCAGATAGTTTTAAAATATCGAGTCCTGAAATCATGATACCTGATCAAGCGGTTTTGGAATCAAAAGAAGAACTTTTTGCATCAGCTATGAATATTATGCCAGAGATTAAAGCGGCAGAATTGGATATAAAAAGTGCTTCTACTTCAATTAAAATTGCAAAAGGAGCTTATTTGCCTCGTTTGAGTGCTTCTGCTAATTATTATACTGGCTACTCTGATTTCAGAAAATTATATGAATTAAATGGATTAACTGGCACTTATATAGAAAAACCCTATCCCTTTTTCAACCAACTCAGCGATAATGCAAATTTTGCAATAGGTTTTAATCTGAGTATTCCTATTTTTAACAAGAACCAAACTCGTTTAACTGTTCAGCAAACAAAAATTAATACTCAAAAAAAAGAATTGCAATCTGAATCAATTAAAAAAAGTTTGTACAAAGATGTTCATCAAGCCATTAATAACATGCGGGCATCGGAAAAGAAATTACAGGCTAGTATAATTGCTTATGAAACACAAAATAGTGCATTTCAGTTTATGCAACAAAAATATGATGCTGGAGCAAGCGATTCATACACCTATACATTATCAAAAGCCAAACTGAACCAAACAGAAATAGATTTAATACAAGCCAAATACGAGCATGTATTTAACTTAAAAATAATTGATTTTTACAAAGGGAAAAAAATAGAATTATAGTTGGCTGATGATAGAAATTAAAAATATACACAAAACGTATAATACAGGAAGTAGTGAACTACATGTATTAAAAGGTATTGATTTAACCATCCAGCAAGGTGAACTAATATCAATAATGGGTGCCTCGGGATCGGGAAAATCGACTTTATTAAATATTTTGGGTATATTAGATAATTATGATGAAGGCGCCTACTATCTCGATGGAACCTTAATGAAATCGCTGAATGAAAATCAATCGGCATATTATAGAAATCAATTGATAGGATTTATTTTTCAATCTTTTAATTTAATATCGTACAAGAATGCGATGGAAAACGTTGCACTCCCGTTGTATTATCAAGGTATCAACAGAAAAAAGAGAAATGCGATAGCCTTGGAGTATTTAGATAAATTAGGATTGAAGGAATGGGCACATCATTTGCCCAATGAAATGTCGGGCGGACAAAAACAAAGAGTTGCCATAGCCAGAGCCCTAATAACGCAACCCAAAATAATTTTAGCCGATGAGCCAACGGGAGCACTTGATTCACAAACATCGACAGAAGTAATGCAGTTCTTAACTGAAGTTAATAAATTAGGAATTACCATAATCATTGTTACCCACGAATTTGATATTGCAGGTATGACCAATAGAGTTATTAATTTGAAAGATGGACTGATACATGCCGATTATACCGGTGACGAATTCAGAGAGCAATCGAAATCAAAGATATTTGGCAAAAATGCATAAGCCCATGCGATTTATAAATTTAGATACGTGGAATGAAATATTTGCAGTACTGCTCAAAAATAAACTGCGTACTATTTTAACTGGCTTAAGTGTATCCTGGGGAATATTTATGTTTATTATATTACTAGGTTCAGGCAATGGATTGCAAAACGGAGTTCAATCGATGTTTAATACAGCATCGCACCGATTAGTTGTTAGTGCAGGGAAAACGACCAAAGCATACAATGGATTTAAAGAGGGTAGAGAAATAAAACTCAACTATAATGATGTTATAGTGCTAAAAGAAGAATTTGCGGCTATTAACGTTATATGTCCCGCTATCAATATGTGGTTTGGGAATTCGTTGACCTATCAAAAAGAAATGATTAGCTGCAATATGACCGGTGTATTTCCGGAAAGAAAAATAATGTCGAATTTCTATATTACAAAAGGAAGAAATTTAAATGTAAACGATATTATTGAAACCCGCAAGGTTATAATAATAAATGAATATGCAAGAAAGTTACTATTTAAGGATTCATCAGCCATTGGAAAATATGTTTTGTCGGGCAATATGCCGTTAATGGTTGTGGGAGTTTTTGACAGTGATAATGATTGGGATAAACGAAATGCCTGGGTTTATATTCCCATAACTCTAGCACAACAAATATATAATATGGGGGAAAATGTCCATTTCATAGATTTAAATTTGCATGATATCAGCGTTGCCGAAAGTAAAATATTAGAAGAAAAAATAAGGAAAAGGCTATCAATCCTACACCAATTTCACCCTGATGATGTATCGGCTATAAATATTCAAAATATATATGAAGATTTTAAAAAAATGATGTCGCTTTTTTATGGCATACGAATCTTCATATTAATAATAGGTTTAGGTACTATAATTGCAGGCATTGTAGGCGTTAGTAATATAATGATGATATCGGTAAAAGAAAGAACCAAAGAATTTGGAATTCATAGAGCGATAGGTGCTACGCCAAAAGATATTATATCTAGAGTTTTAATGGAATCGTTAATATTAACAATATCTGCGGGATATTTAGGACTTCTTTTCGGAATCGCAATTCTGGAATTTGTGAAATCAATAATACCTTCTGACAGCTTTTTTAAGAACCCTGAAGTAGATATGCAAATCGCATTATTTTCATTAGCAACATTAGTTATAAGCGGCTTAATAGCAGGTTATATTCCTGCCAAACGAGCAGCATCGATAAAACCTATAGAAGCTCTAAGAGATGAATAATACCATATTATTATGATTGATATTGATAAATGGCAAGAAATATTTCATGTGCTGCGCAGTAATAAAATGCGCACTTTCCTCACTGCTTTTGGTGTTTTTTGGGGAATATTTATGCTTGTTATCATGTTGGGAGCTGGTAATGGATTACAAAATGCAGCATTAGGAAATTTTGGTGACTTTGCTACTAACACTGCTTTTTTCTGGGGAGGACAAACCAATGTAGCAATTGATGGATTAAAGAAAAATAGACACATAGAATTTAACAATGATGATATTACAGCCATAAAACAAAGTGTGAAAAGCATTCACTATGTTTGTCCCCGATTGTATATCATGTCGTGGCGAAATGGTGCCACCTCAAATTTAGTTATGCATAAATTAAATAAAGGCACATTTGAAATTGTTGGTGATGTTCCTGATTGGTATTTGGTAAGTCCTGTAAAATTAGATAAAGGTCGATTAATTAATGAATACGACATACTTAATAAAAGAAAAGTAGCCATTATTACCGATGTGGTAAGAGACAAACTATTTAAAATAGGAGAAGATCCTATCAATCAATATATCCAAATAAATAATATATATTTTCAAGTTATAGGTGTTACCATATCGGGATCGCAAAGGGGATGGACAAGTAATGAACTAGTAACGGTACCCATTACTACATTACAAAAAGTTTTTAATATGAAAGATTTAATAGATAATATATCTATTACAGCTTTTCCAGATGAGGATATCAAAATCGCTGAAAATAGTGTTCTAACTTTATTGAGAAAACGACATCATGTGGCAGAAAATGATTTTCAAGGGATCGGTCATTTTAATCTGGGTGAACATTTCAACAAAATGAAAAGTATATTTACAGGAATCAATGTATTATTGTGGATAGTGGGTATAGGAACATTATTATCAGGTATGATTGGAGTAAGTAATATTATGTTAATAGTTGTAAAAGAGCGGACGCGAGAAATTGGAATTCGACGGGCATTAGGCGCTAAGCCTAAAATAATAATAAATCAAATTATAACAGAGGCGATATTTTTATCATCTTTTGCAGGTTTGTTAGGTATGTCGTTAGGAGTATTTATTTTAGAAGGAGTTAATAAAATGTTATCCAATGCACCGAGCGAAAACGCTGCCCTAAAGAATCCAACCATTGATTTTACAAGTGTATCTATAGCCCTTTTAATTTTAATTTTAGCTGGATTAATTGCTGGATATGTTCCTGCTCGCAAAGCCATAAAAATAAAGCCAATTGACGCTTTACGATACGAATAAAAAAAGAAAATATAACAAAATATAAAAACTATGAAACGGATTATTAAAATTGCATTACTAGTTCTATTTATTCTAATGTTCATTGGAACACTTGTATTTCTGTTTATGAAGTCGAGACCCAAAAAAGAAGTAATAGAAACAATAAGTCCTTTAATCACCAACATATCGAAAAAAACCGTCGCTACCGGATCGGTAATTCCTCGAAAAGAAGTAGAAATAAAGCCAAAAGTATCTGGAATCATTTCAGAGATTTTTGTACTACCCGGGCAGAAAATCAAATCAGGTGATGTAATAGCAAAGATTAGAATCATTCCAAATATGGTAAGCATCAACGAAGCTGAAAGTCGCTTAGAGAGAGCTCATAATAATCTAAATGAAACAAAAACAATTTTCGAAAGACAGAAAAAATTATATGCAGAAAAAGTTATTTCAGAAGCAGAATACGAACAATCCCTCAATGCTTATAAAAATTCAGAAACCGAATTAAATGCAGCAGAAAATAATTTACAATTAATTAAAGAAGGGGTTACCAAAAATACTAAAAATGAAACCAACACATTAGTAAAATCAACCATAGACGGCACTGTACTAGATGTACCTGTTAAATCAGGTTCACAAGTAATTGAAGCCAATACATTTAATGCAGGAACTACCATTGCTAGCATCGCTGATATGGGCGATATGATTTTCCAAGGAAAAGTAGATGAAACCGAAGTGGGCAAACTAAAAAAAGGTATGCCTCTCATTCTAACTATTGGGGCTATAGACAATGTTACCTTTGATGCTATATTAGAATATATTGCCCCAAAAGGAATTTTAGAAAACGGCGCTATTCAATTCGATATAAAAGCCAATGTAAAACTCATTGATTCAATTTATATCAGAGCAAACTACAGTGCCAATGCTGATATAGTGTTAGAAAAACGTGACAGTGTGCTCTCTATTCCAGAAACAGTACTTCAATTTGAGAAAGAAAAATCGTTTGTTGAAGTTGAGACTAAAAAAGACGAGTTTAAAAAAGTTTATATAAAAACAGGTCTCTCTGATGGGCTGAATATTGAAATAATTGAAGGTATATCAATAAAAGATATGATTAAAAAACCTAAATAAATTAATAGCCTTTTGTAAGCGTATCAAAATATGCACTATATTTGAAATATCAATATAATTTGGTATGCTTTCAAAAAATATTTTAATTCTGCTCAGTATCAGCTATTTATTTATAACTAGCTGTAATGAGCAATTATCTGGATTTAGCAGTACATTGCCTGCAAATAAAAAACCCAGTGCCTTTTTTGATCCCGATTTGCAAGGTAGGTATTCTATGCTAGACTCAAGCATGGTGTTTATAGGCTTTGATCGAACCATTCCTATAAAATTTGATAGTTCAATAGCTATACATATATCAAACCTTCTCACAATCAATAGTAACAATATAAGCAACTCACTTAAAGGCCATATAGCGCTATTAAAAAAAACACTAACTGATGAAGACCGATTGAATATTTTTCATCATCATGAAATAGACAGTCTTATTATTACCCAGATTCCCGGTTCAAATTATTCATATAAAATAGATTCTACCTTAACACACTATATCATAAATATCAATATAGATAACAAATTGTTTGAAGTAAGCAATTACAATGTTATTAAACAGTATAAAAATAAAAGCTATTTGAACCTGTTTAATGAAGCGCTTCAAAGTTGGCAATGCATTCAAATGGATTATAATTCATCATCCTCAATTCTATCAATCAACACCTTATCCGCTAATGATGATCAGCTTTTACGTCGATTGCATGAATATTATAGTAAAGAAAACGTAAGAGATTCGTTATACACTCCTACTGAAAGGGCTTTTAAGGTTTTTTTAAAGTTCGGAGGATTTGAAGACCGCATTGTATTAAAGAAACATGAATAAAAATAAAATGAAACGAACATCAGGTCTAATTCTTTTAATAATCCAAACATTCATTATTCATAATTTAATAGCAGCCGACGAAAAAAGAATACAGGGCTGGTCACTTGGCGCATTGCCAGTAATAGCCTTTGATGCAGATTTAGGATTTAGATATGGAGCCATTGCCAATATATATGATTATGGAAAAGATTCAGCATATCCTGACTATGAACATTCGTTTTATTTACAATACGACAGATCTACAAAAGGAGCAGCAAACATTATGTTTATTTATGACAGTAAATATCTGTTTCCGGGCTACAGAGTAACAGCAGAAGGCTCCTATCTCACCGAAGAAGCTTTAGATTTTTTTGGATTCAATGGTTATAATACTACATACAAGGAAGACTACATTCAAGCCGGAAATCCATTGTATAAATCATTATATTATTTTAAAATGCAGCGAAAAATGCCCCGCATAAAATTAAATCTTCAAAAAAAAATTGGCAAACACCTGCATACCTATCTAGCTTATACTTTCTGTCATTTTGATTTGGATACAGTAGATTTAAAATCTATTAACAACAACAGAACCGAGAAAATTCCATACACCCAAGGAGGTTTATTTGGTAATTTTCTGAACTGGGGCATCATTGATTCGAAGGCCAAAAATGGCGGAACACATCACTTGGGGCGATTTGGATTGATTTATGACAGCAGAGATAGGGAATCAAACCCAAACACAGGTTTTTGGTCAGAAGCGCAATTCATTGTTTCGCCAGCCATACACAACAGTTATGCTTTTAGTAAAATCTGTTTAACACAGCGACAATATATTCCCTTATTGAGAAATAAACTAACACTTGCATACAGACTTTCATATCAAGCAAAGCTTTCAGGAGAAATTCCTTTTTATTATCTACCTGTATATTTTGAATCGACCCCTAATCCTGATTATGATGGATTGGGCGGATCGAGAACCATGCGGGGTATTATGAGAAATCGTGTGGTAGGAAATGACCTGCTATTGGGAAATATTGAATTGCGTTGGAATGCATATCATTTCTTAGTTAAAGGGCAAAACCTTGATATTGTTTGGTGTTTATTCTCTGATGCCGGTTACATCACAAAAAAATATCCTATTCCATCATATAGTGCCCCTGAAGCCGTTACTTTTTTTTCTAGTTCAGAAAAAGATGGTATTCATCCTTCTATAGGAGCAGGCTTGCATGCCGTTTTGAATCAAAACTTTGTATTAACATTTGATTATGCCAGAGCTTTAGATAAAAGAGACGGTATAAGCGGATTATACATCAATATAGGATTTCTGTTTTAGAGCAAAACATAGTTTCAATATAAAAATCAATTATTGTACTTGCAGGGATAAAAATTATTTATACCTTTGGCTTTTAGGTACTTTATCAAAACTAAAAAAAGTATAATCATGAGCAAAAATGTATTAAGCATTCCAGATGTTTTTAAACAAGCGGTTAGTGACTGGTTTGGAAAAGATGTTCAATCAGGTTACACCCTTTCATATATGTGGATGGCCAATGAATTGGGTCATTTTGCGTTAGGATTTATTATAAATTTTGTAATTGCTTGGATTTACATATTGATTAGTGGTTCAGCAAGTATAACAGGACTTATATGGATTGCCTCAATTCAAGCTGTTTTTTGGTTCCTTAAAGAAATGGGTGATTATATTGTAGAGTTTTTTCAAGCAAAAAAGCAAGAAAATTTTCCGATAGACAGAGGTGATATTGCCAAAGATGCGCTCACTGCTATATATTTCTTTTGCTGCGGGATTGCGGTTTCCTTTCTCTCGTTTTATAATTTAAAAATCACTTTATTGGTTTACTTCTTAAGTTTTATACCTACGTTATTGCTTGCATACTATTGGATATACCGTAAAACATGTTTTCAAAGAGTTTTACTGCCATATCAATATCGCTTAAGCGATTTTCAAAAAAAATTCAGTTCTGATGAAATCATCAATAAAGAAATTTGTGAGAAGATAGATCATTTTTCAAAAGACAATTCTGACATACAAGTTCTGTTAATTTTTGGAGAAGGTGGTTCACAAAAATCGAGACTAGCAGCTGGAATTGGAACAGAATGGTCTTTCAGTAAAGGTACTGCTTCATTTTTTACATTCTTTCAATTTTTACAAGGTCTTAGTTATGAAAAGCAGTTAGATAAATTTAATGGTCAATTATATTGGAAATGGAAAGATGCTAAACTATTAATTATTGATGATGTAAACCCAGGGATTCAAAAATTAATAGATTCACCATGTATTGACCAGCCTGATTTTTTAAAGAATTGCCTCAACGACTTGGGAAATCTATGGGACAATAAAAGTCAAATTTTATCAAAAAAGTCAGTTTGGATTATAAGCGATACTCAAAATCAATTAAAATGGGTGGAAGTATTTGAAAACTATGGTTTTGAAAAAAACAGAATATTTTCAGCAACAATAATATAACCTAAAAGTTTTTTTACAGTATAAGGGATAAATATAAGGTATTGAAGTGAAATCATTCATTATTCTTCTGTATATATCAGCATTTGCTATTTTATCGCCAATTAAAGGGAATAGTAATTTTTATGCCCGTAAGGGTTTGATAGACTTGCGCAGCTGGGATATTGATAAAAACGGGATGACCGAGTTAAAAGGTGAATGGGAGTTTTACTTTGGAAGGTATTTAAATCCTGGGGATTTTGATAATGAAGAAACACAGAAATTAAAAACACACATTCTGGTTCCGGGAAGTTGGAAAGGTGTTAAAGTTAATGATAAACCTACCCCACTTCATGGCTATGCTACCTATCGTTTAAAGATATTAATGCCAAAAACATCCCAAACCATAGTTTTACACAGTGATGTTCAAACACCGTCATCGCGGTATTATATTAATGGGTATTTAGTTGGCTATAATGGCGTTCCTGGATACGATTATAATTCTACCACAGCAGAGATGAACCTTCACTTTGAAAAGTTTATGGCAAGCAAAGACACAATGGAATTGGTTGTACATATTGCAAATTACCAGATTGAAAATAGCGGAATAATATATCCTCTTTACATAGGTACAGAAAAAGCAACAAAACAAAAAAGCAATTACTATTTGTATGTATACGTTTTTTTATTGGGAATTTTTTTTGTGGCAGCGATCTATCACTTAAATATTTTCATGCACCGAAGAAAAGAATGGACTCATTTTTATTTTTCATTGGCCTGTGTCGCACTTATCGGCTATTTCTTGCATGTTAGTAGGATATTTGATATGGTATTCCCTCAAATAAACTATGAATATTCATTCAAATATTTGCGATTCTTTTTAGTTGCCATAGTTCCTTGTTTTGCGGTTTATATATTTACTTTATTTCCATATGAATCAAATAAATATTTCAGAAAATCTATTTTTTATATCGGATTTGGGTTGCTAGCAATAATTTTATTTACTCCATCATATGTACATAGTTCACTGGCGCCCTATTTAAGACTATACATGCTGGGTTCAATACTATATGGAGTATATTGTGTAATCAAAGGCTACATTAATAAAAAAGAATTTTCAGGGATTTTTTTAATCGGTTTTATCGTTTTTGCGTTAGCTACAGTAAATGATATTTTTTTATATATGGGCGCTATCAATTCTATTGATATGAGTCCATATGGATTATTATTCTTCATTTTAATACAAACTTTTATATTATCGGGCAGTATTTCAAAAGCATTTAACAATGCAGAACAAATGGCTGATAGCTTAGCATTTATGAATGAGAACCTTAATAATTTAGTAGATGCCAGAACAACAGAGATTAACATACAGAAAGAGCAAATATCAAACCAGAGAGATTTAATTGAAGCTAAAACCTATCATATAACTCAAAGTATTGTTTATGCTAGTAGAATTCAGTATTCTATGTTACAGTTTAACCAAATTTTTAAACAAAATTTGAAAGAACATTTTATTGTGTTCAAACCAAAAGATATAGTTTCTGGCGATTTTTACTGGGCAAAAGAAATAAACGGAAATTTATTAGTAGTAACGGGAGACTGCACCGGACATGGTGTTCCAGGCGCGTTCATGACTATTTTATGTATTACTTTTTTAAATGAAATTGTTCAGGAATCAACCATAATGGAGCCTAATAAAATATTGATGGCATTAAGAACCCGTTTGGTATCAACTTTAAATCAAACCGGCGACAGTTTTGAAGAACCAAAAGATGGTGTTGAAGCTACCATATACACTATAGACTTCAGCAATAAAAAGTTGATTTATGCAGGTAGCAGGATGCCGATATATATAGCAGGAAAAGAGGACGATTTAATAACTTTAAAACCCCAATACAGAAATTGCTTTGATTTAAAACATGCTAGTTTTGACAATTCAGAGTATAACCTTCAAGAAAACGACACCATTTACACCTTTACAGACGGTTTTATTGATCAATTTAGAAAAACAGGAAAGCAGCGATTTGGAACCAAAAGATTTATAAGTGCCATTAATAATATCCGATCAAAAACACTACAAGATCAAAAAATGAGTTTACAAGATGAGCTGAAAGATTGGCAAGGCGATTATGAGCAGATAGATGATATACTGGTGATTTCTAGTCGAGTATAAAATGAATTAATCCTATGTGCCTAATTATTTACGAATAATACGCGTCAAATAATACAATAATATTTGATTTAATCAAAAATTATTGTAACTTTTGGCTTGAATTACCAAATTTGTTATCATTTCAATGAATTACGACTTAAAATTATTATTTGAATCCTCGCTAAATGGTTTTGCCCAATTAGATCAGGAATTTAAATTTGTATGGGTTAACAAAGCAATAGTAGAACTTTTGGGCTACAACGAAAAAGAGTTAAGCGGAAATTTGGTGCTTAAGCTAATAGCTCCTGAATCAAGGAATACTTGGTCAGAATTCTCCGAAAAACTTGCAGCTGGAATTTCCAATAAGGGAGATATTATCTTTAATACAAAAAAAGGGAAAAAAATACATGCAGATTTCCATGCCTGGCCTCTAGAGACAGGATATATGTCTTCCATGAGTGTGAATGAAAATCAGCAGTACTTGTTAGAAAGTATATCCTTAAGTGAAATAAAATACCGAACCCTCTTTGAAACCATGGCACAAGGGGTTATTTATCAAGATCATACTGGAAAAATTATTTCTGCTAATCCTGCAGCACAAAGAATTTTAGGTATGACCGAAAACGAATTGCTTAATGAAAATACTTTCGAAAATAGCTGGAATTTGGTAGATGACGATGGAACCAATATACCAGGGATACTGCATCCTGCAAATGTTGCATTTAAAACGGGTAAACCTGTCAATAATATTGCTGTAGGATTATACAATACAAATAAAAACGATTACATCTGGATGTTGGTAAACTCATATCCACATTATAAGACGGGCGAAAATAGACCTTATATGATTTGTACAACTCTTACAGACATTACAGAGAGAAAACAAGTTGAGATAGAATTGAGGAAATTTAGTGAAGAAGTTGCATCGCTTAATGAGGAATATCTGACACAAAATGAAGTGATCAGTCAGAAAAATGAAGAACTGGAGATCAAAAACAATTTTTTATCATTATTAATAGAGAGCATTCCCTATCCACTGTTTTATAAAGATAAACATGGTAGATACCAAATGGTTAACAGCGCATTTTGCAGGATCAATGACTTACCAAAAGAGCATTTTCTTGGTCGCACTGTTCTGGAATGCATTGAGGATAAAGAATTGGCTGCTATATATCAAAAAGCAGATATTGAACTACTAGCAAATAAGATAAGTCAGGTTTACGAATCAAAAATTAGGCAATCTGAGGATAATTATATTGATGTTATTTTTAATAAATCAGTTTTACAAAACCAAAAAAATGAGATCATAGGAATTATTGGATTTATTATTGATATCTCTGAATATAAAAACACACAAACTAAATTAAATCTATTAAATACCGCACTCGTTGAAAAGAATAATGAACAAGAAGCCTTGCTAAAAAAACTATCTGAAAGCGATCATTTAAAATCAGTTTTTTTAGCTAATATTTCTCATGAAATCCGTACCCCTATGAATGGCATTATAGGGTTTAGTGACTTATTAAAAGATGAATCGCTTCCTGCTGATATTAAGCGACAGTACATCTATCTTATTTCAAAAAATAGCGAACAATTATTGCATTTAATAAACGACCTGATTGATATTTCAAAGATTGAATCTAATCAATTACATATCAATCGACACGATTGTTCGTTGAATGCACTCATATCTGAGCTATATTTATTTTTTGAAAATGATAAGAAAGTAAAAAACAAAGCGCATCTGCAATTATTAACTCATAAAGATTTGCCAGACAAAGAGAGTATTGTTTTAACCGACGAAGCGAGGGTGCATCAGATTTTAGCAAATATCATTAGCAATGCTATAAAATACACCGACAGTGGCTATGTAAAATTTGGATATAAACTAATTGGTGAATGCATTGAATTCTTTGTTGAAGATACCGGGATTGGTATAGATAAAGATATGCATCAATTAATATTTAAACGTTTCAGACAGGTAGATGAAAATTATTCCAGCAGAAAATATGGAGGAACCGGATTGGGGCTTACCATATCAGAAGGTTTGGTGAAGCTATTGGGTGGAACAATAGAAATAGAATCGGAAAAAAATAATGGCTCCATATTTCGCATTAAATTCCCGTATATTCCATCTAAAGAAATATATAGCTCAACATCCATATCAAAAGGATTTAACATCCCCGATTTGCGGGATAAAAATATAATGATAGTGGAAGACGACGATACTACAATGGAATTTTTAATTTCAGTATTTATTCCAACTAAAGCAACCTTATACAAGGCAAGAACGGGAAGCGAAGCCATAGAAATATGTATGGGGCAAACAAAAATAGATTTGATATTAATGGACATCAGATTACCTGACATCAGTGGATTTGAAGTGACCAGACAAATCAAACAAATAAAAAGCTATATCCCTATTATTGCACAAACAGCGTATGCCATGGCCGAAGACAAACTTAAATGCTATGAATCAGGCTGTGACGACTATATATCCAAACCTATCAATATCAGATTATTATTCAGTATTATTAAGCAGCATTTGGGTTTAAACTGAAATATAGAACATTACAACCTAAAGTTGGATATTAACAATATATTTGTAAAGGAAACTTATGGTTCCTTTTTCTTTTTTATAAAGCCTTAAATTTTAATTGTTTTTCCTATTTTTACGCAGGAAAAAAATTAATAAATAATAGAATCATGGATACAAAAGTCATTAACAAGGCGGCGGATAATATTAGGATACTGGCTGCATCAATGGTAGAGAAAGCGAAATCAGGCCATCCGGGTGGAGCCATGGGAGGAGCAGATTTCATTAACATCCTTTACAGTGAATTTTTACAATATGATCCAAGCGATATGACTTGGCATGCTCGCGATCGTTTCTTTTTAGATCCAGGCCACATGTCACCCATGCTTTATGCACAATTAACATTAACAGGCAATTATACCTTAGAAGAAATAAAAAACTTCAGACAATGGGGCAGTCCCACACCGGGTCACCCAGAAGTAGATTTCAAACGAGGTGTTGAGAATACGAGTGGTCCATTGGGACAAGGGCATACCATGGCAGTTGGAGCGGCTATTGCAGAACGCTTTTTAGCAGCCAGAGTTGGTGAATGGATGTCGCACAAAACCTATGCATATATTTCTGATGGAGGTATTCAAGAAGAGATTTCGCAAGGAGCAGGTAGAATAGCTGGATTTTTAGGTCTTTCAAACCTAATTATGTTCTATGATGCCAATGATATCCAGTTATCAACCGAAGTTAACGAAGTTACCAACGAAGATACAGCTAAGAAATATGAATCATGGGGTTGGAAAGTTAAAACTATAGTAGGCAATAACCCTGATGAAATACGCAAAGCATTGCAAGAAGCTCAACAAGAAAAAGACAAACCTACCCTTATCATAGGTAAAACCATAATGGGGAAAGGAGCTGTTACAGAAAGCAATGAAAATTATGAAGGAAAATGTGCTACTCATGGTATGCCTCTATCAGAAGCTGGTGCTTCATTTAAAGGAACCATTAAAAATTTGGGTGGTGATGCAGAAAATCCATTTGTTATTTTCCCCGAGGTTGCTAAATTTTACGAAGAAGTAAAAAATAAAAAAATTCAACAAGCCAAAGAGAAAAAACAATTAGAAATTGAATGGACAAAATCGAATGCTGAAAAAGCAGCTAAATATAAAGCTTGGTTCTCAGGAAAAGCAGCCAATATTGATTGGTCTTCGATAGTTCAAAAAGAAGGTATAGCAACCCGTGCGGCATCAGCAACTGTATTATCTGTTTTAGCTCAAAAAGTTGAAAACATGATTGTGTCTTCAGCCGACTTAAGCAATAGTGATAAAACCGATGGCTTTTTAAAACATACTAAAGCCTTGAAAAAAGGTGATTTTAGTGGTGCATTTTTACAAGCTGGGGTAGCGGAACTTACTATGGCATCTATCTGTAACGGTTTGGCATTACATGGTGGCGTAATTGCTGCTTGTGCTACATTCTTTGTATTTTCCGATTATATGAAACCAGCGGTTCGTTTATCAGCATTAATGGAACAACCCGTAAAATATATTTGGACTCATGACGCATTCAGAGTTGGAGAAGATGGTCCTACCCACCAACCTATTGAGCAAGAAGCCCAAATCAGATTGATGGAACAGATGAAAAATCACTCAGGTGATATGAGTTTGTTGGCCTTAAGACCTGCAGATGCTTATGAAGCCAGTGTGGCTTGGAAGATGGCAATGGAAAATACCAAAACACCAACAGCATTAATTTTATCTCGTCAAAACATAAAAGATCTTCCTGCAAGTTCTGGAAATCGCTATCAAGAAGCATTAGGAGCAGAAAAAGGAGCTTATATAGTTAAAGATAGTGCAGGAACACCTGATATTATTTTAGTAGCTAGTGGCTCAGAAGTAGCAACATTAGTAGCAGGAGCTGAACTTTTAGAAAAAGAAAAATCATTAAAAGTAAGAATTGTAAGCGCCATATCAGAAGGATTATTCCGCAATCAAAGCAAAGAATATCAATTAGCGGTTTTACCATTGAATATACCCATAATGGGACTCACAGCTGGTCTTCCTGTAACACTTCAAGGATTGGTTGGTCCATTTGGAAAAGTAATAGGCTTGGATCATTTTGGACATTCGGCACCAGCAAAAGTATTAGATGAAAAATTTGGATATACTCCAGAAAATGTATTTAAACAGGCATCTGAATACTTAGCATCGTATAAAAAATAATCTGAAATAGATACAAATAAAAAATCCCAATCAAATTGATTGGGATTTTTT
>JFJP01001964.1_pt1 | contig 18266 bp, 11 predicted proteins | sample 431651 | NCBI WGS metagenome assembly JFJP01 (sample SAMN02602958, study PRJNA72255) | Microbial mat metagenome, whole genome shotgun sequencing project. | biome: fresh water; feature: sink hole; material: water; isolation source: purple microbial (photo- and chemosynthetic) mats found in...
AACTCTACGGGCGGCTACTTGGCTACGTTAAGCCTTATTGGAAAGCGTTTGCCGTATCTATTTTAGGCATGGCAGTGAGTGCGGCAACCGAGCCTTTGTTGCCAATGATGCTCAAGCCATTTTTGGATGGTACGTTCGTACAAAAAGATGATTTTGTAATGCGCTGGGCGCCGGCAATTATTCTGGCGATTTTCTTTGTTCGTGGTCTCTCCGGATTTGTCGGCTCGTATGCTATTCAGTGGGTGGGTAATAAATTAGTGATGGACTTACGTGTTGAGATGTTTGGTAAGTTGATGTCTTTGCCTACACGCTATTACGATGATCATCCGACCGGTACTTTAATCTCGAAAATTACCTATGACGTAAACCATGTAACGGATGCAGCGACGAGTGTGCTGACCGTAACCGTTCGCGACACCATCATTATTATTGGCTTGTTGGGTTGGCTGTTTTATCTCAATTGGAAATTGACGCTTATTTCTTTGATCATCACACCAATTGTGGCTGGTGTTATTTATGTCATTAACAACCGTTTGCGTAATTCGAGTCGGGATATTCAAACTTCAATGGGTAACATTACTCAGGTCATTGAAGAAAGTGTAACAGCACACAAAGTGGTGAAGTTATTTGGCGGCCAACAATACGAGCAAGAGCGATTTCATGAGGAAGTGAATGGGGTTCGTAGACATTTTATGAAAGCCGCTGTGGCCTCGTTGGCTAACGTTCCAATCGTGCAAATGGTTGCAGCGATGGCACTGTCGTTAGTCATTTATCTAGCGATTGATCAGACGAAAACAGATACTTCATCTGTGGGTGGGTTTCTATCTTTTGTGGCTGCAATGTTGATGCTGACTGCGCCACTGAAAAGATTAACCAGTGTGAATGAGTATATTCAGCGTGGTCTGGCAGCAGCGGAAAGTGTATTTGCGCTGATTGACACCGCGGGCGAAAAAGATATCGGCACTAAGACGATTGAGCGCGCTCAAGGCAACCTCACTTTTGACCACGTTAACCTTTCTTATCGCGATGATGATCGCTTGGCTTTGCACGACATTTGCCTAGAGATACCCGCAGGCCAATCGGTCGCTTTAGTTGGCGCATCGGGCAGTGGTAAAAGCACAATGGCGAATCTGGTGCCGCGCTTTTATTTGCCAAGTAGTGGGCACATTACCTTGGATGGGCACGAGTTATCCGAACTGACCTTGGCGAGTCTTCGTGCCAACATCGCGTTAGTGAGCCAAGAGGTCGTGTTGTTTAATGACACTATTGCCGCGAACATTGCCTATGGACAAATGCGAGTGGTGCCAGAAGCAGAAATTGTCGCCGCCGCTCAAGCCGCGCACGCGATGGAATTTATTCGTGAATTGCCCGAAGGCATGAACACCTTGGTGGGAGAGAAAGGGGTGCGTCTCTCTGGAGGCCAGCGCCAACGTATTGCGATAGCTCGCGCCATTCTAAAAGATGCTCCAGTGTTAATTTTGGATGAAGCCACATCGGCACTGGATAGTGAGTCGGAGCGTCATGTGCAAGCGGCGCTAGAGACCTTGATGCAAGGGCGCACGACTTTGGTGATAGCGCACCGACTTTCTACGATTGAGAAAGCTGATCGTATCGTGGTGATGCAAAAAGGCCAGATTGTAGAAACCGGTACGCATCGCGAACTCATTGAAAAAAGCGGGGTTTATGCAGAACTTCACCGCATTCAATTCGAATGGCATGATGCAGAAAAAGAGAAGACGTTGGCAAATTAAAGGTTGACAGCCAATCCGCATTCTCGTTAAATTCAATCCCAAGTAATTCGCTCAACCAAAATCAATCCTTAAGGAGATTAATATGGCAGTTCTAGTAGGCAAGGCAGCACCTGATTTCACAGCAACAGCAGTGATGGGTAACAACGAAATCGCTGACATCACTTTCTCTAAGGTTACTAAAGGTAAATATGCAGTGGTGTTTTTCTACCCATTGGACTTCACTTTTGTGTGCCCTTCAGAGTTGATCGCTTTCAACCACCGCTTGGATGAGTTCAAAAAGCGTAATGTTGAAGTGTTGGGCGTTTCGATTGACTCACAATTCAGCCATTTGGCATGGAAAAATACACCGGTTGAAAAAGGTGGCATCGGCCAAGTTGCTTACACCTTGGTTGCTGACGTTAAACACGAAATTTGCAAAGCATACGACGTTGAGGCGGATGGTGGCGTTGCTTACCGTGGTTCGTTCTTGATTGACCGAGCTGGTGTGGTGCGTCATCAAGTGGTTAACGATTTGCCATTGGGCCGTAACATCGACGAAATGTTGCGTATGATTGATGCGTTGCAATTTACCGAAGAGCATGGCGAAGTTTGCCCAGCCGGCTGGAGCAAAGGCAAGGCTGGTATGAGTGCATCTACTGAAGGTGTTGCTAAATATCTCGCTTCACACGCTAAAGAACTGTAAGTTTATTAATGCGATAAAAACGGCTCCTGCGGGAGCCGTTTTTATTTGCAAAGATGATTTTGGATTGCAACGTTGTTAGATATTCTGCAATATCTCTCTCAGATGCGATCTCCCCACCTCAAAAATCAATCCTTATCTTGCGCGCTTTTTGCGCTCGCATTGCTTTGTTCAACGATCTCGATGGCTGAATCGTTAGACTCCAATGTGCCTAATGCTGCCTCAGCGGAGCAGTCATCGTCGATTATCCCGCCCGCAATAGTTGACACGTCAACTATTGAAAAAGCTGATACGCCTGTCATTGACTCTTCTAGAGAATATGTGTCAGATAAATTTGTGGGCTTTGCGAGCGGCGTCGATGCTTTTTTTGGTAGTGATCGTAATTACCAAGAAAGCAACAAAAGTGTGCTGCAGTTCGATTTGACGCGAACCTTTGACAGCACGGTGAGCAACAAAGTCGTGCCAACGTTTAGGGCAAAATTTCATCTGCCAGCTCTACAGAATCGTATGCAGTCATGGCTAAAAAATGTTCATTTATTGCTTGAAAGTAATCCTGATCAAAATCTTTCTGGCACGGCGGCGGGTAATACACCAACAACAGGGCCGGGTCGTGTACCGTTACTCAAAGAGGTTGCAACTCCAGATAGTTATGGTGCTGCGCTACGTATTGAGAATAATGACGAAGATATTTGGCGTCTGAGTGCGGACGCAGGGCTGAAACTGGTAGGTGCTGACGATATATCGAAGTGGAATAACACCTCGATTGACCCCTTCGTGCGCACGCGGGGTAGCGTCAAAGAATTATGGGGGCCTGTGCAGTTGCAACTTGCGCAATCCTTTTTTTGGTTTAACTCGATCGGTCCCGGTGAGGGTACACAATTGGATGCGGACTATCGTGTGAGTGACCCGCTGTTATTTCGCTCAACGAGTAGCGCAACATGGCTGCGTGATAATCCAAACTTTAATTTGCACCAAGATTTCTCGCTCTATCAAACGCTCACCGAGCACTCCTCTTTGTTGTATCAGTTAGCGGCGAACGGAGTGAGTCGGCCACAGGCTCAAGTATCAGAATATATTGCACTTTTACTGTACCGCCAACGTTTTTACCGGGACTGGATGTTCTATGAGTTAAGTCCGCAGTTACACTACCCAAGGGCTACCGATTACCAATTGAATACGCGATTTATGGTGCGTTTAGAAATTTTATTTTCGAAGTAGGTAGAGGCTAGCTCCTCGCTTTTATTTCATGGCGCAACTTGATTTACAATAATCCCCAAATTAATAACGAAGGACGTTAACGACCATGCTGATCTGGTTTATTTCAATCTACTTGATGTTTTCTGTTGCAGTGGGTTTGTATGCCTCTAGACGAGTACACAATGCTAAAGACTTCGTCGTCGCGGGTAGAAACCTTCCCTTGCCCATAGTGACTGCAACTGTATTTGCGACATGGTTTGGTGCTGAAACAGTATTGGGGATTTCAGCTACGTTTGTGCAGGATGGGCTAAGCGCTGTGGTGGCAGACCCATTTGGTGCAAGCATGTGTTTAATAATTGCGGGATTGTTTTTTGCGCCACGCCTGTACCGCATGAATATACTCACCATCGGCGACTACTACCGTGCGCGCTACACCCGTGAAATTGAATTAATCATGACGATTTGCATCATGATTTCCTATTTGGGTTGGGTATCTGCGCAGATCACGGCCTTGGGATTGGTCTTTAATATGGTGACAGGCGGTGCCATCGATCAATCGACCGGTATGTTTATTGGCACAGCGATTGTGCTTTCTTACACCATGTTTGGTGGTATGTGGTCAGTCGCGCTTCTCGACTTTGTGCAAATGACTGTCATCATGGCAGGCATGTTGCTCATTGCCGTGTTGGTGAGCGGCGAGGTGGGTGGCGTAAGCAATGTAGTGCATCACGCAGAAGTTGCGGGAAAATTAAAGTTTTTCCCAGAAGGCGGCTATGAGGTTTGGGTGCCTTTTATCGGCGCAGGGATAACGATGATGTTGGGTTCGATTCCGCAACAAGATGTGTTTCAGCGCATGACCTCCGCGAAAGATGAAAAAACTGCAGTGCGTGGCTCGGTGAGTGGTGGGGTGTTGTATTTTTTATTTGCTTTTGTCCCGATGTTTTTGGCCTATGCGGCAACGCTAATCGATCCAGAAGTGTTTGTGGCAATGATTGCAAGTGATGCGCAAATGGTATTGCCGAGTTTGATTTTGAATCACACTCCGATGGTGGCGCAGATATTTTTCTTCGGTGCGCTCATCTCAGCGATTATGAGCACGGCCTCGGCTACGCTACTGGCGCCTTCAGTGATGTTTACCGAAAATATTCTTAAGCATTTTGCGTTTAAACACATGAGCGATCAGCAGATGCTACGAACCATGCGCATCATCGTGGTTACCTTTGGAGGGATGGTATTGTGGTTCGCACTGCATTCTGAAGCCAGTATTTTTAAGATGGTTGAGAATGCTTACAAAATCACTCTAGTGGCAGCTTTTGTTCCATTGGCCTTTGGCCTCTTTTGGAAGCATGCTAATACACAGGGCGCTTGGTTTTCGATTATCTTTGGCTTGATGAGCTGGCTCTTGATGGAACAATTGAGCGCAAGCGAAATTTGGCCCCCACAATTAGTCGGTTTATTGATGAGTATCTTAGGTATGTTGTTAGGCTCGTTATTGCCTATGGTTATTCCCGATCATCATTCAAATCATCGGAAAAATCATTCTGCCTAGCTGTCATCTTGTTGTCACAATTCTTCCATACCATTGCAACTAATTTGAAACAGAGGTTACGGAGAGTTAAATGACACCGAATATTTTATTGGTAGAAGACGAGCCTGCGATTCAAGAGCTACTGGCTTTTAACGTAACGCAGTGCGGTTTTCGAGCCTTACAAGCGTATGACGCAGATGCCGCGATGGGGATTATTAATCAAGCGCTACCGGATCTCATTTTGCTTGACTGGATGTTGCCCGGAATATCAGGCATTGAGTTAGCTAAGCGCTTACGTGCAGATCAGCGCACGCGTGACATTCCCATTATCATGTTGACGGCGCGCACCGATGAGCGCGACAAAATAATGGGGCTCGAGTCTGGTGCGGATGATTACATTACTAAGCCGTTTTCCCCGCGCGAACTGATGGCGCGTGTTCGTGCTGTGTTGCGACGCAGAGCGCCACAAATGAGCGAAGAGTCTGTCAAGGTTGAAGGCTTGGAATTGTCGCCTGTAACGCACAGAGTCTCAGCGCATGGTCAAAATATTGACTTAGGCCCCACCGAATTTCGTTTGCTACACTTTTTTATGACGCACGTAGAGCGCGTGTACAGTCGATCACAACTACTTGACCAGGTATGGGGTGATCATGTGTTCGTGGAAGAGCGCACTGTCGATGTGCATATTCGCCGTTTGCGTCAAGCCTTAGAGCCTTCTGGTACAGATAGTTTGGTGCAGACAGTGCGTGGCAGTGGCTATCGTTTTTCTCGCACTTGAGAACTAAAGAAGTAGCTCACTTCAGAATAGTGATCTAGCTATACATCGGTAGTATTTCATGGCTAAATCTGCCAATGCCGAATTACTCCCGTTCCCTCTGCTGGTTTCGGCGTGATCTACGCCTTCATGATCATGCGGCGCTTTATCACGCACTCAAACAAAGCACATCCGTGCATTGTGTTTTTGTGTTCGACACTGACATCCTCTCTCAGCTCGTTAACAAACAAGATCGCCGAGTCGAGTTTATATGGCAAAGCCTGCGCGAGCTACAGCAAAGTTTGCAGCAACACGGTAGCACTTTGCAGGTATTGCACGGATCAGCCCAAGAACTTGTGCCACGTTTGGCGAGGGAACTAAAAGTGCAGGCGGTTTTTTGTAATCATGATTACGAACCTGCTTCGCAACAACGCGATAGCGCTGTCGAGCAAAAATTGGCACGGCAAGACATCACCTTTCTCCACTTCAAAGACCAAGTTATTTTTGAAAAAGCGGAGGTGCTAACGGGTGCGGGAAAACCATTCAGCGTGTTTACGCCGTATAAAAATGCTTGGCTGAAAAAGCTCGATGATTTTTATTTACGGGAATATCCTGTTGCGGAATATTTTTCTGCGCTGGCGCAATGTCCGCCTGCGACGATGCCTTCACTCGAATCACTGGGGTTTGAGCCTACCAATCTAAGTCAGATGGCTTTGCCAACCGGTGAGTCGGGCGCCGCAAAATTGTTTGAAGATTTTCAGTCACGCATTAATCAGTATCGCGAGACACGAGACTTTCCAGCCGTAAAGGGCGTGTCCTATCTTTCTACGCATTTACGCTTCGGCACAATTTCAATTCGTCGCCTAGCAGCTCATGCCTATTACACTGGAGGGACAGGAGCTAACACTTGGTTAAGCGAATTAATCTGGCGCGAGTTTTATCAAATGCTGTTGCATCATCATCCGCGCTTGGCAGAGGGGCAGACATTCAAGTTGCAGTTCAATTCAATTGATTTTGCCAATGAGCCTTCCAAATTTGTAGCTTGGTGCGAAGGGCGCACGGGCTATCCACTAGTAGACGCTGCAATGCGACAGCTTAATCAAACTGGTTTTATGCACAACCGTTTGCGTATGGTTGCGGCTTCTTTTTTGGTTAAGGATTTGCATATAGATTGGCGTTGGGGCGAGCGTTATTTTGCCCAACATTTATTAGATTTTGACCTAACTGCCAATAACGGCGGGTGGCAGTGGGCGGCTTCAACGGGTTGTGATGCCCAGCCTTGGTTTCGAATTTTTAATCCGATTACGCAGTCTGAAAAATTTGATGCTCAAGGAAAGTTTATTCGCCGCTATGTGCCAGAGTTGAAAGCTTGTTCAGATAAATGGATTCATGCGCCGTGGCTCATGTCCGAAAAAGAAATTCAAACCTGCGGAGTGGTGATTGGGCGTGATTATCCAGAGCCGATTGTGGATCATGCTGTTGCCAGAATTAAGACTCTCGCTTTATTTAAAGCCGCTACGGAAGTCTCGACGCACGCGTCTGACTAACTCCTAGCTTGAGCTAAAAAACCACCAGATCTAAAAGTGAGTACTAAGGTATCGCGATGACCACCCGCTGCGGTGGGCTGAATCGGGGTGGATTCGTGTATGACGCGGTGATCATCAAGCAAGAGCAGCGTCCAAGGTTCGCTCAGCGTAAAGCGCTGGCCATGTGGCCCATCGGCTTCAAAAATTCGACTCTCGCCGCCGCTAACTGCATCACGTGCAACGAGCAAAATTGCCACAAAATCTACACCGTCACGATGCGCTCCCTCGGGCGTTGGTCGACCAATGCCACTGTTGGTGTCGATGCGAAATTGATGTGATTCTACGTACCACGGTTGCTCGCCTTTCACCGCAGAGCAAGTTTTAGCAATGGCCAGTAGTAATTTTGACCACACAGGTTGTTGCACAGTGCTAGCTAGCATTGGCTCAAACAAGCGTAGCATGCCGCCGTGAAGAGCGTTGTACTCCAAAGGTTGATAGTGGGCGCGATGGGGTACTTGTGTAACGTTATTCTCTGTCACAATAAAACTGGAATGGCGGCGACGGCGATAGCGACCACCATCTTTCAAAAAATTATCGAGCGGTAATTCATCCCAGTCTTTTTTGATGGCTTCTAATTCAACTAGGGGAGCATCAATAAAAACGCTGAATCCTGCTGGGTTTAACACGCCAAAAGATTTTTCTTTAAGGTTGTCAGTAAGATTTTTTGGTTGAGTGAAACTGGGTGACAAAGTGGTGATGGTCATGTGAGTCCTAAAACGATTAAAGCGCTAAGCCTGTGCTATCAAACAGACCTTCAAATAAGACAGAGCTGAGATAGCGCTCGCCGGAGTCAGGCAAAATTACCACAATAGTTTTCCCCACATTTTCGGTTTTTTTTGCGATACGAACTGCGGCGGCAACAGCAGCACCACAAGAAATGCCAGAGAGAATACCCTCTTCATTTGCTAATCTTCGTGCATATAGCACTGCCTCATCGTTACTGACTTGCGCAATGTCGTCGATCAACGATAAATCTAATACCTGAGGCACAAAGCCCGCACCAATGCCTTGAATTTTGTGAGGGGCGGGTTTAATTGGTAATCCCGCACGCGCTTGGCTGAGCACTGGGCTTGCTTCAGGTTCAACAGCAACGGTGTGGATTGCTTTTTTGCGAATGTTTTTGAAATAGCGCGAGATGCCCGTAATCGTCCCACCTGTGCCCACGCCAGCAACCAAGAAGTCGACGTTGCCATCGGTGTCGTTCCAAATTTCGGGGCCAGTAGTCGCCTCGTGAATTGCAGGGTTGGCAGGGTTATTAAACTGTTGTAGCAAGACATATCTAGCGGGTTGCGCATTGGCAATTTCTTCAGCTTTGGCAATTGCGCCGCCCATGCCTTTTGATCCCTCTGTCAAAATTAGTTTGGCGCCAAAAGCTGCTAGCAGTTTGCGTCGCTCAATACTCATGGTGTCAGGCATGGTTAAGGTGAGTGGGATGCCGCGTGCGGCGGCCACAAAAGCTAATGCGATTCCAGTGTTGCCGCTGGTCGGCTCAACCAGTTCCATCCCAGGTTTAAATATGCCACGTTGCACAGCGTCGTTCACCATCGCCGCCCCAATACGGCACTTCACTGAGTAAGCTGGATTGCGCCCTTCGATTTTTGCCAGAATAGTCGCATGAGCACCGTCGCTAACTCGATTTAGACGAACAAGAGGGGTGTTGCCAATCGAAAGTGAATTATCTGCAAACCATTTTGACACGTTTATCTCCACTGAAAATTAGATCAGAGCATCTTGCACTTAAGCTCGCCATTTGCCAAGGCACAATCTTACCGCGCAGCTTAAAGTCGAGTTTGAATTAATTGCCCTGTAACTTCAGCACCGTATAATGGCGCGTCAAAAATAACTGGGCTTAACTCGTGTTTGATTTCTGGCAGCGCGCACTACTTTTTCCTTTCGGGATGTTATTACTCTCTCTTTTGTTGTGGGGGATAGAAGGTGCGTTACCTGCGGCAATATTTTTTGGTGCCGCGATGTTGCTGCGCTTACTGCTGCAACTCAAGCAACTGGCCGCTCTGGAATACTGGTCAATGCACTCAGATTCGAGCGCTGTCCCGGAAGCAGGAGGCCTATGGGAAGAGGTGTTTTCTCGCTTGAATAAAATGATGCGCAAGCAACGTGAAACGCGAGAAAAATATACTGCATCATTGCACCAAATTGAGCAGGCAATATCAGCTTTACCTGAAGGCGTGGTTATTTTGGATAAGGCCGCACATATTGAGTGGTGTAACCGGCAGGCAGCCGATCATTTTGGTTTGGATAGTACGCGCGATCTTGGGCAGCAAATCACCTATCTCGCGCGCCAGCCGGCCTTTGTCAGCTATCTTGAACGCGCAGAATATGAGGAACCCCTTGTCCTTCGCGAGACTCGCCATAATGGACTGATTTTGTGCATTAAAGTTGTGCTGTATGGCAGCAATAAAAGGCTGTTGATTAGCAGAGATGTCACGCAGCTCGAGCGTATCGAAACCATGCGTCGCGATTTTGTCGCAAACGTATCACATGAATTGCGCACACCACTAACGGTGGTGAATGGATTTGTCGAAACCTTGCAGGACATGCCTAAGTTAGATAATGAAATGTCGCGTCGCGCACTTGATTTAATGAGCGAGCAGACGAAGCGGATGGAAGGATTGGTCAATGATTTGTTGACGCTCTCTCGCTTGGAAAGTTCGGACAATATCTTGCAAGAGGAGATTGTCGATGTGCCGACCATGTTGCAGTCGCTTACGCAAGAAGGGCAAGCATTAAGCACGGGTAAGCATGTGCTGAAGTTGGAGCTTAGGAGCCAAGATAAGCTCCAAGGTAATAACGCTGAGGTGCGCAGTGCTTTCAGTAATTTAATTTCAAATGCCGTGCGCTACAGCCCACAGGGCGGAGAGATATTAATCAATTGGCAAGCGACCACCGATAACCAACTGGTATTTAGCGTGCGTGATAGCGGTATTGGAATTGCACCTGAACATATTCCACGTTTGACCGAGCGCTTCTATCGCGTTGACAGTAGTCGTTCACGTGAAACAGGAGGCACGGGCTTGGGGTTAGCCATCGTTAAACACATCGTCAGTCGTCATCAGGGCATCTTAAATGTAGAGAGTAAGCAGGACGAAGGAAGCACCTTTAGCATTACCTTTCCATCAAAGCGCTGCCTTCCTGAGGATATGTGAAGTTAATGTGCAGTGAGTGCGGAATTGTTTTTAAGCCAAGGTGAAGCTAATGCGCTCGAAGTCCGCACCCTGATCTACGCTTAGTTCCATTTTGATCGTTTGCACATTGCCCTCTAGATAAGTGATCTCGGCAAATTTGTTTGCGCTGAAAAAGTCACGAGGCACAATCAGGCTTGCTGGAATTTTGAGCGATGACATTTCAGGAAGCAGTAAGGAGGCCACGGCTTTGTCTGAAGATGAGGTATTAATACTTTTACCTTTAATAGAAAGCGCTTGTGCTACACCGGGTAAATACTGGATACCCATGCGTAGTAGGCCGGCATTAGTGACGGTTAACCAAGTGACTTTTCCCAGCATAAAAGCATTAGCATCACTTGGTTTAACGGCAACAATTTGATGTACGCCAATCCGCTCGCCCTCTTTATCTTCGCGTAATACTCTGGCGCCCAAAATACTTTCGTTTTCAATTTGCCAGGTTTCTAGCTCAGCTCCAAATTGGGTAACGACATGACGGTTCGTGTCGGACAACACGCGTCCGAAAGTGGCAATCTGTTTGCGAGCCAGGCTATCGGAGGCCGCATTTTTCTTGGCCTGCTTGAATGGCTTCTGAGCGATTTGGGCATAGATTCCTTCGATCCCAAAACATAGAGCAGAAGACTGTGCCACAGGGTGGCGTTCGATTTGACGTGTGCCATTTACTTCGCAGAAGTAGTGGTGCAGTTTATTAAGAAAATTTAAGCAATCGACGCCGACGCATTCTTTGCCTAGCTCAAGCTGTGCTGGTGATTGTCCTTGTTGCAACAGGATCGTTTTTATCCGCAACAACTTGCTTAGCGGCATCATTGCCAGATATCGCATGCTTTCGGAAGATGTGCTTAAACTAATCGATTGCGCGCCTTGAGTGCCACTGAGGTCAACCACTAAAGGAGGGGCTTCATCTTTGCTGATGGTATAACGCCGTTCAATGGTTACAACATCGCTCCATTGCGTTAGCCATTTGTCTAATAACTGCAAATGTCCTCGTGACAGTTCCGCCGGGCGAGCGTGGCAATCGAGTAACGTTTTTACATAGGTTGCCTGGCAGGACGTTGGATGTGCTACTGAATGTAATTCATCGACAACCGGTAAAAGTTGAAATCCTTGTTCTTCGGCATACTCGAAGAGCGCGTGTAGTTGGTGCCATAGCTTGCCATCAAATTCATAGCAGCTACGTAAATGTTCAAAAATTTGAATGCCGGTGTAACGTAGGCAGCGATGAGTGAGCAAAGGCGCGAACTCAGCAAGATTATAATCGCCGGCAATATATGATTGTAGGCAACGGTGATAGCCTGTGACGAGCGACTGCCACAACTCGATGATCGCAACGAAGATGGTGAATTCATCCTCACTAAAGGGAAGCTTTTTTGCGATGATTTTTTTTGAGTAATCACTCTGTAGTATGACAATCGTTTCGCGCAAAGCTTCCAGCACATGTAAACGATCCACGCCAAGCATAGGAAATCGATTCAGTTCGTCTAACTCTGTGCGCACAATACTATGAGCGCGGTGAAGATTGGTGAGTTGTAATTGTTGCAACCAAGCTTCGCAACTGGCCTTGTCTTTAAAAGACGGCTTGGCTAGATCGTCTGTGGGGGCTAACGGTAGGTCTAACATTTCAGCAGTTCAGTCATTAAAGCAATACGCGCTCGATGCCGCCATTGTTTGCCTTGTTGACGTAGTCTGCAAGCCAGTTTTCGCCAAGCAGATGTTTTGCCATTTCGACCACGATGTAATCTGTTTTGGTGTCCGCATCTTCATCATAGCGAGACAAGCCTTGCTGGCAAGCCGGACACGAGGTAAGTACTTTTACTTTTCCGGTGAAGCCATCTGCACGTAAATTATTTGCCCCTTTACGCATTTCCTCTTCTTTGCGAAAGCGCACTTGGGTGGCAATCGCCGGGTTGCTTAACGCCCATGTGCCAGACTCGCCGCAGCAGCGATCATTGAGTTTGACTTCGCTATTCATCAGCGAATTCACCACCTGCAGCGACTGATAGGTTTTCATCGGTGTGTGGCAAGGTTCGTGATACATGTAACGCACGCCTGTCGCACCCTCTAGCTTCACTCCCTTTTCCAGCAAATACTCGTGGATGTCGAGTAGGCGGCAGTTGGGGAAAATTTTATCAAACTGATATTTTAATAATTGATCCATGCAGGTACCGCACGACACGATCACGGTTTTGATGTCGAGATAGTTAAGCGTGTTAGCAACTCGATGGAAAAGTACACGATTATCAGTGGTGATCTGATTGCCTTTGTCTTCATTGCCGGTGGCAGATTGCGGGTAGCCGCAGCAGATATAACCCGGCGGCAATACGGTCACTGCACCTGTTTCGAACAGCATGGCCTGAGTGGCTAAACCAACTTGGCCGAACAAGCGCTCCGAGCCGCAGCCGGGGAAATAAAACACTGCGTCCGAGTCTTCATTCGCTTTGTGTGGATCACGAATAATTGGAATGACGGTGTTGTCTTCAATGTCGAGTAGTGCGCGTGAAGTTTTTTTCGGCAACCCACCTGGCATCGGTTTGTTGAAAAAATGAATGACTTGCGCTTTGATTGGCGCGCCACCGACAGTGGCTGGCGGATGAGCAACCTGCTTACGGAACAGACCAAGGATTTTGCTCACTGAATAGCCGATGCGTTGAGCTTTATAGCTCCACTCGATCATCACCTTGCGCATTAATTTGATTGTTGTCGGGTTCGACGCGTTCAGATAAAGCATTGACGCTGCGCTGACGGGGCTAAATTTTTTCTTGCCTTGAGTACGTAAAAAATTACGCATGGCAACGGTCACATCACCGAAGTCGATATTGACGGGGCAAGGGTTTTTGCAGCGATGGCAAACGGTGCAATGGTCTGCCACATCGTTAAATTCGTCGAAGTGCGCGATAGAAATTCCGCGCCGTGTTTGCTCTTCATACAAAAACGCTTCAATAAGCAAAGATGTCGCTAAGATTTTGTTGCGCGGCGAATAAAGTAAGTTCGCGCGCGGTACGTGGGTGGTGCAAACGGGTTTACATTTGCCACAACGTAAACAGTCTTTGATCGAATCGGAAATATTGCCGAGCTCGCTCTTTTCCAGAATTAAACTTTCTAATTCCATCAGATTAAAGCTAGGGGTGTAGGCGCGCTCAAGATTGCTACCCGCCAACAATTTGCCGCGATTAAAGCGATGTTCAGGATCAACTTTGTTTTTGTACGCAGCGAATTCGTTGATCTCGACGGCTTCTAAAAAATCAAACTTGGTAATGCCGATGCCGTGCTCTCCCGATATCACGCCACCTAAATCTTTTGCTAACTGCATGATGCGATCAACCGCCGCGTAGGCTTGTTGCAACATGCTGTAGTTATCTGAATTTACCGGGATATTTGTGTGGACGTTACCGTCGCCAGCGTGCATATGCAGGGCCACAAAGACGCGGCTCTTCAAAATAATTTGATGAAGCTCAGTGCAGCGTTCCAGAACGGGCAAGTACGTGCCGCCGCTAAAGAGTTGACGCAGGGGCTCTCGAATTTCGTGCTTCCAAGAAGCACGGATTTCGTGGCGTTGGATAGCGTCGAACACTGAACCTTCGCCTGTAGTCGAGAATGGCAAAGAGCTAACGGGCGCATCTAAACTATTTAGCAGCGCATTCCAGCGCGTGCGCACTTCGCTGAGCAACTCGCGTGCTTGTTGCGGGCGATTGCCGAGCAACTCTGCGCTACCGATTTGCGCATCATCTTGGTAATGCAGTGGTAATTCGCCGGCGAAAAATTCATCCAGCGCATCGAGTAATTTGATTTTGTTGTCTAGCGATAGCTCGATGTTGATGCGCTCAATACCATCGCAATAGTCTCCCATGCGCGGTAGTGGAATGACCACGTCCTCGTTGATCTTGAAAGCATTGGTATGCTTCGCAATCGCCGCGGTGCGTGCGCGGTCGAGCCAGAATTTTTTGCGCGCCTCTGCAGTCACTGCGATAAAACCTTCTCCTTGACGCAGGTTGGCAAGTCTGACGATTTCCGAGGCCGCTTGCGCCGCTGTATTTTCGTCATCGCTTACTACATCGGCAATCAACACCATTTTCGGACGCGTTCCGCGCTTTGACTTGGTAGCGTAACCGACCGCCTTCAAATAGCGCTCATCTAAATGCTCTAAGCCTGCCAGGAAGGAAAGTGGAGGCGTCGCATCACGTTTTTTGAAAAGCTCAGTGATCTCGATGATGGCTGGTACAGCTTCGCGCACTTGCCCGAAAAACTCCAAGCAGACAGTGCGGGTAAATTTAAATTCGCGATGCAGAATAAAGCGCGCCGATGTGATGATGCCGTCGCAGCCTTCTTTTTGAATGCCGGGTAGGCCAGATAAGAATTTATCAGTAACGTCTTTGCCCAGCCCTGTCTTGCGGAAGTTGCCGCCGGGGATGGTGAGTATTTCGGCTTCGCCTTGCGTTGTTTTACCATCTGCGGCAAAGCGCGAGATGCGGAAACGCGCTTCGTTGGTATCGTGAATTTTGCCCAGGTTGTGGTCGAGGCGTTCGATGACCATCCATAAACCATCGGGCGTCACCATTTTCCATGAAGCGAGGTTGTCGAGCGCAGTGCCCCAGAGCACGGCTTTTTTGCCGCCTGCATTCATCGACACGTTGCCTCCAATACAGGAAGCGTCCGCTGAAGTGGGATCCACTGCGAACACCAGGCCACTGGCTTCGGCGGCTTCCATCACGCGGCGTGTCACCACGCCTGCGCCGCAATGGATGGTGGCGTAAGGTTGGTTCAGGCCCGGCAGGGTGAGTGTTTCTACCGCAGAAAGCGCATCCAACTTTTCGGTGTTAATCACTGCTGCGCGTTTGTCTAGGGGCACGGCTCCGCCGGTATAACCGGTGCCGCCGCCACGCGGAATCATGGTTAAGCCGAGCTCGATGCAAGCGCGCACGAGTGGTGCAACTTCTTCTTCGGTGTCGGGGTGCAATACTACAAACGGATATTCCACGCGCCAATCGGTAGCGTCGGTCACGTGCGAAACACGTGCTAAGCCATCAAATTGGATATTGTCGCGGCGGGTGTGGCGCGACAAGGTTTTCATTGCGCGTTGACGCAGTTGCTGAATGTCCTCAAATTCGGATTCAAATTCATTAACTGCCGCATGGGCTAATTCAAGTAAACGTTTAACGGGCTCATTATTTTGACGCCGCTCTTCGATGGCGTTCAGGCGATGACGCAATGCGCCAACCAATGCCGCACGGCGACTGTTGTTGGCTAAGAGATCGTCTTGCAAATAGGGGTTGCGGTTGATGACCCAGATGTCACCGAGTACTTCATACAGCATGCGTGCAGAGCGTCCAGTGCGGCGCTCCGCACGTAGAGTTTCAATGATCTCCCAAGCCTCGTTCCCGAGAATACGAATGGCGATTTCGCGATCGGAAAACGAAGTGTAGTTGTAGGGGATTTCGCGCAGGCGGGCGGTCATTGGTTGGTTTTCTTTTAATGGGGCAGCCATTTTACCGCAATGCTCGGTAAGGCTCGACCCTCACGCAAACGAGGTTGAGTGGGCATTATGGTGTGGGCGGCAAAATACGATTATTGCTTTGTGATTGGCTGCTGATCTGGTACATGGACAACAAAGACTTCTCAATTAAATCAATGTATTGCGTATTGTTCGCGGGTGAAGTGCCAACGCGCCGAGTGAGGTCGTGCGAAACCCATCCTTGCGGTGTGATCCAATCTAGTACCCCACCGCGAATAGATAATGAAGCTCTCGCATCCGTGCGTGATTCATCTAGTAATGAGCGACCTAACCCGGCGTAATCAGAGGCCCAGCCACCAACGTCGATCAGTGTCGGCAAAACATCGAATTGGCTCCCGAGTTTTTTATCTATGCCATTTTTTATTCCAGGCCCCGTAATCAGGAGCGGGATGTGAAATAGATTAGGCACATGGTCAACATGCTCGACAAATTCATCAGCATGGTCGGCGGTGATCACAAAAATAGTGTTGTCGTAATAGCCAGCTTTTTTTGCCGCATCAATAAATTGCCCTAGCGCCCAATCGGCGTAATACAGAGAATTTAAGAATGCTTCACGATCGGAAGAGCCGGTGTATTTGTGCCAGCGTTGATCAGGAATAAGCCAAGGCACATGCGTGCTTGAGGTAAAAACAAAACCTAAAAACGGTTGTTTTGCTTTAGTGAAAAGTTGGTGGGCGGCTTGGAAAGTGTTGTGATCCCATGTGCCCCAGGTTGAGGCGGCTTTTTGTTGCTCATGCAGATTAGGTAGGTCTTGTGCGCCACGATAGGTGGTAAATCCCGCACGCGCGGCAATCGCGTCAAAACGGAGTGAGCCACGATCGCTACTCTGCAAAAAGAAAGTTTCATAGCCTTGAGCGCGCGCCAACTCACCCATAAAACTCTGGCGATTTTGCTCCATACCTTCGCCCAAAAAAGGCATGCTGGGGAAGGTGGGTTGGCTAGAGAGCATGGCTGCAGCACCCTGAATCGAACGCTGTCCGTTGGCATAAAACTGCGTATACAGACGACCGTGTTTGGCAAGCTCGTCAAAGTTAGGGGTCACTCCGAGTGGCGGCAGGCTCGCTTGTTGGCGCAGCGCGTCGATATGCAGTGCGCCCCAGCTTTCCAGCATCAGCACAACAACATTAGGCTTGGCCTTATTGCTCGGTGCATGGCCCAGCTGAAAGAGCGGATAGTCTTTGTTGGGAAAGTTCGCTGTGTTACCCGCTAAATATTCCTGAACGAGTGCAGTTGCCTGCTCTGGCGGCATGAAGGTTTTTAGCGGTGGCGGCTCTTCAATGATTGCACGCGACATGGCAAACGCGCCATTTAAGGCTAGGTAGCCTTGCGCGAGCGTATCTGAGAAAAATGCCTCTCCTACGCTAATCGGTTTACCGCTAAAACCGCCGCGCCCTAACACTAGCATTGAAATAAAGATGATCGGTAGCAACGATAATCGTAGCCAAGGGCGTGCGGGAGGCTGCGGTGTCAAGGCTAGCAATTTGCGCCAAAACCAAGCGCCCAATAATGCCACTGCCGTGAATGATAGTAGCGCAATTAGATGTTGGCTCAAGGCGATGCTCACCATCGAATCCATATCGGCCGAGAGTGTGTTGATTTCAGAGCCGACATGGCGGTGGACATAGCCAAAGTAAATGGTGTCCACAATCATCATGAAAATGAAGATTAATAAGGCGAGGTAGATAAACCATCCCAAAGTGCGTTGCCAGAAAGCGTGATGGCTCCAGCGGAAGGGCAACAACATTAATAACAGCGGTATGCCGACAATCAGCACTGCCAAAGAGAAGTCAAAACGTAGTCCGAATAAAAACGAAGCGAGTACTTGCGTTGCTGTGAGCGCAGCGAAATCTTCGGGGTAGCTGATATAGAGTGCTAGCCGCGCCAAGGAAGCGGGCAGTAAAAAAAGCATGAGCAAAAGGGCAATGCGCCCGTAGGGATGGGCTCTTAAGGCAGATAAAGTATTTTTCATGCCGATATTTTAACTGATCGCTTCGAAGCGGTTGCACGGTAATTGGCTTTCGTGGATAATCCGCGCCCTCATGCGTGCGTACTCCCCTTGCCGCAC
>JFJP01038305.1_pt1 | contig 18265 bp, 16 predicted proteins | sample 431651 | NCBI WGS metagenome assembly JFJP01 (sample SAMN02602958, study PRJNA72255) | Microbial mat metagenome, whole genome shotgun sequencing project. | biome: fresh water; feature: sink hole; material: water; isolation source: purple microbial (photo- and chemosynthetic) mats found in...
TATTTACACTACTCAATTTAACTCAGATATAAAGCAATTTATTAAAGCCCAAAAAGCAATTTACACTAAAAAATAACAGAATTTTGAGGCCTTACCGATATTCAACGTACAAACTTTTTATACATTTGTGTTTAAAAATTCTAAAAACCTTATAAATAAAACAATTATGGCAGTATTAGTTGGTAAAAAAGCACCAAAATTCAGTGCTCCCGCGGTAGTAAACGGTGGTGAAATTGTAAACGACTTCACTTTGGAGCAATTCGTTGGAAAACAATATGTTGTTTTCTATTTTTATCCAGCCGATTTTACTTTTGTATGCCCTACTGAGTTGTTGGCTTTTCAAAACAAAATGAAAGAATTTGAAGCTCGCAACGTAGCCGTAGTAGGTTGCTCAGTAGATAGCGAATTTGCTCACTGGAAATGGCTTACAACCGAGCAAAAAGATGGTGGCATAAAAGGGGTGAAATATCCTTTGGTGGCCGACCAGTCAAAAACCATTTCGCGCAATTACGACGTTTTGGCCGGCGATTTTTATTACGACGAAGATGGCGGTATGATGTTTGAAGGTGTACCTCAATCTTACAGAGGTTTGTTTCTGATTGACAAAGAAGGTGTTGTACGCCATCAAGTGGTAAACGATATGCCACTCGGACGTAGTGTAGACGAGTGCTTGCGTATGGTAGATGCCCTTCAGTTTTTCGAAGAAAACGGTGAAGTATGCCCAGCAGACTGGCACAGAGGCGACAAAGCCATGAAACCAACCCAAGAAGGCATTGTTAGCTATATGAGCAACTAACCATTGCTATTTAATATAAAAAGGCTGTTTAATTTGCGTTAAACAGCCTTTTTTTATTCATTCAAAAACGTTTATTCCTTTATGCCTTGCAACATGAAAATAAAAGCATATTCGAGCGAAATTTCTTTGTACCGTTGAAAACGTCCACTTGCACCGCCATGCCCTGCGGCCATATTGGTATTGAGTAACAGCAGGTTTTTATCAGTTTTCATAGCCCTGAGTTTCGCAACCCATTTGGCAGGTTCCCAATACTGTACCTGTGAGTCGTGAAGGCCTGTAGTTACAAGCATTGCCGGATAATCCATAGCCTTCACCTGATCGTAAGGTGAATAAGAAAGCATGTATTTGTAATAAACACTGTCCTTCGGATTTCCCCACTCATCGAACTCAGAAGTGGTAAGCGGTATGGTTTCGTCGAGCATGGTTGTAACCACATCTACAAAAGGCACCTGGGCCACTATGCCTTTGTACAATTGCGGACTCAAGTTCGAAATTGCACCTACAAGCAAACCACCGGCACTTCCGCCCATGGCGTATAAGTTTTCGGGCGATGTATACTTTTGGTCTATGAGATATTGCGAGCACGCTATGAAATCGGTGAAGGTATTCATTTTATTCAAAAGTTTTCCTTCTTCGTACCAGTATCTACCCATTTCCTGTCCACCACGTATGTGGGCCAGAGCAAATACAAAACCACGGTCAAGCAACGAAAGGCGGTAATGTGCAAACCAAGGATCCATGCTCATACCATAAGAGCCATAACCATATATAAGTGTTGGATTTGTACCATTCAGTACAAGTCCTTTTTTGTAAACAATAGAAATAGGTATTTTAGTACCATCTTTGGCAGTAGCCCAGATACGCTTTGTTTCATAATCATCCTTATTAAAAGAACCTACAACAGCACTCTCCTTCACCACAATTCGTTCGTGCGTGGTCATATTATACTCTATCGCTGAGTTCGGTGTAGTAAGTGATGTATAATCAAAACGAAGTTTTTCAGTTTCAAACATCTCGTTATCTGCAAGCTCTACACTATAACTTTGCTCATCGAACTCAACAAAATGTTCATCGCCAGTTAAATTCCTTACCCTCAAAGCGCTAAGTCCGTTGCTTTTTTCCTGAACCACTAAAAAACTCTTAAATACTTCCATATCTTCTATGTACACACTGTCGCGACCGGCAATAACAGTTTTCCAGAATTTCTTAGAAGTATTTTTCTCATCAGTTTCCATGATGCAAAAATTGTTGGCATTGAGGTTGGTACGAATAATGAATTTATCACCTGCATGTTGTACCGAATACTCTAAGCCACGCTCTCGGGCTTGGAAAACAACGAATTTACCATTTGGTGTATCAGCATTCAGAAAACGATATTCATCGGCCAAGGTACTGCTAGAAGCAATTCCAATAAGTTTCCCAGACTTTGTGCGGTAAACCATACAGTTAAAAGTTTCATCGGTTTCTTCATAAATGGCTTTATCTTCAGCTTGTCCCACAACGTGTTGCATAATTTTGTATGTACGCAATGTTTCAGTATCCTTGATAGAATAGAAAAAAGTAGCATTGTCGTTGGTCCATGCAACCACACCATTTGTGTTTACAATATTGTCGCTCATAGTTTCGCCAGTAGCCAGATTAACAACTTTCAATGTATACATACGGCGCGAAACGGTATCTATGCCATACACCATCCATTTGCCATCGGGGCTTATATCTAAGCCCGAAACCTGACAATATTGCTTACCAACGGCAAGTTTATTTACATCGAGAAGCAGCTCATCATCACCACCACTTATTTTTTTTCTATAATAAACAGGATATTCGCTACCCGCAGAATACCTACTATAATATATATATTCGCCTTTTTGAACAGGAGCAGATTGATCGTCGGGTTTTATGCGGGCGATCATTTCGGAATAAAGTTTTTCTTGCAAAGATTTAGCGGGTGCCATCATGGCATCCGTATAATTATTTTCTGCTTCGAGATACTCAATTACTTCAGGATTAGTACGTTCGTTTAACCAAAAATAATTATCTGTGCGCATATAGTTGTGCGTAGTAATTTCTTTTGGAATAATTTTTGCAACAGGAGGATTCATAGATTCTGTATTGTTTTTTTGTCCGCATGCAATGGCCATAAAAAGCAAACCAGAAGCTAACAGACTGAATAAGATATTATTACTAAAATGTTTCATAAATTTTTGATTAATGGTCTTGTTTATCTTGTAAAAATAACAGTAATTTGCGTGAAGAACGAAATTTATTTACAAACGTGTGATAATTTTGCTCATATTTAATTTTAACAATTAATCAATTCAAACTTTTTCAATTTACTTTTTCTCTATGAGAAATATTAAAAATGACGAAGAGTACTTCGATGGTTTTGACTACGAGTCAGACAAGATGTATAAGAAGGCTGAAAAGCCCAAAAAGAGGCCAAACTTGAAGTCGATTACAGATGATGAAGATGACGATTTTCATATCAAGAAAAAATCGAAGGACGACAAGCGTACCGATAAGAAAAGAAAACACTGAATTATGATTTTAAAGGCTGTCTGACCAGATTCACAGTAAGTAGCTCTTCAGCTAATCTGTTGCGGTATTTCAAACCAAATCTTACAGACAGCCTTTTATAGTATTTATTACCAATTCCTTCCCAAAGAAATCTTACATTATTCTGACACATTTGGTGCATTTCCGGGCGCTGAATAACCGCTTATTTTGCGCAAAAGCAATTGGTAGTTCTGTTGTTTAAGCTTAGTCAGAATATTTTGTCCATAAGGAGTAAAAAATGAGTGCAACCGAAAAATACGCTCGGTTTCGAGCCAATACTCAAAAATACTTAACTCCGACTTGCAAAGATACTTTAGCTCTAGCCACAACAAATAAGAAATATCGAAAAAATCGGGGTGCGCTACATGGCTCATATCTGCATCGCAAAGCACCATAGAAAGCATATCATTCGGCTTTTGTGGAAACTTGGTGGCCATAATGCAAGTTTGAACTTTTTCTATAATCGCAGGGTCCACATTTTCACGGAGCAAAAATTCTGCAGCTATTTCGCAACTAATCTGCTCGTGACCTGAAGGCTCAAACAAATATCCTATATCATGAAACCAAGCCGAAAGTATGATAATATTTTTTTCAGGCAACGAGAGTTTCATAGAGTCAGCTATGATACCAGCCCTTTTTATAACCTTTTCGGTATGAGTGACATTGTGGTAATACAAATAGGGCTTGTTATGCATATTGAACAGCATTTTAATGTGCATTTCTGCATTATTTAGTAAGCCCTCGTTTACCCAATTATATGCTAGCATATTCAAACCCATGCATTAAAAAATAAACCCTAATATTACTTAAAAAAATATGAGATAAAAAATTTGTTGAAAATTTCTTACATTTACACTCAGCTTAAAAACAGGGACTACTTTACCCCATATGTTCAAGATATTTTTCAAACTTGCATTTCGTACCCTTAAACGCCAGCAGGTGTACGCCATCATCAGTATTCTGGGACTAGCTACCGGTTCCGCGGTATTGCTGCTTATAGCCATGTACATAGACGATGAACTAAAGTATGACAAGCATCATGCCAATTATTCGAACATATATCGTCTGGTATACATATACAACAAAGACGGTTTAGGCGAAGAATCGGCTGTAAGTCCTTTCATGCTAGGTCCCACTATTGAATCTCAGTTTCCGGAAGTAGTCGAAAGTTCGGTCAGGTTGTTCAATTTTCAGCTCAATACACAATTGGTTGCAGGTCCAAAGCAGAAAAAATACGAAACTGGTTTTTATTATACCGACCAATCTGTATTCGATGTATTCACTATTCCCTTTATTTCTAAAGCTTCAGATGCGCCATTAAACTCGCCCTATCAGGTGGTTATAAGCGAGAAAGCTGCCCTTGAGTATTTTGGCACCACAGAGGTACTGCTCAAAACCATTACCGTAGAAGAGGGTTTAGAGTTGATCATAACCGGTGTATTCGAAAATTTTCCGCATCAATCTCATTTTCATGCAGACTTTCTTGCATCTCTATCTTCAACCAAACTTCAGGACAATAGCAACTGGCTTTGGAATGCCTGTTGGACTTACCTGAAGGTGAAGGATGTATCGAAATTGCAAGATTTGCAAAGTAATTTTCCGAATATAGTAAACACCTATTTTTATGGCGCTGAAAAAGAGCATATTTCACTCCGCCTACAACCGCTTAGCAAAATACATCTACAGTCAAAACTCACCTATGAACTTCAACGGAACAGCAATATAAACCATCTATATGTGCTAGGTGGAATAGGTGTATCGGTTTTTCTTATTGCATTCATCAATTTTCTGAACCTCACCACTACCAGTTCTACTCGCCGGGCACGTGAGATAGGAATAAAAAAAATTAACGGTGCAAACCGCACGCATATTGTCATTCAGTTCTTGGTTGAGGGCGTGTTATTTAGCTTGATGGGGTTGGTTATTTCACTAGTAGCCATTGAATTGTTTTTACCCACATTCAATATGTATACCCACAAGCATATCAGCATATTATCTTTCTTTCAGCCACACATTTTTTTTGCAGCCATAGGTTTGCTTATAGCAAGCGGAATTTTAGGTAGCCTTTATCCAGTGCTTTATATTTCTGCGCTCAATCCACACCACATACTCAAAGGATATTATCTTAAAAATACTGTGAGTCTAAGACTTACAAAAGTATTGGTTTTTACACAGTTTACGCTTTCCATAGTATTGCTAATCATGGCTTTATTTAATTTAAAACAAATCATGTTTGTACAAAACGCCGATTTAGGTTTTAACCACGACAAAGTCATCATATTGCCCATATACAACACACCCGTTCTCGATGAATACGTTGATTTCACCAATGAACTCCGCAAGAGTCCAAATATTCAGAATCTGACCGCAATGCGCGAAATCATAGGGGTTTCGCATAATACTGCAAAGTTCACACCATATGGTTTTGCAGCGGGTAAGGCACAATACTACCCCGATCTGATGGTTTGGTATGGTTTTCACGAAACATTCGATATAAAACTGTTAGCAGGAAGGCCATTCGATGAAAAAAACAAATCGGATCTGACCGATGCAGTTATCATAAATAAAGAATTGGCTCAACACTTGGGATATACTGATTTTGAAGCCATACTGGGTAAAACTTTTCACTCTTTTGATGGGAATGAAAGAATAATAGGCGTAACCGAAAATATAAATATAAACTCTCTGCACTCCAAAGTTGGCCCGTTTGTGATGCACATGGGCGGTGGAAAATTGTCGTTTAATGCCAAGTATATGGCTATAAAACTTACCGAAGGTGCAGAATTGGAGGGTCTGAAAGATATCAACAAGGCATGGACAAAATTTGTACCCGACAGGCCATTTACGTACACCCTCTTAGAAGATGAATTGATGAAACTTTACCTTCCGGAAAAAGTAATAAGTAGTTTGTCAATGATTTTCACCGTATTGGCGCTTATGATAGCCAGCATGGGCATATTAGGGCTTACTTCCTTCCTCACCGAGCTGCGTACACGCGAAATAGCCATACGCAAAGTATTGGGCGGTACACTGGTAGATATACTTCAGCTCTATGCCAAGGAGTTTTCCCGGTTGGTAATATTAGCGAATTTGCTGGCCTACCCTATTTCATATATCAGCGTTAATGCCTGGTTCGATATATATGCATATCGCACCAATATCGATATTTTATCGTTCATCGTTTCCTCGCTTGTAGCCACAGGTTTCATTTTTGGCGCTATAGTTTACCAATCGTACAAAGCCATGCAAATGAATACCCTCACAGCTATAAAATACGAATAATAGCAAAAAAGCTTCTTACGATGTCACACATTTTCAAGTTTTCTGGCGATTTTGTAAAAAAAAGACTGCGGCTGAGGAAAACTTCTGATTATCTTGGACTGGCTTGGGGTATGGTATTTTACGTTGCATTTGCCCTCTGGCTGCCAACATCATTGTTTCAGAAACCCCTGAGTTTCGTCATAACCGATGCTAACGGGCAATTGCTCGGTGCCAAAGTTTCGGATGATGGGCAGTGGAGATTTCCACCCGCTACGGCATTATCTGAGAAATACATTCTATCGCTCATCACATTTGAAGATAAGCGCTTTTATTTGCATCCCGGCATCGATCCTGCAGGCATACTGCGTGCTGCCATTGCCAATATCAAAAGCAGAACTATAGTGAGTGGCGGAAGCACCATCAGCATGCAGCTGGCGCGAATGGCCCTCGAACATAGCCACCGGAATATTCTGGCAAAAATAACCGAAGTGTTTTATGCACTGCGCATAGAACTGAGCTATAGTAAAAATGAAATATTGCAGATATATGCTTCCAATGCGCCATTTGGCGGAAATATAGTGGGCATAGAGGCTGCGGCCTGGAAATATTTCAACCGCAACCACATGCACTTGAGTTGGGCTGAAGCGGCGTTGCTTGCCATACTGCCCAATAACCCGGCAGGGCTTCATCCGGGTAAAAACCGTGAAAGATTATTGGAACGACGAAATGCACTGCTGCGCAAGATGCATGCACAAGGATATTTTGACGAAACTACACTTGAGGTTTCGCTGGCAGAGCCATTGCCTCAAAAACCGTTGGCATTGCCTATGATAGCCACTCATGCGATGCAAAAGCTTTTCATTGAAAAAAAACTTGAGCGAAACGCAATATTACCCACAACTATACAATTTAATTTACAGAAAAGTATAAACGAACTTTTACTTGTGCACCAAAACAGGCTTAAAGCAAACCATATATACAATCTGGCAGTAATAGTGACTTCAGTAGAAACCGGGCAAGTGCTTGCATATGCAGCCAATTTCAACCTTGAGTCCGACCAGATATATCAGGCGCATGTAGATTTGATACAAGCACAACGAAGCACAGGCAGCATACTCAAGCCGTTTCTTTATGCCGCTTTGCTTACCGGTGGCGACATTACCCCCCAGTCATTGGTTCCTGATATCCCCATACGGTATGATGGATTTAGCCCTCAGAATTTCAATTTGGGTTACGATGGTGCAGTTCCGGCACACAGGGCATTAGCCCGATCTCTGAACGTACCGGCAGTATATTTGCTCAAAAATTTTGGAGTTGAAAAATTTCATAAAACGCTCAAGGATATTGGCCTTACCACCATTACACGCTCAGCAGGCCATTACGGATTGTCTTTGGTACTTGGTGGAGCGGAAGGTAAACTTTGGGACCTGAGTGCTGCATACGCAGGAATGGCGCGTACCCTGAATCATTACCAGACCTACCTAGGCAAATATTCGCCTAACGATTGGCATCCAAACACTTTCAGCACAGATATTTTACCCACCGAAATCAAGAGTTTCAAACAACAAGAATACATTTTCAGTGCATCGGCCATTTTTGAAACTTTTGATGCCATGCTCGATGTAGAAAGGCCGGAAGATGAGCAAATGTGGCAACGATTGGGTGCCGGGCGCAAAATAGCATGGAAAACGGGTACAAGTTTTGGTTTCAGAGATGCCTGGGCTATTGGTGTTACGCCAGAATATATAGTAGGTGTGTGGGCCGGAAATGCAGATGGCACTGGCCGTCCGGGCCTTACAGGGATACAGAGTGCTGCCCCTGTGCTTTTCGATGTATACAAACTACTGCCCCATACCACTTGGTTTTTGAAACCTGAGGCTGACATGGAAAAAGTAGTCCTTTGCCACGAAAGCGGTTTTCTGGCCTCATCAAACTGCGAGAATACCGACACTGTATATGTACCTCATGCATGTACCAAATCTGCAGTGTGCAAATATCACAAAATTATACACTTGAGTGCCGATGAAAAATTTCAGGTACATAGCAACTGTGAATCCACTGCCAATATGGTGCACAAAAAGTGGTTTGTACTTCCCCCAGTAATGGAATGGTACTACAAATCGGCAAATGCATCGTACAAACCCTTGCCGCCCTACCGTGCCGATTGCCAACGAACCATAGGCGAAAACCAAACTCGCTCTATGCAGATAATTTACCCCAAACACCTCACCAGCATATACTTACCGCTCGACATAAACAACCGTAAACAGCAGGCAGTGTTTGAAGTGGCACACCGAAATTCAGAATGCAATATATATTGGTATGTTGACGATAAATTTGCAGGAAACACTTTTGGATATCACAGGCTCGAAATAGATGCAGCACCCGGTACCCATACCCTCACTCTCACAGATGAATACGGCGAAAATTTGAAAATAATTTTTACAATACTCGAAAAATTATAATTTTTTTTGTATACATGTGCAGCGAAACAAAAAATGTAACGTCTTTAACTCGAAAATTGTGAACAACAACTCGGTAAACATACATGCCAAATTGCTGGAAGCCTGCAAACAAGGCAATCAAAAAGCACAATTTGAAATATACAAACTATACTATAAGGCAATGTACAATACATGCTACCGTATACTCGAAAATGAAACAGAAGCTGAGGATGTGATGCAAGAAGCATTCCTTTCGGCTTTCGAGCATTTGCAGGATTACAAAGGGGAAGTTGCTTTTGGTGCTTGGCTTAAACGTATAGTAGTAAACAAATCGCTCGACGAACTTAGAAAACGAAAAGTTGAATTTATAGATATAGAAGAACATCCCATAATTGCTAACGAAGCAGAAGATGAATCTGAAAGTGCCATCACCATGCATCAAATACTTAAAGCGATTGAAAAATTGCCACAAGGATATAAAGTCATTCTCACGCTAAGTCTGCTCGAAGGTTATGACCACGAAGAAATAAGCGAAATAATGGGAATAACAGAATCAGCTTCGCGCTCACAGCTTAGCAGAGCAAAAGTGAAACTACAGGAAATTCTTTTAGCCAACCTACCTAAACCATTATCATTATGAAAAATCTGGAATCATTCATCAACCAACACAAAGCCGAAATTCCCGAAAGGGAACCAGCTTTTGAGCATGAACTCAGGTTTAAACAAAAACTTGAAGCAAAATCTGCTAAAGAACCGAAAGCAGGATTTTTATTTGTATTGAAAGTAGCTGCGGCTGCCATGCTCATACTCTTTACTTCAAACCTCATTTATATGCAATTTAAGCCGGATATAAACAAACTGATGGCTGTAAATACAAATAATGATAAATTGCAACAAAATGATTCACTGGCCAATACAGAATATGGAGAGGCAATTGGTTTCTTTCAGAAAATGCTCAACAACCAGCTCATCGAGCTTGCTAATTTGAATTGTGAGAATACAGATACCCAGAAAGATCAAATTTTTAGCGAACTTGAAGAGCTAAATCAAAACTATGCCAGTTTGGAAAAAGAATTGGAAAGCGATGCCTACGACCAGCGCATCATAGATGCCATGATAGCCAATTATCAGCTCAGAATCAATCTGATAAATGAAGTACTCTTCAGGTTGAAAAATAAATGTTGATTTTTATAAAAAAGCATGCAGCATTCAGCAAACAACATCGTCATTGATATAAATTAAGTAAGGAAACAAATTTAAACTAAGTGTTATGGAAACTATAAAATCAAAATTGGGGTTAGCTTTAGTAGGTTTACTGATGTTGCTGACCATGAATGCTTCTGCCAACCAGAAGTTTACAAAGAAACTGCACCAGGAGTACAATAGCAGTGCTTCTACCATAGTAGGTATATTCAACAAATTTGGCGATGTAACCATCAAAGATTGGGACCAAAACAAAGTTGTATTTGATGTAATAATCACCGTGGAAGAAGACAACCAGAAAGATGCAGAAGAAATATTCAAAAAAATATCTGTTACTTTCACTCAGGAAGCCGAGATGATAAAAGCCCTCACCGAAATAACAGAAAGTATTAAAAACACCGAGTTCAGAATAGATTATGAAGTAAGCATGCCCAAAAACCTGCGTCTGAATCTGGCAAACAAATATGGTTCTGTATTCATAAACGAACTTACCAATATAGTAGACATACGTGTAGCATACGGTTCGCTCAAAGCCAACAACCTCACTAATGGTAAAACCGAAACTAAAAGCCAGATAACACTCGAGTATTCTTCAGGAACCATAGAAAAAGGCAATTGGCTAAAAGTTTCATCAAGTTTCTCATCGTTCAACCTGAACGAAGCAAACGCTGTAATGCTTATGAGCAAATATTCAAAAATAGACATGACCAACATAAACTCTATGGTAGCTGACTCAAAATACGACAATCCGTTTAACATTGAAAGTATAGACAACCTTATAATAACCGATGGAAAATACAGCACCTATACCATTGGCACCCTCAAAACCCGTCTGGATATGAATATAAAATACTCAGACTGCAACATTGAACAAATAAGCAACAACTTCGACAATGTGAATATTGACCTCAAATACGGAAACGTTCGTATGGGGATGGATCCGGAGTCTTCATACAAAATAGAAGCACAATCTGAATACGGAAATGTATTTGTACCCGATAGCGAAAAATTGCTTACAGTACGTGAAAAGTTTTCGAGCCATATTTCTGGTCAAGTTGGCAATGGCAAATCAAAATCACAGATGAAACTCGCTACCAAATACGGCGATATAAACATCCAATAAGCTTCAAAACCATAATTTTAATATCCATTAACACTAGAAATTCTATAACCAATCGCCATTATTTCAACTCAAAAAGGCAGTCTTGAATGACTTAGGTTTAATCAATCCAACATTTTAACAACTTGTATTTCAACATTCCGAAAGCTTTGAACTTTCGGAATGTTTGCTTTTAAAGCATGCTTATTTTTTGTAGTATTCCATTTTTATACGAGCTATAAATTTGCATTGGTGTTCCAAAATTTAAATTTCAAAATTATCTTTGCACAATCATTTCAATGCTGTTTATATACAAATTCATATACAATGAAAACTAGATTTATTATCCTCATTCTTATAATTCTGGCCATGCAGGCATGTGTAAATCCACTTACCGAAACCGAAGAGAAGTTTTTGGGCCACTGGAAAATGACCAACTACCAGAGCAACGAGCAAGTACCCGAGAGCAACAAAGCAAATTACTTACTCAGTATTGAAAACCTGAAACGCAATTTTTCGCTTACTTTCAACGACGATATGACATTTGAGCGCATAGGATTTGCACCGCAGCCAGAACGTGGCGAATGGTCTATAAATCCCAATGGTACCATGCTTACTTTCAAGGGTGAGAATGAGCAAAACGGAATTGTGTTTATAGAGTCGATAAACGAAAGTATGATGGTGATAAAGATAGAAGAAACAATTCCGAACACTGCACAAACACTCACCATAAAACTATTTCTGACCAAAACTGAGAAGTAAATCCCTGGTATTACTACAGAATTTATTTCCAATTTATATAAAAAAAGAGGCTCTCTAAAAATAAGCATACTATTAGATTTTATTTAATAGTTCACTTTTTAACAACATTCCGAAAGTTCGATGCTTTCGGAATGTTTCATTTTTAGAGAGTCTCTATATTTTCAACAATATACTGTCATTTCAAACCTTCAGTCGGTCTTTGAAGGGCAGGAATGTCATAAAATCGGCATGATGCACCACATAGGCCTCGGTGGTACGTTTCACCAGGTCGCCCTCGTGCGCATGAGCAGCTATGATGTGGCAAACTTCAGCAGGCACACCGCACTGTTCAGCCAGCGAAACACCACTAAACGGATGCCTGAGGTATTTGCCGTAACTTCCCTGAATAGATTCACCTTTGTCGTTCAGTTCATATTCGAGCAATTTACCTACATCAGCCAGTATAGCACCGGCAATCACTACATCCATGTTTACAGGTAAATCGGTGGTAAAAAACTTGTTCATTTGGTTTCCACAATCGCGGGCTATGTGAACCACAGCGCGTTTATGGTCCATGAACGAAACTTTGAGCCCCGGCACCAGCAAGGTAAATGGAATGCGGTTCAGATCGTCGGCTTTCAGCACACTTTTTTGCAAAGCCAGTTCCCAGGTTTGAGCCACCGCATGGCGCAGTTTCTCGTCGCCAATCCAGCTTATTTCTTCGCCCCAGAGCATTTTTACATCTGCATGCATATTATTAGGTTTTACTTAAGTTTAGCAATGATGGCATCTGCCATTTGTTTGGTTGAAGCAGCACCTTTGTTTACCACTTCGGCAGTACCACGCATTTTAGCCATATCGTAAGTACGAACTTTGCCTTCGGCTACAACCTCTGCTACAGCTTGGCGTATGCGGGCGGCTATGGCATCTTCTTTTATAAATTCGAGCATCATCACAGCAGCTTCTATCATCGCAATAGGGTTCACAATAGAAACTGGATAATCAGCATATTTAGGAGCCGAACCATGTGTAGGTTCAAAAACACCCACGCCATTGTCGGAGTTGAACTGAGCACTTGCGGCAAAGCCCAATCCACCAATAAGACCTGCAAAACCATCGCTTGCAATATCGCCAAACATGTTACCGGCTACTATTACCCCGTAATCTTCAGGATTTTTGGTAAGCCACATCATTTGTGCGTCTATGTTGGTATTCCAAAGCTCAATATTCGGATACTCTTTTTTCTGCATTTCCAAGGCCATTTTGTACATCATACCAGATGTTTCGCGTATTACGTTAGGCTTTTCGCACAATGTAACCGACTTATATCCATATGTTCTGGCATGTTCGAAAGCAGCTTTCAGGATGCGATATGTTGCTTTTTTGGTAAAAATGCGGGTAGAAACCGCAACCTCTTCAGCAGGCACATGACCAAAGTTTTCCACAAATTTGGGGTGAGTCATAAGTGCATCATACACTATTCCTTTGGGGTTACTCCATTCTACACCACCATACAACCCTTCAGTATTTTGGCGAAAAATAACCACGTCGACCATAGGTTCTTCCACACCACCATCGGCACCGCGGCGAATAAAGTTAAGTGGATTGCCTTTGTAGGTTTTGCAAGGACGCATACAAATATCGAGGCCAAAATGTTGGCGCAGGCTCACTATTGGGCTTGCGTACACCAATTTTTTATCTTTCAACTCGGGAGCCAGCTCGGCAAAAGCTTCATCTTTTGGTTTAGATGTAATGGCACCAAATAAAGCAATTTTATGTTCTTCAATTAGCTTTAAAGTTCTGTCGGGAAGAGGATTACCCTCGCTACACCAAAATTCCCAACCTATATCGCCTTGTACGTAATTAGCTTCAAAACCTGCAGCCTCTAAAACTCTGATGGTTTCATCGAGTACGGGCTTACCAATTCCGTCGCCGGGCATGGTTACAATAGTACGTTTAGCCATATTGTTCTTTTTAATTTGTAAAATTGTTATTAAATTTGGGTTAAAAATAAATCAAATATACGGGCGTAAATTGGATAAAAGTCATTTTTCTAATTTTTTTCGCATACGTTTGAAATTTATTTATTTTGAATAGAAAAATTTTTCAAATAACAATAATATATTAGCTGATAAAAAAGAGGCACAAAATTTGAGAACAGATATATAAAACACAGAACCATGAAAAAACTCACACTACTTGCTTTACTTATAGCAGTATTTTCACTAAATAGCCGGGCACAATTAGAAAGTTTACCCGGATATATGAAGGTGGAATCTTATCTTTCAGAAAGTGATAAAGACTCGCTGAGTCTGGCCATACCGCTGTTTGATAAAGCATCAAAACTAAAAGCCCAGGCCCAAGCTGAAGAAACCAAATACCAAAAGCTTTTCAACAAAAAAAATAAGAAAAAAGCTGAAAAGAAAACAGTAGACGCCAAGAAATTCTATATTCAATCGGCTGATGCTTATGTTCGCGGTTACAACATCATATTCGAGATATATGGTAAGTATCTCAAAAACGCTGAATTTTATTCCGATACTGAAAAGAGTGAAGCCAACAAGCTTCTGGGCGAGGCTGAAACATACCAAACAAGGGCAAACAACTCTGTAATTGAATTTAAAAAATCTGACGATAAAAGCTTAAAGAAAGAGGTGAGATACCTCGACATGAAAAATGAACTGAACAACGCTTCAGATTTCATGAAGAATGCTGTAGAAAACCAAGCCAAAGTGCTGGATATGATGAAAGGCATGAAAAGCCGTGAGCAAGAAGCTTGGATTAAAGCTGACGCTGCCAATAGCATAGAAGGATATATGGATTATCTGAAAGTGTTTGACAACGGATTGAACGCTGACGAAGCCCGTACCCGCATAGCAGCTATACGCCGTAAAAATGATGAAGACAAGAAACTGTGGGAACAAAGAAAAAATGAAACACTCGTATTCAGAGTTCAAATTGCTGCTATGTCTAAACCCCTTACCAAAGCTGCTCTTAAGCGCTTGTATAGTGGTCCTCTCAAAACCGAAATGATCATGGACAAAACGGACAAATTATACAAATACACTGTTGGCGATTTCAAAGATTACAACGAGGCCAAAGCATTCAGGGCTAAGTTAAACAATCCACAAGCTTTTGTAATTGCTTTTCGCGAAGGAAAACGCATAGATATAAAAGAAGCGCTAGGCAAAGACCCCGATTGATAAAATAATTTGCTCACTTGAATATTAAGTATACATCCGGCACGAAGTAAAAATTTCCGCCGGGTGTTTTTTTTGTCTAATACTCATCTATTCCTTTCAGTGCTTTCTCGTAATCAGGCTGTTTCAGCAATTCATAAAACTTTCCATCCGGTCTCAGTTTCGCAAAGGTATGCCAGTAAGCTTCGCGTGTCATACTGTCGTAGTGTATAGCACCATAGTGGTATTTAGCAGATTGTAGTGTGCCATAAAAAGTAAACACTACAAATAACAGTGTAAGTATATATTTGTCAACCCCATGCGTATTTATGAGGTAATTGATAAAAAACACCAAGCCAAATGCCAGAAATGGGTAAATATCTATCATGGCCCTTCCACCAAAACTGCCCCCGTACCACCAGCACCACCATGAGAAAATGACTACCAAACTCAGGGGGATGAATACTATTTGGAACAGATTAAACACCTGCAAGTACCTTCTGCCCAAATACATGCCCAGAAATGCAAACACAACCACCGGATTGTAAAGCAACCAGCCCTTCCGGTAACTTATCAAACCATTCATTATCTGAATATTCATAAAGTAGAAATTCTCATTCGGATAGGAATAATAGAACCACATTCCGGTAATATATTTCCAGTAAATCATTTGCGGCACAAATACCATGAACGCTACAACCAGCAAGATTGCCAATAAATACCAATTTTTCAGGAATAAATAGAGTTTTTCCCTTGCCGACTCAAACGAGCGAATGTTGTATAAAATAAAAAACAATGCCACAAGAATATTGGTTGGCCTTATGAGTACCAACAGGCCACTCAGCAGCCCCAAAAGCAAGCTATACCGCACATTGGGTTTCTGGTGCCACAATATAGAAAGGTAAATAAAAACGGAAGTAAGTGCAAAGGTAAAATGGTGCGAAAGACCACTCTCGTGCGTAACGTAGTAGCCCAGATTGGTACCGAAAGTGAGTACCGGCAGGCTTATGGCCACAGCCCAATCGTGAAAAAACTGAAGCAGCACCTTGCTCAGGAAATACAATCCGAACATAAAATAAAACAAGGCGGCAAACTGCACCGCCATGCGATAAGGAGCACTATATCCCCCCGCATCGTAGCCTAGTGGCTCGGCTAGCACATGTGCAATACCAAAAGCAGGTGCATACAGAATGCTCAGTCCCATGGTAGTTTTTATGATTTTATTGCCATTGGGTGCTTTTTCTGGCCAAAACAAAAACTGGTGTTCCCCTTTGTAGTTGTCAGTAAAATTGAGAGTTAAGTCGTCGTATATAAAAGCAGCGGGCAAGTAGGCATAATAGTGCACCACATCCCAGGCAATGATTTTGTCCTGATAGCGCCAGTAACCAATATTGAGCTGCACCCAAAGCAGCAATATGCCCACCAAAGCCAGTGAATAATGGGTGTACGATAATTTTTTCATTTCCCGAAAATACCATATTTAAGTATGGCCATAAAAATACGGAAAACATGCCATATTTTTATTTTCTTTCCTTCGTTTACATTTCGCGGGAAATAATGAACAGGAACTTCGGCTATGTTGTTCTTTTTTATTTTCAGAGCCTTTATAAGTAACTCAGCTTCAAATGCGAAACGATTTTCGGTAAGCGTTATTTTGTTGTACAAATTTCGGTGAATAAGCTTGTACCCGCAGGCCATATCGGTGATGCGCACATCTACTACTATGGCAGTGAGCAATGTAAAAAGCCTGTTTGCCATATACCGGCGAAACGACGACAAAGGGCGCACTATGCCGGGCATGTACCTGCTGCCGTTTACAAATTCTATTTTCAACTCATGCATGGCATTGAGCAGCGATGGAATATCCGAAGGCCAGAGTTCAAGATCGGCATCCTGTATAAGTAAAACATCGCCTTTGGCAGCTGCAAGCCCACGACGCACACTAGCCCCTTTACCCAAATTTATTTCATTTTTCACAGTGGATAATCCGGGGTAAAGTGAAAGCTTTTTTTGCACCTCACTTTGAGTGTTGTCAGTAGAAGCATCGTTTACCACTATCACTTCAAAATCCCGAACAAAATCGGGAAATTTAACCCGATATAGTTCGTCTATTACGCTTCCAACTGTTGCACCTTCGTTGTAGGCAGGTATGATGATACTTAATTGCATTTCCTAAAAATTCAAAATAGAACGCAGAAGCCTGTAGCCGCTTTGGCTGGCACGTATTTGCACATTTCCTTTCAACACTACTATGAAGCTATCTTTTTCCATTTGTTCCACTTTTTTTATATAATTTATATTCGCAATTCGGCTGCGGTGTATTCGCACAAACTGACTGGCATTGAGCCTCTTTTCGAACGAATTGAGCGTAGCTTCTTTCAGAAAACGGCCTTCGGCGGTATGTATATGCACATAGTCGCCATCAGCTTCCAGATACAACACATCGTCAATAGCGAGTACCACTATATCTGCCCCCTTTTTGAGAACAATGCGGTGCAGAGGTTCTTCCAGATTTTGGGCTATTTTTTCGACTACACTGGTTTGAGCTATTGGTTTCTCGTTGTCGTTCAATTGGTTCATCACTTTTTGCATAGAAGCAGCGAACCGCTCTCGGCCAAAAGGCTTAAGCAGATAATCGAGTGCACTTGCCTCAAAAGCTTTTACCGCAAATTGGTCGTACGCAGTAGCAAATACCACCATAGGTTTGTGTACAAGCAATTCCAACACCTCAAAACCTGTAAGTCGGGGCATTTGAATATCCAGAAAAAGCAAATCGGGTTTCAGTTCATTCACCATTTTTACACAAGAAAGCCCATCGGAGGCCTCACCCACAATTTCTATCTGAGGGTAAGTTTGCAAGAAAGTGCGCACCAGATTACGAGCATTGTCTTCATCGTCGGCCAGAAATGTGCGTATCTTCATATTCAAATTGTTTTATTTTGGGGAATTTCCAACTTCACTACAAATTCGGCAGGCTGATTGACTA
>JFJP01022030.1_pt1 | contig 18264 bp, 15 predicted proteins | sample 431651 | NCBI WGS metagenome assembly JFJP01 (sample SAMN02602958, study PRJNA72255) | Microbial mat metagenome, whole genome shotgun sequencing project. | biome: fresh water; feature: sink hole; material: water; isolation source: purple microbial (photo- and chemosynthetic) mats found in...
CTGCGAACAATCCGTGAACAGGAAAAGACTTTCCGGGAATATAAATTTCCGCATTATCCGAATAAAGCAATGTACCGTCTTTTTTGACCACTATGATACGGTAATAAAAAATTCCTCCCAAAAGAGTTGTGTCCGTATAACTTGTCGCCCGCACATCGCTTTCCATTCGGAAATAATCAGTATCTTCGGGATATCCGGCGTCGGGAAAAGTGTTTCTGAGTATCAGATATGATTCAAAATTCGTTCCTGTGTACTGACGCCAGCTTAAAGAAACGCCGCCTTCCGTATCGAGGTTTGCTGTCAGCACAGGCGGCTCATCGCTGCATGTCAGAATTTCCCAATCCCATGACGTGATGCCGCCGATGTCATACACGGATGTAAATCCCTGAGCATCAAGAAAACCCGAAGCATCATGACTCCGGTTGCCGGTTCTGCAAATCACCAGAATATCCGCGTCTTCGGGCAGTTCGGCGTATTTTTCCTGAAGAACGCCTGAGTTCCACGGATAATTGAGCGAACCGGGAATATGTCCCTCGCCGCAAAATTCGCTGTTTTCCCGCACATCAATCAGGATAATATTATCCGGGTTGCTGTCAATCATATCTTTTGCCTGCGCCGGCGTCAGTTCCGTATGCGATAAAACTATCGGCGAATCTTTGATATTGACAATTGTTTCATCCGTATCGCTCTTTCCGCCTTTGTCTGTGACAGTCAAAGCAAAAACCAGCGAATCGCCCGCTGCGGAAACGTCCGGCACCGTGAAAACCGGCTGAATTTCCGTGTCAGTTGAAAGCGTTACCGGCGTACCCGATTTCTGCTCCCATTTGTATGAGGCAATGCCGTCATCCGGGTCTGAAGAAAACGCGGCGTCCAGCATGACGCGGCCGCCTTCGGTCACTGTCTGATCCGCGCCCGCGTCTGCCGAAGGCGGCTGATTTTCCTCATAAATGACATTCTGAACCGGATAACCGCCCGCGGAGAGTGCGCTCTGCATCTTGCTCACATCGGTTTTGCTGTCGTCGAAAACCACTTTGGTTGTCAGATGAGCCGCATCAACTTCAACGCTTATCACGCCGTCAATCGCCCTGAGGATAGAACTTATCCTCGATGATGCCCCTCACGAGCCGCATCCGGGAATAATGAGGCTGACGCTTTGTTCAGTTGCCGAAACCGAAGGAAGATAAGTCGTAAAACTCAAAAAAACCGCAATCAGAACCGTCAATAATGTTCTCGCATTCTTCATTAGTATTCCTCCTCTGTGTTGTTTCTTTTTTTTGATTCTTCTATGAACTGAATTGTAAATTGTAAATTATAAATTGTAAATTGTAATCGGAGAAAATTCTTGTTTTTTTTTTATTATATGATATTTTTTAAAAAGTTACGCAGTTGAGACCTCACCCCCCGGCCCCCTCTCCGAAGGAGAGGGGGAGTTTCTCCCCTCCCCTTCGGGGATGGGCCGGGGGTGGGGTTTTTGCGGGCAGTCCGCCGTTTCACTTCTTTTAATAAGATGACTTAATAAATGACATGCCCGCCCTACAAGTTAAATGACATGGAACATATTGAAATAACATAAAAGTGCATAAGGAAAGCATCATGAAAAACAAGAATCCGCTTTTTTTCGGTCTTCATGCGGATCCGCCGAAAAAATTCCGCATATTTCTGGCCATGCTGCCGTTTGTGATCCTCATCTGCATCTATCTTCTGGCGGCGGACATCCGGCACCGGGAAAATCCCCGTGACAAACTGCTGCCCACGCTCTCCAAGATGGGTCTTGCCCTGAAAACTGTGGCATTTACAAAAGACAACCGCACTGGCAAATATCTCCTCTGGGACGACACCTTAGCCAGCATGAAACGCATTGCTATGGGCATCTCGCTGGCAGCCTGTATCGGCTTTGTTCTGGGCTTGAACATGGGACTTCTGCCGGGAATACAGTCGCTTTCCCTGAGCTTCATCACCTTTATCGCTAATATTCCGCCGCTTGCGATTCTGCCCATACTTTTCATCACCTTCGGCGTGGGCGAACTCGGCAAGGTGACGCTGATTTTTCTCGGCACATTTCCGCTGATTACACGGGACATCTATCTGTCGGTGACAAAAATCCCGCAGGAAACCATTGTCAAAGCCCTGACCCTCGGCGCATCGCAGCCGGGGGTTGTGTATCGTGTGGTCTGCCCGCAGATTTTCCCCCGTCTCATCGAAACGGTCAGACTTTCTCTGGGCGGGGGCTGGCTGTTTCTGATTGCATCCGAGGCGATTGCCGCTGAAAACGGTCTGGGATACCGCATCTTTCTCGTGCGCCGCTATCTCTCGATGGACGTGATTATCGTGTATGTGCTGTGGATTACGTTTCTGGCGTTTATCGCGGATTTTTTGCTCAGAAAATGGGTGGCGCTGAAGTATCCGTGGTATAGTGAGAATTGAGAATTGAGAATTGAGAAGTAAAACGGCCCGGGTTAAAAACAGATAAACCCGTTCTACCTTGCACCCCGGAATACTGAAATGAAGTTCTCACTTCTCACTTCTCACTTCTCTCACTTCACCGCTGCCGAAATTTTCTGTGCTGTTTCCTGAATAACCTTCATATCTCCGGGCTTGAGTTCCCAATGCGTCATGGAAATTTCGGGACCGCCGGCGGCGCGGGGAATCAGATGCAGATGATAGTGCATTACCACCTGATTCACGCCCCTGCCGTTCAGTTGAAGAAAAGCAATGCCGTCGGGTTTCAAAGCCGCCTTCATGGCATGGGCAATTTTTTGAGATGCCGTGTGAATGGCTGCAATTTCCTCAACGGTCACTTCCCAGATATTTTCAGCGTGTCTTTTGGGGATAATCAGCGTATGTCCCTGAGAAATGGGGTTTATGTCCGCGAATGACAGCACCTTGTCATCTTCATAAACCTTGAAACAGGGTATCTTGCCTTTGATGATCTTACAAAAAATGCAGTCTTCCATTTCGCCCTTCCTTTTGTTTTGATGCTGTTTAAATTCAGTGAGTTGTCATGCTTACGATTATCGTGCAGCCCGCAGCCTCTGAAAAAATAATATAACCGGACAGATAAAAAATTGCAATACATAATTTTCTCATATTTGATTAATCTTCTTGACAAAACAATTAAAAAGAATAATATAAGTATCAAAATCAGTCTTAAAGGGAGTTGAATTTTATGTTGGCAAACATAAAAAATAAATTGGGTAAAGCTTACTATGAAGCGCCAAATTGTCTCATATATAATCTTGACAGCCTTGAAGCTATGAAACACATTGAATTTCCATTTGTTCACTTAACAGTAACAAGCCCGCCTTATAATATCGGCAAAGCCTATGAAGAAAAACTTCCTCTCCATATCTATCTTGACTGGTGCGAAAAGTGGATTGCCGAAGTTTACAGACTGACACTTGCAAGCGGAGCTTTTTGGCTTAATCTCGGTTACTTTTCAATCCCGGCAAAAGCGAAAGCAATTCCTATTCCCTATCTTTTATGGGAGAAAATTCCGTTTTTTCTGATTCAGGAAATTGTTTGGAATTATGGAGCAGGCGTGGCAGGAAAATTTTTTTTTTCTCCCCGTAATGAAAAATTTTTATGGTATGTCAAAAATGAGGAATATTATATTTTCAATCTTGATGAAATCAGAGATACAAATGTCAAATACCCGAATCAAAAGAAGAACGGAAAAATCAAAAATAATCCTCTGGGGAAAAATCCCTCAGATGTCTGGCAGTTTCCGAAAGTAACTTCCGGTAAAAACCGTTCCTCTAAAGAAAGGACTTCCCATCCTGCACAGTTCCCTGAAGCAGTCATAAAAAGGATAATAAAAGCTTCGTCTGACAGATGTCATCTGGTTTTCGATCCTTTTATGGGATCCGGAACAACTGCTGTGGCAGCGCTGGATTTGGAGCGGGCTGTTTTAGGATTTGAAATCAACAGCGGCTATTGTAAGACAGCGGCGGACAGAATTGAAAATTTTTTAATAAAATCAGAATATTCAACAGAACAAATCGCTTTATTTCAGTGAAATTTCGATCAGTTTGAGTTGTTCTGTTTCACTGGAAAGTCGGGCTTGCTGGCCGCTGGCGGCAGATTGACCCATCCAGTCTGAATGGTCTAACCAGCCGAATCGAATTTTTGTAACAGATGGCTTTTTATTTTTAGATATGAATTTCCCAAAGTTTACAGCAAGATAATAACCTGATTTTAATAACCTGATTTGCTTTTTTTGCTGGCAGAAGTTTTTTGTGCGTAGCTTCGATTTCCAAAAATATTTCTTGGGCTTGAAGATGTTTTTATTTCAATAGAATAGAGCGCATCATGGATACAGACCATATCTTTTTCATCGGATGTTTCTTCTCGTCTCCATATCCCAGGATATCTGCAAGAAAACTCTAAGGCTATCAGTTCATGGAGAAGAAAGCCCATTATTTGAGGCTGCGGAAACAAATCAGAGCCGATTCTGAAAGGTCTGCTTCCAATGGTTGACAGGAAAATATCATCCCATGCCTTTCTCACCACCTCAGAAATTTCCTTCGGCTTAAGCGGATGTTCCTCAATCAATTCCAAGGTCTTGTTTTTCCAGTTTTCAGTGTCCAATCCCTTATACCAATTCGCTATCAAAAACATTGTTCTCCGTAAAACCGCTTTTCAAGCGGTTTCAGCGATTTGAAAAATCGCTTTACGACTTGAAAAGACCGATCTTTGAAAGCGAATTGGTATTATATGGCGAGTCCGGTTCATTTATCTTCATTTGTCTATGCCGTTGACAAGCTGTGACAGAGTAATTCCCAAAGCCCGGGCGATACATATCAGATTGAGGAGACTGATATTGCGCTCTCCCCGTTCAACGCCGCCTATATAGGTGCGGTGCAAATCTGAAAGTTCGGCAAGCTTTTCTTGGGATAAGCCTCTGAGTTTACGATAAGATTTTATATTTTCACCTAATTTCAGCAGTTCTGATTTATCCATAATTGAGATATCATCACATAAATGATGATTATAAGTCCACATTATATAAGTATCATTTATAAAAATTCAGAAAACCCTGAGGGTTTCAAAAACCATTAGGGTTTGATTATATGCAACTATAATAATGAGAATATGCTTTAATAAAATTGGCGGAATGTCCCTGCAATTTCGGACATCCGCCGGGCCGCCGTCGCAGGGTCACGTCGTTGATGCACCCTGACATCGAATGCCGCCCTCTGCCATGATTTCCCCGAAATGCCCCTGCATGTCTTAATTATAGCGGAACTATCGCGTGGCGTGTCGGTGTCAGACCGCCGGCGAAAAATACCGCCGCATTTCCGATATGTTCTCCCAAAATTTCTTTTTTTACCGCTCTGACATCAGCAGTATTTTCTTTTTCCTGAATCAAAATCGAATTGACGCGGATGCCCAAAGCCTCCGGGTTTATTTCCGCAATTTCGGAAATTTGACGCCGCAGGGTTTCCTCAGAGCCGACCGCAATGATATTTCCGCCGGTTCCCTGTCTTTCAAACACAGGAATTGCCGCGCGGAGCAGCGCGGAAAAGCTTTTGTATTCATGGCTTTTCAGCAGGCTTCCGGCATGTTCCGAATTTAATATAAGGGTATCAATTCCCCCGAAACCAAGTGAAATTTCTTCAACCGCCTTTTCAGCGGCTTCGGCATCCGTGACATCCGACACAAGGATTTTTATATCATCTTTATGATATGCTCCTGCCGATTCAAAATATGCTTTTTCCGGAAACGATTTGTCACTGTCGCATATTACCGTTGCCGCGCCAGTAGCCAGCAGGCTTTTTGCAATGCCGGCACCGGTCACCCCGCAGCCGACGAGAACAGCGACCTGCCCCTGAAGCGGCGGCATGGAAACCACTGTTTTCGTTTTTGACAGCGTCCGATAAATATCAAATATATGAGCATCTGAAACCGCCTGATATTCGCCCAGCGCAAAGGCACGGATTTTGGCTCGGATATTGTGTTCGCCGATGTCCGCAGCCATGCCGGCGGCTTTCCGTGTCGCTCCCGCAGCCACAAGCCCCAAGCCCGCAATAAAAAAGAGCGAAGGATTTCCACTCTGCTTTTTTTTCCGGTCTGTATTTTCAGGTTCGGACGATTCATAAAAAAGCCTGTCGTAACCGCTTTTGAAACTTGCGATTTCCCGGTTTATGACCGCTTTGAGCGATTCATCATCTTGGGGAACAGAAGCGATATATGCCATTGCGTGTTTGGCAAGAATTGCATGATGCGGTGTGAGCATTCCGGAGCGGCAGATTTCCCCCGCCGGCTCCGAAAGCGAAATTTCTATTATATCCGGCGCATTGCGGATTTCCGTGTAAAGCCGTTCCTGCTTTCCGTCAATTCCGCAACCCGCGCACGCGCCCCGGATCACCTGAACGCATCTTGCCATCGCGGACCTGGCATTTGCCGGAACTTGCAAATCTTTCCGAGGACTCAGCAAAGTTTTTCCTTTTATCTGCTGCTCAATATAGGCTTCTGCCTGATTGATATATGCAATCATTTTTTTATATGATTCTCTGACATCTTCGGCAAAGGTGAAAATGCCGTGATTCATAATGACAATGCCGTCAATATCCGGATTGCGGTCAAAAGCTGCCGCAGTTGCTTTTGCTAACGGAAAACCGGAGGCAATGTAGGGCAGCACCGCGATTTTTTCGCCCATGGCTTCTTTCACCATGCTTTCCCCGTGTTTCTGATTGCTTATAATCAAAATGCTGTCAGAGTGTGTGTGTTCCACATATTTGCGGGGAATGAACGCGTGCAGCAGTGCTTCAACAGAAGGCGCGGGCGCATCTGCGAAAATCCGGCAGATTTTCACCTGATTTTCCATTTCCCGGGACGAAAGATCATCAAGACCGCGGAGTTTCCGGAGCGGCTCCAAATACAAGCCGGTAAAACCTTCCGGTTCAATGCTTGCCATATCCCATCCTGTTCCTTTTACAAAAATCACGTCATTTTCTTCGCCCAGAATATTTTTAAGTTTTAATTTCACGGAAGTATTTCCGCCTCCGTGAAGCACCAAACGGCTGTTTCCGCCGAGAAGCCGCGTCGTATAGACCCGCAGGCTGAGTTCCGGCAGAACATCAGGATATTTGGCGGCAAATTCAAAAGATTCTTTTTCGTTAAAAGAATTTTCCATGATGTTTCACTTTTTTAACACGAAAGCACGAAAGATACGAAAATGCAAAAATTCCTGATTTCGTGCTTTCGCAGATTTCGTGTTTTCGCGGTTGCTGTTTTTTTACTGTCCATATCCCATTGAAATTTTTTTTGCAAGAAAGACGTTGCGAAATGCCGAGCCGATGCTCAATTTAAAAAACAGCTTGAAACTGCCTGAAAAAAAAGCAACTGACACGCATCTGCGGAGAACTGACTTTTAATTTGACATATAAGCGAGTTTTAGGTAATGTAATATAATAAATCATAAACTTCGTGATCTTACACTCAGGCTGCTTTTGGGAAAAATATCGCACACATTGACTGTTATGAATCTGTCCCGAAATTATCTGAATATATCGCGGCAAGGCAGGCATGCCCGCGCCGCCGCAGTGCTGACATGCAGAGGAAAGCAACATGGTTCAAATATTATCTGATTTTAGCCGGGCCACAGGCTTGAAAAAACATCCGGCACTGTACTGGGGAATCGGAATCACAGTTTTTTTTCTGATAATTGCATATACTCATACAGACTTCCTTGAAATATTGGAGCGCAAACTCTATGATGTCAGAATGGAATTAAGGGGCGGAACTGAAGATTCGGATAAAATTGTCATCGTGGATATTGATAATGAGTCTATTGAAAAAATCGGACGCTGGCCCTGGCCCCGTTTTCATATTGCCGCAGGTATCGGCAAAATCAGCGCCGCAGGTGCCAAAGTCATCGGTCTGAACATCATTTACAGCGAAGAAGAAGACAGCGCCGCGGTAAAGGAAATCGCTTATCTGGCAGAAGACCTGAAACGCTTCACGCCTGAAGAAACAAACGGAAAAATACTTGAAATTATCGAGTCGGTCAATCAGATACGGTCCCGTTTGGACAATGACAGAAAACTCGCGGAAGCGATCACCGCGTCTGACAGGGTGGTTCTTCCTGTATTTTTCAAACAGGATGATCTTTTGAAACCTAAGGCGGAAGAGAAAAGGCAAAAAAGTGTCGGGCTTGCCGGCAGTTCCGTCAAGGTCAAAAATCCGGACAACCCGGACTGCCCCGAAGCCGATGAGATTATCATGCCCATTCCGCGGTTCTTTCAGGCGGCAAAAGGCATCGGACATGTCACCATTGCTTATGACATAGACGGAAAAGTCAGATGGGAACAACTGCTGCATGAATACGGCGGAAAATATATCCCGTCTTTCAGCCTGAGTTTAGCCGCTCTTTTTTTAGATGTGAACAATTCGGAAATAGAGGCTGTGCTGGGCAAATCCGTGTCAGCGGGATTTCTTGAAATTCCGCTGACCCCGAAATCCGAATTTTTAGTCAGTTTTAAAGGCGGTTCCGGGACATTCAGGCGTTATTCTTTTTTTGATATTTTAAATGACAAATATCAGCCGGATGTGTTCAAAAACAAAATTGTTATCATCACGCCCTCAGCCGCAGGCGTATTGAATCCCATCAGCACGCCCGGCGCCGCTGTCATGTCTGTGGGCGAATTTACGGCAAATGCGGTATGGGCAATGCTCAACCGGAAATTTGTTCACAAACCGTCATGGGATGTCTTCGCCGGACTGATGATGATCCTTATGGTGGGCGGTCTGCTGATTCTGGTTCTGCCCCGCCTGAAAGCGCATGTTTCAGCCGCTGCCTTTGTTCTGCTTCTGGCGATGTTTGTCGGTATTCCTTTTTACCTTTTTATCTCTCACGGCATCTGGATTCAGATCATCTGTCCGCTGCTGCAACTGATTTTCGGATATATCGGCATGGTCAGCATCAAATACTTTCTGACCGAAACCCGTAAAGAAAAAATCGAGGTGGAATCTGCGGAAACGAATCGGATGCTGGGGCTTTCTTTTCAGAGTCAGGGACAGTTGGACATGGCGTTTGACAAATTCCGCAAAGTGCCGATGGACAATGAAATGAAGGCAACCCTTTATAATCTCGGTTTGGATTTTGAAAGAAAACGGCAGTTTAACAAAGCCGCATCCGTGTATGAATATGTTGAGGAATATGACCCCAAATACAAAGATGTGTCCACCCGCAAAAAGAAACTGATGCAGGCAAGCGACACAATGGTCTTCGGCGACGGATTCCTGAGCGTGGGGACAAGCGGCGGGGGGCTGATTTCTCCCGGTTCCGACACCCGTCCCACGCTGGGCAGATATGAAATCGTCAAACAGTTGGGAAAAGGTGCCATGGGTGTTGTTTACCTCGGCAAAGACCCGCGCATCAACCGGACCACAGCCATTAAAACCTTCCGTTTCAGTGAAGATTTCACGCCCGAAGAAGTCAAGCTGATGAAAGAGAAATTCTTCCGGGAAGCGGAAAGTGCGGGGACGCTCTCCCACCCCAACATTGTTACGATTTACGACGCGGGCGAGGAACAGGAACTGGCTTATATTGCAATGGAATATTTAGAGGGAGAGGATTTGCAGAAATACACCAGAAAGGGCAGCATGCTTCCCATGCGGAAAGTATTGGACTATATCGCAGATATTGCCGAGGCATTGGATTACGCGCATGAAAAAGGCATTGTGCATCGGGACATCAAGCCCGCAAATATCATGCTGCTGAAGTCCGGCGTGGTCAAAATCACCGATTTCGGAATTGCCAGAATTACGGCCGCTTCCCAGACTCAGACAGGCGTGGTCAAAGGAACGCCTCATTATATGTCGCCGGAACAGATTTCCGGTGAAAAAGTGGACGGACGCTCGGATATATTTTCGCTGGGGTCCATGCTGTTTCAACTGCTGACCGGCGATGTTCCTTTCCACGGCAACAGCCCGGCAGCGCTCCTGCACCAGATTATCAATGTCGTACAGCCGGATCCGAGAACATTGAATCCGAAACTCTTAAAACCCCATGTCGCCATCATCAACAAGGCCATGGAAAAAGACCGGGAAAAGCGGTATCAGAGGGCGAACCTTATGGCAGCACATCTGAGGGCGCTGGGAAAAAAGATTGATGATGCCCTCGGGGCAGCAAAAAAGTAGAGACCCACGGCGTGCGTCTCTGCGGAATATCCTTTGGAAAGGACTTGTAATGATGGTAGTTGTTGAGGCGGCAGGCATTAGCGATGTAGGCAGGAAAAGGAAGGCAAACGAAGATTCCATTTTTATGGATGACGGACTGGGGCTTTATGTGGTGGCAGACGGTATGGGCGGACATCAGGCCGGAGAGGTTGCAAGCAATCTGGTGGTGAAAACGATCAGGGACTACATGAAGCAGTTCAAAGAAAAAGAGAATGTGGAAGAACCGGCTTATGTTGACAGCACCCTTTCCAAAGAAGCCAACCGTCTTTTTTACAGCATTCATCTGTCAAACCGGGTGGTTCACCAGGTTTCCAATACCAAAGCGCTTTACAAGGGAATGGGTTCCACTGTTTCGGCAGCCTATTTTACCGAGGATACCTTTATTGTCACCAATGTGGGAGACAGCCCGATTTATCTGATCAGAAACGGCGTCATTGAGACCCTTTCCGTGCCTCACACCGTCATTGCCGAGCAGATGGCGCTGCATCCTGACGGGGCGGCGCGATTGGGAAAATCTTTCAATCACATGCTCACCCGGGCCATGGGCATTGAAAAAACCGTAAAACCGGATATTTGTGAAATTCAGTGCTTTAAAGACGATATGCTGGTACTTGCCTCTGACGGTCTGAGCGACAAAGTTTCCCCCAAAGAGGTGCTGAATGCGGTCAAAAACAGACAGCCGGAAAAATGCTGCCGGACGCTGGTGGATATGGCAAATGAACGGGGAGGAGACGACAACATCACCGTTATTGTGTTGAAGGTAAAAGCACTGAAAACGGAAAAAGGCGGATTTATGGAATTTATATCGAAAATTGTTGACGGAATCAGATAGCTCAAAAATGAGAATTGAGAATTGAAAATTGAGAATTGAAAATTGAGAAAACCCGGTTTCCGAATCACTGTTTCTAACCGCTGACAAAAAATCTGTTTTTAATAAGAAATCAATTTTTGCAAAATGATAAGAGAGGGGACTTGCTATGCCGACTTTGACGCTCAAATTTAAAAAAGATTCGACAAAAATCAGGGAATATAAAATTGAAAGAGGGCAGTCTGTCACCATCGGACGTTTGGACAGCAATGATGTGGTGATCGAAAATCTTGCCGTATCCGGACACCATGCCAAAATTGACTGGACCGGCAACGGCTTTCTGCTGACAGACCTGAAAAGCAAAAACGGCACCTTTGTAAACGAACAGCTTGCCATTTCGCACTGGCTCAAAGACGGAGATGTCGTCACCATCGGAAAGCATGTGCTTATTTTTTCTTATGAAACCGGCGAGGCGCAGCCCGACAAAGGCGGACAGGCAATGAGCGAAACCATGGTCATGGATACGGGAAAGTATCGTTCCATGCTGGCGAAGAATATTACGACCATGGCTTCCCAGTCTGCCGAAACAGAGAAAGTCGGGGTTCTGTCTTTTCTCTCCGGAGGAGAGGGCGATATAGAACTTACCAAAAAGCTGACCAAGCTGGGAAAAAACGCCTCATCGGATGTTGTGGTAAAGGGTTTTTTTGTGGGTCAGACCGCCGCCACCATCAGCAAGCGGCCTGACGGTTATTATCTGAGTTATGTGGGCGGATTTTCAAAGCCCAAGGTCAACGGACAGTCGGTAAAAGACTCGGTGGGTCTCAAACAGTTTGATGTGATCGAGATCGGTTCCGCCAAGATGCAGTTTATCCATAAAGTATAAAGAAAATTGAGACTTCGGCAAGCGCAGTCGGACGAGTTCGGTGAGCGCAGTCAAACCGAGTTGAGAAACAGAGAGGTATCATGAAATCAAAACTTTTTTATGCTGTTGCCGGTCTGTTGCTTCTGATGACCGGAGTATCAGTCTGTCTTTATTTTACAAATGAAGGGGTTGCAACAGAATTCAGGCAGATTCGTCAGCCGAACCCCAATCGCTTTTATGTGGGCATTGATGTGTCTGCCACCATTGAACAGCAGACGCTCGACGATTTAAAAAACAACATCACTTCCCGGCTGAGGCATTTTATCGGGGATAAAGCGGTATCTTACAGCATATCCGCTTTCGGGAACCCGGGCTGCGGCGAACTGTCTGTAAAACAGATTGTTTCTGAACGCTCACCGGCAGATGACTCGGAGTTTTCATGGGAAGTTGAAAAGAAAATTGAAACCGTAAAGGCGGCCGAAGCGCCGAAAAGCGGCAAGCCCCTGACAACGCCGCTGTATTATCTGCTTGAAAAAATTCTTCCTGAAAATCCGGGGGGACGTATCATCATTTTTTCGGATCTGATGAATGATGACAGCGAATGTCCGAAACAGTATCTTTTTCCTGAAGAGGCAGTTGAAAAATTCGGCGCGGACAAAAACGGTCAGCTTGTTTTTATTTATCCGACGCCTGTTTTGACCAGCACACCCGAATTTAATGAAAGAATTATGAAACGCCAGCAGGATTTTATTGAAAAAATGCAGGCTTTGGTGATGGCGGGCAAAGTCAGAGCATTCTTTTATCATATTCCTGATGATTCAGAGAAAAGATCGGCGTTCATAAAATCGCAGTTGGAAAATTCAATACCCGTAACGAAATTTGAAATTGTATGGGAAAGAACCTATAAAGTCATTGACACGATTGTTTCAGCCGTCAGAGGATAGGTTCCGCATTCCGGAGTGCTGAAATGCCTAATTTTATAAAATGGTTCAGCAAAGTAAAACGGGTTTGAAACCTGTTTAACATTTCAGCAAAGTAAAACGGGTTTGAAACCCGTTCTACAGCGGGTCAGTAAAACGGGTTGCAAACCCGTTCTACTGCACTCCGGAGATTTGCTTCAAAATGACCCAAGGGGTCTGTAAAATGTATATAAAGCAGGGGATTCCACCATTTTTTCATAAGCTGGTTCAATGTTGTCGCCCATAGCGGAGAAGGGAAACGACACAACAAATGCGGCAGAACCCAGCAATGTGGCAAGCATCCCCAGGGGGCGAACAATCAGCAGATCAAATGTCATGGCGCCGGGGTCTTTGTCCTCGGTCGCGGTATTTCCCTGCGCCTCGGCTGCGGAACCGAATGAAACAGAAATCAGTATGGCAATCACAGAAAGGATCACGAACTGTTTTGCAATCTTAAACATATATCCTCCTTTTTATTGTTATCGGGTTTTAAGCTTCAGGGCTTCAAAAAGTGACGATTCCTTATCCCTAAAACCTTTTTCATAAAGATAAGCGGTTATGTCAGATACTTACATAAATAAAAACAGGGGATATGTCAAGAAAAAAGAAACAAGCCTGTGTTTCTGTACGGAACAATATCGGAAATAAGCGTTCTGAATCTCTCGCAAAGACGCCAAGAGCGCAAAGAAAAGCTTTTTTTTATTAACTTTTCTTCTTTGCGAACTTTGGATTTGTTTCTCGCAAAGACGCCAAGAGCGCAAAGAAATGCAGAGCGACCCAAGCTAAGAACAGATCAAATCGCTTCTGAAGCGACCCAAGCTGAAAACAGATTCTATTTTAAGCCGGGCGCTTTACAAAAGGACAGCGGACTTTGCGCCTTTGTGAGAAACTTTTTTATTTCCGATAAGGTCTTATGTTTATCGCTGAAAGCGGAAATGAAACCACCATGCAATGGATAGAAACAAAAGTCATTTTTGATTTTCATGACAAAGAACTGGCTGCCGAACTGATTTCAGATGTTTTTTATGACATCGGCGTAACAGGACTTGTCAACGAAAGCCCGGATGCTGAACCCACAGAAGATGACTGGGCTGACGGCGTTCAGCAAACCCCGGAACATCATGCGGTGATCGCTTATTTTCCCAAAAACGACCTGCTTGAAGAAAGATGCAGGAAATTGGAAAAAAATCTGATAAATCTGGAAAAAACACAGGGTATTATCTCCCGGATTATTTATCGGGAAATCGCCGAAGAAGACTGGTCCGAATCGTGGAAAGAATTTTTTCACCCTGAGAAAATAAGTGAAAAGATTGTGGTCAAGCCGACGTGGCGGGAATATAAAGCGGCTGAAAATGAAATCGTGCTGGAAATAGACCCGGGCATGGCTTTCGGAACCGGCACGCATCCCACAACGGCTTTGTGCATTCGGATGATTGAAAAATACCTGAAACCGGAGGATTCTTTTTTTGACGTGGGAACCGGGTCCGGGATTCTCATGGTTGCTGCGGCAAAGCTCGGCGCGGCATATCTTGTCGGAACAGACAAAGATGAAGTGGCTGTGGAAATTGCCGAAAAAAACCTGTTGCTGAACAATATAAATCCTGAAAAATTCCGTGTCATGACAGCCCATCTGGCATCCGGCGTGACAGAAAAATTTGACATGGTTGCCGCCAATATTCTGTCTCAGGTGATTGTGATTTTGCTGGATGATGTCAAAAACATTCTGGCGCAGGACGGAATTTTTATCTGCTCCGGCATCATTGAAGAAAACAGAAATACCGTAATAGAAAAAATGCGTGCATTGTCTTTTGAAATATCGGAGATACAAGGCGAACAGGGCTGGGTTGCGATTGTCGGCAAAAAAGTTTAACCACGAAAGCACGAAATTAGAGAAAAACACGAAAAGATTATTATTTTAGTGCTTTTCCTTTCTTTCGTGCCTTCGTGGTTAAACTTTCGTGCTTTCGTGGTTCTGTTTTTGCTGTCACACTTTTTCCCAATTCCAGTATATTGCCGGCAGTTCGCCGGTTTCATCAAATATTTTCCACTGCAAATCTGAAATCATCTCGGCTACGAGCAGACCGTCAGAAGATTTTTTGTCTTTTATCTTGATGAGAATCCCCAGATCAGCATCCACATCGGGCGGCGGTTCCGTAATCTCCGCATCAAGAACAAAGGATAATTTCAGCAAACTTTTCAATATATCTATTGTCCATTCAGCTTTTGTTGACATGGGATAAAATCTCCGCGACAGATTCGGAAAGAAATCTGAGCCGTTCAATGGTATAGGATTCATAGGTGCTGTTTTCATAATCTGCCTGTCTTCTCAGTTCATATAGTCCCGCGTATGTTTTTCCTATCTCCTTCAATTCTTTCTGCGAAAACAGTTCCCGTTCCATAGAAAATTTGGAAAAAGCTTTGAAGATACCGATATGTTTCCATTTTCCTGTATAAGTTTTGCCGAGAACCGACTGCATATAATTGAATAAAGCAAAATACAGATTTGAAGCGCAGGAATAATAATAGCCTTTTTTATGGGCAAAATTAGCGGTTTCAATCCGATGGATGGCTCTATTGTAGAAAATTTTATCTGTTATCATTCGTTATTCCGGCATTGACGACTTTAGGATTATGATGTCTGTTGTTTTGTCAGGAATAGAATAAATATATTTATTTTGAAAAATACCTTAGTTACAAATAGCGCAATTATCGCTTTAAGTCAATACGGAAGCGTTATAAAATATACATTTTTTTATTATGGGATAAAGTTTGGCGATTTGAACAAAAATACTGCCGGTGTTTTTATTGTATCTTGCTTTAACTGCATAAATCGGATATAAATTACAAATCATTCCGGGTGAAGTGAATCTCGCTTCGTTCAGAATGACATGAAAAAAATCTTGAAATGTACATGGCGGTTCGCCTGAAATATAAACAGAGTGTCTGATACCTGATATGTTTTCCGATATAACAATGTTTGAGATAACCAATTCATTTCAGTCGCCGAAAGATTTCAAAACAATCTGAACCTAAAAGCTGATGAAACCAAAAACACCCATTGCGATTGTCGGTATGGGCGGGGTTTTCCCCGGTGCATCCGACCTTGATATATTCTGGAAAAATATTGCAAACAAAAAAGATGCGGTCTGCAACGTGCCGGAACACCGATGGATTGTCAGACCGAATGCCATTTATGATCCGATTCCCGCTCCGGACAAGGCATATTCAAAGCGTGCCTGTCTGATACATGATTTCCGATTTGATCCGACCGGTATTGACATTGATACAAAACTTTTGGACAAGCTTGATCCGCTCTGTCATTTTGTGCTTCATGCGGGCAGGGAAGCTTTTTCAAGCTGTGTCACCTCGTCTTTGGATAAAGAGCGGGTCGGCGTCATTCTTGCCGCGATTGCGCTGCCGACTGATGCGTCTTCCGCGCTGACGCGGGAAATTCTGGGCAGGTCTTTTGAAAGAAAACTTTTTTCCGGTCATTCACCTCTCACCCCGAACCGCTCACCCCTCACCCCGATTCATGTAACCAGCTTTCCCGCAGCCGTATTGGCAAGGGCTTTCGGACTGGGGGGCGGAAGTTTCACGTTAGATGCCGCATGTGCGTCGTCTCTTTACGCGGTGAAGCTTGCCTGTGACGAACTGCACTCGTACCGTGCGGATGCCATGCTTGCGGGCGGCGTTTCTCGCCCCGAATGTCTCTATACGCAGGTGGGGTTCAGCCAGTTGCGGGCATTGTCTCCTTCGGGCAGATGTGCGCCTTTTGATGAAACCGCTGACGGGCTTGTGGTGGGAGAAGGCGCGGGCATCGTGGTTCTGAAACGCTTGGATGATGCGCTGCGCGACGGGGACACGATTTACGGCGTGATTCGGGGAATCGGGCTTTCCAACGACATCAGGGGCAATTTACTCGCTCCGGACACCGAAGGACAGGTGCGGGCAATGCGTTTGGCTTATGAGGCTTCGGGCTGGTCGCCTTACGATATTGACTACATCGAATGCCACGGCGCGGGAACGCCGGTGGGCGATGCTACGGAACTGAACAGCCTGCATACGCTGTGGAGAGAATCAGAGCCGGAAGCGTCAGCGACGCTCGCTGACGCTCGCGGCTCAAAATGCGCCATCGGCTCAGTCAAATCCATGATCGGACATTTGCTCACGGCTGCGGGCGCGGCGGGAATGATAAAAACCCTGCTCGGCTTGAAACACAAAATTCTGCCGCCTTCGCTTAATTTTACCGGAGCCGCCGAAAGCAGTCCTTTAGCAGGTAAAAACAGTCCGTTCCGTGTGCAGACGCACACGCAGGAATGGCGCAGACGAGACAAAAATATCCCGTTGCGCGCCGCCGTCAGTTCCTTCGGCTTCGGCGGCATAAATGCACATTTGTTGATTGAGGAGGGGCATCCGGAGTGCAAAAATGAAATTTTTGCTAATGCTAATCCGCTAAAATTCCATTTTAGCACTCCGGACTGCGCCATCGTCGGCATGGATGCGGTTTTCGGTTCTGCCGGCTCGCTGAGGGAATTTCAGGAAATTGTCTTCAACGGCGGTTCTCTTATCAGAAAAAGACCGAAAAATCGCTGGAAAGGCGCGGATGACATCGCATCGGAATATCTCATGGGGCGGGGCGACTACGGCGCGTATATGGAGGAATTGTCTCTTTATGCGGGAGAATTTCGCGTGCCGCCGAATGAAATCCCGGATATTCTGCCTCAACAACTGCTGATGCTGAAAGTCGCGGCAAAAGCCATGCAGGACGCGGGATTGCCGCTGAGGAAAGAACGCCCTCGCATGGGAGTCATCATCGGTGCGGATTTTGATTTTGAAGCCACGAATTTTCATCTGCGCTGGAATCTCTATAATGAAGTCAGGAAGTGGAAATCCGCTGTTCAGCGATTACAGGGACTTGATGACAAACAGACGGAACTTTGGCTTGAGTCATTGAGAGATGCCTGCGGTCCACCGCTCACTGCTGCTCGGACGCTCGGCGCGCTGGGCGGCATTGTTGCCAGCCGAATCGCGAGAGAATTTCGTTTCGGGGGCCCGAGTTTTATCGTGTCCGGAGATGCGGCTTCGGGTATGAAGGCGCTTGAAATCGCTGTCAGACTGCTACGCCAAAATGAAGTTGAGACAATGCTTGTGGGCGCGATTGACCTTGCCGGAGATGTGAGAAATATTGTCTCAAGAAACAGCATGAGACAATTCAGCGCAAAAGGAGACATGATCAAGCCATCGCAGACGGAGATCGCATCTATGCTGTGGTTAAAGGCATGGGAAATGCGGGCGGCGGAAAATTAGGAATCGAGGATTCTCAGATTGAAGATCGGCAGCGTTCACTCAAAAAGATTTATACGCTTTCCATAGAACGGGCTTTTCGCGATGCCGATGTCTCGCCGGATACTGTGAGTTATGTGGAAGCTCACGGCAGCGGCGATCCGTTGGAA
>JFJP01005506.1_pt1 | contig 18260 bp, 13 predicted proteins | sample 431651 | NCBI WGS metagenome assembly JFJP01 (sample SAMN02602958, study PRJNA72255) | Microbial mat metagenome, whole genome shotgun sequencing project. | biome: fresh water; feature: sink hole; material: water; isolation source: purple microbial (photo- and chemosynthetic) mats found in...
TCATCAACCTGGCCGTCGCCGTGGGCACGGGCGCAGCCGCTTTCAGCCCGCTGGTCAACACCGTGCAGGTTACTGGCGGTGGTGAGCCTGACGACAAAAAGCCCCAGCCGGGTGAGTTGACGTCTCCCAAGGTGTGTGGCGCCACGCCCGAGTTCAATGTGTGCGTTTTGTCGACTCCTGTGCAGCGGGCAGCGGGGTTAAATGGTCACGTCTGGATTGATGGGAATAACAAAAAAGTATTGGATCTCGGCGACAAGCGACTTCCGCAATGGATCGTTGAGGTCTATGACGTGACCGATCCCTTGTCTGGCGGCAAGACGTTCACCGAGCGGGTGCGCGGCGGCGGTGCCACCCGCATCACCACCACCGACGCACAAGGTTATTACGAGGTGTGTGGCCTGGAGCCCAACTCCATTTACAGCGTGATGTTTCGCGACCCGGCCAACCGTATTGCGTTCCCGGGCGTGGTGACCAATGAACAAGGTACGGTGACCGGCGCAGACTATTGGTCGCAGGTGAAGGACCGTGAGGGCTTTCAGGTGCTCGAGGTCAAGCTGCCATCAAGCACTGGAGGCTCGGGATGTGGTGGTCAGGGCATTGCGGCACCTGAGCAGTCGCTCGCCTTGGATCCCAATGGTGTGGTGTATGAAGCCACCACACGCATTCCCATTTCCGGTGCCAAGGTGACCCTCAAGCCCGAGGGAGTCTGTACCGGCTATGCCCCGCAGTTGCACATCATCAACTACGAGACCTACAGCAAGGATGCGCAGGGCAACCCGACCATGACCACCGGCGAAGATGGTTTTTACAAGTTCCTGTTGTCGGGTGATCCGACCGCGCCGCAGTCGTGCCAGTTCCGCCTGGATGTTGTGCAGCCTGTTGGCTACAAGCCGCCGCCATCGACGCTGATCGTGCCCAGCCCTGCGCTGGAAACGCCTGCCGGCCCTGGTATCTACGAGGTGCAGGCTCAAAAGCTTCCGCCCACAGGCAGCCAGAGCACGACGTACCACTTTTTGTTGCGAGCCGGGCTGGCACATATGGAGATTTTCAACAACCATATTCCGCTTGAGTCCGTGATTCCAGGCAAGTTGCTGCTGGCCAAGCAGGGCGACAAGCGACTCGCTGAAGTGGGTGATACCGTGCTGTACACCATCACCGTGCGCTTGGTCGAAGGCGACCCGGTGCTCCAGACCACAGTGCGCGACAGGTTGCCTGCCGGCTTGACGCTGGTACGCGGTACGGTGCGAGTCAACAATGTGGCTGCGCCAGACCCTGTGGGAGGCCTGGGCCCGGTGTTGGGCTTCAATCTGGGGGTGCTCAAGTCCAACGTGGAAGCGCGGATAACCTACCGCGCTCGCTTGGGCGTTGGTGCCATGCAGGGCGACGGCATTAACCGGGCTCAGGCACACGCTTGTCAGCAAGTGGCGGGCTGTCTTGATCCGACTACCTTGTTGCCCATCGCCAATAGCGTGGCCTCCAACGAAGGCCAGCACAAAGTTGAAGTCACCGGCGGCGTCTTCACCGACAACGCTTGCTTGCTGGGCAAGGTGTTTGTCGATTGCAACAACAATCATATCCAGGACCCCGAGGAGTTGGGAATTCCAGGGGTACGCCTGTACCTCGAGAACGGTATGTTCATGGTGACCGACAGCGAGGGCAAGTACAGCCGTTGCGCGATCGCGCCGCGCAGCCATGTGCTTACGGCAGACCCCGGCACCTTGCCACGCGGCTCGGTGCTCACGACCACCAGCAATCGCAATTTGGGCGATGCCAACAGTCTGTTCATTGACCTGAAAAACGGCGAGTTGCATCGCGGCGACTTTGCCGAAGGCAGTTGTACCAATCCGGTTTTGGAGCAAGTCAAGGCCCGCCGCAGCCAAGGCGAGGTGCGCTCGGTGGAGACCGAGAAACCGCCGGGTCCGGCCCTGCGCTTTCAAAGCAAGCCACTGAACTATCCGCAACAGGGAACCGACAGTGCCAACCAGCCGCTGGTGAAGCCACGCCAAGGAGCCAGCGATGTACGCTAAACAACTGACTACCATGCAACATTTTGCTGGTCTGGGGGCCCGCTACTCCACACTTGCACTGGCCATGCTGGCGTCCATGGCGAACGGGGCCTGGGCGCAGGGTGCGCAGCCGTTGTACCCCGTAGCCAAGCCCGACGCTGTCTTGCCAGGCCAAAAATCAGGCGTTCTCAAAGCACAGGTGGGAGCGGTGGACTACAGCTTGAACGCGAACGCCTCGCACTTGGTGGTGGAGGTGGCACGCAATGGGGTGCCCGCCGACGGCCAATCGGCGGTGCCTGTGACCTTGTATGTTCTGGGTGCCGATGGCAAACCGTTTGCCGGCACGATGTTTGCCACGATCGAGACAACAGGCGGGCGCATTTTGTTGCCTGGTGCTGGTACGGATGAGGCCGGCCCACGCGGCCGCGATGCCGACCGCACCACCGCCGGGGTGCAGGTGGAAGTGCGCCAGGGCGTGGCCCGTTTCACGCTACTGGCACCCAGCGCACCGCAGGACGTGCAATTGCGTGTGACGGTGGGCGCGCAAGAGGTTTCGGGCTCGGTGAACTTTGTGCCGGATTTGCGTGAGATGGTGGCTGCCGGTTTGGTGGAAGGGGTGATCAATCTCAGCGGTCGTGGCAATCTGGTTGAGCCGGTGCGTAGCGGCTCCAGCTTTGAGCGCGAAATCAGCCACTTCAGCAATGTGTTTAACGACGGCAAGAGCAGCGTTGGGGCGCGCACGGCGTTCTTCCTGAAAGGCGTGGTCAAAGGCGAATACCTGTTGACGGCCACTTATGACTCGGACAAAGAGGTGCGCTCGCGCCTGATCACCGACATCAAGCCCGATGAGTTTTACCCGGTCTACGGTGATGCCTCGCTGAAAGGCGAGGAGGGTAAGTCCGACACCGCCCTGTACGTGCGGGTGGACAAAGGCCGGAGCTATCTGATGTACGGCAACTTTGTCACCGGCGACGGCTTTAGCCAGCGCGCAGGTACGGGCGCGGTGGCCAGGTTGCAGCAGCGTAGTCTGGGAGCCTACAACCGCACCGCCAACGGCGTGCGCTGGCACGGCAAAGAAGACGGTGCCATGGGCAATGTGTTTGCCTTTCGGGATACGTTGCGCCAGGTGGTGGATGAGTTCGTCAGTCAAGGCAGCGGGCCGTATGGCTTGCGCAGCAATGGCGCCGTGCAAGACACCGAAAAGGTCGAGATGCTGGTGCGCGACCGCAATGCGCCCACGCGCATCCTGAGCGTCAAGCCCTTGGTGCGTCTGAGTGATTACAGCTTTGAACCCTTTAGCGGGCGCGTCATTCTGAACCAGTTCTTGCCCGGCTTTGATGCTGACATGAACCCGGTCAGTCTGCGCATCACTTACGAGGTCGACCAGGGCGGCGAGGCATTTTGGGTGATGGGCGCCGACGGACAGTGGCAAGTGAATGACACCTTGGAAATTGGCGGCTCGGTGGTTGAAGACCAAAACCCGCTGGCGGGCATGCGGCTGGGCAGCGCCAACCTGAGCTGGCGCATCAGCCCTGGCACGATGCTGGTGGCCGAGGTGGCGCAAACCAACACCACCGTCAACACCAGCACGGTGAACCAGTCGACCCTGCCCGGCATGGTGGGTCTGAGTGGCGATATCAGTGGCCATGCCTGGCGGGTGGAGTTGTCGCATGAATCCGAACGCACCGAAGGGCGCGTCTTTGTCGGTGAGTCCGACCCCACCTTTCAAAATCTGGCTTCGCCCTTGAGCGGCGGACGTGCGGAAGCCTTTGCCCGTGGTGCCGTCAAGGTCACAGACAGTACCAAGCTCTATGCCCAGGTGCAACACAGCGCCGATCGCAACCCCGGGATGGCTGCGCGCGATGATGCGCAGGTCGGCATTACGCTCAAGTTGACGGATCGATTGGTGCTCGATGTCGGGTTGCGCTCCTTGCGGGAGTCGGCCGGTACCGCAGTCAGCGTGCTGGCATCGCCCTTTGGCTCAACCGCCGGGTTAACAAGCAGCCTTGGTACCGGTGCTGGCGGTGGTGCAGTTGGCTTTGGAAACCAAGTGATTGACCCTGTGACGGGTCTGCCGACCCTCCCCGCGCTCGCTAACGGCACCAACCCGACCGGCATCGCCGGCAATGCGGTTGCATCGAACAGCAACACGGTTCGTGCAGGGCTGGGCTTTAAGGCCACAGAGCGGCTGAGCGTGAGTGGGGAAATGGAACATGATGTGAGCGGAGATCAGCGTCGGCGCGTCGCCGTGGGCGCTGACTACCTGATTGCCGAGCGCACCCGGCTCTATGCCCGTGCCGAAAAGCAGTCCGGCTTGACTGGCGTGGATGCAGTCACGAGCACCACCACGGACAGTAACGCGTTGATCTTCGGACTCGATACAACCTACTGGAGAGATACCCAGGTTTACAACGAGTACCGCCTGCGCGATGCCATGAGCGGGCGGGACAACCAGCTTGCTTCAGGTGTTCGCAATGGCTGGGACTTTGCACCGGGGGTGCGCCTGAACACCGCATTGGAGGTCACGCAAGTGGTATCGGGGCTGGCACCAAGTACGCAAGCGGCCTCGGTCGGGGTGGACTACACCGCTGACCCGCTGTGGAAGGGCTCAACCAAGCTGGAGCACCGCATCAGTGGTGATGTTGCAGGCACCCTGCAGAACGAGTCCTTTAGCACCACGCTGTGGCAGGTCATGGCGGCGCGCAAGATCAACCGTGACTGGACGTTCTTGGCGCGCAACTACCTGCTGCAAACCCAATACGACGCGCGCGGCGATGTCTACCAGGACCGGGTTCAGTTCGGAGTGGCCTACCGTGACACCGACCAAAACCGTGTCAATGCGCTGGCCAAGTACGAATACAAAACCGAGCGCGATGACAGTAGCTTGACCGCGGGCGCGCTCAGTAGCCAGGCGCACATCGTCTCTACGCACGCCGACTGGCACCCAGCGCGCCCTTGGTGGGTGACGGGACGGCTGGCGGGCAAATGGCAAACCGACCAGTTTGAGGGCGGGGTGAACGACTCCTTCAATGCGCAATTGCTGTCCGGGCGGCTGATTTATGACATTACCGAGAACTGGGACATCGGGCTGTTGAGTTCGCTGCAGTTGGGTCAGTATGGGTCGCGCCAATATGCAGCGGGGCTGGAGGCCGGCTATTTACTCAAGCAGAACCTGTGGTTGTCGGTCGGCTTTAACAGTGCCGGCTTCGTGGCCGACCGTGACTTGGCCGGTTACGAATACACCCAGCAGGGCGCTTACCTGCGGTTGCGCTTCAAGTTTGACCAAAACCTGTTTGCCGGCGACAACAGAACCATTAACCGCACGCTCGACCGCTGAGCTTTTGACGGAGTCATGACCCATGAAAACAACTTCCATTTCTTGTGCCATCGTGCTGTTGCTCGGTGGCTCGGCGGCGCTGGCCCAAACCACCCAGCTAACGCCCGCGCCCGAGCGCATATCGGACGCCGCCATTTCCGCAGACTATGGCGCTTATTCTCTGCTGCAGGGGCGTCTGCAGCAGCTTAACGAACGCGGTGTGCCGGTGCGCGACTACCATTTGAGCAAGGCGCAATGCTGGCTTGACGTGTCGCTGCACGAGTACAGCCGCAACGACCGCAGCGCCTTCCCGCAGGCGGCCCTGACCGAATCGGAAAAACTGATCATGGCGCTGGAGAACAAGACCACTCCACTGCCGATGGACACACGGCTGGTGAACGGCGCTGTCAAGTTGCGGCCCGATTTATGGGAGCGCAGCGCCGCACTGAAGCAACACAGCGGCTTTCAGTGCGCCTGGCGGCAAGTGGCTTGCGCGGAGGTGGAGTTGGTGCATGCTGGTAACGAGTTCAACCAGCAGCAGTGGCGCCACGCCAAACCGTACATACAAATTGCCGAAGAGCTGGTTTTTGAGGCTAATCAGCTGGCAGAGGCCTGTGCGCCTGCGCCGGTAGCTCCTAAGATTGTAGCGGCTGCGCCGGTGGTTCCGGTTGTGCCCGTTATCGTGCCAGCGCCGCAGCCGGTCAGCTTGCAGGCGCGGGTCCTGTTCGACTTTGACAAGTTTACCCCGGAGCATATTCGTGCCGACAGTCGCGCTGAGCTGGACCAGATGGTGGCGCGCGCCAAGCGGGAGGGCATCAAAATTGAAACCGTGCGCCTCGTGGGCCATGCAGACCGGCTCAACGGCACCGGCAACAAGAACTACAACCGGCAGCTGTCGCAAAAGCGCGTCAACACCGTGCGCGACCTGTTCATTGCCCAGGGTTTGACGGTATTCTCGGTGTCGATTGATGCCAAGGGCGATGCCGAGCAGGTGGCACAGTGCCAAGCGCAGTTCAGTAGAAAAGCCGAACTGGAAGAATGCCTGCTACCCAATCGCCGGGTTGAGGTGGAGCTCAAGGGTTTGAAGTAGGCGCGCTTGCTTCGGGCCAGACCGAGTACCGGCCGGCAGATCCAGCCGCCTCGCGTAGTGTCTCACCCGCCCGGCAGCTGGAATACAGAAACGGCTTCGACCTGCGCGGCCGCCAATTGTTGCAGGCTTGCGGCGGCGGCGGCCATTTCTTCGACCAGTGCGGCATTTTGTTGTGTGACCTGGTCCATGTGCTGCAGGGCCTCGCCGACTTGAGAGACCCCGGTGCTTTGTTCCGAACTCGCTGCGCTAATCTCGCCCATGATGTCGGTGACGCGCTTGATGGCATCAACGACTTCGCTCATGGTCACACCCGCCTGATCGACCAAGGCGCTGCCCTGGTCGACGCGCTCCACGCTGGCGCCGATGAGGTTCTTGATTTCCTTGGCAGCGTCGGCAGAGCGCCCGGCAAGGCTGCGTACCTCGCTGGCCACCACCGCAAATCCGCGCCCCTGCTCTCCGGCGCGGGCTGCTTCAACAGCGGCGTTCAGCGCAAGGATGTTGGTCTGGAATGCGATGCCGTCAATGACGCCAATGATGTCGGCAATCTTGTGGGAGGCGGCGTTGATGCCCTTCATGGTTTCCACGACCTGGCCGACCACCTCGCCACCCTTGATGGCGACTGTTGAGGCACGGGTCGCCAGCTCGTTGGCCTGGCGTGCGCTGTCGGCGTTCTGGTGGACGATGGTACTCAACCCCTGCATGGACGTGGCCGTTTGCTGCAGTGCGCTGGCTTGCTGTTCGGTGCGGTCGCTCAAGTCCTGGTTGCCCAGCGCAATTTCGGCACTGGCACTGGCCACACCTTCGGAGCCACTTCGAACCGAAGACACCACGTTGACCAGCCCGTCCTGCATTTCCTTGAGGGTGCCCAATAGCAGCGCCGTTTCTTCGGGGCCGCGTGGCGCGATCGACAGCGTCAGGTCGCCACTGGCCACCTTGCTGGCCACCGTAACGGCCTGGCGCAATGGCGTCGTGATGCTGTGCACGATCCAGTAGCCCAGTCCGCACCCCAGGGCAATGGCCACTGCCAGCACGACGGCAAACATGGCAATGCTTTGCTGGAAATTCTGCGCGGCCAGACCATGGTGTATGCGGGCCTCCTTGAGTTGAACCTCCACCAGTTTGCGCAGCTGGGCGCGGATCGGGCTCACCGCAGCTTCCAGGGTGTTCATGTTTTGCATGACCGTGTCGTTGCGGTTCTCCGCCAGCGCGGCGCGCAAATTGGCCAGCTCGGGCTGTGCCTTCTTCATCAGATCCTGCGTGGAGGAAACAAGGCTTTTCTCTTCATCCGTCAAACCCGTTGCGACATAGGCCTTCCATTGGCTGTCGATGGTGGCGGTACCCTGCTCATAAAGCTTGAGGGCGGCGGCCCCATCCAGATTGCCTACCGACATTCTGTTGGCGCCATCCATGATGTTGATGGTGTACATGTCTCCGATCGCGCTGAGGTGCTGCAAGGGGATGACCCGGTCGTTGTAAATGGCATCGATGGAACGGTTGGTTTTGCTCACCTGCAACAAGCCAAAACCGGCCATCAGCGCAATCAGTGCCAGCATCGCGGCAAAACCGATGCTCAATAAAAACGAAATCTTCAAACCTCTGGCGTTCATATGCAGTTCCTGGTAACAAACCTTCCGATCACCTGCCCGAGGCGCGATGTGCCATTTCTGCGCTGGCGCTCGGGCACCGCACGATCTTTGTACCACAAGTGGCCTCCAACTCAAGCACAATTCGCCCATGAAAACCATTCGATTGCGAGAAGGGAAAGAGCGCTCGTTGCTGCGCCGCCACCCCTGGATCTTTGAGTCTGCCATTGCCAAAGGCTCCGGTGATAGCGGTGAGACGGTGCGGCTGGAGTCTGCGACGGGGCAATTTTTGGGCTGGGCGGCATGCAGTCCGGCATCCAAAATCCGCGCGCGGGTCTGGAGTTTTGACGAGAGTCAGCGCATTGATGCTTCATTTTTTGTAGCTGCTCTCGCACGTTCCATAAGCGCCAGAGCCCGATTTGACATACAAAGCGACAGCATGCGCCTGGTGCATGGCGAGTCGGATGGGTTGCCTGGCCTGATCGTGGACCGGTATGGCGACACGCTGGTGGCGCAGTTCACCTCCGCCGGTGTCGAGCGCTGGAAGCAGACCATTGCCGACGCCTTGCTCGCAGCAACGGGTCTTACCCGTCTGTATGAGCGCTCGGACGCCAGTAGCCGCGGCCTCGAAGGGCTGGCTGAAGTGAAGGGCTGGCTGCGCGGGGGCGGAGTCACGGATCTGGTGCTGCAGGAACACGGCTGGAAGCTGGCGCTGAACATCGACGAAGGTCACAAGACCGGCTTTTATCTGGACCAGCGCGACAGCCGCAGGAAGTTTGCCGACTATTGCCGGCGATTGGGTGTCGAGCAGGTACTCAACTGCTATTGCTACACGGGTGGTTTCTCGGTGGCGGCCTTGGCCGGTGGGGCAGGCCATGTGACTTCCATCGATTCGTCTGCGCCCGCGATCGAGAAGGCCGCGTCCAACGTGGCGCTCAACGGGTTTGCTGCCAGTCGGGCGACGTTTATGGATGCCGATGTGAACGCGTCGTTGCGACAGTTTCTGGACCAGGGGCGCAGCTTTGATGCCATCGTGCTCGATCCGCCCAAGTTTGCCCCCACGGTCACCCACGCAGATCGTGCTGCACGCGCCTACAAGGACATCAACCGCCTGGCGCTCAAGCTGCTGGCGCCGGGCGGCGTTCTGTTCACCTACTCCTGCTCGGGTGGAGTCAGTGCCGATCTGTTCCACAAGATCGTTGCCGGCGCAGCGGCCGACGCCGGTGTGGATGGTTACATCACCGAGCGAATGGGGGGTGCGCCCGACCATCCGATGACCCTGACATTCCCCGAAGGCGAGTACCTCAAGGGTTTGGTGGTAATGCAGAAATAGTGCCCCCACGTTCGCCCATTGCATGTGGCTCTCTGCCCCCCGAAGGGGTGCGTTTCTGCATGGGGCGGCCCGGCGCAGAAACATCCATTTGCGTGACGATTGTCAACCCAATGACTTGAATTGGCCGCTACACTCGCCACCTGCTGAATTTTGGACCTTTGCACCATGAGTTTGATTCCTGCCACCATCCTGACCGGCTTTCTGGGCTCCGGGAAAACCACGCTGTTGAAGCGCGTGCTGGCTGAGGCACATGGCCAGAAGATCGCCGTGATCGAAAACGAGTTCGGCGAGGAAAACATTGACAGCGACATTCTGGTCTCCGACACCCAGGAGCAGATCATCCAGATGAGCAACGGATGCATTTGCTGCACCATCCGCGAAGACCTCCGCGCCACGCTGCAACTGTTGGCTGCCAAGAAACGCAAGGGCCTGCTGGACTTTGACCGTGTAGTGATTGAAACCACGGGCGTTGCGGACCCGGGCCCGGTGGCGCAAACGTTCTTTATGGATGACGAAGTGGCCGAGAGCTACCTGCTGGACTCTATCCTCACGCTGGTGGACGCCAAGCACGCGCAAAAGCAGCTCGACGACCGCCAGGAAGCGCGCCGCCAGGTCGGTTTTGCCGATCAGATATTCATCAGCAAGTCCGACCTGGTGACGCATGAGGAACTCGACGACCTGATGCATCGTCTCAAGCACATGAACCCGCGGGCACCGCAAAAGGCGGTTCATTTTGGCGCGGTGGCGTTGTCAGAAGTGTTTGACTTGCGCGGCTTTAACCTTAACGCCAAGCTCGACATCGACCCCGACTTCCTCAAGGAGGAGGATCATCACGAACACGACCATGATCATGGCGAGCATTGCGATCACCCTTCGCATGCGCATGGCGCGGGCCACCACCATCATCATGATGACGATGTGAAGAGTTTTGTGTTCAGGTCGGATCGCCCGTTTGACGCGGCCAAACTCGAAGACTTTCTGGGCGCTATTGTCAACATTTACGGGCCGCGCATGCTGCGTTACAAGGGTGTGCTGTACATGCAGGGCACCGAGCGCAAGGTCATATTCCAGGGCGTGCATCAGTTGATGGGCAGTGATCTGGGTCCCCCCTGGGGACAAGACGAGCAACGCTGCAGCAAGATGGTGTTCATTGGCATTGACCTGCCAAAGGACATTTTGCTGCAGGGCATGGAGCAATCGCTAGTCGCAGGATGACTGGATTTTTTACACTTTTGGGCGTTAAATGTTTGTCTCGATTTTGCAACTGATGGGATTTCCAGTTGCGTTGCCTGTACACTCGCGCGCCGGAGAAACCCTGCCAGACGTGCATTCAAGGAATGCCAGCGGGGCAACCGCCCCTCATGACGATGCGCAGGACAACTCTGCCAGGAGACCCACAGTGAAAGCCAGTTCAGGGAAAGACAACAAGGCCAAAAGCGGCAAGCCGTCGGCCACGATGCCCATCAAGCCGGTGGCGTCCAAGCCCTCTGGCAAGGCGGCGGTGGCCAATAAAACTGCCACCAAGTCAAAGCCTGTTGCCAAAGCGCCGGTCAAGCCGGTTGCCAAGCCGACTGTGAAAGCCGTAGCTAAAACGCCAGTGGTCAAGCCGGTTGCCGAGGCCCCCAAAGCCAAGGTGGCTGTAAAGCCCAAGCCCGTGCCAGCGAAGGCTGCAGCGGCTCCTGTGGTGAAACCCAAAGGCAAGGCGGGCGTCAAGCCTGTTCCTCCTTCCCCTGTCAAACCAGTGCCAGCAACGACCGCACTGAAACCCAAGAATTCCATGCCCCAGATACCTACCCCTGTCAAAGTACCTGCGCCAGCGAGTGCGCCGGTTGCCGCGACAGTGCCTGCCAAAGCGGGACGCCCTTCGTCGCGCCTGGCCCAATTGACCGTGCCATCGATGGCGCAAGCGGTGGCATCTACTGCTGCCAAAGCCAGCTACACCCAAACTATGCCTTTACCTGTAATCGTTCCTGTGTTGCCCTCCGCCGTCAAGAAAGATCCCAAACTCGCCAACAACTGGAAAACCAAGCCAGTGGCCGAGTTGTCTGACGCTGATCTGATGGCAATGCCCGACGCGGAGTACATGAACGAAGTTCAGATGGCCGCATTTCGGCTCAAGCTCGAAGTACTCAAGCGCGACATCCTCAGCAATGCTGGCCAGACCACTGAGCACCTGCGCGAAGACACCTCGGTAACCCCCGATCCGGCGGACCGCGCCACCATCGAAGAAGAGCATGCGCTGGAACTGCGTACCCGCGACCGTGAGCGCAAATTGCTCAAGAAGATAGAGCAGTCGATTGCCCGTATCGATGCGGGCGACTATGGTTATTGCGATGAGACCGGTGAGCCCATTGGTGTCGGGCGCCTGTTGGCTCGCCCCACGGCCACCTTGTCGCTCGAAGCCCAACAGCGGCGCGAGCTCAAGCAAAAGATGTTTGGCGATTAATCCGCCAACCGAACCGTCCTGATCTTTGTAAACTGCTGAAATGGCCATCAAAGACGACCGCCCCACGCTGTTTTCGAAGGTGGCGATGTTTGTTCGCAATCCGACCAAGGATTGGGCCGAACTCGACCGCGTAGAACCGGAGCAGGAAAGCGGATACGACAAGCAGGCACTCAAGGCCATGATTGAGCGCAAGCGGCAAAACGATTTTGTCCGCAAACGCGAGTTTGACCAGTTGCGCAAGCTGCGAAACCGCAGCGGTGATGCAATCGGTGCGATGGCGCGGCCATCGATTTTCCAGTCGAGTATGGCGACCGACCCTGACGGGCGTGCGGTCACGCTCAAGAAAATCGATGAAATTGAAGCCCAAATGTCCAAGCAGTGGTGGAAGGGCAAGCAGGATGCGGCGGGCGCGGAGAAATCGCCCGGGTTTCCGGTGGCGGCCAAGCGTGCTGATACCGATGATGCGCAGGCGTCGGTGCCGTCAAGCCCGATGTCCGAGCCTGCCACCATGGGCTTTGAGCGCACGATTCAGGCTGACATGTTCTCAGTGCCTGGCCAAAGCGACGATTTTGAATCCACCGCCCTGGGCAGCGCAATGGAGGCTGCATCGCTGCCGCAGCAAGGCGCAGTTGCGCCGACGCACCGGCGTCCTCCTGCCATGTCGGCCGCGGCAATGGGCTCGCTGGCGCAAAGTTATGACGGCTCCGAGGTCGGGTTCTCGACCTCCAAACTGTTCGCCATCGAGGTGGACGAACTCGCCACCGACCCCGAGCTCGAGGAAGCGGCCATTCGCTTTGCCAATGGCGATGACGCGGGTGCAGAAAAGGGTTTGCTCGAGGCCTTGCGCGGAAATTGCATCGAACCTGCCGCGGGATTGTCCTGGGTTGCAGCCCTCCTGGATCTGTACCGTGCCGTCAACAAACCAGACCAGTTTGCGACAGCGGTGAACGAGTTTGGTTTCTATTTTGACAACGTTGTGCCGGTTTGGGCTTCCATCAGTGATGGTGCCCCTGTGAATGCCGTTGTCCCCACGACTTTACCGATGCCAATGGCGGTGGCTTCCGGAGCGCTCTGGGACAGCCCCCCCGATCTGACTGCACAGGCGATGGAAAGTCTGCGCGAACTGCTGTCTTCCAATCCGCCTGCGTGGCACCTGGACTGGTCGCAATTGGTGGTGATTGCACCCGACGCGATGCCTTTGTTGGGCGGGCTTTTTGAGAGTCTTTGCACCGAAGAAGTTGGGCTCCAGTTCAGTGGCGCTGACCAGTTGGTGCAGGCCTTGCGGGCGATGATGCCTTCGGGTGATCGCTCGACCAGCAAGGACTGGTGGAATCTGCGGCTGAACGCATTGCGCGTCATGCAACTGCAGGACGAATTTGAACTCGCGGCGCTGGACTTTTGTGTCACCTTTGAGGTTTCACCGCCCGCTTGGGAAGCCGCACGTTGCCTCTATGAAAGCATCAGCCTGCCTCAGCACGCCGTTGCGGGTGCAGCACCCCGTGGTGCGGTAGGTGGCACGGCAGCACTCCCGACTGCGCCCATGGATCTGGATGGTGTATCGGTGATACCACTGGAGCTCAAGGGGCAGGTGGTGGGCGACGCGACGCAGGCCCTGGCGGGTCTGGAAGCGGTAGGACGTGGCGGAAGCAGGATCGTCGTGTCGTGTGTGGGACTGGTGCGCGTCGATTTTTCCGCGGCAGGTAGCATTCTGAACTGGGTGGCAACGCGCCAGGCCGAGGGCTGTATGGTCCAGTTTCGGGATGTGCATCGGCTGGTGGCGGCTTTTTTCAATGTGATAGGCATCAACGAACATGCGCGGGTGGTTCCGCGCCATATTTGAGCGCCTATCCATACGGTGCATATCTGTCGTTGACCGCTGGGTAAATGGGCGCACATCCCGGCACAAGGAAATCATGGAAACATTTCACGGAACAACCATCATCAGCGTGCGCCGCAAGACGGCGCAGGGCGTCGACGTCGCGATAGGCGGCGATGGTCAGGTCACTCTGGGCAATATCGTGGTCAAGGGCACGGCGCGCAAAGTGCGCAAGCTCTACCATGGCAAAGTACTGGCAGGTTTTGCGGGTGCCACCGCCGATGCATTCACCCTGTTTGAACGGTTTGAAGCCAAGCTCGAAAAGCACCAGGGACACCTGGTGCGCGCCGCCATCGAACTGACCAAGGACTGGCGCACCGACCGGGTGCTGCGCCGTCTGGAGGCCATGTTGGCCGTGGCCGATCAGGAAGCCTCGCTCATCATCACCGGGAATGGGGATGTGCTGGAGCCTGAAAACGGTATTGTCACCATCGGCTCCGGCGGCGCCTACGCGCAGGCGGCGGCGGTTGCCCTGCTCAACCATACGGAATTGTCGGCCACGGAGATTGTCAAGCGTTCGCTGGAAATCGCCGGCGAGCTGTGCATCTACACCAACATGAACCATACGGTAGAAACATTGTGACGCCCCAAGAAATTGTTCAAGAACTCGACAAGCACATTGTTGGCCAGGCGCAGGCCAAACGCGCGGTTGCAATTGCCCTGCGCAACCGCTGGCGACGGCAACAGGTGGAGTCCGAGCTACGCAGTGAGATCACGCCCAAAAACATTTTGATGATCGGCCCCACGGGGGTTGGCAAGACGGAAATCGCACGTCGCCTGGCGCGCCTGGCAGACGCGCCTTTCATCAAGGTCGAGGCGACCAAGTTCACGGAGGTGGGCTATGTGGGCAAAGACGTGGACTCGATCATTCGCGACCTCGCCGATATTGCCGTCAAGCAGACCCGTGAAGCCGAGAAGCGCAAGGTGCGAACGCGTGCGGAAGACGCTGCCGAAGACCGTATTCTGGACATCCTGATTCCGCCACCGCGCTCGGAGTTCGGCGTCGTCAACGCAGAGGATGCGCCCGAGAGCACGGCGCGTCAGACATTTCGCAAGAAGTTGCGTGAAGGCCAGTTGGCAGAGCGCGAAATCGAGATTGATGTCGCCATGCCCATGCCGCAACTTGAAGTCATGGGGCCGCCTGGCATGGAGGAAATGACCGAGCAACTGCGTGGCATGTTTGGCCAGATGGGCAACAACAAGCGCCAGGCCCGCAAACTCAAGATTTGCGACGCCCAGAAATTGTTGATCGATGAAGAGGCCGCCAAGCTGGTGAACGAAGACGACATCAAGACCCAGGCGCTGCATATGCTGGAGCAAAACGGCATTGTTTTCATTGACGAAATTGACAAGGTCACTTCGCGCAGTGAAGGCAGCGGTGCCGAGGTGTCGCGTCAAGGAGTTCAACGGGACCTGCTGCCGTTGGTGGAGGGAACGAGTGTTTCGACCAAGTACGGTGTGGTCAAGACCGACCACATCCTGTTTGTGGCCTCCGGCGCATTCCATTTGAGCAAGCCCAGTGATCTGATTCCCGAGTTACAGGGACGTTTCCCCATCCGTGTGGAACTGCAATCGCTGTCGGTGAAGGATTTCGAGGCTATTCTGATTCAGACCCACGCCTCACTGGTCAAACAATACCAGGCACTATTGGCGACTGAAGGCGTCACGCTGGATTTCACGCCCGAAGGCATTACACGGCTGGCCCAGATTGCCTACGATGTCAACGAACGGACTGAAAACATCGGTGCCCGCCGACTCGCCACGGTGATGGAGCGTCTCCTTGACGACGTCAGCTTCGATGCCGCGTCGCTGGGTGGGCAGACCGTCTGCGTGGACGCGCCGTATGTGGATACCCGCCTGTCCGAGCTCAGCAAGGACGAAGACCTGTCACGCTATATCCTTTAAGTCGGCCAGCGTTCGGGCGGCGCTGTGCTACAAATTCAATAGCTGCTTACGCTTATCCAGCAAGCGCTGGAAGCCGATTTCTCTTGGGCCATTGGCCACATGGCCGTGGCCTCAATTGATGGCAATCAACGCGTAGCCCTTGTTCTGGTAGCCGATATAGGAGTTAAAGACATTGGCGACCAGCTTGACCTCGGGGATCAAGCCTGCCGGGTCGACCTTGAAAACACGCATGGCCACTGCGCAGGCCTCGAAGCGGACCCCTTTTGCCTTTAACGCCTTGAACAGATCGCGCGCGTCTGCGTCCAGTTCCGGGTCTACCAACATCTTGACCCCCGGGCCGCGAAAGGCGACCACCATGGTCGGTTGGACCCCCTGCTTGCGCAGTCCGTCAAAGGTTTCCTGTATCAGTGCCAGGTTGAAAATCAGTTTTTCGGTGTCTGGCACACGAACATCAAAGATAACCTTGGCCACTTTCAGGTTTTTCAGTGCATCGTGGTCGTTCGTTGTACCCGCCGCGCACAGCGTGACGGTAAAGAACAGCAACAAGGTTGCTGCCAGCCAGGAAATGCGTGCGCCAATTTTCATCTCGATATTCCTCTGTTCGAGCTAGCCAAAACTTGCTGGCATTTGAATTGCGACCACTTCCCCTCGTGCAGTGGCAATGCCGTCTGCCAGCACCGTCGCTTCAACAACCACTTTGCGGCCCTTGATCTCCTTGACACGGCCGCGAATTTCCAGCGCTCCAGCGATGGGCGTGGGCCGGAGATAGTCCACGTGCAACGATCCGGTCACAAAGCGAAACGGGGGCAACGTGTCCATCGCGCGCCCTTCAGCTCGGTACATGGCGGCGGCTGCCGTGCCCGTGCAATGGCAATCGATTAGCGATGCGATCAAGCCGCCATAGGCATAGCCGGGCACCGAGGTGTGGTACGGCTCTGGCGTAAAAAAAGTGACCGACTCGTCGCCATCCCAATGGGTCTTGATCTGATGCCCATGTTTGTTGATGGAGCCGCAGCCGTAGCAATGGGCCACGTTCTCTGGGTAGTAGTCCTGGAATGCCTTCATGGTTGTGTGCTCAGAACCCAAAGGCACGCACGCCAGGCTTGACCATAAAGGCGGCGACTTCGGGTGGTTTGGCAACCGAAATGCCTTCAACCAGATCGGCAGGAGTGCGTTCCGCATTGGGTAAGAACAAGGCGCACACCTCCACAGTGGCACCTGCCTTCATGAGTCCGGCCATCATCTGCTTGGGTGTGACATTGCGTGGCTTTAATGCAGCGGGCTCGTAGCTCTTGAGTGCCAACTGACCAGCTTGCCCGCACAGGAGGATTCGCACGCTTGCTTTTTGTTCAGCCATCTGTGTCGCCAGCACCATAGCCATGCCTTGGGTCTGGTTGTCAGCACTCGTGACGCTGAAAAACACTTCGGTCGGAGTCTGCGCCATCGTCGCCATTGTGGTCGACAGCAAAGCGGAGGTGAGCAGTTTCTTGAATGCCATTGTGATTTCCTTTGTAAAAATTACTTCTTGGTGGGCCGATTGCCGGTCACCGTTGTCAGGCCGAGTGCTTCCCAGTCCATCATTCCCCCACGGTAGTAAGAAATGTTGCGTACTGGAAAGCCCATTCGAACCATGCGCTGGATACCCGCAGGGCTTTGCAGGCACATGGGGCCGTAGCAGAACGCGATCACCTTGCTGGCCCTGGTGCAGTCCCAGCGCTTGCCAGTGGTTCTTTTGCAGCCCACTTCGTCGAGGCGGTCTTCAATCTCGTTGTACGCAATGTGATAGCTGTTGGGGATGGTGGCGTCCAGCGGGGCGTCTTCATCGCGCATGTCGATCACCATGGTCGATGGGTCATTGAGCGCGTGCAGTACCTCGATCTCGGTGACCGGACGCACTCCCGCAAGTGGTACCAACGGTTGCAAATACCCTTTGTCCGACCCGCATGCTGTTTTGCTGCGGGTGATGGTGACGGGGCCGCTCGGAGTGTGAACAATAAACGAATGCGATTGCTCCAATAGCCGAAGCTCCTGGGCGTTGGCGATGCAGGGCAGGGCAAGCGCCAGGGCAGCGGCCACCGCCATGGCGCTTCGGGACATCACTCCTTGATGGTGCACGCCTCACCCTTGCAGGAGATCTCGGCGTCAAGGTAGGAGACATTGGTATAGCCTTTGCGACCCAAAATGTCATAGGTCTTCTGGCTCTTGGCACCGGTGGCGCAACTCACAAAGACCGGGACATCCTTAGGAATCTTGGCGAAGTCTTTTTCCAATTCTTCGATTGGCAAACTCATGGCACCTTTAAAGTGACCGCGTGCGTAGTCGGCAGCAGGGCGGACATCGACGAGGAATTTGCCCGTTGCCACGGCTTCCTGAAAAACCTTGGGAGAGATCTGTCCAGGGCCATACACCGGTGCCCAGGTCAACGCGGTTACCGCCGGGGCGGCAGCAACAGGATCTTTCCAGGAATTGATCGGGAAATAGGCCAGGCGACGGAAGTCCAGTTCACGAAGTTCTTCCATTACGGCGTTGACCGCTTCCATATTGCCGCGCTCGATGACAACGATCGGTGCATTCTTGGACAGATTACCCAGTGCATTCTTGCCCTTGTCGCCCTTTAGATCGTCGAGGGACAACTGCAGCACCTTGTTGCCATGGGAGACGATGGTGTCCTTGCCCGGAGTTGTATCGATCAGGATGAGGTTGCC
>JFJP01039103.1_pt1 | contig 18259 bp, 10 predicted proteins | sample 431651 | NCBI WGS metagenome assembly JFJP01 (sample SAMN02602958, study PRJNA72255) | Microbial mat metagenome, whole genome shotgun sequencing project. | biome: fresh water; feature: sink hole; material: water; isolation source: purple microbial (photo- and chemosynthetic) mats found in...
ACGCGCATGCCGCCTTCGAGCAGGATACCTTTCTGTCCGTTGAGCGGCGCATTGAGAGACGCATTCTGATCCACCGGTCCACCGTTGTCGCTGAGAAAGACGACCAGGGTTTTCTCCGCCAGGCCTTCCGCGCGGACGGCATCAAGCAATCGGCCGACCTGATGATCGAGTCGAGCCACCATGGCGCAATAGGTGCGTCGCTTTTTGTCCTTTATGAAGGCGAAATTCCCGAGGTCTTCCGCACGCGCTTCCATGGGGGCATGAGGTGCGTTGTAAGCCGCATAGAGAAAAAAGGACTGCGCACGGTGGCGTCGAATGAACTCGATGCTCTGTGTCGTGATGTCATCCGTGAGGTAGCTTACACTGCCAACAGGCCCGAAGTTGCATTCGATATCCGGTTCCGATTTGCCGGCGGAAACGCTCGGGAAGTATCGGTGCCCTCCTCCGAGGAAACCCCAGAACTCATCGAAGCCCCTGCGAAGAGGGTGAAATTGCGGCCGACTGCCGAGGTGCCATTTGCCGACGATCCCTGTCACATAACCCGCCGTCCTCAAGCGGTCGGCGATGGTTCGCTCCGCCACCGGCAGTCCGGCAAAATTCAAATCGAAGCCCGGTTGCGCGAGGGATTCGTCGAGGTTGTTGTCGTAGCCAAACTCAACCTGATTTCGCCCGGTCAGCAGACCGGCGCGCGAAGGACTGCAGACCGGCGCCGAAACATAGCCTTGAGTGAACACGACACCGGAAGCGGCGAGGCGGTCGAGATTGGGAGTCCCAATCTGCGTGCTGCCTTGGAAACCAACATCGCCGTAGCCAAGATCATCGGCAAGAATCAGGATGATATTGGGACGTTCATCCGCGAACACGGACAGGGCCAGGGCAAGCGACGCGAACAGGCCCCGGAGAAGCGGAGAAAATCGAGGCGCCGGGATCATGGAAAGGGCTGCGGGGCGAAGCTGGCGGAGGCGAGCGGGACGACCTTCCCCTGCTCATCCCGCACGACGAGACCAAACGAGGGGTCGCGTCCGTCGGTCCGATAGAAAAGTCGCAGCGGGTGCCAACCCGCCGACAGGCGGACGCTGCCCTGCGTCTCGGCCGAGGAATCAAGCACGCGGATATCGTGCAGGAAGAGCATCGTCTCACCCCGACCGACAAAGCTGAACGTGTAGCCGCCGTCAGCCGGAATGCGGACATAGCCGAAAAAACCCAAGGCCGAGGGTTTGCCAACGGGCAGCATCACCGGCTCAAGCGAAACGACCGTACCGGTGGCCACAGGCCGGAGTTGACGCAAGTCAGGCAGCCACGGCCACTCCCCCTCGTAACGCGCCCACGACAGCGAGCCTGTCTTCTCCGGCATGGTGGGGTCAGACGGGACCAGAGTCTGATCATAGGGGCGGGGCGCAGCGGGATCAGGCCGACGCAGTTGCAGGACGCGCGCCTTCATGCGTCGTTGCAGTTCCGCCATTTCCGGCCGGAGCGCGAGGTTGACTGTCTCCTGCGGATCACGGGCCAGGTCGTAGATCTCGAAGTCATCGTCGGCGGATTGGATCTGGTAGCGCAGGCCTTTGTAGCCAGCGAGGAAGAGCATCTGCATCTGAAGCCGTTGACGCTGTCTATGAGCAGGTGCAAATGCCGGGTAGGCGGGCGTGGTCCCCGTCTGGAAATACTCGGAGTAAACCGTGCCTGGCGACTGATTGCCACGCCCCGTGAGCATCGGCAACAGGGACACACCGTCGGTGGAGGCAGGGATCGCGATACCCGCCGCTTCCGCCAAGGTGGCCAGCCAGTCCCACTGCCCGCTCGGGTGGTCATTGCTCGAAGCCTTTGGAACCACGGCGGGCCAGCGCACGAGCGTGGGCACGCGGATGCCGCCCTCAAGCAGGTCGCGCTTGATGCCATCGAAAGGACCGAAGCCTGCGAAGAAATCCGGATTATAATTTTCGGGCAAATAGGACTCCTGCGCCGGTCCGTTGTCCGAGGTGAAAATCACGAGCGTGTCCTTGGCGACCCCGAGGTCCTCGAGCAGTTGCATCAAGTCGCCGACGGCATCATCCAGTCGACGGACGACGTTGGCGTGGCGACGCTGCACATCGGGCCATGCTTGTTCGGCAGTGCCGGGATCGCCGTCATGATCCCAGGTGGCGGTGGCGTAATCGGGGTGCATCCAGCTGTCGGCGCGGCCCGTAGCGGTGTTAATCATCGCGCCTGCCCGGCCTGTCCATTGCACGCCGCCGCGAAGGCCGCCTCCCGCAGGATAGGCACCGGGAGGATTGGCCAGCACGGCATGCGGGGTGTCATAGGCGAGGTAGAGGAAGAATGGCTGGTCGGGCCGCGCGGCCCGCTGATCGACAATCCACCCTTTCGCACGCGCTGTGAAGAGATCCGTGGTGTAGCACCGGTCGAGGCCGGCCGATACTTCCCGTTCATTCTCCCAGATTTCACGACCGTCCTCCTTGGGATAATGGAAGTGTCCGTCGCGATGGCGCACGGTGCCGTAAAAGTAGTCGAAGCCGCGGCGCGTCGGATAGGTGGTCCACGTGGCCCATTCCGCCTGTTGCTCCGCCACCGGTCGGTCGCGCTGGGGATTCTTCTTTGGGACACCCCCGCCCTGCAGGCCCCACTTGCCGATGGCTGCGGTGGCGTAACCTGCCTGCCGCAAGACTGAACCCAGTGTGATTTTTTCCGAGAGCGCCTTATCAAACTGATTGTCGCGGACGCTGGCATGGCCCTGGGTGCGGCCGGTGAGGAGAGAGGCGCGCGAGGGCGCACACACCGGCGCTCCGCAATAGTGCTGGCGGAGCGTGAGCCCGTCACGGGCCAAAGTGTCGATCCGTGGAGTCTGGAAAAAAGGAACGCTGCGGTCGTGCCGCTCAGCCCGCTGGTTCTGTGAGAAGGCCCCGACGTCGCCATAGCCCAGATCGTCGGTGAGAATCAGGATGATATTGGGACGCTCCCCGCTGGCGGCCATCAAACCCACGGGTAAAAACACCAGAACCAGACGAAGGAAGAAGACGCTCATCAGAAGATCACGGGGATATGAATATGCGCAGGTCCTATCAGGTAATCTCGGAGGCGTCGACACGCTTGGCAGGAAGTTCCCAACCAGCCCGCCAGAGGCAGACGCGTCACTCAAGTTCATTCAGGGACCATCGATCGCGCCAGGTCACTATCGGATGTCCATTCGCGTCGATGAAGAGCGGCAGCCAGATGTAACGCGAGTCAGCCAGATCCCACTTGTTCCAGCGATCGAACAGGGCGATGAACACCCCGGGCTTACCCGCAACCGGAAGGACAAAGGTGCTTTGGCTGCCAAAGGTGATTTCCGCTCCTTCGCCACGACACGGGTTGCCCAACTCCTTCCAGGGGCCGAAAATCGAATCCGCCACCGCCGAGTGCGCCGGATTCGGATCCCAACCTGTGCAGCCGGAACCGATCAGGTAGTAACGGCCCTTGTGCTTGAACACCGCAGGAGCCTCGATCGACCGGCCGACGAAGATGCGCGCATACTTGCCTGCAGGCCGGAGGTAGTCCTCGGTCAACTGCGAGACGTGCATCGTCTGATTGGATTCAGAGGAGTAGAATTGGTAGGCCGTGCCGTCCTCGTCGACAAAGAGCGTCATGTCGCGGGCCATCTGCCCGCCCTCCAGATCACGCGCGAGAAGATTGCCGGGGGCAGGCGCTAGATCGGAGGCGGAAGCATTGAGCGGCCGCACGCCCGCATTAGGCCGAAACGCGCCCAGATACTTGAACGGACCGACCGGCGTGTCACTCACGGCGACACCGGAACGCGCCGCCTGGTAGTTCGGGCTGTCCTGATGGAACCACATCACAAACTTTTTCGTGCGGGCGTTGTAGATGACCTTGGGGCGCTCGATGACATTTTCAGGGGCGAGATCGTGGTCGGGATTCTCCGGCAACGACGGCAGGGCCAGACCCTCGTTTTTCCACGTGACGAGGTCCTTCGACGAGTAAACCGACACGCCGCCCGCCAGCACGCGCGTGCCACCCCAGGTCTTGTTTACTTTGGGCAGGAAGGTGCGCCCCTCCTTGAACTCGCCATACCAGTAATAGACGCCTTCGTGGAACACAATGCCTCCACCGTGAGCGTTGATCGCACGTCCATCCGTATCAGGCCATACACTACCTGGAGTAAGGATGGAACCGGAGCGGACTTCGCCGGCCATGCAGGTGAGAGACATCAGGGAGAAGACAAGGTAGGAAAAGCATTTCATGGTGGAAAGGGAGGGAGGGAGGCAGGCTCGCAGCGGCATCAAGGACATTCGATTGCTCCAAGATCAGGCAGGCCCCGGATGGGACGACCGAGGATATCTGCAGTCGCGTCCAGTCCGATGCCGAGTCCGACGGTATCGCCTGGGAGAGGCGCAATTTTGATCCCACGGTCTTTCACGAGCCCGAGGTTGCCGGGAGCAAAATCCGCCGGTTTCTCACCGCTCTTCACGGCAAACTCGGGATCTCCGAACAAGGGTGCGCCGTCCTCCATGCCAAGATTTTTTGGCCAGGTGTCAGTGCGAAGGAAGAGATTATTGGTCATCACCGAGCGCTCAATGGGGCGCACGGATAACTGGTCGGATCGTGATTGATCACCGGCAACCCGCAGACTCCGACCGACCACATGGAAGATGTTGTTCGCGACAAGCACGCCCGCGGCCGTCGGCGCTACGGCAAACTTCGCGTCGATACCCTCGCCGACGTAGATGGTGTTGTTGTAGAAGTAGGAATTGAACGGACCACTCGGCCGCTCCTTGGCTCCGACGTAGCCGCTGAGCCAGAAGATTTTTCCCTCCTGAAACGCGCCGCCCTGTCCCTTCACGCGGTGCCCGTCGTCCACGCTGATGTTGTAACGATAGGCGCAATTGTAGTTGTCTCCCAGAATCTCGCAGAACCCGCCGGCGTTGTGCGCGCTGAAGTTGTATTGGACCACGACGTTGCGGCAGCGGAAATCGATATGCACCCCTGCCGAGTCTCCCGGACCGTTGGCGTTGGTGAAGCGACTGCGCTCGATCACCACATCATTCGTGCCCCAGGTCCAAAGTCCGCTGCCACGGCCCCAGTTGCGGGAATCACTCGTGCTGCCGGAATGGTCGACCGTCAGATGCGAAAAACGCCCGCCGGTGAGTCCCGACATCTGGATGCCGGGACCGCCACTATGTGAGACCTGCACGTTTTCCACGACCACATCACGAATGCCGCCGGCGGGAGCGGTGAGTTTCAGTCCGGTGTGGTCGACGCGCTCGATCAGACAGTCACGCACAGCGATATCGCGCAGCACGGCCTTGGAAGGACGCACAAGGAAACGGATGCCCCAACCATAACGGCCTGTGCCGTTGGCGGTCTTCACCTCCGCAGCGGGACGCACAAAACCCGGCTCCTCGAAGGAAACCGACTTCACGTGCAGGCGCTGGAGGGAAATGCCTCGATACTCCCCTGAACCATCCGCCTCGATGAGCACGCCGCAGCGCATGTCGCCGCTCGGCGCACCACCGTCGGCGCTCAGAGTGAGGTTTTCGACGCGCACATGGCTGCAGTTTTTTAGACTCAGCGCGGCTTGAGTACCGCGGCCATCGATCAGCGCGTTGGCTCGCGGGTCGCCACCGGCACCCACGTAGCTGCCGATCACAATGGGACTCTCAGCGGTGCCGCTCAGTGACTCAAAATGCAGACGCCCCTTGTGTCGCACCCCGGCGATCAGCAGAACGCTGTCCCCCGGGTTGAGTTTCGCACGTTGCGCGTGCTCCAAAGTGCACCATGGTTTTTCGGTGCGGGTGCCAATGTCTTTGTCGTCGCCGTGCGTCGGATCGACAAAATAAGTCGTGGCCCGCGCGCCCAGGCCGACAAGGAAAAAGCCGAGGAGAAGGAGGGCGAGACGAGGCGGTGGCATGGTCAATCGTGGAATTATTCCGGGACGGTGGGCTGGCCGAGGGCTTACCTCTGTTGCCCCCCCGAGCTTCCCTGGCGAATGGCAGCGAGTCGCGCCTGCATCTCCGCTGCCTTCTCTGGACATTGAGCGATGACATTGTTTCGCTCGGCAGGGTCCTCTCGGAGGTTGAATAGCAAGGATGAGGGGATTTGATTCTCCGCGAACCGCTCGTCAGAGGGCCTGGCTCCCCCCACGGCGCTCGCCTCGCCTCGCCGGGTGGCCGGGATGTATTTCCAGTCCCCTGCCCGCAACGCGAGCGTATCGGAAATCCCGTGGAGTACGGTGTGGTCTCGCAAATCCGCGAAAGTCTCGCCTAGCAGGACCGGGGAAAGGTCGAGACTATCAGGTGAATCCGCAGGGGATATTTTCGCCTCGGCGAGATGACCAAGGGTGGAGGTGAGGTCCACCAGGCTGAACAGCTGCTCCGAGACGCGCGGCTTGAGACGAGCGGGCCAGCGCGCGATCAAGGGGACTCGGCAGCCGCCTTCGAAGACAAGGTATTTCCAGCCGCGCAGCCCTCCGGCAGGGCGGTGGTCCTTCACGCTTTCCTTCGCGCCGTCGAAATAGCCATCGAAAAGCACCGGGCCGTTGTCGCTGGTGAAAATAACGAGTGTGTTCTCGGCGAGCTTCAGGCGCTCGAGCGCCTTGAGGATTTCACCCGTCGCCCAATCCATCTGCTGGATAACATCCCCTCTGACCCCGAGTTCGCTCGTACCGACGAAGGGCTTTTCGGCGATGCGCGGGACGTGCGGCTCGAAGAGCCCGACGTAGAGGAAAAAGGGGGCCCTGCCGTGTGCCTCAAGGAACTGGACGGATTTCTTCACGACAGTGCTGGCGAGTTCCTCGTCCTTGAAACGAGCGAACTTGCCCCCCTGCATGAAGCCGATGCGGCTGATGCCGTTAAGGACCGTGCCTGAGTGCTGCTTGTCTGCGCGCTGGAGCAGGAGCTCGGGGTGATCGAGGCCATTGGGCTCGCCGCCCAAATCTCCGTCATAGCTGACCTTGATCGGATCGGCCGGGTCGAGTCCGAGCACGCGGTCGTTCTCGATCCACACCGTGGGCACGCGATCGACGGTGGCTGGGATGATGTGGCAATAGTCGAAGCCGACCTCGAGAGGGCCGGGGCGGACCCGCTGGTTAAAATCGACGACAGTAACCCCATCGCCCAGCCCAAGATGCCACTTGCCGATCGCGCCGGTGTAGTACCCCGCGCGACGCAGCGCCTCAGGCAAGGTGACGCGTCCCGGTTCAATGCAGAGCGGAGCATCTCCGGGGAGGATGCCGGTGCGTTTGGCGGACTGCCGCCAGGCGTATTCACCTGTGAAAAGCGAGTACCGCGTCGGCGTACAGGTGGAGGACGGCGCATAGCCGCGGATGAAACGCACACCTTGGGCCGCGAGCCGATCGATGTTCGGGGTCTTCAGCCGGGTGGCGCCGTAGGAACCGAGATCGCCATAGCCGAGATCGTCGGCGACGATAATCACAATATTCGGACGGCGCGCCTCGTCGGCCAGCGCCGTCACACCCGGCCAGCCGGCGAGAACCAGCAGAGCGTATCCGGAAATCGAGCACAGCCGGGCCAGAATTGATCCGGCAGCCTTGCGAGCCAAAAACCCGGACCGGCGATGCACGCGGGAGATAGGAGGAGCGAGTGGTTCCATGGGATTCAAAGAGAGGCGGACCATAACTTACCTGAAAGGTGCCCGACGTCACGATTTGATGACGCGGGCACCGGTGCTCTGGCAGTTGGATGCCCCGGGACGATACGGGGCGGGACCATCTGTGCCTTTATCAGAAGGCAAAAGAGTTCGTCACGCTCCAGGAGCGATCGGGTGGAATCCGGAAATTACCATAGGTGCCGTCGGCGTTAGCCGCGATGGGGATGAGCGTATCCTTGGCATTCAGATTGCGGACATTCAGGCCGATATTCCAGGTGATGTTCGAGCCGTAGATCCTGAGCTTGCGGCTGTAGCTGGCACTAAGATCCACCGCGGTCTCCTTGGGTCCCCAGTATGGATTGGCGATGTCACCGACATTCTGACCGTCCGCATTCTTGATGAAAGGGTAACCGATACCGATCTTGTCCTGCCAGCGCAGAGCGCCGCCGATGTTCACACCCTTGAGGAAGCCCCGACGGAAATCATAACGGGTGACGAGATTGGCGCGCCACTTGCGGATTTCCGGAGCTGCCGAGCCGGAGAGGGCATTGGATGTCCGGATCTTCGACAGCGTCTCGGTATCATACTGGGCCCAGAAGGAGGGATCGGGGTTGGGAATGACCGTGCCGGGACTGCGGTGGCCATTTCGTAGACGGCCCTCATACATGGTCTCAAGGTTCTTTTTCCAGGCTGCGCCGAAGGCCAGTTCCTCGAGGGCAACGTTGGCCTTGACGGCTTCGTTTTTTGCAACGCTGAAGGAAATGCGCCAGTTTCGGGTCGGGTTGACGATCGCCTCGTATTCCATGCCCTTTGAGACCGTGTCGCTGGTGGAGGTAAGGTTGACGATCGAAGCAGGCGTCCACGCCAGGGAGGATCCGCTGCCGGTAAAATACGGTTTGAATTGCGTGGCGTCGCCGATGTTTGCACTCAGGCGCTGCGGGATGGTGGCATAGAAGGCCTGCGCCACGTCGCTGAAGTTGGCAAAGCCGGGGAAATTCCAGTCCGCCGGGTTCAATCCGTTGTTCATAGCATTGATCGAAGTCTGGATCATGGTGCTGATGTAGTTATACGGACTTGCGACCGAGACCGCGTCATTCTTGATGCTGGTCACGTAATGGTTGACCCGTAAGCCGAGTTTGCCGTGGAAGGTGCTGATATTGATGCCGTATTCCTCTGTCGCGGCATTGGGAGAACCAAGCTCCTCGTTCCAGATATTGCGACGCTGCCCGACCGGATTGTAGTTGCTCGACACGTTCCAGAACGCACGGATTTCGGTCTCACCGGGCAGCTTCAAGGGCAGCAAGAGCACTGCGCTCTTGGTCCAGCTGCGCTTGGCCTGAGTGACCGAAGGCCGGTAGGTGACGATGGAGTCATCGTAGCCACCATTGACCAGCTTTGGAGGCAAATCCCTTGTCAGGTTCTCATCGCGGTCCTCACGCCAACCGACGGTGGTCACAAGGTGGTTCTTGAGGAAATGACTTTGCAGGGCAAACGCGTCGGACTCGACGGTCTCTTTTTGATCATTCAGACTGCCCAGTGTGCGCAGCGGAGTGGCCGTGCCGGTTTGCCAGGACTTGGTCGTGTTGTTGTAGACCTGCAGCGTATATGTCTGGCCATAGGCGGGACGGTTGGTGGTGATCGGCTGCAGGCGGACGTCCGCAAGGCTGTTCACGTTGAACAAGGAATCGCCCACATAGAACCAGGCATTGACCTGTGCGGCATACGAACCGGCAGCTTGGGCCGCATTGGTGATAGGATTCACCTGACCCGCCGGATCCCAGGTGCTGTGGTAAACGCGGTTCTTTTTTTCGATTTCGGTCCTGAAGGCCAGCGCCGAGAGCGTGTGGCGACCGAGCATCCGCAGCCACTTCGAACTGCTCTTGGTGAAGTCTTGCTTGAAGAACGCGGTCAGTTGATACGACGTGCACTCGATGTTGTTGCGTGTGTCGTTGAAGGCGTCCTGCGTGTGCACGAAGGGGCGGCCGAAATTCGGATTGGGAATGCCATTCGGATAGGCGGCCGAACGCACGCTGAGGACTCGGTTCACATCGATGTAGATGTCCCCCTCGTCGCCGTTGACGATGGGAATGTCGCGCGACGTGGTGAAAGACTGCTTGTTGTAGGCGGCCTCGAAGCCGGCCTTGCCCCCAAACAGCAGCTGCTCATAGCGGAGATCGCTGGCCTTGAAATCCTGCTGCCGGTGATCAAACGAGCCCGTGAGGAGCTGATCGTAGTAGTTGAAAATGTTGGGATCGGTAAGGTGGGTGCGGTAGAAACCTGCCCGCTGGCGGTTGATATCACCCGTACCACGCAGGGCTCCTGCTGGTCCGATGGGTGAACCGGGAATCGTGCCTTGGAAGCCCTGGACGGCCGTCAAGGTGGAGTCGGTGAGGCCGAGTCCGGCTGCACCCGAATTGGGATTCGCGTAGATCAGCGCCCACTGGGCATAAAGAGGAAAGCCTTGGGCGAAACTAGCCTGTTGGGCCGTAGTGAGGACGGTGATACCGTCTGTGCCAAGAATTTGTCGGGTGGCACCGTTATAACTCCATTTCAGAATGGGCGCGACCAGCGGAACGCCGGTCTTGTCGTTGAACCAGCCAGAGAGGTTGGCCACCGGGGTCAGCGGATCAGGCGGCACGCCATCGATTTTTCCGGTCTCGAAATTCGCGCGCACCGTGCCGCGCCCGATGAACCCGGTGCGACTTCCCTCGATCATCTGGTAGGTCATCGCGGCGTAGAGCCGCTGGTCCTTGGAATAGGCGGGATTCTGCCGGAACTTCTGGTCGTCATTGAGCAGGTCCATCCGCAAGGCAAGTCGCCTGGGGATAAGGACCTTGTTCAGGTGCACTTCCTCGCGGTGCGAATCGTAGTTGCTGAACCGTGACACCACGCGAAGACTGTCGTTAAACGTCGCCTTGCGCAGCGCGGAATCGATGACGCCACCAGCGGATCCGACACCGGCCAGGATGGCATTGGGGCCGCGGCTGATCGTGACGGTGTCGAAGCTAAAGGCATCCGAAGGAAGGTCCGAAGGGAAGAAATCCCGGGTGCGGGTGGCTGTGGCGAGCGCGCGCACGCGATTGACGCTGGAGGGGTCCTCACGCACTCCCGACGAATTGTCGCCCGAAATGCCCGAGTAGTTGCCGTTCATGCCACCGCCCTCGGTTGAAGCGGTATAGGTCAGGATGTCCTCGATTTTGGAGACGTTGATATCCGCAAGAAATTCCTGAGTGTAGACCGAAACTGCAGCGCCGACATCCTTCAGTTCCGTGTTGAGGCGCGTGCCCGCCAGCGTGTTGGTGGCACGGTAACCCACATCCTGCGAGGAACTCACGACGAACGGGCTCAGTTCGACGACCTCCTCGGCTTTGGCGGGCGCCTCAGGCTTAGAGGACACGGTCTGCGCAGTGGCCTGCAGACCGCAAAGCGAGCCGAGCGCGAGCAGGAAGACGCGGAGGCGACGGATGGAACGGTCAGATTGCCGCGCGGATACGTCTGAGACACGGAGGATGGGGACGGAAGAATTCATGACACAGGAGGATAACGGGGGCTTGGTTTTAGGAACCACCCTGCTGCGAACACGTAGGGGCGAGGGGCTTGGACCTCAGGGTGGAGATAACTTCTTCAGACTACCACTTGGGCGACATTGTCGCTACCACCCATTCGGGTGAAATCATCCGAGCCAGGCTACTCAAGGTGCACGATTCCCTGCCTCACGGCGCTGATGGCGGCATCGGTGCGATCGCGAACTTTCAATTTTGCGAAAAGCGTCTTGAGGTGCGATTTCACGGTCTCCTCTGAAATGAAGAGCTGCGCGCCTATCTCCTTGTTGCTGCGGCCGCGCACCAAGGCCTGCAGCACTTCCTGCTCGCGAGGCGAAAGCGACTGGCGCTGCGCACGCATGGCCAGCCGCTCGGCAATTCGTGGCGGAATCTCGGTGCGACCCTGATGCACCGCGCGAATGGTGCCGGTGATTTCCTCCGTCGACATATCCTTGAGCAGATACGAACGCGCGCCGGTCTGCATCGCACGAAACACATCCTCATCCGCATCGTAAGTGGTCAGCACGATGACGCGCGCCTCCTGATCGCGCGCCAACAGGCCCATGATCGTCTCAACACCGCCGATACCTGGCAGGCGCAAATCCATCAGGATCACTGAAAACCTCCCCGGCTTGTAAGTGGCGAGCGCATCCTCGCCCGAGGAATACTGGGCCACCACGGACATCCCCGGCTGGCTGTCGATCAGGGCGGCCAATCCCATCCGAAAGGTCGGATGGTCGTCCACGATCATCACTTTGATCCCTGCGTCGATTTTCTTCATGGCGATTTCAAGGGTGGAAGAGAAAAAGGGAACAGACAACTCTCAGGCTAGGCCGGGGGACTTGGCGATGACTTCCAGTCGAGTGCCGCCGCCGGGATTGCGACCTATGAAAAGCTCCCCATTGACCTGTGCCGCGCGTTCACGGATGCCGCGCAGCCCAAAGTGACTACCCGCCGCACCATGTTCGCTCGCGTCAAAACCGGGTCCGTCGTCGGATACAATCAGGCGGACCTGCGCTTCCTCGAACTGAAGCTCGATATCAATCGCCCGTGGGCGGGCGTGCTTGAGCGCGTTCGACACGGCTTCCTGACCGATGCGCAACAGATTATTTTCCACATTGGGTGCGAGCCGACGGGACCGACCGCTCACCTGGGTGCGGATCACGCAATCCATGCCTCCGCGCAACTGTTCGGCCACCGTTCGCAGCGCGCCTGAAAGATCCGTCCTTTCAAGAATGTGAGAACGCATGTCCCAAATCGACTCTCGGGCTGTGCTCAGGCTCTGCCGCACGATGGCATGAGCGGCGACAAGAAAGGGCAGCACGGGTTTCACCTCACCGGACTTCGCTGAATTCTTTGCCAACTCGAGTTGCATGGAGACCGCATTCAGTTCCTGGGCGAGCGTGTCGTGGATTTCGCGCGCCAGCCGATTGCGCTCGGCCAGCATCGCGGAAAACTCCACCTCTGCGAGCTTGCGAGCCTCCTCGCGCTGCGCGATCTGCCGACGCGCATGCACCGCGACCACCACGAGCGCCAGCAAGGTTGCCGCCGCTATCGCAATCACGAGGACCAGCGCCCGCCGCGTCGTAAGCCAAGGCGCAGGACGCAGCACGACCACATCCTCCGCGCTGCGCAGCCAAAGCTGCAGATCATCGGGCAACCACAGCCCGGTTGGACGCAGAAAATTCGTGCGCCCCGCAAGGCAGATACCGGTGACTCGCACTCCACTGCCCGGCTGCCAATCCGCAGGCACTTCAATCGCACCACGCTGGAGCAGTGCGTAAACCTCCATCCCCTGCCAATCGAGGATCAAGGACAAGCCATCGGATCCCTCACGCAGTTCACGCAAGGAGGCGTCGATCTGCACGAGATTGGCATCGTGCCGCGAAATATCCTCTGGCCTCTTCAAAAGCTGCGGGCCGGGCGGCTGGCCCGTGGCGACCTTGCGAAACACGGCGTCGTTCAAACTCGGAGTGTAGCCGCTATGATCTGGAAATCCCACCACATCGACTTCATCGCCCGGCAGTAGATAGCCCTCCTGCCCCGAAGCCACCTGCATGCCACGACCGCCTTCACGAAGCCAGAGCGTGTGCCCGTCCTTGTGCGCCGTCACGACGCCCCGCACATGGATCCGATGACCGGTGAATCCTTTTGGGGAAAACCGCAGCACTTCACCGATGGGTCGCACGGGCAGCGCGAAGGGATCCGCCGGCGGAGGAGAAAGGACCTCCACCATGGATCGATCCGCCACCTGGACGCTGGCGCGGACGAATTGCCGGTTTGCGTTATGCACGTTGAACACCACTCCACGCAGATATACTTCGGCATCCACGATCTCCTGCGGCACGACAGCGTTGTTGATCTGCACCTCCATCTTGTCGTCACCCTGGGCAAAATTAACCAGCCAGCTCTCGTGCGATGCAGGCTCGGCCGCCGTCGTAGCACCACCACGCGACACCGGCATTCGATTGGCCGGTGTCCGGACGCAGGAGCGCACGATACCTCGCAACTCGATCCAGGCTGCGTCGTATCCACCGGCATTCAATTCCGCGATGCTTGTCGGCCGAGGAGGAATCAAGGTACCCGCGCCCATGCGCTCGATGCGGGTCGCCCGCACAATCGGCGCGAAATCGCCTGCATCAGTCACCCCCACGACCTCCAGCACATCGCCCAGGCGATACTCTTCACCCACCTGACGATCCAGCTCCACGTAGACTCCTTCGGTGCCGTCAAGAAGCACCAGGGCTCTGCGAGGCATGTTCACGAGCAGCAGGTTGCCACGCAAACGAACCGGTCTGGCCTCAGAAGCGGCTTGGACAGACAAGGATCTCACTGCAGCGGCATTCTCCAATGCCGAAGGCACGCCGACATCGGTGCCTGATATCCCTACAACGACGACTCCAAGGAACAGGAGAGTCGCGATTGTTTTCCAGCACATGGACACGCGGCGAGCTTCTCGGCACACGATCAAAAAACGCGAGCCCAAAACAAAGACAGCCGGACCCCTCAAGGTTTTCCCTTCGAGGATTTTCACTCGACTGAGGGAGGTGACAAACTTTGAGGAAAACTGTTATGCTGAATGCCATCAAAGCACCTAAGTGTTCGCCTGAAACCGAAGTTGCATTGAGCGCCCCCCTGCCTCCCCACCCCGAACCATGATTCAATCCCTCACTCCAGCCCTGCTCATGCAGCTTCCGCTACACTTGTCACTCGCCACAGCGAGCGGCGCTTCATCCGCCTCCTCGGGCGGCGGCGTCGCCCTCCAGCTTGCGACGGTCGACTACGCGATCCTCGCCATCTATTTCGCCTTCGTGCTGGGCATCGGCTGGGTGCTCAAGAAACACCTCAAGACGAGCGCACCTCAAGACGAGCGCCGACTTCTTCGAGTCCGGCCGCTCCCTCCCCGCCTGGATCTGCGCGCTGGGCTTCATCGGCGCCAATCTCGGCGCGCAGGAGGTCATGGGCATGGCCGCCTCGGGCGCCAAATACGGCATCGCCACCAGCCACTTCTACTGGGTGGGCGCCATCCCCGCCATGGTCTTTGTGGGCATCTTCATGATGCCCTTCTACTACGGTTCGAAGGCCCGCTCCGTACCCGAATACCTCAAGCTGCGCTTCGACGAAAAGACGCGCACCTTCAACGCGCTCTCCTTCGCCGTGATGACGGTCTTCTCCTCCGGCATCTCGATGTTCGCCCTGGCCAAGCTGCTCAACGCCATCCTCGGCTGGAATTTCGACGGCTGCATCCTCGTATCCAGTCTCATCGTACTGGTCTACATCTACACCGGCGGCCTCACCTCGGCCATCTACAACGAGGTGCTCCAGTTCTTCCTCATCGTGCTGGGTTTCCTTCCCCTGGTGCTCATCGGGCTCAAGGACATCGGCGGCTGGGACGGACTCATGCTCCAGCTCGATTCCTACTCGGCCACCAAGAACATGCCGGGAGCCTGGAGCCATTCCTGGGCCTACCTGGGCGACGCCAAGGCCAACCCCATCGGCATCGAATGGTTTGGCATGGTCGCGGGTCTGGGCTTCGTTCTGTCTTTTGGCTACTGGTGCACGGACTTCCTCGTCATCCAGCGCGCGATGGCGGCGAAGGACATGAACTCCGCCCGGCGCACCCCGCTCATTGCCGCCATACCCAAGATGCTCTTCCCCGCCCTGGTCATCCTCCCGGGCATGCTCGCCATCGCACTTTATCACAAGGGCGGCACAGAGGCCATCGCACTGCCTATCGGAGCCGATGGCAATCCCGACTACAACATGGTCGTCCCCGCCATGCTCGCGAAGTACTTCCCCAACGGACTTCTGGGCATCGGCCTCACCGCCCTGATGGCGTCCTTCATGTCGGGCATGGCGGGCAACGTCACCGCCTTCAACACCGTCTGGACCTACGACCTGTACCAGCGCTGGTTCAATCCGAACGCCTCCGACGCGCACCTCATCAAGGTCGGCCGCCTCACGACAGTGGTGGGCCTGCTCATCAGCGCGGTGTGCGCCTACGCGGCGACGAAGTTCAACAACATCATGGACATGCTCCAGCTGGTGTTCGGCTTCGTCAACGCGCCCCTCTTTGCCATCTTTCTGCTGGGCATGTTCTGGCGCAGGGCCACGGGCCATGGCGCCTTTTTCGGCCTGCTCATCGGCACGCTCAGCGCCGCGATTTTCCAGGGCCTGACCCTGCCTGTGGGCGAAACCCCCAGCCTGCTCAAGGGCGGCTGGCTGGGCGTGCAGCAACTCTATGCCAGTTCCATGGCGCAGAACTTCTGGATGGCCATCTACGCCTTCAGCGGCTGCTTCCTGGGCACCCTGGTCATTTCCCTCGCCACCAAACCCAATCGCACCAACGAGGAACTGCGCGGCCTGGTCTATTCCCTCACCGAAAAACCCAAGGACGACCACCTGGCCCCCTGGTATGCACGACCTGCCGTTCTGGGCGTGATCGTCCTCGGCGCCACCCTCGTCCTCAACATCCTCTTCTGGTAAACTCTCCGACCCCACACCCCCCATGCAACTCGATGTCCGCCTTCCGATGGGTTACCTCTTCCTCCTGCTCGGCCTGATCCTGGTCGGCTACGGACTTTTCTCAGACCCCGCCATCTACGTGGCGCATTCCCTGGGTCAAAACGTCAATCTCCTCTGGGGCTGCATCTTCGCCCTCTTCGGTGCCCTCATGCTCTGGCTCGCCCGCCGCGCGCGCAATTCGTAGACTCAAAGCGCCGCCTCCGCCCTCTCCGGGACCTGCAGCCGCGCCCCACTTTCAAACCCCACCGTTCCCAGGAAAAACCATGATTTCTCGACGCACCTTCATCAGCCTCTCCGCCACCGCCGCCGCCCTCTCCTTAACCGCCTCACTTCGCGCCCAGACTGCGCCTGCGAAGGAAAACGCTCCATTGAGTAGGAAGAAGAAAAGAGGTCTTGGTCGATCGGCGAAAACTCCCGATTGGGCCAGCAACCTGCGCGACCTCCGCTGCAAGTGGTTCTACTCATGGAATTCCATGGCACCCCAGGGCGTTCCGCCCGGCATCGAATTTATACCCATGATCTACCGCTATGGCGGGAACGCCAAAATGGTGGCCGACGCCGCAACAGCGGCCAAGAAGGCAGGCGTCACCGAGTTGCTCGGCTTCAATGAGCCCGAGCAAAAGGAGCAGGGCAACATGACGCTCGAAAGCGCCCTCGACGCCTGGCCCCTGTTGATGGAGACAGGCATGCGACTGGGCAGTCCGAGCTGCGTCCATCCCGACAAAGAATGGATGATCGCGTTCATGGACGGGGTGAAGAAACGCGATCTGCGTGTGGACTATGTCTGCGTGCATTCCTACGGCGGCCCGAACCCGGAAGCCCTCGTCAAGCGCCTGGAGACGGTCCACCAGATGTTCGGACGCCCCATCTGGATCACGGAATTTGCCGTCGGCGACTGGGCGGCAAAAAGCGTTGGGCAGAACCGACACAAGCCTGAAGACGTGCTGCGTTTCATGGAGAAAGCCCTCCCCATGCTCGACAAGCTCGATTTCGTCGAGCGTTACGCTTGGTTCCCATCCAGGACGACCAGCGCCCCGCTGGGCACCAGCGCACTATTCGACGCGAAGGGTGTGCTCACTCCCCTCGGCGAATGTTACCGCGATGCGTGATGCGACAAGGGCAAACCGTCATGGCCCTGCGCTACTGCGGGATGTCTACCAGAGGCCCGCATAGAGAAAGGCCACACCCGCCAGGAGCGCCCAGCACGAGAGCGTGGTGAAGCGCCAGGCGGTCGATGGCTGTTTTATTTGAAGAACGGGCTCCGTGTTGCGCCCGAAGACCAACAGCAAGGAGACCGCTACGGCGAACGCTACGAGGTTTATCGGGGACAGGCAAAATATGAGACACTGCGCCTTTAACCACGAAAAACACCAAAGACACGAAATGGATAACAGCGGGGAGCGGGCAGAATATGGAAATAGGGACAGGCCCGGGTAAAATCGTGGTTTCTAACGGCCGATGACGGCCGTTAGACATATTGCGTCTCGATTCATAACCGGGCGATCCGGGCGCTTCGGTGGACGTACTCGGCTGCTATAAGCTGCCATGGCTGGGCGACGGGATCAGCGGGAGAGGGATACATCCGCCACCGACGATCATTTTCATGAATGTGGGATGCGAGACATAGCCCCGTTCGTTGCCGTTTAAGCCGATAAAACTAAAGTAAACATCTCCCAGTCCAATCCCATTCCAGGCACACTACTCTCAATGTACAAATAGTGTTTATCTTCTATTGTGACGACACGACCAACTTGAGCCACTTCTATACCCATTAATTCTAATGGCGGAAGTTTCGCCAGATCATATTCACTGGGAGTAAACTTCACCGTATCCCCGATTTTATACGGGCATTGAGTCAGATTCATATTAACTAGAATTATTTAATGCCCAGGCCCCTGTGCTCCTGTAGCGGCAGGGTCAGGCGGGAGCGGATAAGGTCGGCACATTCAAGAATCAATTTGAAGAAAGTTTTGATATAAGGAGTTCATTGAAAACTTGAGCAGGAGACCTCCAGCCAAGGATTTTTCTGGGACGCTCGTTGAGCATCTCCTGGTAAGCGCTAAGCTGTTGATAAGAGACCAGCGACAGATCAGTGCCCT
>JFJP01005507.1_pt1 | contig 18258 bp, 16 predicted proteins | sample 431651 | NCBI WGS metagenome assembly JFJP01 (sample SAMN02602958, study PRJNA72255) | Microbial mat metagenome, whole genome shotgun sequencing project. | biome: fresh water; feature: sink hole; material: water; isolation source: purple microbial (photo- and chemosynthetic) mats found in...
GAAGCCACCCGCAAAGCCATGGGCGAGCAGGCCGTGGCCCTGGCCAAGGCCGTGAAGTACGAAAGTGCAGGCACGGTGGAGTTTGTGGTGGGCAAAAACCAGGACTTCTATTTCCTGGAAATGAACACCCGCCTGCAGGTGGAACACCCCGTCACCGAGTGCATCACCGGGCTGGACCTGGTCGAGCTGATGATCCGCGTGGCCGCTGGCGAAAAGCTGCCCCTCACACAAGCTGAAGTCAAGCGCGAAGGCTGGGCCATCGAGTGCCGCATCAACGCCGAAGACCCCTTCCGCAACTTCCTGCCCAGCACGGGGCGCCTGGTGCGCTTTCAGCCACCGGCCACCGATCTGGTCCAGTCGGTCGAGACACTGCAAGGCGCGGCCTATGCCGGTGGCGCATTCGGTGGCGTGCGGGTGGACACAGGTGTGGTCGATGGCGGCGAAATCCCCATGTTCTACGACTCGATGATTGCCAAGCTCATCGTGCACGGCAAAGACCGCACCGACGCGATTGCCAAAATGCGTGAGGCACTGAATGGCTTTGTCATTCGCGGCATCAGCAGCAACATCCCATTCCAGGCTGCTTTGCTGGCGCACCCGCGTTTTGTGTCGGGCCAGTTCAACACCGGCTTCATTGCCGAGCAGTACAGCAAAGGCTTCCGGGCCGAAGACGTGCCGCACAGCGATCCCAACTTCCTGGTGGCGCTGGCCGCCTTTGTGCGCCGCAAGAGCCGCGAGCGCGCTGCAGGCCTGTCTGGTCAGCTGCGTGGATACGACGTGAAGGTGGGGAGCAACTACACCGTGGTGGTGCTGGGTGCCGCGGGTGCCAACCAGTACGTGAACGTGCATGTCGACGAATTCACAAACAAATCTGGCTCTGCTGCAATACAGGTAAGTGATAGCAGCTATGAAATCAGCAGTGATTCACGCCTGAACGACGTTCGCATCGAAGGCACGGTGAACGGCCAGCCGTTCACTGCGCAAATCGAGCGCGGCATTCCCAAAAACCCGCTGGTGCTCCAGGTGCAGCACAACGGCACCAAGATCGACGCACTGGTCATGTCGCCCCGCATGGCCGAGCTGCACCGACTCATGCCGTTCAAGGCCCCGCCTGACATGAGCCGCTACGTGCTGTCGCCCATGCCCGGCCTGCTGGTGAATGTGGCGGTGCAACCAGGCCAGAAGGTTCAGGCCGGTGAGCGTGTCGCCGTGATCGAGGCCATGAAAATGGAGAACGTGCTGTTCGCGGCTGCCGACGGCGTGGTGGGCAAGGTGTTGGCCACCCAAGGCGAAAGCCTCACCGTGGACCAACCCATTGTGGAGTTTGTGTGATGAGCGTCCAGCGTCCTTTCAAGGTGCTGGGCATCCAGCAAATCGCCATCGGGGGTCCCAGCAAAACACGCCTGCAAAAGCTATGGGTGGACATGTTCGGGCTGGAGGTGACGGGCACGTTCCGCTCCGAGCGTGAAAACGTCGATGAAGACATTTGCGCCATCGGCAGTGGTCCGTTCAAGGTCGAGGTGGACCTGATGCAGCCACTGGACCCCGAGAAAAAGCCCGCCGTGCACACCACACCGCTGAACCACATCGGGCTGTGGATTGACAACCTGCCTGTGGCTGTGGAGTGGCTGGGCGCGCAAGGCGTGCGGTTTGCACCCGGTGGCATCCGCAAAGGCGCAGCGGGTTTTGACATCACGTTTCTGCACCCCAAAGGCAATGACGAGTTCCCCATTGGAGGGGAGGGTGTGCTGATCGAACTGGTGCAGGCTCCGCCGGCGGTGGTGGCGGCGTTTGCGGCTTTGGAGGTCCGGCCCTTGGCCTGATATGCGGTACGTGCTATCAGCCAGGGGGCCGTTGCCGTAGCGCAACGGTCCCCTTTTCATTTTCTGGCCGATGACGTTTGTTTTGCACCAATTGAGTGATATATTGAAGGCGATTGCACCATTTGAAAGCATAAAAAATCCAATTCCGGTGCCTGTTGGAATTGGGCATGGAAGGGGCAGGGCTATTTGATAAGAATTGACGATTGAGGCGCAAAACGTGGAGTTCTCAGCCCTCACGTCGATGAAAATGTTTGCTGAAAAAAGCAATGGGCCCAGCGGGGCAGCCTCTCGCAGCCCTACATACAAACGTTGGACGTAAATTCAGGCAATCACATATGTCAAATGCATCGAATTCGGCTGTTTCAGCCAGCTCCGTTGACGCGTACTTTCAACCGTCAGGTATTTGGGCCCCGGGCATGCGGCTCTTGGGCAATGTGAGGTTTTCGGTCAAAGCGCTGGTCATTTGCATTTGTTTTCTGGTGCCTTTGTCGTGGTTGACTTGGTCCTACTATCGCACCGCCAACACGAATATCGCTTTCTCAGCCAAAGAGCGGCTGGGGGTGGAATACAACCGGGCCGTCTTGCTGACCCTGCGCGCCGCACAGGATCTCCGGCGTGACTCTGCAGCCCAGGCTATGACGGGCCAAGCGCCCGCGTCACTCTCTGATTCGAAATCGAAGTTGCAAGCGGCTCAGACTGGCCTCGGCGACGCTGAGAAGCGCCTGGGTGCTGAGCTGGGCACGGCCAAGTTTTATGCGGACATGGTCAGCGCTTCGCAGGCTGCCATGGCCTCAGCTGGTTCATTTGATGCGGTGTTTACCGCCCACACAAGCCATGTGCAGGCGATTCTGGCCCTCATGTTCCAGTCGACCGACGGCTCCAACCTCACACTTGACCCAGACATCGACAGCTATTTTGTGATGGACGCCGCTTTTTTCCGTCTGCCCGAACTCGCAGAAGGCACTGGCATCATCCGTGGTGCAGGCAACGCCGCGCTGCGCGCTGGCAAGGTGGAAGCCAACGTTCTGAAGCTGATGACACAACAGGACGCTGTGGCGCGTTACCTGTTCGGTGCGATGAACGCGGGGTTACCCAAGTCCTACGCCATCAACCCGGAATTGGCGGGAAAAGTGCGTTCAGAAGATGCTCAGCGCGCCACTGAGGCATTCCTCAAGCTTGGTGAAGAGACGTTCGCAAAACCCATTGAGACGCCCAACCCCGACGCTGCCGCCCAGTTTGTGGCGGCAGGCAATGCGGCCATGGATGCCCAGTACCAGTTGGCTGACCGCCTCATGACCGAACTGGACGCCCTGTTCGTCAAGCGTGTTGGCGCGATGGTCAATGACCGCACGCTGGTGACGGTTGTGCTGGTTCTGGGTTTGCTGCTCGCGGTGTACTTCTTTTTTTGCTTTTACCGAGTGTCCAGGGGCGGGTATGCGGTGATGACGCTGCACCTGAATGAAGTGGCCGAGGGCGATTTGCGCCACAAGCCGAACCCACCCTGGGGCACAGATGAGGCCGCGTTGGTGCTTGCAGATTTGCTCAAAACCTACGACTCCCTTCACGCGCTCATTCGCAAGGTGCGCCATGGTGCACGCGAGCTGCACACCGCCAGCAATGAGATTGCAGCGGCCAGCACCGATTTGGCAGCGCGCACCGAGTCTTCTGCCGCCGCTTTGGAAGAGCAGGCTTCTGCCATGGAAGAAATCGGCTCCACGGTGGGCAACATGGCGGAACACGCGCAAACCGCTGCCAATTTCGCCAGCGACAACGCCAGCGTGGCCGAGCGCGGGGGTGCCGTGATTGCTCAGGTGGTGACCACCATGAACGACATCCATTCGTCGTCCGCGAAAATCAACGACATCATCGGTGTGATCGACGGCATTGCCTTCCAGACCAACATCCTGGCCCTCAACGCTGCTGTGGAAGCTGCTCGAGCTGGTGAAGCAGGTCGAGGTTTTGCCGTTGTCGCCAGCGAGGTGCGCAGCCTGGCGCAGCGCAGCGCCGGTGCCGCCCGCGAGATCAAAGGCCTCATCGGCACCAGCGTTGAGAAGGTGGAAAGCGGCACACGCATCGTGGAGGAGGCCGGCCAGACCATGGCGAAGGTGGTCAGCAACGCCAAGCAGATCAATCAGTACCTCGGCGAGATTGCCACATCCTCCCGGGAACAGGCCAGCGGCGTGGAGCAGGTGGGCCAGTCCATTCAGGAGTTGGACCGCAGCACCCAGCAAAACGCGGCGTTGGTGGAGGAGACCACTTCGGCTGCTGCAGCACTTCGGCACCAGGCTGAAGTGTTGCAAGAGGAAATCGCCAATTTCCGCGTGGCTTGATCAGGGCTGGTCTGACAGGGGGCGCGAGGCCTGCTTCTGGGTGACAATGACCGGCATCGATCAACACCCAGCCCAATGGACAGCACATGACGGTTTCCGCCAAGCCCAATACTGCGAAAGACCCCAGTGTCGGCCCAGTTTTCAGCATTCCCGATGCCGGTCATTGGGATGCTCCCGCTGATGGCAGCCTTGAACACTGGACAGCATTGGCGTCAGCGGCTTGCGACATGCCGATGGTGTGCATCAGCCTGAATGGACCCTTGGGCTCAAAGGTTGTGGCCAGTGCAGGGGTTGATGCTGCTGAGTGGCCAGCCGGAGCGGTGCTGGGTACACCTGCGCTTGACCTCCAGGGATTCTGCGTGGTACCCGATGCCCGGCTGGACCCCTCCGTTCAGCTGCACCCTTGGGTCACGGGTGCACCGCAAGTGGTTTTCCTGGCATCGGTCGCGCTGTGTGGCCCCTTGGGCCAGCAGGTCGGAACCCTCAGCCTGATGGACAGCTGTACACGCGCGTTCTCCGACCGTGAGGCGCGCATCCTCGCCTCCATGGGGCAGTTGATCACGGCGCACCTGACGCTGGCGGGTCGGGTACGGCGTACCGCGCTGCAACACCAACAGTTGGAGCAGACACATGGGTGGCTGCTTGAAAGCGCCTCGCAAGACCCACTCACCCAGGTTGCCAACCGCCGCGCGCTGATGGCGTTCATGGACAAAACGCTGGCCTTGGCGCACAGAGAAGCCCAACCATTGGCTGTGTTGTTGCTGGATGTGCGGGGTTTCAAGCACGTGAACGAGGCCTATGGGGATGCGGTGGGCGATCTGGTTTTGGCCGAAGTGGCTGCCCGTTTGTCAGCTTGCGCCCGCAGCAGCGAGCTGGTGGGGCGCATGGCTGGTGACGAGTTCCTGGCAGTGCTTTTTCCGTGCACACCTGAGCAGGCATCGCTCGCGGCAGAACGGTTCGCTGCTGCGGTGCATACCGCTCCCATCTGGGTCGGGAGCGACAAAGTCGAGGTGTCCATGGCGGTGGGCATTTGCGCTATTTCACCGACCGAGCTATGCGGTCCCGAAGAACTCTACCGCCGGGTCGCTGTGGCACTGGACAGTGCCAAAGGGCTTGCACTGGCGGCTGCCTGAGCCAGGCTATTGCGGCTTCAGGTGTAACGACCGGGTGCTTCAGTCACCCATCGGGTTGTGTGGTGCGGGCCCTCGCTTTGGCGAGTGCCGCTTCGATGACAGCACGTTTTTTGTCGAGCACGGCAGGATCGGTGTGTTGCGAATGAGCTGCCAAATCCTCTAACTTCAGCGATGCTTTTTTTTCAAGGCTTTTCAGGTGCTCTCTCTCTTCCAGTTTGAGGCGGGTGCTTCTGAATTCATATCGCTTGCGAGCTGCACCGGCTTGGTCTGAAGACCAAGCGGCCCAGCCCGTAGGGGCCATCGGCCCACCGGGCAGAGCGCTTTCGGTGACCATGCAATCCACCGGGCACACCGGCAAACACAATTCGCATCCGGTGCACACTGCTTCCAGCACGGTGTGCATGCGTTTGTTGCTTCCCACGATGGCATCCACTGGGCAGGCCTTGATGCACAGCGTACATCCAATGCACCACGCCTCATCAATCCAGACCACAGCCCTGGTGCCTTCCGTGCCGTGGGCGGGGTTCAATGGCAGTGGAGGTTGACCAGTCAGGCGGGAGAGGCGTGTCACGCCTTCGGCTCCGCCGGGGGGGCACTGGTTGATGGGAGCGCCCTCGTTTGCAATGGCTTGCGCGTAACGCAGGCAATCAGGGTAGCCACAGCGTGTGCACTGTGTCTGGGGCAGTGCGCTGTTGATCTGGCTGACCAGGTCCGCGTTCACGCGCTGCGTCTCAGTTCTGGTGCCGCGTGTTGCTGCTGATGCCCGCTGCGCAGGATTTCAGACGACTTTGTTGCCTGCGGTAGGCTTTGCCGTTGGTTGTACTGCTGCTGTGGTTGCTGTGCTGACCTCAGAAGCAGGTGCTCCGTTCATCGCAGGCTTGTTGGCCACAGCCCGTTTGCTCGCAGGGCGTTTAGCAGGTGCAACCGCTGACGTGGTGGTCAGGGTTTTGGGTGTTGCAGCCACTTTTGCTCCAGTGTGGGCCAGGATAAAGGCCTTGACCTCCGGATACACCATTTCACGCCAGCGGCGGCCGCTGAAGATGCCGTAGTGGCCCGCACCCTTCACTTCGTAGTGTTGGCGGCTTGCATTGGGGATGCCGGTGCAAAGACCGTGCGCGGCAGCGGTCTGGCCAGAGCCGGAAATATCGTCCAGTTCGCCCTCAACTGACAGCAGGGCGGTTCCCGTGATGTCTTGCGGCCGCACTCGCTCTGGTTTGCCTTTGGTGTTCTTCACGTCCCAACTGTTGTTCACGAGTTTGAATTCACGGAAAACGGTCTGAATGGTCTCCAGGTAGTAGTCGGCATCCATGTCGAGCACAGCGTTGTACTCATCGTAGAACTTGCGGTGGGCCTCGGAGCTTTCCTTGTCGCCCTTGATCAGGTCTTTGAAGTAGTCGTAGTGGCTGTTCAAGTGGCGATCGGGGTTCATGGCCACAAATCCGGTGTGCTGCAGGAAGCCAGGGTAAACACGGCGGCCTGCACCGGGGAAGGAGCTGGGCACGCGGTAGATCACGTTGTTCTCAAACCACTCGATGCTGCGCTGTGTGGCCAGGTTGTTCACGGCCGTGGGCGACTTGCTGGCATCAATCGGGCCACCCATCATGGTCATGGTCAAAGGGGTGGTTTCGCCGCGGCTGGCCATCAGCGACACAGCGGCCAGCACGGGCACCGTGGGCTGACACACGCTCATCACGTGGCAGTTGCCGTAGTTCTTTTGCAGGTAGCGAATGAACTCCTGCACGTAGTTCACGTAGTCGTCGAGGTGGAATTCGCCTTCTTCCAGCGGCACCAGACGGGCGTTTTTCCAGTCGGTGATGTAGACCTTGTGGTCTTTCAGCATGGTGGTCACGGTGTCACGCAACAGGGTGGCGTAGTGGCCTGACAGTGGGGCCACAATCAGCACCACGGGCTGCCCTTTGAGCTTGCCCAGCGTGGCCGTGTCGTCAGAGAACCGCTTGAAGCGGCGCAGTTCGCAAAACGGTTTGTCCACTTCCACGCGCTCGTGGATGGCCACGTCGACGCCGTCCACATTGACGGAGCGGATGTTGAACTCAGGCTTGATGTAGTCTTTGCCCAGGCGATAGATCAGGTCATAGCTCGCAGAAATGCGCTGGGCCATCGGCAGGTGGCTGAAGGGCATCAGCGGGTTGGTGAACAGCTTGGAGGCTGTTTGCGCCAAGTCCGCAAAGGGCTCGATCATGGTGCGCTGCGTGTCGTAAATCTGATAAAGCATCGGGCAATCCTGGAAAAATGTTGCAGTGCAATATAACAGGCTTGTGTGTTTGCTTCAGGGAAAACCCCAATCACGAGGTTTTCTCAGGATGTCAACCAATTGCAAGGCTGGCGTGGTGAACGGCCAGCCGTGCAATGAACACTGGCGCTGTCAAATCACCTTGGCGATGGCCTGGCAGACGTAGTCGATGTTTTTGCTGTTCAGCGCAGCTACGCACATGCGGCCAGTGTCGGTGCCGTACACGCCAAACTCGGAGCGCAGGCGCACCATCTGGTCTTTGCTGAGGCCAGAGTAGCTGAACATGCCGATTTGGGTGGTGATGAAGCTCATGTCTTTGGTGACGCCGGCCGCCTTGAGGCCATCCACCAGCTTCTGGCGCATGGCTTTGATGCGCACGCGCATTTCGGCCAGTTCGCCTTCCCACTGAGCACGCAGCTCGGGGTTGTTCAGCACGGCGGCCACGATGGCGCCGCCATGGGTGGGCGGGTTGGAGTAGTTGGTGCGGATGGCAATTTTCAGCTGGCTCAGCACGCGGTCCGTTTCTTCTTTGGTGTTACCCACCACGCTCAGCGCACCAACGCGCTCGCCGTACAGGCTGAAGCTCTTGGAGAAGCTGGTGGACACGAAGAAGTTGAGGCCTGCGGCCACAAACTTGCCGATGACGGCACCGTCTTCGGCAATGCCGTAGCCGAAGCCTTGGTAGGCCATGTCCAGAAATGCGGTCAGGTTTCGGGCCTTGACGGCGGCAATCACCTGGTCCCACTGGGCGGCAGAGATGTCGTATCCCGTGGGGTTATGGCAGCAGGCATGCAACAGCACGATGGTGCCTTCGGCTGCGGCGTTCAGCGCGGCCAGCATGCCGTCGAAGTTGATGCCACCCAGGCCGCCGTTGGCGCTTTGGTCAAAGTAGGGGTAGGTATCCACCACAAAGCCGGCGTTGGTGAACAGGGCGCAGTGGTTTTCCCAGCTCGGGTCGGAAATCAGCACCTTGGCATTGGGGCTGACCTTCTTCAGGAAGTCAGCGCCAATTTTCAGGCCGCCGGTGCCACCAATGCCTTGCACGGTGGCCACGCGGCCGCTTTTCACCACATCAGAGTCGGCGCCGAACACCAAGGCTTTGACTGCAGCGTCGTAGGCGGCAATGCCGTCGATGGGCAAGTAGCCACGGGCGGTGGGCTTTTCCATCATGGTGTGCTCGGCGGCTTGCACGCATTTGAGCAGGGGCAGCTTGCCGGTGTCATCGAAGTAAACGCCCACGCCCAGGTTGACTTTGTTGGGGTTGGTGTCGGCGTTGTAATGCTCGTTCAAACCCAGAATCGGGTCACGGGGGGCCATTTCGACGGCGGAAAACAATGACATGGAAAACGTCCTGTGGTGGTTTGCGGGGAACCCAGGCAACGCAGCAGTGGGCTGGGTTAGGCTAGTGGGTTGATCACAAATTTTACCGGGCCGTGAAACCATGACCACTGTTCCCGCTGTTCTTGCTGTACCTGACCTGGCAGTTTCTGACGTCGCCACCCCACCGGCGGGTGAGTTTGTTCGCTTCGATGGCTCCCCGTTCGAGCTGTTCATGCCCTATCCACCGGCGGGCGATCAACCCACAGCCATTGCCCAACTGGTGGAAGGTCTGAACGACGGCGAGCTGTTTCAGACCTTGCTGGGCGTGACCGGCTCCGGCAAGACGTTCACCATGGCCAACGTGATTGCGCGCATGGGCCGGCCAGCGATTGTGTTTGCACCCAACAAGACGCTGGCCGCTCAGCTGTACAGCGAGTTCCGCGAGTTTTTCCCCAAGAATGCCGTGGAGTATTTCGTCAGCTACTACGACTACTACCAGCCCGAGGCCTATGTGCCGCAGCGTGACCTGTTCATTGAAAAAGACAGTGCCATCAACGAGCACATCGAACAGATGAGGCTGAGCTGCACCAAAAGCCTGCTGGAGCGTAAAGACGTGGTCATCGTCGCCACCGTCTCGGCCATTTACGGCATTGGCAAGCCCGAGAGTTACCACCAAATGGTGATGACCTTGCGCGTGGGAGACAAAGCGGGCCAGCGCGACGTGATTGCCCAACTGGTGCGCATGCAGTACCAGCGCAACGACATGGAGTTCTCGCGCGGCAAGTTCCGCGTGCGGGGCGACACCATCGACGTGTTTCCGGCCGAACACTCCGAGTTGGCGGTGCGCATCGAACTGTTTGACGATGAGATAGACGCACTCATGCTGTTCGACCCGCTCACCGGGCGCATCCGCCAGAAAATTCCACGCTTCACCGTGTACCCCAGCAGCCACTACGTCACCCCGCGCGAGCAGGTGCTGGCCGCCGTTGAAACCATCAAGGAAGAGCTGCGCGTCCGCCTGGCAGAGCTGGTGGGAATGGGTAAGCTGGTGGAGGCGCAACGCTTGGAGCAGCGCACCCGGTTCGACCTGGAGATGCTCAGCGAAGTGGGACACTGCAAGGGCATTGAAAACTACACCCGCCACCTGAGCGCCGCCGCACCAGGCGAGCCACCGGCCACGCTGACCGACTACATGCCCGCCAATGCACTCATGTTCCTGGACGAAAGCCACGTCATGATGGGACAGCTGGGCGGCATGTACAACGGCGACCGCGCCCGCAAGACCACGCTGGTGGAGTACGGTTTTCGCCTGCCCAGCGCATTGGACAACCGGCCCCTGAAGCTGGAAGAGTTTGAGCAGCGCATGCGCCAGACCATCTTCGTGTCAGCCACCCCCGCCGATTACGAAAAAACCCACACCGGCCAGGTGGTGGAGCAACTGGTGCGCCCCACCGGACTGGTCGACCCCGAGGTGCTGGTGCGCCCCGCCACCCACCAGGTGGACGACGTGCTGCAGGAAATCCGCATTCGGGTAGACAAGAATGAGCGCGTGCTCATCACCGTGCTGACCAAACGCATGGCCGAGCAATTGACCGACTACCTGAGCGAAAACGGCGTGAAGGTGCGCTACATCCACAGCGATGTGGACACCGTGGAGCGGGTGGAAATTCTGCGTGACCTGCGCCTGGGCGCATTCGATGTGCTGGTGGGCATCAACCTGCTGCGCGAGGGCATCGACATACCCGAGGTGTCGCTGGTGGCCATTCTGGACGCTGACAAAGAGGGTTTTTTGCGCTCGGAGCGTTCGCTCATCCAGACCATTGGCCGAGCAGCCCGCAACTTGAACGGCCAGGCCATTCTGTACGCCGACCGAATCACCGATTCAATGAAGCGCGCCATGGGCGAAACCGAGCGTCGCCGTGCCAAACAGGTGGCCTTCAACCTGGCCAACGGCATCACGCCGCGTGCCATCAACAAGCGCATCAAAGACCTGATCGACGGCGTGTACAGCGAGAAAGCCGGGCAGGATGCCGAGCGCCTGGCGCAAGAAACGCAGCAACGCCTGGCCGCAGAGGCCATGAGCGAAAAAGACGTGGCCCGCGAAATCAAACGCTTGGAAAAGCTGATGCTGGAGCACGCCCGCAACCTGGAGTTTGAAAAAGCCGCCCAGGTTCGTGACCAGTTGGCCGTATTGAAGGAGCAAGCATTTGGCGGCCCCGGGCATGACAACGTGACCACATTGGCTGGCTCAAGGGTCTGAATGCTGATGGATGAATCAATAGCTACAAGCTCAATACCATCAAGCTGCAGAGGCATTTTTCATCATGTATTTTGAGGAAGTTCATGAAACCCCAGATGAAGGTGTTGATGGTCTGCATGGGCAACATCTGCAGAAGCCCTACCGCAGAAGCCGTGATGCGCCACCACGTGCAGCTGGCCAAGTTGGGCCAACACGTGGCCGTGTTTTCGGCAGGCACGCACAACTACCACCCCGGCAAGCCAGCCGATGTGCGCAGCGCTGCCCATGCGCAGCGGCGTGGCATTGACCTGTCTGGCCACCGGGCGCGGCAGATCACCGATAAGGACTTTGAGCAGATGGACCTCATCCTGGTCATGGACTGGGACAACCTCTCGTTGACCCAGGCCGCCTGTCCACCGCAGCATCAGCACAAGGTGCGCCGCGTGATGGAGTTTGCCCGCCAGCACACCGACACCGTGGTGCCCGACCCGTATCACGGGGGTGAGGCGGGCTTTGAGCACGTGCTGGATTTGTTGGACGACGCCTGCTCGGGCCTCACTCAGCACTTGAAACGCATGACTTCAAAATAGTACCAATCGGTTTTTATTGTTTCTTGACGGTAGGATTTTCTTGCGTCGAGTTACAATGCCGAGCAAATCAGTTGGGCTTTGATGTATACTTGACGAAAACAGTCAAGAACAACGCCCACGATGAATCGGCTCAGGCCGGGGGCGGGTGGAAAAACGTGTTGGCCGGTGCATGACCTGCGCCGCCAACTGTGTACAGCACCATTACGAAAGAGTCCTGCCATGCGCCTCACCACCAAAGGCCGCTTCGCGGTCACCGCCATGATCGATTTGGCCCTGCGCCAGTCCAATGGCCCTGTCACGCTGGCAGCCATCAGCCAGCGGCAGCAAATTTCGCTCTCGTACCTGGAGCAGTTGTTCGGCAAGCTGCGCCGCCACGAGTTGGTGGAGTCCACCCGTGGCCCCGGAGGCGGTTACACGCTGGGCCGCAAGGCCACCGAAATCACGGTGGCCGACATCATCGTGTCTGTGGACGAGCCTCTGGACGCCACCCAGTGTGGCGGCAAAGAAAACTGCCATGGCGAAGGCAACCGCTGCATGACCCACGAGTTGTGGGCTGCGCTGAACGCCAAGATGGTTGATTTTCTCGACTCCGTCACCCTGCAAAAGTTGGTTGACGAGCAGTTGGCCAAGGGCCTGATCGTTGAAAACCTGCCCATGATCAAGCGGGCCATTTCCACGGCGCCGGTGGTCAAACCCATTCGCGTGAATGGACCTAACTCGGTATTTGCGCTGGGCGCTTCTTTGGCCAAGGCCTGAAGACACTCCGGTGATCACAGGCAGGGCTGCGGCGCAGCTGTGCCTTGGCCGCCCCATTTAGAACCCATTCGACCTTCACACACACCATGTCCACGCCACATTTCCCCATTTACATGGACTACAGCGCCACCAACCCCTGTGACCCGCGAGTGGTTGACTCCATGATCCCTTGGTTGCGCGAGCACTTTGGCAATCCCGCCAGCCGCAGCCATGCCTGGGGCTGGGAAGCCGAAAAGGCCGTGGAAACGGCCCGCGAACAGGTGGCTGCGCTGATCAACGCCGATCCGCGTGAAATCGTCTGGACCAGTGGCGCCACCGAGTCCAACAACCTGGCCTTGAAAGGTGCAGCGCATTTCTACAAGGGCAAGGGCAAACACCTCATCACCGTGAAAACCGAGCACAAAGCCGTGCTCGACGCCATGCGTGAGCTGGAGCGTCAGGGTTTTGACGTGACATACCTTGATGTGCAGGCCGATGGCTTGCTGAACCTCGATGCCTTCAAGGCCGCCATCCGCCCCGACACCATCCTGGCCAGCGTCATGTTCGTGAACAACGAAATTGGCGTGATCCAGGACATTGCCGCCATCGGCGCGATCTGTCGTGAAAAAGGCGTGTTGCTGCACGTGGATGCCGCACAGGCCACTGGCCGCGTGGACATCGACGTGACGACCTTGCCCGTCGACCTGATGAGCCTCACCAGCCACAAAACCTACGGCCCCAAAGGCATTGGTGCCTTGTATGTGCGCCGCAAGCCCCGCGTGCGCCTGGAGGCGCAAATGCACGGTGGCGGCCATGAGCGCGGCATGCGCTCGGGCACGCTGCCCACCCACCAGTGCGTGGGCATGGGCGAGGCCTACCGCATTGCCAAGCTGGAAATGCATGATGAAAACAAGCGCATCCAGGCCCTGCACGACCGCCTGTTGGCCGGCTTGCAAGGCATGGAAGAGGTGTTCATCAACGGTCATGCCACCCAGCGCGTGCCCCACAACCTGAACATGAGCTTCAACTACGTGGAAGGTGAGTCGCTGATCATGGGCGTCAAGGGCTTGGCCGTGTCCAGTGGCTCAGCGTGCACCAGCGCCAGCCTGGAACCCAGCTACGTGCTGCGTGCCCTGGGCCGCAGCGACGAACTGGCGCACAGCAGCCTGCGCATGACCATTGGCCGCTGGTCCACCGAGGAAGAAATCGACTACGCCATTGCCACCATCAAGGAAAACGTGGCCAAGCTGCGCGAACTGTCGCCCCTGTGGGAAATGTTCAAGGACGGCGTCGATCTTTCCACCATCCAGTGGGCGGCGCACTGAGCGTTTTTTCGCGGCGCCCCCCAATTGCACTGAATTTGAAGGAACAACACCATGGCTTACTCAGACAAAGTGGTTGACCACTACGAAAACCCCCGCAACGTCGGCAGCTTTGAAAAAGGCGACGACACCGTGGGCACCGGCATGGTGGGTGCGCCCGCCTGTGGCGACGTGATGAAGCTGCAGATCAAGGTCAACGCCCAGACCGGCGTGATCGAAGATGCACGCTTCAAAACCTACGGTTGCGGCTCTGCCATTGCCTCCAGCTCGCTGGTCACCGAATGGGTGAAGGGCAAAACACTGGACGAAGCCGCTGCGCTGAAAAACAGCCAGATCGCCGAGGAGCTGGCTTTGCCACCGGTCAAAATTCACTGCTCCATCCTGGCTGAAGACGCCATCAAGGCAGCGGTGGACGACTACCGCAAAAAACACACGCACTGACCATGGCCGTCACCCTCACCGAAGCCGCCGCACGGCATGTCACCCGCTACCTCAGCCGCCGTGGCAAGGGTGTGGGTGTTCGCCTGGGCGTGAAAACCACCGGGTGCTCGGGCCTGGCTTACAAGCTGGAATACGCCGACGAACAGGCCCCTGAAGACGTTGTGTACGAAAGCAATGGCGTCACCGTGCTGGTAGACCCCAAAAGCCTGGCCTACATCGATGGCACCCAGCTCGACTTTGTGCGCGAAGGCCTGAACGAAGGCTTCCGCTTCAGCAACCCCAACGAACGCGACAAGTGCGGCTGCGGCGAATCGTTCCGCGTGTGAGGGCGGTTGTTTGTGGCGTTGAATTTGCAGGCATCTGATTTTGAGTTGTTCGGCTTCCCCGAGCAGTTTGCCCTGGACCCCAAGGCCTTGGACGCGCAGTGGAAAGCCCTCCAGCGCGAAACCCACCCCGACAAATTCGCCGCTCAGGGAGCGGTGGCGCAACGGCTGGCCATGCAGTGGTCAGTGCGTGTGAACGAGGCCTATCAGCGTCTGAAAAACCCCACACAGCGCGCCGCCTATCTGTGCGAGCGCCGGGGTGCGCCGGTGAACGCCGAGCGCAACACAGCCATGCCGCCCGCCTTTCTGGTGCAACAAATGAAGTGGCGAGAGGAGCTGGAAGAGTCCACCGGCGAAAACGAACTCGAAGCATTGCTTGACCGTACGCGGGGCGCCAGGCGCGACACCTTGACCCGCATCGCCTCGTTGCTGGATGAGCAAAGCGACGCCGCCGCTGCTGCCACCCAGGTGCGCGCCCTCATGTTCGTGGAGCGCTTCGCTGCCGAGGTAGAGCAGCGCCTTGACCAACTGGGACAATAACCCCCACACCATGGCTCTTCTGCAAATTTCCGAACCCGGGCAATCGCCCGACCCCCACCAGCGCCGCGTGGCCGTGGGCATTGATCTGGGCACCACCCATTCGTTGGTCGCCGCCGTGCGCAACGGCGTGGCCGAATGCCTGCCCGATGACCAAGGCCGCCACCTGTTGCCCAGCGCCGTGCGTTACTTGTCGTCCAGCAGCGGCGGTGCGGGGCGCGTCATTGGCTTTGACGCACTCGCAGCGCAGGTGCAAGACCCGGCCAACACGCTAGTGTCCATCAAGCGTCTGATGGGCCGCCAGCGTGCCGATGTGGTGCAGGTGGACCAACTGCCCTACACCGTGCTCGACCGCCCGGGCATGGCCACAGTGCAAACCGTTGCCGGGGAAAAAACACCCGTCGAGGTGAGCGCCGAAATACTGGCCACCCTGCGTTTCAGGGCAGAAGACACCTTTGACGACGAGCTGTTCGGTGCCGTCATCACAGTGCCCGCCTACTTTGACGATGCCCAGCGCCAGGCCACCAAAGACGCGGCACAGCTGGCGGGCATCAACGTGTTGCGGCTCATCAATGAACCCACTGCCGCAGCCATTGCCTACGGCCTGGACAACGCCAGTGAAGGCACCTACGCCGTGTACGACCTGGGCGGGGGCACGTTTGACATATCCATTCTGAAGCTGTCGCAAGGCGTGTTCGAAGTGGTGGCCACCGGAGGCGACTCGGCCTTGGGCGGCGACGACTACGATCGTGCGCTGTTGCAGTGGGTCATGGCCCAACAAGGCCGGGCCGCCTGGCTGGACACCGCCAGCCCTACCGATCGCGCCGCACTGCAACAGGCTGCCAAACGGGTGAAGGAGCGTCTTTCCGATGTGAAGGATGATTCTGAATCAGTAGCTGAGAACGTAATACTGTCAAGCGGTGAGGCCTGTTTTGATATCAATAAACGAGACTTTGCCCAAGCCACGCAGCCGCTGACCGCCCGCACGCTGACGGCCGTGCGCAAGGCACTGCGCGATGCCAAACTGGGCAAAGACGTCATTCAAGGTGTGGTGTTGGTGGGGGGCTCCACCCGCATGCCCGTGGTGCGCGAGGCCGTGGCCGAGTTTTTTGGCCAGACACCGCTCACCAACCTCAACCCCGACGAGGTGGTGGCGCTGGGTGCCGCCATCCAGGCCAACCAGTTGGCGGGCAACAACCCCGACGGCGATTTGTTGCTGCTCGACGTCATTCCGCTGTCGCTGGGTATTGAAACCATGGGCGGTCTGGTGGAGCGCATCGTGCCCCGCAACAGCACCATTCCCACCGCATTGGCTCAAGACTTCACCACCTACAAAGACGGCCAGACCGCGCTGGCCCTGCATGTGGTGCAAGGCGAGCGCGACCTGGTGGCCGATTGCCGCAGCTTGGCCCGCTTCGAGCTGCGGGGCATTCCACCCATGGCTGCCGGTGCCGCCCGCATTCGCGTCACCTTCACCATCGATGCGGATGGCCTGCTGAGCGTGGCCGCCAAAGAGCAGGGCACCGGCATCGAGGCCCGCATCGATGTCAAGCCGTCGTATGGCCTGAGCGATGAGCAAATTGCCACCATGCTGCAAGAAAGCTTCACCACTGCTCAGGCCGACATGCAGGCACGAGCGCTGGTGGAAGCCCGAGTGGACGCCGACCGCATGGTCGAAGCCACCCTCAGCGCCCTGAAGGCCGATGGCGATTTGCTGGGCGAACAGGAACGTGCAGACATGGAAGCCCTGATGGCGGCCCTGCGCCACACCGCCTCCACGTCCACCGACGCGGCCGAAGTCGAAGCCGCCACCCAGGTGCTGGCCAAAGGCACCGAATCGTTTGCCGCCATGCGCATGAACCGGGGCATTGCCCGTGCCCTGTCAGGCAAGCACATCGAGACCATGTAATTTGCGCGTTACCCGGCCGCCAGCCTTGCGCCTCTTGAAACCCACGCCAACATGCCTACCATCCACATCCTGCCGCACCCCGAGTACTGCCCGCAAGGCACCCGCATCCAGGCCCCTGCTGGCACCAGCATCTGCGAGGCCCTGCTCGACAACAAAATCAACATTGAGCACGCCTGTGACATGAGTTGCGCCTGCACCACCTGCCATGTGGTGGTTCGCCAGGGCATTGAGTCATTGAACGAGCCAGATGAAGCCGAAGAAGACCTGCTGGACCGAGCCTGGGGACTGGAGCCGCAATCGCGTCTGAGCTGCCAGGCCATCCTGGCGCAGACCGACCTGACGGTGGAAATTCCCCGCTACACCATCAATCACGCCAAAGAGAATCACTGAGCCATGAGCCGCCAAATCGTTCTCGACACCGAAACCACCGGTCTCTCGCCCGAGAACGGCGACCGCATCATTGAAATCGGGTGTGTGGAGTTGCTCAACCGCAAGCTGTCGGGCAACAACCTCCACTTTTACGTCAACCCGGAGCGCGACAGCGACGAGGGCGCACTGAAGGTGCACGGCATCAGCAACGAGTTTTTGCGTGACAAGCCCAAGTTCGCGGCCATAGCCACGGAGCTGCTCGACTACCTGCGCGGGGCTGAGCTGATCATCCACAACGCCCCCTTCGACATCGGTTTTCTGAACAAGGAACTGGAGCGTTTGCGCCTGGGGCGCATGGCCGATCACGTGTCAGGCGTGATGGACAGCTTGGCCATGGCCAAGGAACTGTTCCCGGGCAAACGCAACAGCCTGGACGCCCTGTGCGGCCGCCTGGAGGTTGACAATTCAGGGCGCACCTTGCACGGAGCCTTGCTCGACGCCGAGTTGCTGGCCGATGTCTACATCAACATGACCCGGGGCCAGAACGCTTTCGGTCTGGATGATACGCCCGACAACCCGACCGAGATTCAGGCGGACGACATGGCCGACATCGACCTCAGTGCCTTCCAACTGCCCGTGCTGGAGGCCAATTCCGCAGAGCGGGACGCACACGAACGCGCCTTGGCCGACCTCGACAAGTCCACCAAAGGCCGCACACTGTGGCGCAAACTCGAACCGGCGGCTGCCTGATCCAGACTTGAAAAGTGGCCCAAGCTGCCAAAAGAGAGCAAAAGTGTGTATATAATTTGAGGCTTCGGGCGGTTAGCTCAGTGGTAGAGCACTGCCTTCACACGGCAGGGGTCGCAGGTTCGAACCCTGCACCGCCCACCAAAATTTGTGTGATAAATCAAGGACTTCGCAGTAATGCCTAGTCCT